>Ga0214192_1000021_pt1 | contig 108265 bp, 111 predicted proteins | sample TroBogEpilimnion_44_FD_153030 | JGI IMG/M metagenome (GOLD analysis project Ga0214192, IMG submission 153030) | Freshwater microbial communities from Trout Bog Lake, WI - 29JUL2008 epilimnion | ecosystem: Environmental > Aquatic > Freshwater > Lake > Epilimnion/Euphotic zone | place: Trout... | reverse complement strand
CTCTGGCTCGTGATTTTCATCAGCCATTAGTTGTTCAAATTCTGCTTTTAGATCTTCTAAGGCATCTTCTAGATCCATAACACGATCTTCCATATCACCGTGCTCTTCACCTTCTTCACCTTCTTCATCATCAGAAACGTCGCTTACAAAGTCGTCGCCTTCATCGCCGCCAACTTCTTCACCTTCTTCGTCACCTGATTCTTCTTCACCTTCTTCTTCCTCTTCACCTTCTTCTTCCTCTTCTTCAGCAGACTCTTCTTCATGCTTCTTGTAAGGATTTCCTTGGTCTTGGCTGAAATCGGATTCTAGAAGTTCTTCATAGATTTCGCGTGATTTAGCTACTACGATATTGTGGAAAATTTCTTTTGCTGTTTCTTGATCTTCGTTGATCAATGCCTCAAGCATGGCTTCAAAATTAGTACGGTCAGTCATTGTTAGTTCTCCTGTGAATGATGGTTATACAAGGCTGTAAGATATTTACGCCTAAATGTAAAATAGTACCTTAAATACCGTCAAAACGACAGATTTTTTAGTAAAAATAGTTATGCTGCGGGTGCAGGGGGTGTAAAATACATTGAATGTATAAAGTCTAGTTCCTGTTCCTGTTCTAATATGTGTGCTTCGCTAGCCTTGCGTAATTCATTAATTTGACGCAGAGTTAGTCTAGTTTTACGTGTATCATTACGATGCATAGTGCTTGAATCAAGGTGAGGTTCATAACGCATATCGTTAGATGTGCGTCTAGTATCTGGATCTATATAGAATAGTTCGCGTAGAATCATATTGATATTTATGCTGCTGGTGCTGATGTTGGGCTTGGTGCAATAGGAGGAACTACGCCAGCATCGCCTTCTGCTGGTTCTCCCTGCATGTCTTCTGGTGCGCTAGTGTCTGATGCTGAAGATAAATCAGCTTCAATACCTGCTGCTGACAGACCTGCAGAGCGTAGTTCGCCTGATGCATCAGTGTCAGTAGGTTCACCTTTGCCAGTCTCTTCGCCCCATAGACGTTCATTTTCTGCAATCTCTTCATCGGTTAAGCCCAAGAAGCGTTTGAGTGCAAAGCGTTTGCTCATAAACGGCACTGCTTGTATGGTGTTAAATGTATTAATACGTTCTGTATCTAAAGATGCTTGACGGCTTGATGCAAAGTTTAATGGTGGATTAAAGCGAAGTTCAAAGAGGCTAGGATCAATATTAGCACCTTTACTAAACATATACATCTTAAATTCTTGATCAAATTTTTCAGTGATTAGTGCTTGTAAGCGTTCACAATACTTGTTAAAGCGTAGCTCTTGAATATAAGCAGTGCCTACACGTCCATCATTATAACTAGCTTGACTATCATCTGCACCTGTTGGCAAATAGCTTGATGGGATACGCAAACCACGGAACAATTTATTAGTAAAATACTTTAAGTCGTCAATTTCACCAAGATTTGTACCACCGGGCAAGGTATCTACTTTACTGCCGCGACCTTCTGCTGTTGTTGGAAAGAAGTAGTCTTCGTTGATACTCAACGGGTTATACGCACTGTCTATGACATTCTGTCCACCACCAGTTTGCGATGGAATGCGGCGTTGATGTATTTCGTTCTTAACACGTTCAACAAAGGCCATAGCCATGTGTGCTGGCATATTACCTACGTCAATATGGAACACTCTGCGCTCTGGGGCACGTTGTATACGATAGATTAGAATAGCATCTTCAAGCAGTTCTTTCTGTTTGTAAACTTTAAAAATATTTTCCAACAGGCTATTACCAAACGGGAACATGTTGTCCAACCCTTCTGATAAACTAAGGTGTACCACATGTTTTGCATCTACTGCATGCTCTGTTTGTCCAATAGTAAAGCGACTACCTGTACTACTTGTTGGGTAAGCACTGCCAGTTGATCCACCACTACCACCACCTTGGCCTAGGTATGAACCACCTGTAGCAATACCACCATTAGGTATGCGTGGATTTACATTAGGAGTGATCATTGTAGCGATCAAATCTTGGAAGTTTGGTGCTAGATCTCTAATTACATACTGCTCTGGATTCTTGCCTTCACTTTCATTTACGATTACTTTTGTAACCTTAGTTGGATCTACATAGGTCCATTTTTGTGTTTCAGGATCACGAATAAAAAATGCATCACCGTACTTGAATACGTTGCGAACCATACGGAAAATACGAGTATCAAAGCGTTGTAGCTTGGCCCATTGCTGTAGATATTCACCTAGGATACGTATTTCTGAATTAGTTGCCTTATGGCGATAGAATAAAGTAAACGGAGTCTTACCGTCTTTATTCTTTTGTGTACAAAATTCTGCTAGGATATCTAGAGCTGCGTTAACTTCCGGATCTGAGTCCATTGTTTCGTATTGTGCATAACGCTCTGAACGATTTGGTGCACCGGCATACACATCTGGTAAGTAGCTTGAATAATTTGATCGAGCTGGGCCAGGACGGCTGCCTGTAGAATTCATTCCATTAACTGGACTTAGTGCACCGCTACTAATAGGTGCTGGTGAAAAGTACTTTTTCCAACTCATGTATTATCCTTTAGGCCAACTTATTACCGGCCATAGCCCTAGTGGCTTTAACTTGTCTACCCGAATTATCTTTTAACGTTTCGGTATGTGCTACCATTTGTTCGATGCTCTTATTTAAGCGTTGTAGATCATCGTGCAGGACATCTAGAGTAACTGATCCACTGTTTGAGGGCATTGTATTCATGGTTTGAGCAGAAGCTGCACTCGATTTTACCATATTTGAAATTTCTGAAGGAACCTGCATGCCACCTTGCATCTGCTTCATCATGTCTTGCGGATTTGGAATCTTGTCCTTCATCTGACTAGTAAACTGTTGCATAAACTGCGGCAGTTGATTTTCTGGAAGTACCATTTCTTTGCCATGAAGTTTGAATGTGTCTATACTTTCTGCACCAAAGTCGTGGAAGAAATCTCCAAAACTTCCCATGGTACCCGAAGCTAATTTCTTAGGAGGATTAGCTGGATTATAATCTCCGCGGGCTGCAGGACTTGCACTACCTGGAACAATTTTGTTAATGTCAAATACTCGGTTAGCTTCGTCAGCTGTACGAGGATGTAGTGCATTCCTAATAGCCGAAGCAAGCTGTGATCCTGCATCGGATATTTCTTTTCCAACTTTAAGTGAAGTTGCATTTAATGTCTTGCCAAAGCCAGCACTAAAATCCTTTAGTGTACCATTAACATCATTTAGAGTACGACCTACTGCGGCCGCTGGATCTTTTTTACCGCCAGCGGCGCCTGCTAGTTCATCTTTGGCTTTAGCAGCTTTTTCGTCATTTATTTGTTTTACTCTAAGTTGAAATGCTGCATCGTCACCGGCTTTTAATTTGCCTTGGCGTACTTCTTCTGCTGCCTGCTCAAATGCAGCTCTGTCTGCTAATAGTGTTCTGCTGCCTGCAATAGCTTCACTAAACACCTGAGCAGATTTACTATTAGTTACTCCAGCTTGCATAGCTTGATTAGTAAATTCCTTTGTGGCCATCCTAGCATCAACTGCTTGTCTAGCTGTTGCCATATGTTCGTTTGCTAGTTTCTTTTCTTCATCGGTTCTTGCATTTTTCTGTTCTAATACTGCATTTTGAAAATCGATACCAGCTTGTCCTAAAGCTGATTGTAACAATCTACTATCTTGACTACGCACTTGTCCATATAAAGTTATTTCAGTAGCCATGTCCATAAATTTAGGACCCATCGGACTTACTGCTGCCTGCATGTCACTAAATGCTTGCCTTCCTTTGAGATCTTGTTGTAGATAGTAGGCTTGAACTGCTGCTTTATCTTGTTGTGCTTGAATATCTTTTTGTTGCTCAGCACGACTCTTACCAAACAATCTAGCATTTTTATCTAGCTCTTCGGAGAATCTTGCAGCACTTTCTGCTGCTTGTAGTTTACCCGCTTCGTCTAATCTATTAATACCGATCGCTCTGTTATAATAAACTAGAGTAGCATCATTAATTTCTTTCTGGCTAACCCCTGCTTCTACCAGTGTTCTTGCAATATTAGTTTCCTGAACTCCCTTATCTAAAGCTAATAAGGTTCTTGCACCATCATTGACTGTGCCACCAAAGGCTGTTATTGTAGTTGCATTTTTTCTAATGGTCTCGGTATATTCGCTGAACGACATACGAGCACCTAGTACTGCTTCAGCAGCTTCGCCTAGTCTATTGCCAAAATTTCCACCGGATTGACCAGCATCATTAAGAGCTTGGTTCATTGTAAGTGCTGTATTACCAACAGTACTAAATGCATTAGAAATTATACCGCCGGCAACAGGAATCCTATTGAGCATTGCGGTTGCTTGCTGTGTAGCATCGGCGGCAGCATATTGACCTGTAGCAAATTTACCAGCAGCATTGATAGCACCGCCTAGCCCATCGCCAAGTTGTTGTCCTGAACTACCAAATCCACCACCAGTGTCACCTGTACGATTACCTAGGACGCTTCTTAATGCATCAGCGTTCATTCTTGCAAAGTCTTGAGCGTCCATCTCTCCTACGGTAGGCATTATTTTTTCCTTAAAAAGTGCGTATATAAATACACGGGTATAAGTTATATTTATCAGGAGCCCGATATGGCCACAAATCCATTACAAAAGTATTTTAGACAACCTAAAATCTACATTAGTTTACCTTCAAAAGGCATTTACAATCCGCCAGGATCAGTAGTTGATCCGGATCACATGCCTGTATTTGGTATGACTGGAATGGATGAAATCATGCTTAAGACTCCTGATGCTTTAATCACAGGCGAAAGTACAGTGACAGTGATCGAAAGCTGCTGTCCTAATATCAAAGATGCTTGGGAAATCAGCAATTTAGATCTAGAAGTAATACTAGCGGCTATCCGTATAGCTACCTATGGCAACATGCTCAGCATGGGTCATACCTGTAGTAAATGTTCTACAGAAAATGATTATGATTTAGATCTTGGCACTATGATTGATCATTTTAAAACATGCCAGTATGATAACGAAGTAGTATTTGATCAATTTAAAGTCTATATACGACCATTAAGCTATCGTGTATCATCGCAGTTTGCTGAAAAAAACTTTACCTTGCAGCGCCAGATGAATCAAGCTAACGACATAGAGGACGAAGAAGAACGCAAAAAATTTGTCAACGGTCTATTTGAACAAATGGCCGAGCTACAAAAAGAAATCTACTGTGCAGGTATTGAATCAGTACATGCTGGATCCAGTATAGTTACAGAAAAAGAATGGATCAAAGAATGGCTTGAAAACTCGGACAAGGATGTATTTTTAAAAATACGCGATCAGATTGTTGCTAATCAAAAGGCCTGGGACACACCGCCCCACAAGGTCATCTGCGAATCCTGTTCCGCTGAGGACACTGTTTCGGTATTCTTGGATCAATCAAATTTTTTCGGCAACGCCTAACTAGGTTATCGAGCCAAGAAATTGAAGAGTACTTGGTTAGGCAAGAACAAGAAATTAAGCAGTTTAAAGAAGAACTCAGCAGAATAAGCTGGTTCATGCGTGGGGGTGTTACTCTACACGAGCTACTGCATATCTATTCTAGCGATGACAGAGAAGCCATGTACGCAATAATTAAAGAAAATCTAGAAGCCAGCAAGACTGCTCAAATGCCCTTGGTTTAATCTGTAGTCTTGGCAAATCCGGAACCAGCTTGCCATCCTGCTCGGATACTGGCATCGTTGCTGGGTAGTGTAATAGCACTGTCACCGCTGGTACTGTCTACTCCGGTACTGGGTTTTTTAAACTTATCATAGTTGCCCGGAGCATACTTGTTCTGTGGAGCACCGATAGCACTTCTAATACCTGCTTCAAGCTGTGAATAAATGTATTCTGGGCCAGCACCAAACACAGTTTCAATACCTTGACCAATAATGGGCAGTGTTAGAGTTTTGGCTAGCAGTTCACGGCCACTGGTAGTGTTAAGATACGCAATGACCGCAGCACCAGCGGCTTCGTCTGTGAGATGCAGTAGGCTAACCAGTCCGCTGGTTCCCGGAATGAATCCAAGGATAAGTCTTATTGGACCCAGTGCTATCAATGTAATAGTATGTGCTGCCAAGGTAGCCACGATACTTTCAGTTAAGACTGCTACTTCAGCTTGTCTACGACTGTCAAATTCTTCTTTGCTGATACTTCCGCTGTCTAACTCTTGTTTGTTAGCCTTCATATGTTGAAAGTATCTATTAACACTGAGTCCAAGACCTAGTGTTGTAAATAGCCCAAGTAACTTGCTGGTCTTAGCCATTACATCAGTTTTACCACTGGCAACTGCTGGCAATGTAGCTGCTGCTACTCCTTTAGAGTTTTTAGCAAGACCTTTCAGAGCTCCTAGCCCTTTAGCCAAGATTCCTTCATTTGCGATTATTTCATAGACTTTCATGCGAATATTTATCTAGCCTTATAAGAAGAACTTGCGTTCTTCTGTTCTTCACTTCGCTCGAACTAATCTCAATCTTTAGACTATAGTAAAGTGCGAAGCACTGTAAATATTATCTAGATTGTTCAGTCACACTTTGCCCAGACCGGGCAAAGTAAACAAAACAATATACACAACATTATCTGAGTTGCACATTGTCACAGTAGCGGTATGGCATTACAGAGGCGGTCATCCTGTACCTCGAGCCAAGTCTTTATATGACGGCGGTTGCTACGCATTCGCTACCATGCATAACAACGTAGGGTTTTTCTCCCTTCTTTTAGCCTGTTTAAAATTTTCTCTTATAAATCAAACAGATTAAAGGCACGTTCCGTCGAGGTCCTGTTAAGGATACTGATTTATAACTCTGCTACCAGTCAGAAATTCCTTACCCTGCGATCCGAGATCCAGTTAAAAGGCGCCCACAAGGCCGGCGATAGCCATAATATTTGGTAGTTTAATGCCTAGTTTTCTTGGAGTTTTCGTATGTGTGAACCATGTACACGCACTTGGATATGACCGTTATAATAGTCATTTGATTCCAAGACACGTCGACTAAACTGTTCACGAGCCTCAATGTAGGAGCATTCTCCCTTACTTCTACAGTAAAAAAGTATTTCCCTGGTGAAATTTTCCGGACCTAACTGCGCAACATCCTTGCTTAGTTCCGGGCTTGAACCATAATATTCACGCCAATCGCTGTCAATTTTGCTGCGGATTTTCTTTTTCTTCTTGGTGCCGTTCTTCAACTTTACAGTCTTGTAGGTCGTTTTACTGAATTTTGCTAGTTTTTTGCCTATGTACATACGTCCGCTGGTGCGATTCGTAATGATGTAGACGAAGCCCACACAGTCTTCTGGTAGTTCCGCTACTTGTTGATCTTGATAAGTCCATGACATCGAACTTAGTTATCAGGATCCACCTTTGCCTTCTGTGCCTTTTGAGCGAGTCGCTCACGTTTTCTTTCTGCCCATGCTAGATCTTTCCACTCGCGCCACTTCATCAAGTCCTTGCGGCGAGCTGAACAGATGCGCCTGATTTCACTCATAGCTGCTCGAGTGTCCATACAGGCTCGTTTAGTGCCCTCAGCTAGCCAACGCTGGTTAGCTTCAAAGTAGACACGAAACGCTGCCATTAGCTCTGCATGAAGTTCTTCGTCTTGTGGATACATTATTCGGTAACTTCGAGATCATTAGCATAGCTAGTGAACCCGTTTTCTTTGATAACCTTAAGCACATTGTTAACACGGCCGATTAGTTCGTCCTTGTGCGATATCAAGAATATGTTTTTCTTGCGTTCACGAGCCATTTTCTTCAGTACTGCCAGTGCGCCCTCGACACCTGATGCATCTAGGCCGTTGTCTATGAGCTCGTCGACAAACAACAAGTTGATCGACTGATACAGTGACTCCCATACATCACGGAATGCCCACGATAAGCCTAAGATAAGACGATTACGCTCTCCTCGACTTAGATTATCAAAGTCCAAGTCTTGCCCTAGCTGTGTTATCAGTACTGTTAGATCGTTCTGGAATATAACAGAGTGCGGCAAGCCCATGCGATCCAGATAATAGGTTAATCTATTGTTCAAATAAGCTAGGTTTTGATCTATGATCTTTTTGCGTATAAACGAATCTTTTGATGTTAACAGCTTGAGCAAGAACTCCTGATGCTCACGCATTAGAGTCATATCGTTGACATGATCCCAGCTTATAGGCTGCATAGCAGTGTGAGTAAGCTCGTCTATCTGTTCTTGATAGGGATCTACTTCGCCTGCACGGATAGTTATTTGTGTTTCCAGCTGTTTTAGATTGTTTTGATGCTTGAGTGCGGCTTCAACTGTGTCATAATAGGTTTCCGGCCGGGGCCCTTGCTCACCTAGTAGGGCGATTTCACTAGTGATCTTTGCCAGATCAGCGGTGACTTTGTCATAGTACTTGCGTGCTTCCGCCAGGTGAGCTTCCGCAGAAGCAACCATCTCAGTGTGTTTGTGATCATGTAGCTCTTGTTCACAAGCGTGGCACTGCTTATTCGCCAACTTCATAAGCTCGCTGTCATACTTCGTGACGCTTCGCTCTGCTTGCGCTATCGCGCTAGTTAACGTAGCTCTCTCCTTATTCAGGCTTTGCAGCTTCGCTGTCTTCTCCGAAAAATCTTTTAGCTCCGCATGCTTCGCAAGCTCAGCATCGATATCTACGCTTTCCAATTCTACGATAGCCCTGCCTATTTTTTCAACATCTGCATTCTGTTGTAATTTCCAAGCACTCTGCTTGGTAGTTAAACTGTCGATACTCTTTTGAATACCTTCATTTGATTTCTTGGCAGCTTCAATATCTGCGTTAGCTTGATAGATAGCATCTTTAGTTTGTTTAACTAGTTCTTTAAGAGCTTCTGCTTTTTCTGATAATAGTGTAATACCTAGTAGCTGTTCAATGATTACTCGCTGATCGCTAGCTCTCATGCTTAAGAATGGTTCTGTATAGGTATTCAATGCTACGATATGCTTGAACATATCATGACTCATACCTAGTAAGTCGTCTAGATCCTTTTGCGTTTCACGCATATCGCCTTGAGCATCATCTGTTTCATCTGTTTCTTGCTCTTGATCGTTAACATAAAACTTTAAAATGTTAGGTTTACGTCCACGTTCAATACGATAGCTGTTGCCATCCTTTTCAAATGCTAGAGTAACTAGCATATTCTTATTGTTAATCTTATTAATTAAGTTATCGCGTTTGATATTAGTAAGTGCTATACCATATAATGCGTAGCTTAGAGCATTAACAATAGTTGTTTTACCCGTACCATTGCGTGAACCGCTGTCATCACCGCCCTGATCTAAGTTTTCACCTAGTACTAGTGTAAGATTTTCTTGGGCAAAGTTAACTCCTTGAGTTTGATTACCCACACTCATGAAGTTTTTTACTGTTAATTCTTTAAGATTTATACTCATAGATTGTTATAAATTGCTAGTAATGTATTTTTGTCGTAAGTATCGCTTTCAATACTAACTAGTTGATTGCTAACAATTTGATCTACTGATTCAAATGCTTGAATATCAATGTCTGTATTAATTTCTATTTGTTTCTTTTCTGCAATTAAAGTAAGTTCACGTATATCATAATCGCCGATAAACTTTTCTTTAATAAAACTAGCTTCTTCAAAGCTGATGTCAATGTCTAGTGTAACACGTAAATGTTGCTTGGGCAAGATAATTTCATCTGCACGATCAATCAATTCGCTTAATTTTGTAGTACGGAATGTAGGTTGAGCAGGCCAACTATGATATTCAGGCTGTCCTCCCCACTCTAGTATCATCATACCGCGATCATCATCCCATGCATCTGCGTAGTTGTGCGGAAATGCATTGCCAATATAGATCATATTCCGTTGTTGCTGACGTTTATGGAAGTGTCCGCTAAATCCTAGCTCATAATTCTGAAAACTATCTAGTTGTATCTCACCGTGGTCCGGCATCTGTACCATGGCATTCATAAAGAAGCTAGGTAATTCAAAGTGTCCAAATATGTATTTGCCACCTTTTTTACCAATTGATCGCCATTCGTCACCTACTAACCAAGGACACATAGTAACATCACCGATAGTCACTGGTTCGTGAACTACAGTTATCCCGGGAATGTACTTCCCGAATTCAACACTATGAATATCTCGCTTGTCTTTATAGTATAGATCATGATTGCCAGGAAAAAAGTAGAAATTATCAAACGCTTGTCCCAACTTTTCCAACGCCCGAAGACTATAATCCATAGTTGTGATATTAAGACTATTGCGGTTATGATGCCAATCTCCCATGAATATACCTGTATCACAGCCTTCCTCCTTTGCCTTGGCAATGTACCAATCTACAAAATCTTCACAGTCTTGGTTATGGACAGAGCTATTAGACTTTAGGCCAAAGTGAATGTCTGTGAAACAAGCTACTTTTTTAAATAAATTCGACATTATTCCTCACTGCTTGATGTATCTGCGTTACGTTTCATAGCGGCTTCGTGTTCTCCGGCACCTGTCCTTGAATAACTTGGATTCATACCGTTAATTTCTAAAATATCATCGCGAATATTCTGGTTTCGCTTTTCAATATTAATAACACGAACAAAGCTATTAGTAACCGCCGCAGTAAAATATGCAAAAGGATTGTCCGACTTTGATTCATCAAATTGTAGTCCTATCTGTGTTAGCTGTAGAATAGCTTGTCCTTTCATTTCGTCGTTGTAAGTATAGCCACGTACATTTCCGCGGGTAGCATAACGTTCACACAATTTTAACATCATGCGTGCTAAGGTATCTGTGATTTGTCCGTGATCTTTATTAAACTTACCCTTTTCTAAAGAACCCTTCCAATGACTTCTACCAACACATTCTAATTCATCTGCATCGTTGAACTTGTAGTGTTGGAATGGTGGAAAGTTAACTTTATCACGATGATCGGCTAGAGTCTTTGGATTTTTCTTACGAGTTTTGTTTAAAGGAATATGATCAAAGCCCATTACTCTAAAAATTAACTCTTGCTTTTGAATCTTTTTATAGTCGACTTCGCAGTCTGCTTGTTTAACTTTTTCTCCAGCCTTTTTACGGCTAGCGTACTCTGCATCGCCGAGTCGTTTGGCTTTATTACGTTTGGCTTCTGCAATGGTGCGTATATTGATTTTATCAACACTTGACAAAATTATATCATATTGGTGATATTCTGGCTTAACAAAGCTACAATATGAGTTTTTTGACTTGTGTATTTCGGATAGTAAATCCTTGTTATTTAGGTAGTTTACTTTAGCGGTCATTATTCATTCCTATTTTAGTACAATTATAATATATGCAGTTAATAAAGTCAAATAAATACTTGCCAAAGAGGAAAGAATTATGGCTAACGCACCGCTAGGACAAGGATTAATTTCGGGTATTACTGCAACAGCAAGCACCATTGGCGCAGTACAAACAGCCGTCGGTACAGCTGGTAGATTAGCAGGAGCCCTTGGTAGTTTTGATTCAAATAATATAGTAAGTTCTATCCGTAGTATTAATTTGCCAGCGGCTGGTGAAGCAGTTGGCGATATATTAGGGGCGATAGGAAGTTTTTCGGGTACTGCTACTAATCCTAATGATTGGCGTGTACAATTAAGTATGGCCAATTGGACTGCATTTGGTAACAGCCCAGTATTAAAACCATTAGTTGATGCCGGCGGCTTAGTATTTCCTTACACTCCAACAATCACTATAAATCAATCTGCAAAGTATGACAGTCTTCCTGTTACACAAACTAATTATACATTTCCATCGTTTAAGAACAGCGATCCTGGAACGATTCAAATCCAAGCTCCAATGAACGTTGAAGATAAAACACAAGCTCTATATTGGATTGCCGCGCTACACTATTGCAGAAGTTTAACAAAAATGTTTGCCGGAAGTGATCCTAAAGCTGGAAACCCACCACCTGTAATTTATTTAAATGGGTATGGACAATATGTTTTTAAAAATGTTCCTTGTGTTGTTACAAACTTTCAGTCCACTCTTGAAAACGGATGTGATTATATAGCTGTTGATGTTGTTGGTAGTGCCGCAGGAGATATCCAAGGTATCACAGATAGTCTTGGAGGCCTAGCAGACACGATTGGAGCAACAATCCCAGGACTTAGTTCAGTTATCCCAGGACTGAGTGGATTAAGTGACATAACAAGTACAGCAAGTAGCCTACTTGGAGTCGCTAGCCAAGTAGCAGGACTAGCAGGTACATTTGGTCTTGGTGGATCAGTCAGCGGCGGCCAAGCTCATGTGCCAACTAAGAGTACTTTCACTGTAACATTACAACCAATCTACAGTCGTGCAAGTGCAAGGAAATTTAGTCTTGATAGATTTGTCACTGGCGGTTACTTGAATAATTCATTTGGATACATTTAATCATGCCCGCACTTTATACTAACACGAGTCCATATTATGTTACACCGGTAGTGCAGAACTATCTTAGCTTTTTGCAAATTAGACCAGTGCCAGCTGATCCAGATGATTTCCTATATACAATTGAAAGTCAATATAGTCACCGACCAGATTTATTAGCATACGACCTTTATCAGTCAGCAGCCCTATGGTGGGTGTTTATACAACGCAATCTTAATGTATTACAAGACCCAATTTTTGATTTTGTTCCAGGTACACAAATTTATATTCCAAAGAAAAGCGGTTTAACTATATTGTTAGGAATTTAATATGGCAGATATTATAGGAGCAACGAGCGCAACTAGTCAACTAGTTAGCACAGTAACAAATTCAGGCCCGGTATCTGCGATCAGCGGAGCATTGGGTAGTGTATCTAGTTTATTTTCTGCAATAGCTCCAGTTCAAGTACCATTACCTAATCCTTTAGCATCATATGCTAGCTACGAATATCTTATAAGTCTATCAGTACTTACTAAGTCACAGGTAAACGATCCTACACAATATACTAATGGACAGACACTGCCATTGCTAGCTAAAACAGCTAACGTTGATCCAACTAATCGAATTCAAACAGCATATGGTAAGTTTGATTTCTTTATTGACAATCTACTTATTGAAAATACTATAGGTCAAAAAGACGGATCGTCTATGATGGTTGGTAATATAACATTTGATGTTCTTGAACCGTACAGTATGGGATTATTCCTACAGTCGGTCCAGGCGATTGCTTATCGCCTCGGCGAACAAGCATATACAGAATCACCGTTCTTACTTAAAATTGAATTCGTAGGCGCCAAAGAAAACGGAGCAATGTCAACAGTTCCGCAATCTAGCAGATATATTGTTTTTAAATTTACCGACATTGAATTTAAAGTGACATCAGCAGGAACCACATATCATTGCACAGGATATGATTGGTCGCATGATGCAAAAACAACTAAGTTTAATCAGCTTAAATCAGATCACGCGGTTCAAGGTAAAACAATACAAGAGGTATTGCAATCGAGCCCGACCAGTTTACAATCTGTAGTCAATGCTAAATTTCAAGATCTAGTTAAAAAAGGAATATTGAAAGATGCAGACGAAATAGCTATTATATTCCCAACTCAGGATCAAATACCTAGTGCCGGACAAGATGGTGTAAGCAGTCTAGCTACATCGGCGGCTAATGTTACTGCAACACAAAGCCTTACGCTAACAGCAAACAGTAGTATCTATAAAACACTAGGCCTAACAAGAAATGACAAACAACAATTAATTCAATCTACCGCGGTTAACGAAATTGGTGCTTGCTCAATGGAGTTTGGTCCTGAGAAAAAACCTAACGCTGCTCCTGCGGCAGAAAATACTGTATGGGATCCTATTAAAGAGACGTGGGTGCGATCAAATATCAAAATTGATCCTACTACCGGTGTTTTAACATTTCCACAAGACAGCACAATTACTAATGCCATTGTGCAAACTATTTTAAATAGTGGCTATCCTAAACTAGCATTTAAAGAAGGCAATATCGATTCTGCAGGAAATCGTAAATGGTTTAATATTGATACACAAGTGTATCTTGTTAGTGATGCAAATTTAAAAACTACAGGATACTATACAAAGCTATTAGTATATCGTGTAATTCCATATAAAGTACACACAAGTCTATTGCCAAATGCACCGCAGACAAAATCTCCGGGATATGCACAAAAAGTAAAACAAGCAATTAAATGGTACAATTATATCTATACTGGAAAAAATACTGAAATATTAGACTTCAGCATAAATTTTTCAGCAGCATTTGCTAACGTAATGTCTGCTGATGCTACTACAAATAATCCAGGAAAGGTAGAAGGGGCTAGTGCTAACAGTGGCGTGGATAAGACCGCTGACGGTAGTACTAACAATCTTGTAGTTGAAGGCAACATAGGATCCGACCCAAATAATGTAACATCAAATCGTAAAACAAGTCTCACCCAGACCAAGTTTGGATCAGATTTCCAAGGCGGTTCAGGGAATGAATTCGCCAGCACCAGAGCAGCTCGTGTATTTCACCAAGCATTGACCAAAGGTAAAGAGATGATGGATCTAGATTTAAAGATTGTAGGCGATCCTTATTTTTTACCGCATAGTGGTTCTGGAAATTTTACAGCAGGAGTAAATCCAGCTCAGCCAGGCATTGATTCTACAGGCGCAGTCGCATACCAAAGCGGTTATGTTGATATAGTAGTAAATTTTAGAACCCCAATAGACATTAATCAGAATACTGGATTATATGATTTTGGCGCCGGAACCTCGACAGTACCTGTAACAGCATGGAGTGGATTATACTATGTCACAGAAGTTAAAAATATGTTTAACGGTGGTAAATTTACACAGCAACTTATCGGTATGCGATATATAGATCAAGACTTACCAGACTCTGATACTGCTACAGCAGATCAATTAGGCAATACGTCTAACTTAATGAAAACCGTATCAGATTACGCTACACAGCTTACAACAACAATTTCTAATTTATTTTAATTATGAGCGGAACATTTAACAGTCAAGACTACACAGCTAATTTACCTAGTAATGATGCGGTAATCAACGCAGGCCCGTATCTAGCCAAGGTAGTTGGACATTTTGAACCAAACTATATGGGTGTACTCGAAGTACAACTAATCAAACCAACAGGCAATGACAGCTCCACCGGACAAACATTTAAAGCTCGCATGATGAGTCCATTCTTTGGATCAACCGGTGATCAGTTTATTCGCGACAATGCCAACGACTATAACAATACACAAAAGAGTTATGGTATGTGGATGATTCCTCCGGACGTTGGCGCAACAGTAATGGTTATTTTTGTTAACGGTGATGCAGCTCAACCTTTCTGGATAGGATGCGTTCCTCCTGAGGATGCTAATTTTTCAGTACCAGGATTAGCTGCCACTGAATTTAATGTCGAGGGAAAATATACTCGTGCACCAGTAGCAGAATATAATAAAGTTGTTAATAGTGCAAGTTCTCTTGATGCAACTAAAATTCCTAAACCAACTCATCCGTTTGCAGAAATTCTCAATACCCAGGGGTTAATCAAAGATGATATCAGAGGTATTACAACTAGTAGTGCTCGTAGAGAAATACCAAGTATGGTGTTTGGCATATCCACTCCGGGCCCGATAGACAAACAACCTAATGCTCAAAGAGGTGAAGTAGGTAAAGCAGATAGTCCTGCACAAAACGTTCCAGTAAGCCGACTCGGCGGAGCTACATTTGTCATGGACGACGGCGATGACAAATTTTTAAGAATGACTTCTGCTAGCTCAGGGCCTCCGGTGTATGAATCGATTGAGGGGCTAGCCGATAATACAAGACCATCGGGAATGGTAACGATTCCTCATAATGAATTAGTACGTATTCGCACACGTACCGGGCATCAAATCCTAATGCATAATTCAGAAGATTTAATTTACATTGGAAATGCTTCTGGAACAACCTGGATTGAATTAACCAGCAACGGTAAAATTGATATCTATGCAAAAGATAGTATTAGTGTACATACTGATGCTGATATGAATTTTCATGCTAGCCGTGATGTTAATATAGAAGCTGGTCGTAATATTAATATGAAAGCCACTGGCCGCATACAAGCTGAAACAAAAGCTAATTTTAATTTAATCATAGCCAAGGACGGAGTTATCACAACTACTGGCAATTTACAAGTTAATACTACCGGACTTAATAATTTTACTTCTGCTAAAGATACAAATATTAATAGTACCGGAAAAATTAATCTAACATCTGCCGCAGATACTAATATAAAAGCTGGCGGAAGATATACACAAAATGCTGCCGGATATTTTTCGTTACCAGCTGGTGGTGGAACAGCAGCAGTAACCGCAACTGCTACTGCTGCAACAAAAGCAGTAGCATTAACAACATATACTAATCCGGGTATTACTGTAGCTAGTATATTAAAACGTATTCCAGTGCATGAGCCATATGCGCATCACGAAAACTTAGATCCGATGTCATTCTCATCGGCTAAAACAGATAGGGAAGTTGCTGGAAATATAGCAACACCAAAAGCATACAACAACTATACTACTACAGTTGACACATTTAGGAAAGGATCATAATTATGAGTGCCCCAGCTAACCTTTATAATAAAATAGCACTAACTAATGCTAAAAATAATGATCAAAATATTATACAGCAATATCGCGGATTTAGCACAATAAGTCCCGATACAGAGAATTATGCATTGTATGATTTTCAGTTAGTTAAACAAGATTTACTGAATAATTTTTATATACGCCAAGGTGAGCGTCTAATGAATCCTACCTACGGGTGTATTATATGGGATCTATTATTTGAGCCTCTAACAGATGGTCTTAAAAATCTTATCCTACAAAATATACAGCAAATAGTATCCAATGAACCTCGAGTGCGTGCTGATCAGATCTTAGTTACCCCTTACGAAAGCGGAATACAAATAGAACTAAAATTAACCTACATAACTTATAATCTACAGCAGACTCTGCAGATACAGTTCGATCAAGCTAACGGATTGATAACACAATAAAATACGTAGATTATTATACAAAATAAATACACATATAGGGATAATTCATGAGTGTAACTACAAGACAGAATAGGCTATTACTAGCCCAAGATTGGAAGAAGATTTATCAATCTTTCCGCAATGCCGACTTCACTAGCTACGACTTTGAAAATCTGCGTCGCACGATGATTGATTATATTCGTACGAATTATCCAGAAGATTTTAACGATTATGTTGAGTCTAGCGAATACCTTGCCCTAATAGATTTGATAGCATTCTTGGGCCAAAGCATAGCTTTCCGCGTTGATTTAAATGCTCGTGATAACTTCTTAGAACTAAGCGAACGCAGAGATAGTATCCTACGTCTTGCTCGCATGATCAGTTATAATGCCAAGCGCAATACTGCTGCAAGCGGTCTATTAAAAGTTACTAGTATTACTACAGATGAAAATATAACAGATGCTAACGGCAGAAACCTTGGCGGCCAGCCAATTGTTTGGAACGATTCAAGTAATACTAATTGGTATGATCAATTTATTAGAGTTATAAATGCAGCATTTCCGAGTACACAGCAATTTGGTAGCCCAGCAGCTTCTGCGAATATCTATGGAATACCGACTCAACAATATAGAATTAATAGTGCTATTTCCGGTGTACCTGTTTATAGCTTTACAAAAACAGTAGCAGGACGGTCAATGGCATTTGAAGTTACTAGTACAACATTCAAAGGACAATCATATATCTATGAAGAGCCGCCAGAGGTTGGAAATACACTAGCTTGTGTTTATAAAGATGATGGGCATGGACCTGGAAGTTCTGCCAACGGATTCTTCTTTAATTTTACACAGGGCACATTAAATCAAGGTGTGTTTAACATAAGTCAACCAAGTAGTAATCAAAGTATTGATATTGATGCAAATAATATTAACGATTCAGATGTCTGGTTATATCGTCTAGACAACAACGGCAATGAGTCAGAATATTGGACACAGATCCCATCATTGTCGGGCAATAATGTAATTTATAATAGTCTAAATAAAAATATTAAAAACATATATGCTGTGATCAGTAGAGTAAATGATCAAGTTAGTGTGCAATTTAGTGATGGTACATTTGGTAATTTACCACTCGGTAATTTTAGAGCATACTATCGCGTAAGTAACGGGCTTGCATATACAATCAGTACAGCAGATATAAAGAGTGTTACAATAGCAGTACCGTATATTAACGCTGCCGGTCAAACTCAAAACTTATCTATTACGATGGGATTGACAGTAGGAGTTTCTAACGCAGCAGCCGCAGAATCAAACGATAGTATTAAAACTAATGCTCCGCAGACTTACTATACACAAAATAGAATGATCACGGCAGAGGACTATAACATTAGCCCACTAAGTGCTAGTACCCAAGTTGCTAAAGTTAAAGCCATTAACAGAACAAGCAGCGGAATTAGTCGTTATTTTGATCTTACAGATCCAACAGGTAAGTATGGTTCAACTACGCTGTTTGGTACAGACGGTGTTCTTTTTAATGAAGTTTATAGCTCGACATTTTTATTTTCATATCTAACAAAAACTGACATCTATGATGTTATCTATAATAATGTATATGATATTCTAGCTAATAATAATTTAAAGAATTACTACTACAGTAACTACATTAATACAATACAGACTAGTGCTAACTATGCATGGTATCAAGAGACAACAGATTCAATTTCCGGTACTGGTTATATCGGTGATGCCATTACAAAAATTCCATTACGCCTAGGACAATTTACGGCAACAGATCTAAAATATTTCCAAGTTGGCAGTCTTATAAAATTTGTGCCACCCTCTGGATACTATTTTGATTCTAATAACGCCAACACACTTACACCATATACACTAGGTGCTACATTACCTCCTTCAGCATTGCTTTACATTTGGGCCGAAGTATCGCTAGTTGTTGATGATGGCACTGCTGCATATGCATCAACTGGATCAACTGTATTGTCTACAGGATTAGGTCCGGTTACCTTAAATAAACCGTTGCCGGCATTGACTAACAGTGCAGGATCAATAATTGCTACGCCAATAATTTCTCAAATTATTCCGCCTTGGACTACTAGTATTACTCCTTCAGTAGTTACTGCGATGATTGATTTAATTTACGCTAACATGGCATTTGGTCTGCGTTACGATGCATTTACACAGACATGGCAAATTATTTACGAAAGTAATTTAGACAGGGTCAGTGCATTTAGTCTTGGCAAGCAAGGCGACATAACTAATCAAAATCAAGATTCCAGCTGGTTGTTATTATTCACCACAGATAATGTGACATATACAATTACTAATCGTGCTAGCAGATATGTGTTCGAAAGTGCGGCACAAATTAGTTTCTATTTTGATTCTAGCAAGAAAATTTATGATAGTATTAACAACATGATTGTACAAGATACTATCAGTGTTTTAAGCATAAATCAAAAGCCCAATGATCGTATACCATTCGGTCAAGACTATAACTGGAATATTGTAGAAGAATGGAAAGGCCTTGACGGCTATGTAGATAATAGTAAACTAGTTATAGGATTTACAGCATCTGAAGTTAATTCTACAGTAGATAATCCGCAACTATTTTTAGATTTAGTTACACCAGTGGTGCAGACATATGCTACCGGTATTATTTTACAATCTACAATTTTAGTCCAAGATCCAACTGGTATTGTTACTGGAATGACTGTAACAGGACAAGGCATCGGCAATTACGCTACAGTTACATCAGTTAATGGTAGTACTATTGGATTAAGTGTGCCTAATTCAACTAATTTAAATGTTGCACAAGTAATATTTAATCTGACTACTTACATTATAGAACAAAAATATACTATAGCACAAGGGCAAGAAGATTATCGGTATGCATATAATGATCCTGCAAATCCAACTGTAATGATCATGCCAAGTCAAGCAAGTGTTGGCCAACTTACACAATATACTGATGGACAATATTTTTACTTCCAAGATACTAATGTTGTTAAGAAATTAAATCTAGCTACAGCTACACTCGTGCCTACATTAGATTATAAAGTTTATGTAGGCCGAGATAATTTAAAATTTCAATATATCCATAATGCAGATTATGAAAGTAGGATCGATCCCGGTGCAAGTAACATTGTTGACGTTTATGTATTAACAAACAATTATGATACTGCATTTAGGCAGTGGATAGCTGGGGTATCAACTACCCAGCCGTTGCCTCCAGGAACTGATGAGTTATATGATTTATTATCGCCTAATCTTAATTTGATTAAGAGTTTGTCTGATGAAATCATATATCATTCAGTACAATATAAAACTTTATTTGGACAAACTGCTCCTGCAGAATTACAAGCATCATTTAAAGTAATCAAAAATTCAAGCGAAGTATTAAGTGATAACGATATTAAATCTCGAATTATTACAGCTATTAATGATTATTTTAGTTTAGGTAATTGGGATTTTGGAGATACTTTTTATTTTACAGAAATGGCAACTTATGTGATGACACAGATGGCTCCAGATATTTCTAGTTTCGTAATCGTCCCAAGGCTAGGTGGTTTAAGTTTTGGTAGTTTATTTGAAATAACCAGTGCTAGCAATGAATTATTCATAAGCACGGCAACTGTTAGCGATATAGATATTATTACAGATATCACAGCTACAGGAATCAAATCAATTGCAGGTACAGCAGTAACAACTAATGCAACAAGTCAAGTAATTACAAGTTCAACATACGGATCAACAAATGGCTGATAATATAATCCCTAGTACAACAACTAGTCAAGGGTCGGATCTAATTCCGCGAATCTATCAGTCCGACGCTAATAAGAAATTTATCCAAGCGACAATTGATCAATTAATACAGCCCGGAACAGTCAATAAGATTAGTGGATACATTGGCCGCGAAAATGCAAAAGCATCTACAGGAACAGATATTTTTGTTGATGCCGCTGATCAAACAAGACAAAATTATCAATTAGAACCTGGACTAACTGTACAGGATACGCTAGGCAACACAACATTTTTTAAAGATTATCAAGATTATATTAATCAATTAAATGTATTTGGTAGTAACACTCTTAATCATGCTCGATTAAACAAACAAGAAATGTATTCTTGGAGTCCACATATTGATTGGGACAAATTTGTAAACTTTAGCGACTACTATTGGTTGCCTTACGGCCCTGATACGATTGCAATTGCCGGACAACAAAACAGCATCTCTAGCACATTTGTAAGTGTAGTAACACAGGATGAACACGGTAATAATCAATATGTGTTTACACCTGATGGGTTAACTCCAAATCCAACAATCAAGTTATATCGCGGCCAAACATATACGTTTGAAATTAATAGCCCTGGTAATCCGTTTACTATTAAAACTGTGCGTGATGGTGGTGTCATTGACTACTATACTCCACCTAGCGGATTATCTGGTAATGCTGTTGAAGTTGGAACCATTACATTTAGAGTTACATCGGATGCTCCAAATATTTTATATTATGTTAGTAACCGAGATCCAGACCTTGGCGGCGTATTTGAAATTTATGATATAACTGAAAATACAGACCTTAATGTAACTGCTGATATTTTAGGTAAAAAAACTTATACATTACCTAGCGGTGTTTCATTAAGTAACGGCATGAAAGTTCGCTTTGAGGGCAATGTAGTCCCAGCTGAATACGCTACCGGTAATTATTATGTTGAAGGTGTTGGTGTAGCTATTAAGTTAATTAAAGAAACAACTTTAGAAGTTGTTAGCCCCTATACTACAAATGAAGCAGTATTGTTTGATACAACACCATTTGACGCCAGACCGTTCGCTGATGCTAGCGGATTTGCAAGTATTAAAGATTACATATTAATTAATCGATCATCTCAGGATCATAATGCTTGGTCAAGATATAATCGTTGGTTCCATAAGGATGTTATTACAGCTAGTGCTACAATCAATGGTAATGTTCCAGAATTAAATCAAGAAAGTCGCGCGATTAGACCAATTATAGAATTTGAAGCAGATTTAAAATTATTTAATTTTGGTAACGTTGCTATTGATGATGATATTGATGTAATTGATACAGTTACTACTGATGCTATGAGTAACATAGAAGGTGCCGTTGGTTATATTGTAGACGGCGTACCTCTAGTTCAAGGACATCGTGTGCTGTTTATTGCTGATACTGATGTCTTAGTAAAAAATCAAGTATTCACAGTTGATTTTATTATTGTTGGTGCGCAACGACAAATACATTTAGTCCCTACACAAACACCAATAGAAAATAATACAATTTTAGTTAAGAGTGGTAACCTAAATCAAAGTAAGATGTATTGGTATAATGGTTCTACATGGGTCGCTGGACAGCAAAAGACACGCACTAATCAAGCACCGTTATTTGATATAGTTGACAACAACAAGGTGTCCTTTAGCGACCCGACAGCGTATCTTGGTTCGACCTTTAAGGGAACAACAATATTTTCTTATGGGGTAGGAACCGGCTCTAATGATGTTGCATTAGGATTTCCACTTGCTTATAAAAATATTGATAATATTGGCGACATAGTTTTTAATTTTACTCTAGCAACAGATTCGTTTACTTATAAAACTACTAGCGATGTTTTTACAATTAATATTGATACTGGTTATCTAGTAAAAACTGGATATACACAGCAATTAAGTTATGTAAACGGATGGAAGACTTGTGCAGTTCCTACAATACAGGCTGCTGTTAGAATTTATAAAAACAGTAATATCTTAAATGATTTTCCTTTAGATATTTTTGACAACATTACCAATCTTAATGATTTAGTGGTGCATGTATATGTTGACGGGTATCGTGTAGATCCTAGTCTATGGTCAATACATAATGGAACAGTATATAAACAAATTCATTTTATCTATCCACCGTTACCGACACAAATAGTAACAATTAAAGCCTATGCTGCTCAACCTATTAATAGTAATGGCTATTATGAAATTCCTGTTAATTTACAAAATAATCCTTTTAATAATACAATTTCAAATTTTACACTTGGCGAAGTAATTGATCATGTTTCAAGTATTGTAGATAACTCTCTAACATTTGTAGGTAGTTATCCAGGCGCAGGCAATCTAAGAGATATTGGTGATTCAACTGCGTATGGTACAAAATTCGTACAGCATAGCGGTCCTTTAAGTTTAGGATTGTATCATATTTCAACCGAAGCTAATAATATTATTAAAGCTATTGAAAAATCTAGAGATGATTATCAAAGTTTTAAGAGAAACTTTATTACAGCAGCTACTAATCTTGGAATTGATGCAGATCCTGTAGTACAGGTTAATACTATTTTACAACGTATTAATCAAGATAAGGCTAAAACAGGTCCGTACTATTTCAGTGACATGGCAGCGTACGGTGCTGCGATTCGTAGAGATTTAAAAGTTGTAGACTATAGAATACAAAATTATCCGTTAAGTAATCCATTCTCACTTGATAAACTATCAACTAAATCAGTTCTAGTTTATCATAACAATGTCCAATTATTATACGGTAGAGATTACACGTTTGATCCTCAGGGATTTGTTGTTATAACAGCAACACTGGCAAATGGCGACATTATCACTACTTACGAATATGAAAATACAAACGGAAGCTTCATACCAGAGACTCCGACTAAATTAGGACTATGGCCAAAATATCAGCCTAAGATTTATTTAGAAACCAATCTTATAACTCCGACGCTAGTTATTCAAGGGCACGATGGCAGTCAAGTTGCAGCCTTTGGCGATTATCGAGATGCGATTATTCTAGAATTAGAAATGCGTATCTATAATAATATTAAAGCAAAGTATGATAGTGAAATTTTTGATATACATGATTTAATTCCTAGCTATAACCGAACAAACGACTATAGTCTAACAGAATTTAACGAAGCACTAGCACCAAACTTTTACAAGTGGGTCGGCAACATTGGTAGAGACTTTACTAAACCTGCCAGCTATGATAGAAACAATCCATTAACATTTAATTATCGCGGGCATTATGCTCCAGATGGCAGAGATATTCCTGGATATTGGAGAGGTATCTATCGTTGGATCTATGACACAGATAGACCAAGTGAAGCACCGTGGGAAATGTTAGGATTTACTGATCAACCTACTTGGTGGATTACACTTTATGGTCCAGCACCGTATACTAATGATAATTTAGTCATGTGGCAAGACATTGCTGCCGGACTAGTCAAAGACCCAAGTGGTGCTCCATATGTTATTACAAAATTTGTTAGACCCTATTTGCTAGCACATATTCCAGTTGATGATCAAGGCAATGTTATCAATCCGTATTTGGCGGGTGTTGCACAGGGAGTAAACACAAATCTTACAGATGCAGATTATGTATTCGGAGATGTTGGGCCAGTTGAAGCAGCTTGGCGTCGAAGCAGCCATTATGCATTTAGTGTTATACGCACAGCTCTAGTGTTGCAGCCAGCAAAAACATTTGGCGTGCTGTTGGATCGATCAAGAATAGTAAGGAACCTAGCAGGACAATTAGTTTACAGCAATACTGGATTAAGAATTCGTCCAACAGATATACAATTACCTAACATTTATTCTAGTACTAGCGTGTCTTCAACGGCAGGATTAATTAACTATCTTGTTAATTATATTCTAAGTGATACCTTACTAAGTTATAAATCTTATCAATACGATCTAAAAAATATGGTAGCTAAGTTAAGCTATCGAGTTGGTGCATTTACTAGCAAAGAAAAATTTAATTTATTGTTAGATAGTAGAACTCCGTTGAGTACTGGTAGCATATTTGTTCCTCAAGAAAATTATACAATTATATTAAACAGTTCAAGTCCAGTAAAGAAAATAACCTATAGTGCAGTTATTGTAAACAAATTATCGGATAGATTTGAAGTTACGGGCTATAGTCAAACGGAGCCGTATTTTAAGTACTATCCATATCTTGGATCAGGAGCCACTGTTAATATTGGCGGAATAAGTGAAGGATATGTTGTTTGGACAGCATACCAACAATATATCTCAGGACAGGTAGTTAGTTATAACAAACAATTTTATCGTGTAATTTCAACACATACTACCGAGACTACGTTTCAAATAAAGTATTATTCACTACTCGGTAGCCTGCCAATAGTCGGCGGTGTTGATGCAATTATTAGAACAAAATGGGATCGTAACAATCCAATAACTGTTCCTTATGGTACTGATTTTTTAACTATACAAGAAGTTGTAGATTTTCTTTTAGGCTACGGAGAATACTTAAAAGATCAAGGATTTATCTTTGATAATTTTAATGGCAATCTTGCTGCGGTAACTAACTGGGAAACTAGTGCAAAAGAATTTATCTTCTGGACAACACAGAACTGGTCAACTGGTCAGGATAAATGGGCAGATTGGATTCCTAATCAACCAGTAGCTTATCAGGCGATTGTAAAATACAACGGCGACTACTATCAAGCTATACAACTAGTAGCTCCAAGTGCATCTTTTGACTATACAAAATACGTTAAATTAGATGGATTAAGCGGAGTCGGTAGTAGTGTTATTAGTCTAAGCCCTGCTGCGGACTCGATTACATTTTCGTCAACCTTATCCGTTGCTGATAGTATTCAAAATAAATTCAACACCTATGAAATATTTAAAGTAGACGGCACCCCGCTCGAACCAAATTTTATCAATCTATACAGAAAAGATAATGCGACAACATATAAGACCACCACAGCAGATGGAATCTATGGAGCAAGTTTTTATCTTATACAAAAAGAGCAGATTATCTTATTAGATAATTCTACATTATTCAATGATACAATTTATAATCCTGAAACAGGTTATCGTCAAGAGCGTATTAAAGTATCCGGATATGTTAGCACTAATTGGTACGGCGGATTTGATATTCCTGGATTTATCTATGATCAAGCGATAATACAAAATTGGTCTGCATGGCAGGACTATGCATTGGGTGATGTAGTAAAATACAAAGAATACTATTATACTGCTGATCAACGAGTAGTTGGATCAGAAAAATTTAATATAAAAGCCGCCGACGGTACGGTTAATTGGGTACAGCTAGCAGCGAAACCAACTGCTAAACTGTTACCTAACTGGAATTACAAAGCCAGCCAATTTACAGATTTTTATAGCTTAGATAGTGATAACTTTGATGCTAGTCAACAGAAAGTTGCACAGCATCTGATTGGTTATCAGAAGCGTCAGTACCTAGATAATATTATACAAGACGATGTAAGCGAATTTAAATTCTTCCAAGGAATGATTCGTGAAAAAGGTACACAAAATGTTCTTAATAAATTGTTCAATGTACTAAGTGCCGACAATTTAGAAAGTCTAACATTCTATGAAGAGTGGGCAGTTCGACTTGGAGAATACGGCGCCAGTAAAGCATACGAAAATATTGAATTTATCTTAGATGAATCTTTATTTAAAACAAATCCACAAGGATTTGAATTAGATGAAACATTAAGTCCGCCATACAATGATTTAATTATACGCCAGGTTCCCACTGACATATATTTGAAACCCATGGGATATAATAGTAATCCATGGCCGCTAGTAAACAATTATCGTTCTTTTTTAAGAACTGCAGGATTTGTAAGAACCAGTGAGGTTAAGGTAACTCTCGCACACCTTAGCGACATAACATCACAAGACATTACAAATTTTTACTCCGGAGACTATATTTGGATTGGATTTGAAGGTGTTAGCTGGAATGTATATAGAATGACATTGGCTAACATTAATATTGTAAACATCACGTATTCTCAAAATCAATTGATTATTACTTCAGATTCTGATCATTCTCTATTAGCTGGCGAATATATTGGGATCAAGGAAGTCACTGGATTTGCCGGTTTTTATCAAATTGTAGCAGTTGACAATGTAACAATTACAGTTTCTGCTCCTAATCTAGCTAATCCGCCAGCCGTACCATTTACTGAACAGCATAGAGCAATAATTTTTATTTTAACTAGCAACAGAGCTACTACTATTAATAGTGGTGATCAAAGATTATTGCAAGACATTAAAAAAGGTGAGTTAGTATGGGTCGACTCCGCAACATTTAACGGAGAAAAATTATGGTCGGTATGGCAAAACATTCCAGTCTATAATCTATCAGAAATAGATTATGGTTATCCTAGTGATGGACTAGGGCTTGGTCGCTCTGCAACGTTAAGTCAAGATGGTCTTTTATTAATTTCCATGACTAATGCAGGACAGATACTAGTATGGGATAAACCTATAACCTCGGCTACTAGTTGGACTCAGCGAGAATCGATAGCTATACCAACTATTGCAAATAATGATAGTTTTGGAGGTAATCCAAATGCCAGTAGTATTATTGGAGAAGTGCTAGCACTAAGTTATGATAAAACTTGGTTAGCAGTAGGATCTCCAGCTGCTAGTTATGCTGCCAGTCACTGGAAAGGTAGTTGGTCACAATCAAGCACTTATAGTACAAAAGATATAATAAGCTATAACGGAATTTATTATCAAGCTACACAGAACGTTACAACAAATACACCTCCAGTAGTAACAGCAACAGCTCGCGGAACTGTAGTATATGCTAATATTTCTGCTTCAGTAGTCGGTACAACAGGAACATGGTATTCTGTAAACTATAGCCCAACAACAGCGTTCACAGCAGTACAACGAATTGTTGTAAATGGAACTACTGGATTATATGTTGGGCAAACTGTTAGTGGTATCGGTATTCCGACTGCTACTATTATTTCTACTGTAGTAATAAATTCTAACAATACTGCTACCTTGACATTGAGTAATGCCGTTACATCGATTACCGCAACTACTGTAATTACATTTGGCGGTGCTCTTGTAACTATTGGCAGTAATAGTGTGTTTCAGACTACCTCGCTTGTTGTCAATAGTACTGTAGGAATAATACCAGGAATGTTAGTGCAAGGTGAGGGAATCACGGCAGCTACACTAGTTCTTAGTATAGATGCAACTAACAAGATTATAATTTTAGACACTCCTACATACGGACAACCGACTGGAAAAATTCTATTTGGTGCGAATACAATCGCTGTTTCGTCTTCGACACAAGGATTACTGATCGGTAATCAAATGACAGTTATTGGAGTTAATATTCCTACCGGTGCTACTTTAACTGGTAGCACTTTAAACTCTGCTGGTAATTCATATATTTTATTCCTAAGTCAACAAGTGACAGGAACAGTCAGTGGCACTGGAACGTTTGCTACGATTGCAAAACAAACAACTGCAACTAGCGGATCTAATACTATTACAGTTTCTAATAACACAAACATTCTAGTAGGACAATCAGTAACTGGACTTGGCATACCAACCGGAACTACAGTTACCGGTATTAATGGAACGGCAATAGGAATTAGTTCTTCTACTACCGGTGTAGTTAATTCTGTTGTAGTTTTTGGTCTTAATCAAATATCAGTATCTAGTGTAGTGGGTAACATCGCAGCTTTACAGCAGGTTATCGGAGTTGGAATTCCAGCTTTAACTACTGTAGTAAATGTAAATGGTGCTACAGTATTTTTAAACACAAATATCACTCAAACAGTATACGGTACCTTGCAGTTCCAAGGTGGCTCGACCTATTGGACTATAATTGAATACATTCCTGTGGACTCTACAGGAACAAACAGTAGTCTAACAGCTCAGGGAGCAGTCAGTATCTATAAGAAAGATAGTAATAATATCTTTACCTTAGTAGACACTATTCTTAGTCCTAATCCGATATCTAATGAAAGATTTGGCGCTAGCCTAGCGTTTGTTAATCATGCATCTGCAACAGGACAATCTGCATACAGTTTATTTGTCGGAGCACCGGGAGCAAATAGTGGAGTAGGTAAAGTTTATCAATTTAAATATGAAAACGCTATACAAACTACCGCTGGCTATAATGCAAGTAGCAGTAGTGATAGCTCAGTAATATCTGTTATTGTAACTAATGCCGGTAGTGGATACACTACAAATCCAACAGTCAATATAGCAGCTAGCACGGTGTCTGGTAGCATCCCAGCAAAGGCTACTTCAATAATTGGTCTGATTAGTATTAACATTATTTCAACCGGTGCAGGATATCATGTTAATGATTTACTTACAGTAGTTGGCGGTACGTATAGTCAGGCAGCAACAATCAGAGTAGCTTCGATTGGAACTAATGGTACAATAACATCAGCAGTAATTTATAATCCCGGAGCATATACTGTAGCTGCTACAGTTGCACCTAGTATTGGGCACACACCATTGACCAAAAATGTTCCAGTTACTGGCGGTAATGGTACAAGTGCTAGCTTTGATTTATTCTTTGGAGTTGTCTCTATTGCTGTAGTAATCCCAGGGTCTGGGTACGATAAAAAAGCATTACCATTAGTAACATTCTCAAGTACGACTGGTACTGGTGCTAGCGCCTATGCAACAATTGGTAGTACTATAGGAGTATCAGATACTACAAATATTGTTCCAGGCATGCTAGTAAGTAATGCTACAACAATTAATGGTGTGGCATCTATCGGAAATGCATTTACTTCCAGCCAGACAGTAACACAAATTTTGCAGAATCCGTTATATCCGACTGTGCGTGCTGGCTCGGTAGTGATCAGTGCTGCTCCTGATATTACACCGACAGGAATCTTATATTTTACAATACCAGGCTGGGCATATGATTCTTCTTTCTCGGCTCCAACTGTTGATTCAAATAATCAACCAATTAGCTTATATGGCTTTGGTAGTTCGTTAGCCACTAACACTAGCGGTATTGGTAATTCTTTAGTAATTAGTGCACCGGGCACTGTTGTTAATTCTGGTGCTACTTTAGTAACTACTCCAGGGGCTGCGATAGTATTCCGATTCAATACCGCAACTTTGTCCTGGACTCAAAGCCAAATAATTACCGGCAAAACCTATGGGTATGCAACGTCTGTAGCATTATCTACATATGGTGGTTCGCTTACTTTACAAGCAGGACAATCACAGACATTTGTAGAATATCTAGCAATTGGTAGTCCGCTCGATGGCACAGGAAATGTACAAATATTTTACTATGATACAGCAAGTTCACAATTCTTATCGTATCAATCACTGTTCAATATTAAACCTAAAAATCAAGGACAGTTTGGTTATAAATTGGCGTTTGGTTATTTTTCAGACACATTAGTAGTCTATAGTAATAATGCAGATGCACAAATTACTACAACATTTGATAAAGGTAACACAGTATTTGATAGCAATGCAACACGCTTCAGACATACTGAATCAAACTCTGGTAGTATTGCTGTATATGATGCTGACACTGCGACTGGAACAAAATTTACTATCGGAGAAATACTAGAAAACGCAACTTCATCCAATAGTAAATATGGTCAGAGTATAGCTATCGGTACATATAACATAGTAGTAGGTGCACCAAGTGCTACTATCACTGCGGTATTAAATAATTGCTCTATTGTTGGCACAATACTAACAGTTGGTTCAGTAACCACCGGACAAGTAGTGGTAGGTATGACATTAGCCGGTGCTGGACTTGCGCCAGGCACAACAATAGTCAGTGGTAATTCTGGAAGATATTTAGTTAGCATTAGTCAAACAGTAAGCAACATAATAATTACAGGAACTAGCACAATAGCTAATGGAAAATTATTTGAGTATACAAAACCTGCTAATACATTTGCATGGAATCCGATTCATCTAGAAGAACCAAAAATTGACATTAGTAAAATCAAACGTGCTTTTATATATGATAGAAGCACAAATCAAGTATTAACATACCTTGATGTTATAGATCCGATACAGGGTCGTATTCCTGGTCCTGCTGATCAAGAAATTAAATATAAATCTTTTAATGATCCTGCAATTTATAGTCAGGGAGATTCTACAGTAAATGTAAGACCAGGAATGGCATGGACTTCGGCGCAAGTAGGTCAGTTATGGTGGGATCTTAGCACAGCTAAATTTATTGATAGTCATGACGTTGATGTTGCCTACAGAACAAGCAATTGGTCTACACTATTCCCCGGAGCAAGCATTGACATCTATGAATGGGTTGGAACTACATATACACCTGATAGATGGAATAGCCTAGCTGATACAGATGCAGGATTAACTCAAGGCATTAGCGGTCAAACTTTATACAATACTTCGATCTATAGTGTTGTAACCAAATATGATAACATTAGTAATAGTGCAAAAAACACATATTATTTCTGGGTAAAAAATAAAACTACAGTTCCAAATGTTTTAGGTCGTAGTGTAAGTGCGCAAAGTGTTTCAAATTTAATTGCAAATCCAAGAGGCGAAGGCTACAAATTCCTTGCTCTCACTGGTCCAAATAGCTTTGCATTGGCTAATGTTAAAACATTATTAAAAAATACTGATGCAGTATTATCTGTAGAGTACTGGACCATAGACAAACCAACCCAACGAAATATACACCGTCAGTATGCTATTATTAGTAATGACCCGACTACACAATTACCAGCACGTATTGAAGAAAAGTGGATTGATAGTTTGTGTGGTAAGGACGCTACTGATAGAGAAGTTCCTGATACTAGTCTGCCACCTAAACTTCGATACGGTATAGAATTCCAACCTCGTCAAAGTATGTTTTTAAATCGATTTGAAGCATTGAAGCAAGTAATCGAGCAAACAAATTTAGTAATGGCAGCTAATCAAATAGCAGAACAAAAAAATATAGCACCGTTGGACACATATGAAACAGAACCAAATATTATCCTTGGCGAGTATGATGCTGTAAAAGATACTGATACTGAATTATCTTACATTAATATAGGAAATTTTGTTACGCCTAAATTAACTCCGATAATTGTAGATGGAAAAATTACAGGCATTAACATAGTGACTGCCGGTAGCGGATATCTGCAAGCCCCTTATATCTCTGTGATTGGTAGTGGTGATGGTGCAGTCTTACGTGCAACTATTGATAGTACCACAGGTGCAATTACTGGCGCTACAGTTATAGCTGCGGGCGAAGGTTATGACAGCAATACTCTTTTAACTACAAGAACATATTCTATATTAGTACATCAAGATACCCAGGCTGGCGGATCTTGGAGCATTTATGGATACGACATTACAACGCAGACTTGGTCAAGAGTTAGAACACAAAGTTATGATGTAAGAAAATACAGAACATATATTGATTGGTATGCAACTGGATTCAATCAAAATTCTAGTCCTACACTTGCTGTCGATACATTTACAGATCTAGCAACAATTTCTCCAGCTATTGGTGATACTGTTAAGGTAAAAAATAATAATAAGGGTGGTTGGACTCTATTACAAAAATATGCTAACAGTACTAGTATCGACTACACACAAAGCTATAATGTAATAGGTATTGAAAACGGAACAGTTCAGTTTAGTTCGGCATTATATGAATTTACCGATACAGTCTACGGTTACGACGGTTCATTATATGACGGTAATAATTTTGATCTAACTGCTACTAAAGAATTAAGAATAATTCTTAATACAATAAAAAATAATATTTTAATTGATGACTTAAGAAAAAATTATCTAGATCTATTCTTCTATAATGTACGTTATGCATTCAGTGAACAGACTGAGTTAGATTGGATATTTAAAACTAGTTTTATCAAGGCAGAGCACAATGTTGGTAGTCTAAATCAACCTGTTACATATCAACCTGACAATCTAAGTAACTTTGAAGATTATATTAACGAAGTTAAGCCTTACAGATCTAAGATTAGAGAATATGTCAGTAACTATAATAGTATTGAACTTGATCAGAATATGATTACTGACTTTGATCTTCCTGGAACATATGCTAATGGTTTATTCCAGGGAATTAATACTGGATTTAGCAATGGTGTTATTACGTCTGATAATAACTTAATAACAACATATCCTTGGAAAAATTGGCTAGACAATGTTGGATTTAGTGTAGTTGATCTTAAAATAGTCGACGGTGGCAGTGGATATATCAGCGAACCTACAGTAGAATTTACTAGTCCGGTTGGCGCCGGTGCAAAAGCACGTGCCTTTATAGCGAATGGTAAAGTTAATCGAATAGAATTAACTAATGTTGATCAATATGGTGCTAGCGGTAAAGGATATCTAGCAGCACCTACAGTTACACTTAATGGTGGTTATGATGTAAGCGGCACACCGGCTAAAGTTGTTGCAATTATTGGAAATAGTGTAATACGTACTAATACTATTGGAATTAAATTTGATCGAATAACACAAAATTATTTGATAACTGGTTTAACACATACTGAAACATTTACAGGCACAGGTTCGCGTGTACAATTTGCGCTAGCATGGGCACCAAATATTTCTATTGGAAATAGCACAGTGACTATTACCATGCCAGGTAGCAAACACGCTACTCCTGTCCTAAGAGACTTATATACTCTAGCAATTACTAGTGACACATCTAGAGGCTATACTAATTATTATGGTACAGTTACATTTATAACCGCTCCTGCTAACGGAGCAACAATAACCGTAAACTATCAAACAGATTGGTCCTTATTAAATGCCGCTGATCGTATACAGTTTCTTTATAACCCACAATCTGGTCAGCAAGGTAAAGATCTAGCACAGCTAATGACAGGTATTGATTATGGTGGTGTTGTGGTCGATGCCATTGGATTTGAAATTAACTCTGGTTGGGGAAGTTTACCATACTATTCAGACAAGTGGGATAGTATTGACAGCACATCTACAGACTATGTAGTACAGGTAGCCGCAAATACACACTCATTTACATTGCCGTACACTCCAACAGCCGGTACATTATTGAATGTTTATTATAGTCAATTGTATACTGAAAATTATACTAGTGATGGTGCAACATTACAATATACATACAATCCAAGAGATATTGCTCCAACAATTACAGTTACAGCAAGTTCAGCGTTAGGAACTGCACATAGTATTTCGGGTAGCACATATCTAAGTAATCATGCAGGTAGTAATGTAATTTCCTTAGCTAGTACTGTTGGTATATTTGTAAACGATTCGGTTACAATTTCGCCATATGTAGCAAATAATATTGCACTTAATACACAGGTAACAGCAATATTAAATTCAACAGATGTACAGATTAGTCAAATCTTGTATACAGATATTGCTGGCGGATCTACTGTAGCATTTACTAGACCACTTACAGTTCTTACACAGTTGAATCCATTTGGTAAAGGACTAATAACATTAAACACACCAATAGCTACAGGTTCAGTACTATCTATAAGCAGTTATCTACAGCCAATAAGACTAGATGATGCAAATTTTGGAACCTCTGGACAAACCAATTCTACAGCTATAATGCAGACTATAACAGCTGATGGGATATCTAATACAGTAGTAATACCAAATACATTTACTGTTAACTCTAATGATAAATTCTTTATACGTCAAAGCACTAGCGATGGATCATTTGCTCCACAGCAAGCAGATTACGATACAGCATTAACCGGCGGCGATCTTGCCTACAGTTCAGCTACAGGTCTGGCAGCCGATGATATTCTAGTTGATGGTGATCAATTTGTAACACCAACTACTAGCCCGGCCCCCGAAGAGGTTGTTCCTGGACAAGTAGTCGATGCAGTGGCAATTAAGGTATTTGAAAAACCACTAAACGGTGCGGCTACAATCAAAGTTGATAATCATATCGCCGATGGAATTACTACACAGTTTAGTATGGCGCAGACTCCTAATAGTAAAAACGCAGTAATAGTCAAAACTGTCACGCAGGGTGTATCACAGATTATGACAGTGATTGATGACTATACTGTTGATTATAGAAATAATGAAATTCTATTTAATAATCCGCCTGCTGCCGGAGCAATGATTAGTATTTTTAATATTGGATTTAGCGGTGCTAATATATTAGATATTGATCATTTTGTTGGCGATGGCGTTACTACAGAATTTATTACTAAGTCTAACTATGTAATACCAAATACTAGTTTGGTATATATTGACGGTACAGCACAATCAAATGTGGCATATCAATTATTTGAAACTGATAAAACATATGTTCTTGCAAATCTGATCGGACTAAGATTTGCTAGTCCGCCTGCATTTGGTGCATTAATCAGCTATGTCATTGTTAGCGGTAGTCAACAAACATTTGCAGTTACTAAGAAAGAAAAAATTATACCCAACGGTAGTGCAACTTATACATTACAATATCCTATTGGCAATACAGTTCCTGTAGAAAAAAGTATGATAGTTCGTGTAGATAACAAAATATTAACTCCACCGAGCTTGAGTTATTTTAAACTAGCTAATAACAAATTAAATTACACAATTGATAATACTAAATTTCCGCCATTCACTGCTAATGCTACAGATTTTATTATAACAATTAATAATATTTTATTGAAACCGGGTGTTGATTATAGTATTGATCTCAGTGGTGTTACAATTAAAATTACTAAAGTAATTTATAATCTTTATGCTGGTAGTACACTGAGCATTAGTATTTCTACTGGAGCAGGATACACTTACAATTCAACCACTGGCCAAATTACGTTTGCACAGAATTATGATGCTGGACATATCATTGAAGTAATGAGTAGTTATAATCATGATATTCTTGATATGCAAACTACCACAGTAAACAACAATCCAGCACTTAGTTATACTCCGGATACTATACAGTTCTATAATTATAAAGCCATTGCAAATGGTACCATACTACTTGATCGTCCAGTGGTTGACAGCGACTATGTATGGTTAGAACAAAACGGTAATTTATTAAGTCCTAATATTGATTACATTGTGTTATCTGATAAACAGACCCTGCAGATGGCTAAATTCCCTGCACCTAATGATAAGCTAGTTGTCCTAACATTTGGTAATAACGTATTAACATCTGGCGTAGCTTATATGCAATTCAAAGACATGTTGAATAGAGTTGTATTCAAACGCCTTAATGCTAATAAACAAACTAACCTTGCTGTAGATTTATATCCTACCGATCTAACGATCACAGTTGTTGATGCCAGCACATTTGATTTACCGAGCCCAGCAAACAACAAACCAGGTATTATAGAAATCCGCGGTGAACGTATTGAATTCTTTACAGTTACCGGTAACGTACTTGGACAGCTTCGCCGTGGTACACTAGGAACAGGTGTTGCTATGGTCCATCGAGCAGGCGCCACTGTACAGGAAATTGGTGCTAGCGAAACAATACCATATCAGGATACAATTACAACAAGCCAGATTATAAGTGACGGTACTAGTATAGTTCCATTATCATTTACTCCTAAGAAGGCATCTACTCTATGGACCTATGCTAGCGGATTTACTAGTTCAGTTCCGGTGGGATATGGCGCAAGTAACGAGCTTGATGTATTTGTAGGCGGATATAATTCAGTAGATTGGGCCCCGGGTGTTGCATATAATGTAGGTGATATTGTTAATTTTGCATCCTATCAATATAAATGTATCGTTGCCAACACTAGCAGCACTAATTTTAACAATGATGCTGCAAAGTGGTCATATTTTATTGGAAATATTCGACTAAAGAAAAATCCATATACTGTTTATAATGTTAACAAGGCTCCGACAAGTCCCGAAGGTGATGTACAGTTTGATGCTGAATTTGCAGTAGACGGTACAACTAATTCATTGAGATTAACAACACCAATAACTGCTGGAACTCGTGTAACTATAGTTAAGAGAACTGGCCAAATATGGGATTCTACTGTAAATATACAAGAGGATAATGGCCCTTATGCTACATTTATCAAAGCGGTACCGGGAGCTTGGTACACTGGATATAATCAACATCAAATTGTAAGTATTGATAGTGCAGCAATTACAGACGATAACACTAATATAACGATTGACCAAGGATAAAAAATGTCACAACAAATATTAAACATAGGAACAGCTAACAGCGGAACCGGCGATACGTTGCGTGTGGCTTTTACTAAAGTTAATGCTAACTTTACTGAATTATATACAGCATTGACACAAGCATCCTTTAAGGGTGTTGTTGGTGGATCAGGTATAGCTGTTAGCCTATCCCCGACAGGATATGCAAGTATTGTTAATACATTGCCTGCAACTCCGGGATTTTCAAATTTGGCAATTACCGGACAAGCAAGATTGTCTGCAACATCCTTGTCTGATACATTAAATGTTGCTGCTGGATCAAACGTTACATTGGTAACTAATTCGGTAACAAAAACATTGACAATTAATGCTGCTGGCGGAATTAATATTAATGGTAATCTTATTCCACTTGGCGGATCAGTTGTTATTCCTACGGGAACAACCGCAGCATCGTCGATAACTGGTACAACACTAGCAAGTAATGTTATTAGTTCAAGTTTAACAGGAGTAGGCACAATTACCTCAGGCACCTGGACAGCAACACCAATTGCTAATCAGTATCTAGCTAATCCAAATATAACCATTAACGGCACACAAATAGCATTAGGCGGTTCGGCCAATATTCCTTCTGGAGTCACCTCAGCCAATCTTACTGGAACCGTGCTAAATTCAACAATAGTAAATTCAAGTTTAACCAGTGTAGGCACAATTATTGCTGGTACATGGAATGGTACACCTATAGCAAATAATTATCTTGCTAACTCTACAATTACTATTAATGGTACTCCGGTAGCACTTGGAGGTACAACAACAATACAAACATCTGTAAATGGAGCAGCCAGCGCCTTAACAGGGACAACACTAGCAAGTAATGTGGTCAATAGTAGTTTAACTAGTATTGGAACACTAACTGATCTAACAGTTACAAACGCAATTAGAGGAAGTATTACAGGCAATGCTGGTACGGTAACTAACGGAGTTTACACTACTGTAGCTTATAGCAATCCAACATGGATTAGTACACTAGCTGCCGGCAAATTAACTGGAATAGTAGCCAGTGGTAATTTAGCTATTGCTACAAACTCAGCGGTAGGTGCAGTCAAGCCAGATGGCACTTCGATTACTATTGCACTAGATGGTACTATTTCTTCAACTGCTATAGCAGCCGCTGATCAACTAACTGGTACAACACTAGCAAGTAATATTTTAAATTCAAGTCTTACCAGTGTGGGCACACTAGCTTCATTGACAGTAACCGCTCCAATTGCAGGCAGTGTTACAGGCAATGCCGGCACAGTAACTAACGGAGTATATACAACGGGAACTTATTATGATCCTGCTTGGGTAGCTAGCTTATCCTATAATAAAATTAGTGGTGTTCCAGTAGGTAGTAATTCTAGATTAGGTATTGTTGAAGTTGATGGTACAACTATTACAGCTAGTGCTGGAATAATATCAGCAGTGCCATATAGTTTACCAATAGCGAGTTCGTCTGTACTTGGCGGCATTAAGGTCGATGGTACTAGTATCGTCATTAATGGCAGCGGAATTATTTCTGCTGTAGCCGCAGTTGCTCAAGCCGCAGCTAATGTGCTAACCGGAACAACTTTAGCTAGCAATGTTGTTAACAGTAGTTTAACGTCAGTTGGCACTATTACCGCAGGCATATGGCAGGCTTCTACAATAGGAGTAGTATATGGCGGTACTGGACAGACTACATATACCCAAGGCGACATTTTATATTCTAATGCTGCAAATACATTATCAAAACTTGGAGTTGGTAGCACCGGACAAGTTTTAACATCTAACGGTACTGTTCCTTATTGGGCAGCTCCACCGCAGAGTTATTCATTACCGACAGCAAGTTCTAGCACACTAGGTGGTGTTAAAGTCGATGGCAGCACTATTGTAATCAACGGCAGCGGTATAATTAGTGCTCCGGCCTATACATTGCCAACGGCAACTACAAATAATCTTGGTGGTGTTAAAGTTGATGGTACAACAATTACTATCAGCAATGGTGTTATCAGTAGTGCAAGTGCATACAACCTACCAACAGCAACCGTAGGAACAATCAGTACAGGAACACTTGGTGGTGTTAAAGTTGATGGTACAACAATTACTATCAGCAATGGTGTTATCAGTAGTGCAAGTGCATACACTCTACCAACAGCAACTACTAGTTCATTAGGCGGTGTCAAGGTTGACGGTACAACAATTACTATTAGTAATGGCATCATTAGTTCAAGCCCGACAGCATCTAGAACAACAGTATCTTATACAACTAGTACATTAGGTGTAAATGCATCAACATCGGTGTCAGTGGCCGCTGCCAAAGGTTATGTACTGTATAGTATTCAAGTATCAGCCGGTGCATGGGTAACTGTCTATTCAAGCTCAACTGCACAGACTAATGATAGCACTAGAACAATTACAACAGATCCTAGTCCGGGAACCGGTGTGATTGCCGAGGCAATTACAACAACTGCAACTACTACATATTTTACTCCGGCAGTGTTTGGATATAATGCAGATGGTACTGTAAGCACAAACATGTATTTAAAAATTTACAATAATAGTGGATCAGCACAGGCTATTACAACAACTGTAACATATCTAAAATTAGAATAATATGACTTTCCAACCTGTCCATTTATTTCCCATTGATGTACAAGATCCTCAAACAGGATTAGTACCAACTTCTTTACCAACTGCTGGATATCTTTCTAGTCCACAAATAGCAACAGCATACAATATCCCTGCTAGTACAGGCTACGGAATAAAAATTGCTATTTTTAGTTTTGGCGGCGGATTTCTTCAGTCGGATTTAAACAAATCGTTTGCAGATCTGCAAGCTGCCGGATTAATTAGTTCGTCACTAACAGCACCTACAATCAGACAAGTTTTGTTAGATGGCCAAACCGGTACATTTAGTCTAAGTCCAGATAACGGTAGTGGAGAAAATACTGTAGATATTTTTTGTCTAGCTTGTATTGTTCCACAAGCAGAAATTTCTATATATATTGGTAATCAAATTAGTAGTATGGTTGCTCAAGCTATATCAGACGGTGTTCACATTTGCAGTATGAGTTGGGGTAGCTCAGAGTATACCGGTGATGAAATTCATTTTCAACAACTGGCTGATGCAAAAATTGCATTTTTAGCATCCTCCGGAGACTACGGCAGCGTGGTAAGTTCGGGAGCAACTACCGAAGGGGTAGTATATCCAGCATCAAGTCCATATGCTATCGGAGTAGGTGGAACAAAACTCACACTTACTGTGGCAAATAATAGATCGAGTGAAACAGATGATAATAGAGATTCGGGATTTGGTAGTACCTGGGGTGGCGGTGGCGGAGTAAGTGCGACCTTTAATTTACCTAGTTGGCAATCTGGTTTATTTTATACACCTATTACTAATGGAGTAACAGGTAGTCCTACGGCATTAATGATGCGAGGTGTCCCAGATATAGCTAGCCCAATGAATGCTTATGCTTTGTATATCAATGGTAGCATCGGCGGCTACGGCGGAACCAGTCTTGCTTGTCCGACTCTAGCAGGAATATTAGCCCGTAATTTACAATTAACCGGAGTGCGTAGATCTAGCCCAGATTGGAATGCTATTGCGTATGCTCATACTGCTGCTTTTTATGATATTACTGTAGGTACTAATAATACTAAAATTACTAGTGGTTACAAAGGTACCAGTGGCTGGGATCCTGTAACAGGGTTAGGGCCACCTACTGGAAATTTAATTTATCAAATAATACGCACTGGTAGTGTTTTTCCAAAACAAAATTACGGATTTAGGACCACCGGCCCGACCTATCCTAGAAAAACAACAGGCGCAAGATAAGATTAAACTAGCACATAATTAACACGGATAAATACAAGATAAAGAGAGACAAATATGCAGAGTAAAGAACAAACAGGTGTACATATCGAAGGTCATATTAAGATATTTGATCCAGTTTCTAACGAAATCTATGTGAACAAGCGTAATGCTATCCATTACGAGAACATGAGTTATGCTTTGGCTCAAAGTCTTTCTAATCAAGGGCAAGGATTAATCAGCCAAATGGCATTCGGTACAGGCGGCACGGCAGTTGATCCTACCGGAATTATTACCTATCTAACTCCTAATAGCTCTGGATCTAATGCCGGACTTTACAACCAAACTTACAGTAAAGTAGTTGACGGAAATTCGACTCTAAATACAGATCCAACGAGAAATTTTATGGAAGTGCGTCACGTAACTGGTACTAACTATTCTGATATACTAGTTACTTGTCTATTAGACTACGGCGAAAATATTACAGGACAAAGTGCCTTTGATAATTCAAATAATAACAATAGTCCAGCAGTGTTTGACGAACTAGGACTAGTAGCCTACAATAATACAACTAAGGTTGCTACCTTATTGACTCATGTAATATTCCATCCTGTACAAAAAAGTTTAAACAGACTTATACAGATAGATTATACCGTACGTATCCAAAGCCTTACCGGCCTAGCAGGAGTATAAGATGAGTTATCAAGTTAACTTCACGGAAACAAATAATCCTGCTAAACCAACGATCACAGTAGCTGATCAAACTCTTAATAGTCAAACTAGTGTAACATTTCCTGGAAAAAATTATAACGGGTATGCGCCGGTACTTGCTCAAAACTTTTTACACTTATTAGAAAATTTTGCTGCACCAACAGCACCTAATAGTCCAATACAAGGACAACTTTGGTATGATAATAGTACAGGTGTTAACCTATTAAAAGTATGGGACGGTACACAATGGAATGCCGCCGGAGCTGTTAAAAAAGCAACTTCAGCTCCTACCGGCATGGTTGGCGATCTTTGGATTGACACCACTAACAAACAATTATATATCTATTCTGGATCGAATTGGTTATTAGTTGGGCCACAATTTGCTGCTGGTACACAAACCGGTCCAATCGTAGAAAATATTCTTGATGCAGGTAATCCTCCAGTTAATCACAGTGTTATTACATACTATGCAAACAACAATAGAATATCTATCGTTGCATCAGAAAAATTTACACCGAAGAGTGCTATTCCTGGATTTGTAACAATTTATCCTGGAATTAATATTGCAAATAGTTCTAATGACCCAGCACAGAGTGCTAATACACTATATGGAAGAGCTTATGTTGCTGATAATTTAAATTATAATGGTTCTAGTGTATCAGCTTTAAATTTCTTAAGAAGCGATCAAACCAGTAAAACAAATTTTCCTTTACAAATTAATAGCGCAGGCGGACTAAGTCTTGGTAGCAGTCTTAATTTTAATATAACTAGTGATAGTACACAAACATTATTATATAATAATACTGCGGGCGCAAGTATTAATTTTCAGGTTAACAATACACTCGATGGATTAACCACAGTCCTACATTTAGATTCTAGTGAATATATCGGTATTGGTAAAAACAATACTAATCCACAAGAAGCATTAGATGTTGCAGGTAATATTAAAGCCAGCGGTGAAATTTATAATCAAAGTAATTTAGATTCTACTCATGTAGGCACTGGTGCATTGGTTACAACTGGTGGACTTAGTGTAAATTTAAACAGTAACTTTGGTGGAACCATAACTGCTTATGGAACTGTCAGCCTTAATAATCTATCAAACGGTCAAAACGGTAATCCACAAGCAGGTGCAGTTATACAACCAGGTAGCGATGCTGCTGCTCATTTATACGATATTGGTACACCAACTAGACCTTTTCGAAATGTGTATTCTGATTATTTTAATGGACAATTCACCGGCAGCTTTAGTGGTACACTATCAGGAAATATTACAGGTACAGCAAGTGCATTAGCAAGTGCAACTGCATATAGTCTAGCAGGAGATGTAACATCGCCAGTTATTAATTTTAATGGACAAAGTCCAACTGGCACACTAACCTTTCAAACTAGTTTAAGTTCCACAGTTATCACAAATCAAACAGCAACTACACTCAGCTACGATTCAGATTTATTTTTAATTTATAGAAGCAGCTCATTAGATCCGTCAGGGGTTGGATTAAAAGCTACAAGCAAAGCCTCTTTTTTAGGAAATGTAGCAACAGTACCGGTTGGCGCAATAATGCCTTATGCAGGCGCCAACCCACCTAATGGTTATTTGTTCTGTGACGGAAGCGAGGTATTAATATCAAAGTATTATCAATTATTCCAAGTGATCGGATATACCTACAAACTTACAGGTCTACAAGGTGTTAAAACTTTTGCGTTGCCAGACTTGCGTGGACGTTTTCCGTTAGGTGCCGATAATATGGATGGAGGAAATACTGTTCCAAGTATTGCTGATCCTACAAAAAATATTACAACAATTACAACTCCGGCAAATCACGTAACAGATGTTACTGCTCAAGTTATTGGATCTACCTCTGGTTCACAATCTAAAACACTTGATGTTACAAATTTGCCAGATCATAGACATACTTTAAATAGTGGTAATGCACAATATTATGCTGCTGGATTACCTAACGGCGTTCCAGATTCAAACGCGATTCCTGGACTAGGACTTCCTGCTAGCAGTACTGGATCTGGTTATCCGAGCAGTGGTGGTGTAACTTCAGCAACAGGGCAACCAGTAAGCCTTATGAATCCATATCAAACAATTAATTATATCATCTTTACCGGGTTAATACTATGAGTTATACAATTACTAGAGTCGACGGCAGTGTTTTAACTAGTGTAGTTGATGGCACTATTGATCAAATTTCTACAGATATAACACTGATAGGTAAAAATGCCACAGCATATGGTCAGTATCTTAATGAAAATTTTATAAAAATATTACAAAATTTTGCAAATACTAGCCAACCTAGCAATCCTGTTCAAGGTCAATTATGGTACGATACTAGTCAAGGTCGATTAAAAGTATATGACAGCAACGGATTTAAAGTCTCAGGCGGTACTATTGTAAGTTCTTCAATTCCCACGCTAGTACAGGGCGATATTTGGATTGATAGCCTTAGAAAACAATTATATTTTAATGATGGTTCTGCAACTTATCTAGCAGGTCCACAGTATACTGATCAACAAGGAGTATCAGGATTTCAAACTATTGATATTTTAGATACATCGAATGTTACACATACAATTACATTGTTGTATGTGTCTCGAGTGTTAATGGGAATCTTTAGTTCAACTGCATTTACTCCACAGGTAGCTATTGCTGGTTTTAGCGGAAGTATAGGTGTTGGTTTTACAGCCGGTAGCTATAATGGAATTACATTTAATGTTCTGACTCAAAAAGCTCAAAACTTATTAGCAGCTGACGGTACTTTAAAACCAGCAGAATCATTTATGAGCTCGTTGGGCAATACCAGTACTGTAGGAACAGTAACCATTGCTAATAGCATTCCATTAATTTTTGGTCCTAATCAAAATAACGAGTTTGTTGTAAGTTCTGGTTTATGCACCCTAGCAAGTAATAGTGTTGGGCAGAATTATCAAATTCAAACTTTAACAACAGGCGGAGTCCAGACTAACTTCTTCATTAACGCTGCTAGCCAATATGTCGGTATCAACACTGTGTTGCCTACAGCAGCGTTAGATGTTAATGGTGATACTGTTATTCGAGGTAGCTTAACTGTTAAAGGGTCCACGACAGCAATTAATACCACAGTTATAAAAGTAAGTGACAAATATATTGAATTAGGCAGTGTTGCTACTCCTACAGATACTACAGCAGATGGTGGTGGAATTGTACTACACGGTACTACTGATAAATCAATTACATGGAGCAATAGTACTACCAGCTGGAATAGTTCAGAAACTATTAACGTTGCTAATACAAAAACCTATAATATCAATGGATTTACTGTATTATCTTATAATCAACTAGGCCCAACAGTTACAAGTGCCCCGGGATTAACTAGTATTGGTGCGTTAACCACCCTTCAGGCAGCAAACGTTGGTATTGTTGGCAGCACAATCAGTTTTACAAATCCAAGTATTGTTAACGGAACACTTACTCTAACTCCTAAAGGTACAGGAACAGTTGATGTAAGTAGTTCTAAAATTACTAGTGTAGCTACCCCGACACAGAATACCGACGCAGCCAACAAGAGTTACGTAGATACTACAGCAAGCAGCCAACCCTTGGCATTAGGAAATATCGATACTACAGGGCAAACAGATGCGCAGATAGCTACTAATGTAATCACTGTAATGTTCCCCCCGGCAGAACATCAAAACGGGGTAATTTGCCGTCTATGGACCACACAAAGTAGTGTTGTTTATAAAAAATTGTTTACCCTTACTGCCGGCTCTTGGGCATTCACACAAAACTTATAACAGCTAAAATAGCATAAATACAAGCACTGAGGACTTAGCAAATGCCATATACCATTAATAGATATAACGGAACACAAATTACAGTTGTAGCCGACGGAACTGTTGATCAAACACTTGATTTAAAACTTGTAGGTAAAAACTATGCCGGCTACGGTGCGATCCAAAATGAAAATTTTGTCTATCTGTTAGAAAATTTTGCCAATAATAATGCTCCAGGTAAGCCATTACCCGGACAATTATGGTATGATACATCAAACAACAAGCTAAAGTTCTATGATCAAAATAGTAACTGGCGCACAACCGGCGGCTCGACAACTTCTTCTACAGCACCTACAGGATTAACTGCCGGTGATTTTTGGTACGACAGTGTTAATAATCAACTATATACTTGGAACGGAAGTAGCTATGTTCTAATTGGCCCACAGGGTGTTGCAGGGTCTGGAACAACACAGATGCAATCTGTCAGCGTTCGTGATGTATTAGGCAATAGTCATGCAGTCATCGAAGCACTAGCTAATAATCAAGTAGTTTATATTATTAGCCCAGATGCAACATTCACACTAGATGGTTCAGTTAATCCTATTACAGGATTTACAGACATTCATCAGGGTATTACATTGGCCTACACAAATAATAATAGTCAATTAGGTCAAACTACAAGTAATCATAGATTCTGGGGAACAGCATCTAACAGTGATCGCTTAGCCGGTTATGATATTAGTAACTTTACATTATCTTCAAATGCAACATTTAGTACACTAGTACAGTTTGCCGATATTGGATATACTGTAGGAAATCCTGCAAGATTGCACGTATTCAATACTGCATCCTGGACAGGAGATGCAACACTGTATCCTACAGTTGAAAATATTATCAATGATAAGATTGTATTTCAAACTCAATCAAATAGTGCAACAGTTACTCCACTAGCCCTAATCGGAACAACATTACAACCAGGTACCAGCAACACAAATGATATCGGTACTAATTTAAATCAATGGCGTACAGTTTATGCTAACACATTCTCTGGAACAGCAACATCCGCACAGACATTAATACTTGGTGGTGTTGGAAAATATCCAAGTGCTACAGCAGTTGCAGACACAGTTGCAATGAGAACAGCAAGTGATCAAGTTATTAATGGTGTAACAGTTACAGCAGGTTCATTATTAGCTAATTTCTTCTCAGGAACAGCTACAGCAGCTAACTATGCTGACTTAGCAGAGAAATATCTACCAGATGCAGAATACGAAGTTGGTACTGTAGTTACAGTAGGCGGCGATAAAGAAATTACAGCTTGTCAGTTTGGTGATTATGCATTAGGTGCAATATCAACTAATCCTGCGTTTATGATGAATAGCGAACTAGTAGGCGGTGTTTATGTTGCACTTAAAGGACGAGTACCAGTTAAAGTATTAGGAGCAGTTTGTAAAGGCGACCAGTTGGTTGCAGGCCCAGACGGTTGCGCAGTAACAGTTAATTGGGGTACAAATCAAACTATTCCGCCTTTTGGAATAATGGCCATAGCATTAGAAGACAATCCCGATCAGAATGTAAAAGTAATTGAAGCAGTTATTCTTTAAAGGTATATCATGGCAGGTCAATACACAGCAATAATAGCGGCAGACTATAACCAGATACAATCTAACATTGGAATAGTACTAGGCAGTGGATCAGGCGATACTGGTTATGGTCAAACTGTAAATAGCAGTCAAGTAGCACCTAAAAACCCAGTTTCTGCTCAGCAATGGCAAAATTTAAGAACAGATATTTTAAATGCTCTGTGGCATCAGACCGGTGTTGATAACAGTGGTGCATTAACAGTTCCTACTCATAGTACTACTATTACTGAAAGCGATAGAGCAGCATATTTGCTACAAAGTAATAATGCTCTTGCAAATAGACTAGTTGATGCTCCAACTTTACAGGCTTCTCGCAGTAGTTTTAGTTTTGGCAATGTAGTTAGATCTGCTGCATGGAATGGTACTATACAGCACACAGTAACTATAAATTGGCCAAGCCATGATGCTGCTAGATTCTTTTTTAATACAGGTAGTAGGATTGAATTAAGTGCAACTCAAACAGGAACATTTAGTGGTGCTAGTAATAATAAAGATATAACATGGCAGTCAATGTTTGCTGGCATGGGCACTGTTTACCTAAAAGCTCATAGTACTACCTGCACTGGCACTGGAAATACTTCTAGTATTGGGTTTTATGAACTGAATAATGTTTATAGTATTATATTTGTTAAACCTGCCCCAGCTGGAGTTTATTCAGCTAACGATTATGTAGTACAAGCCAAGTACGATGGTACAGGAAACTTAACATTAAATATCCAATTTCAAGATAATGCAACCGGTAATCCCCCACCATATGGCTTTGATATCAATGTTGATGGTATAACAACAAGTATCGTACAAGCCTACTACGCTTCGGGATCCTATGTAAGTGTTCCTTTGCCACCAGCATCCTCAACCGCTTTAGGCTAACTTATCCTTTTACAGGGATAACTACAATTAGACAGTATAGGATAACGCATGACGGCACGTATAGTAACAACTACTACAACACAAACATCAACTAGCGGTAGTAATACAATCAATGTAAACCAGGTATTGGGACAGCCAATTCTTCCTGGGATGTCTGTTGCCGGTACAAATATTGGATCTGGTGCTAAAGTACAATCAATTGTAGGTAATACAGTAACTCTAACAGTAGTAAATGCTGGAACTGTTGCATCTGGTGCAACAATAACATTTACTGACGCCGGCCCAACACTTGGCCCAGGAGTAGGAAATGTACCATCTTCAAGTGTTAATAACGATTACAATACAATACAACAATATGTAGCAGCCGTATTAGGAGTGGGCGGCACTAATCCTATAACAAGCGTTGCCGATAAAACTTTTGGTTATAATCAGTCAGTTAGTAGTAGTCAAGTGTCTGCTAATGCAAAAATATCAGCACTACAGTGGCACAATCTTAGATCAGACTTGTTACGTTGCCGTTGGCACCAAACAGGTACTGACTTAGGAAGTACAGTAACAGAGCCGTATAATACTACAACTAGTACAACACTAGGATATAAAATTACAGATGCCGATCGAGCTGCATACCTATCGATGGCCAACGATTGCATAACGAACAGACTAGCAGTTCCGCCTACTAACATGGCCAGTCATAGTTCATTTAGCTTTGGTGCTTTGCAAAATGGAGGAGGATGGAACAGTACTATTCAACATACGGTTACGATCCCATTTGCAGATGATAACACTGCCAGAGGATTTTTTAATGCAGGTGCTAGGATAGAATTTAGCGCCACATTAGCCGCACCTGGTGGTGGATTTAGTGCTAGTAGCAATCGTAAAGATATATCGTGGAATACAATATTTACTGGAATGGGTACTATATATTTTAACTATAATAGCACAACCTGTACAGGATCTGGTACAACATCTAACATTGGTTTTCAGCAGCTAACAACTAGTGCTCAAACAATATTTTCAAAGAGTACTTCTGCAGATGCAGCCTACACGGCTAATGATTATAAAATCCAAGCGTATTATATCGCCCCAAATTTATATTTTACAGTATTATTTGAAGACAATTCAATAGGTGAAAATTCTCCTTATAATATTGACGAAGTAGTTGACGGAATAGTTACTAGTAATGTGCAAGCCTATTATTCAACAGGTTCGTATGTATCGCACGCACTACCTCCGGCAACATCAACAACTTCTCAGTTTATAACCACAGTAAGTACTATTACTGGATTATCTCCTACATCGGTAAATGCAGTTCGTTACGTATCAAGTAGCCAAACCTTTACCCCCTCTGGTGGTCAAGCACCCTATACATTTGCATTATCTAGCGGTACAATGCCACCGGGAATAACCTTACCAACAACTGTATCGGGAATCAATACATTAACTATTACCGGAACGCCAACGACCTACGGTACTTTTAATTTTAGTCTAAGTATGACTGATCAAACTGGTAACTCTGCAATAGTCGCTATTTCTTATATTATCACTTCTAATGTATCGACACAGGTACAGACATTTACTTCGGCTTCTACACAAGCATGGACAGCACCTGCTAGCCTAGTTGGCAATCTTGAAATACTAGTAGTAGGAGGTGGTGGTGGTGGTGGTCGCAATGGTGGAAGTGGTGGCGGCGGCGGTGGCGCCGGTGGCGTATTACATCAAACTGGTGTTCCTGCTACACCGGGAACAATCTATACCATAACAGTTGGTAATGGTGGCGCAAGTGCAAGCACAGGCGGAAATAGTTCAGCTTTTGGCTATACTGCCTATGGTGGTGGACGTGGAGGCGGTGCAGACGGTGGCGCATTGAGTGGTGGTTCTGGTGGCGGTGGTGCCGGTACTGCTGGAGGTGCTGGTACAAGTGGTCAAGGTTTTGCAGGAGCTACTGGATCTGGTGGCGGCGGTGGTGGTGCTGGAGGCCAAGGTAGCGGTGGTACAGGTGGTACAGGTGTAAGTTATAATTTTAACGGATCTGTGTTTAACGTCGGTGGCGGTGGCGGAGCATACTCAGGTGGTGCTAGCGGTGGATATGGCGGTGGCGCAGGATCTAGTTCAAATACTAGTCTAGGTGCCGATGGTACTGCCAATACTGGTGGCGGTGGCGGCGGATCTGGTGCAACTGTAAGTTCATCAGTTGGTGGATCAGGAATTGTAGTAATAGTTGGTACCTGGAATCCAGCCCATTTATAATCAATTTAGTTTCTTCTAATAGGTTGACAAGCTAATTACTGTAGTGTACAATGATACATTACGGAGTTATCTATGGACGAAAGAATTGAAAAAGCATTTGAAGTTGCTAGCTATATGGCTACACTATCAAATCAAAGAAGAATTATCTTAGAAGAGTTTAACCAAAAATGTATCTACTACAAAAATGGTGGAACATTTAAAGTAACTCCTAGTCTTATTAACTTTACTAAAACAGCGTTAGATTTAGGTCACACTGATGATTTGCCTTTTGTTGATGATAATAATTTTCCTGTTGTTATTGACAATGTTCAAGAATTTTTTGATAGTATAACTGCTGTATATTTTGAAGCGTTAAATGATTATTCAGCTAAATTTACAGTAATAAAGAGCAAGCGTAAAGTTAAGGATATTGTTGAGCTATGACTGTTGGTGCAGTAATTTTTGCTCAAAATAATTCAATTATTGACTATGTTAAAATTGCAATATTTGCAGCCAATCGTGCGACTAAATTTTTAAACATCCCTGTTAGTCTTATAACAGATAATGTAAAATATCTTAACGACACGTACCCTGATCATCCCTTTGATCAAGTAATTGAAATTCCTGCGGAAAAGCCAACAAGCAAAAAGTTTTATGATGGAACATTATCAGCTAAACTGGTAGAATGGAAAAATTTATCTCGCAATAGTGTTTATGATTTGACACCGTACGATCGTACCTTAGTATTAGATAGTGACTATATTATTAATTCTAATATATTAAAACTAGCATTAGATACTGATAGCGATTTTCAAATCTATCGAAAAAGTTTTGATTTAGCAGGATGGAGAGACACTAGTGCATTTGAAAGGATAAATTGTTATTCGATTCCATTTTATTGGGCTACCGTTTTTGTTTTTGATAAGAATCCTATTATTAAATCTTTCTTTGATTTGATTAGTTATATTAAATCAAACTGGTTTTATTTTAGAGTTTTATACAGCATAGAAAATGCAATGTATAGGAATGATATAGCATTTAGTATTGCTATACATTTAATGAATGGAAAAACCAACGGGGAGTTCGTTACTGATTTACCTGGACAAATGTTTTACACAATTGATAAAGATATACTATTAGATATTAATGATCAAAAGATGCAATTTCTAGTTGAAAAAGAAAAACATCTAGGCGAATATATAGCAGCAAAAATTGAAGATACTGATGTGCATGTTATGAACAAATCTAGCATTATACGTTATATAGATGGAGGTTATGGTGTCTAAAGGATTTCTAGTTCTTGCACAAAACTCAGAAGGTATTGATTATATTAAACAGGCCTATGCATTAGCCCTTAGTATAAAAATAAGTCAGTCAACGGTTACTGATATTAGCCTAGTTACTAACGATCCTGTGCCTAAAAAGTACCAAAAATTATTTGATCAAATTATTCCTATACCATTCCGTGACGATGCAGTTAATACTAAATGGAAGGTAGAGAATCGTTGGAAATTATTTCATGCTAGTCCGTATCATGAAACTATTGTTCTAGATACAGATATGTTACTGCTAGAAGATATCAATGGCTGGTGGGAATATTGTAGCAATCATGATTTATCCTTTTGTAGTCGTATTAAAAACTATAAATTAGAAACAATAAATGATACAGTATATCGCAAAGCATTTCGTTCAAATAATCTAACTAATCCATATTTTGCATTACATTATTTTAAGAAAAGTCAACTGGCATTAGAGTTTTATAAAGTATTAGAATTTGTCTGTAATAATTGGGAATGGTCATGGACTAAGTTTGCTCCTGTGGATTATCAAAATTGGTTAAGTATGGATTTAGCTTCGGCAGTCGCAATAGAAATAATGGGTGGGCATCAGCATATTATAGACGAATCTAGCCCGTTAGAATTTATACATATGAAACCTGCTATACAAGGTTGGCAACCATTGCCAGCGACTTGGCAAGATACTGTACCGTTTGTTTTAAATACCAAGGGTAATTTAATAGTAGGCAATATTAAACAGACTAAATTATTTCACTATGTAGAGAAAGATTTTTTAAGTAAAGAAATAGTTACAAGATTAGAGAATACATTAGATGGCAAAAAGAAAAAATAAAGTCGAACCGATAAAATTTTATCTACACTACGATAAAAAATCTGGTGGAATTCTCTGTGTCGGAAATGCAAAGAATCCTACCTTTCAACATTATATTGAAATTACACGTGAGGATGCCGATCCGTTTATTTCAGGTGAATATAAGTTTGGTGATTATCTAGTTGGTAATAAGCGTACGGCTGATGGAAAGACTGAGTTTGCGATTGTGCAGAAAACAGATCAAGGGTATGCTTTCAAAAATAATCTATTCGAGTGGATCACAGAAAAGAAAGCAAAAACAGATTGCACTGTTGAATGGAATAGCCCAGATCAAGCATGGTATATTAGTTTGGATCCTGTATATAAAAAATTTATTAATGACAATTTGATTATTTCAACTGTGATATTTTTTGTAACACTGGAAACAGACTTTGATTTTTTAATTAGAACAATCCCATTAGATGTGCAACTGCTAGTAAATAATGATAAAATAAAAGTACCATTTGAAAGTAAATTAGAACAAGACATAACTAAGATTTCAATTAGCTCAAAGATAGCTTTTAGAAGCTATAAATTAAGGATAGTAAATGAGTGATCCAATTAAAATTATAGAACAAGACATTATATTTCTAAGTTATGATGAACCAAATGCTGAGAAAAATTATGCAGATTTATTATCAAAAGCACCCTGGGCTAAACGTGTTCACGGAGTTAAAGGCAGTGATGCCGCACATAAAGCCTGTGCCGCACTTAGCGAAACTGAATACTTTGTCACTGTAGATGCTGATAATATTGTAGATCCTAAATTTTTAGAAGTTAATATAGACTTAGATGCACTGGGATTAACCAGTGAAAATGTTTTTAGTTGGTGCGGCCGTGTTCATGTTAACGGACTCATGTACGGCAATGGTGGTTTAAAACTTTGGACTCGTAAGTTTGTAAATGAAATGCGAACCCATGAAAATTCAGATCCCTCTGACACTAAGGGTCTAGTTGAGTTTTGTTTTGATGATCGATACTATCAGTTTAATGAAAATTATAGTGAAAGTTATACTAATGCTACTCCATTCCAAGCATGGAGGGCAGGGTTCCGTGAAGGTGTAAAAATGTCATTAGATCAAGGTGCCAAGGTAAAAGATCTTAAAACTATTTGGTGGCAAAATTATCATAGACTCCTAGTATGGTGTTCAGTTGGCACTGATGTAGAAAATGGGTTTTATAGTATGTTAGGAGCACGTGAAGGTGCATACTTAACTAACTGCACGGATTGGGACTATGCTAATGTTCGCGATTTTGAATATTTAACAACCTACTGGAATGATAATCATAAACAGAAAGACGTAGACGCACAAATCGACTTATGTAAATTTTATGGACGAGAACTTATCAAGAACTCTAAGTTAGAAATATCGGATCTCGACCCAGATAGTAGTAAGTTTTTTAAAACAGTATATCAAAATACTCCGAGGATAATTCGTCGTGTATGATATTATATTTCTTTGCTCTGATACAGATCACTCGCGTGCTGCCTTTTCTAAGCTACAAGAAAGATTTCCATTAATTAAACGTGTCATAATTACAGATAATATTCGTACAGCATTTGATCAGGCAGTTAAAAAAGCATTTACAAAAATGTTTTGGGTGGTGTGGGATAATTTAGAAATACTAGACAGTTTTAATTTTGAATACAAAGTTCCCGAATGGGACCAGGAATTTATTCATGTATTTCGAAACGGCAAGTACTACGACGGAGTATGCCTAGTTCCAAAATTAAATAAAATAACTAATAGAGAATTAGACTACAGATTTTTTATCAACAAAAAAGAAGTAGATATACTAGCAAGTATACCAAAGCCCTATAATATTTTTTATGTTAGTACATTTGAAGAATATCAAACAGCACTAGCTAGTTCTAAAACTAATATGTTTTGGGTTGTATGGAATGATTTAATAGTATCTAGCTCTTTTAATTTTGATTATCAAGTGCCGTATTATGATCAAACAGTAGTACACGTGTTTCGCAATGGCGAATATTATGACGGTATATGCTTAGTTCCAAAAAAACATAAAATAACTAGTAGAGAAATAAACAATCGATTTTTTATAAACAAAAAAGAAATAGATATTATAGCTAGCGATCCTAATCTATTTGATATTGTTTTTATCTCATATTATGAAGAGTTTGCTGATAGCAACTTTGAAAAATTAAAATCTAGATCACCCCACAGAAATATTCACAGAATTAACGGGGTAGTGGGAATACATAATGCTCATATTGAAGCTGCTAAATTATCTACTACTAATATGTTTTGGGTAGTCGATGCAGATGCAGAACTAGTTGAAGACTTTGATTTCAATTATCAAGTTCCGTACTATGATCAAAATATGGTACATGTTTGGCGCAGCCGAAATCCTATTAACAATTTAGAATACGGATACGGTGGTGTTAAGTTATTTCCAAAACAGCTTACTATTGATATGAATACAAGCACGATGGATATGACTATGAATATTAGTAATAAATTTAAAGTAGTTGATACTGTAAGTAATATTACTGCATTTAATACAAGTTCATTTAGTACGTGGCGCAGTGCATTTAGAGAGTGTTGTAAATTGGCAGTAATTAATAACGAAGAAGCATTGTCTCGATTAGATGCATGGTGCCAATTAAATGAAGATGTGCCATATGGTGCTCATGCATATATGGGTGCTATTCAAGGCAGAGAATACGGTGAAAGAAATGCCACTGATCCAGTGGCACTTTCTAAAATAAATGATTTTACTTGGCTAAAAGATCAGTGGTCATTGGAAAGATCTCAGCAATAACTTTTGCACAGGCAATAGCAACTTCTTGATGTTCCTTTTGTGTGCCATTAGCTGAACGTAGCTCAATAAAGTGTATCCAGCTACGCAGTGTACCATTCATATATAAACGACTTTCAATTAAGCCTTCTGGCAATACAGCACGTGCTTGCTCTTTAGCAATACCAGCACTAATAGCCCATTCATATGCATTTAATGATTCTCTAGTAACTCGTTTCTGCATTTCTTCCCATTGCGTAGCAAGGAATCGATCTGCATCATTCGTTAAGTCTAGCTCTACGGAGTTTTGTCTATTTTTGAGATCTTGTCTTCTCGCATCTCGCAGTACAAACGACAAGTCTTTAGTAGGGTCAGCATATCGCTGACTGAACTCTTGGAAACTGAAGCTTCTATGTCTAAGGATTTGTCTTGCAATATCTCTTGTTGTGGTGATTTCAATACAGGCTGAGACCATTTCGAGTGGGCTCCAGTGCTGGTGTTTGATGAGGTATTGGATGAGTTTTGCTGATGTTTCGGTGTTAAGTTGATTGCTGGGATTGCTGACACGGGCGCAATACGCAATGAGTTCCTGCGCATCTTGGATGCCCAAATCTGCAAATTCCTGTGTGGGTTGGGAGTAACTGAGTAATCGAACATTCATTTATAACTTTCTTTTCTTTAAAAATTGTTGTGTGCTTTGTTCGACATGCTTTTTAAGTAAATCTGTGTCTAATTTAAAATCAATATCTTCGATACTAGATTCATAACTTCTACAAAGTTCACTTAAGGTCTTTTCAAAGGTAGCCCACCCTTCTTTACGAGCAGCGGCTGTTATTTTAATTTCCCAAGTTTTGCCATCCTTAAAATTAACCAGAACGGTATGGAGATACCTAAGAGGCATCACATTTAAATGAACCTCACCAAATATTTCTGGCCAATGTTTTATGACATCCTCGGGAAGATTTTTTCCCTTAGATGTCATTATCAAGCAGCGTCTTTAGATTTCTTCTTAACTGTAGGAACTAATTCTTCAGCTTTTCTACGGAACTCTGCCGCTTGTTTAGCTAATTTGTCAGCTTGACTACGATATTGTTTTGCTCTTGATTCTGGAGTAGCAGTTGGGCTATCTGGGATATCAAGATCAATTGACTCATTAATACTTGAGCTAGTTGTTTTAGATGTATCACTTTCAGCAGCCGCTGGTTCGCCGAGATCACGTGTACGTGCTTCTGTAGCTTTTGCTTGACGTTTTAATTCAGCTTCGCTTGGCTTAACTGATAGTTCGTCTACTGGAACACCGCGTTGCTCAGCAATAATCTGATTCAATTCGCTTAACAATACAGTTACTCCGGGACTTGGCAACATTTCAACATCAGCTGTAGGTAGTTTTACTAGTTTACCTTGACTATGGAATGCATGTAGCATATTGTAGCCATCTGGAGTTTGTGTACGATCCATTGCTTCAGCAAATTCGTTTGCTTCTTGACCAGCATTGCTTTCAACAGCACTAATAAGAGCATTGTGATAACTATCGCTTAGTCCTTCTGTTAGTACTACTAATGCGTGATGCGCATCACCAGGTAGTGTTCTATAGGCAACGACTACTCGTTTGCCTGTTGATTTAATTCTACCTACATGTTTTAATGTAGCCATTTTATTGTCCTTGTGCGGCCTTCGCTGCTTCTGCTTGTTTCTGTACTTCAGCTAGGAACGCTTCTAATTTTTCATAAGTTTGTCCAACTACTTTCATTTCTTTTGGTTGGAATGCACCACGTGAACTAGCGATATCGATAATAACTTTCATTGCGTTAAGATCGTTAATTGTTAATTCATTTGGATTTGGCTGTTGAGCTTGTGCTTCTGGAGCAGCCGTTTGTTGTTCTTGTGTATCTACTGTATCTGACATAGTATCTCCTTAATATGTACGTATATAATTATCTCTGTTGTAAAACTGGACAGGCAAGATTGAAGAAGCTAAGTTCTTTTTCACTTTCAAAACCGACTCTAGTAGTGTATACTATTACGTTATTGTGATCTAGCATTAAAAACTGCCCTATGTAATACCTATTATTTAAATTTTTACTGATCCAATCATCGATCATTTTGATATAATTTGGAGTATATTTTTCTAAGATTATGTACTTAAAATGCGGGGCTGCAAATTCTACTCTTCGTAAATCAAAGTAATTTAAAGGATTAGGTTTACTATTCTTTAACGCCATTATGCAGTTTCTTTAACACCTTCGTAATAGGCATATTCGCCCCAAGGCGGAACAATACTGTTACTACCGTGAATAATAAACAATGTTTCGCAATAGTTTTCATCACCCCAAGAGCCGCAAGGATAGCCATCTGTAAACATGATAAACTTTTTAGGTTGAATATCATTTTCCTTCATGTATTCCCAATTGGCGTCAAAGTCAGTGCCGCCGCCACCCATAACTTCGTAGTTGTCAAATTCATCAGCAGTGTAGCCGTCGAAATTTGCTTCGTTATAAACCTGAGTATCAAAGCACCATAACTTAAGATTGAAATCTTTATACTCTTGCATAATGCCTTTGACTTCTCCGATAAAGTCTTTGGCCTGAGTATCGCCGATACTGCCTGACATATCAATGCCTACACAGATATCGATAGTAGTGTCAAATTGTGTACCGGGCAAAATTGCGTTCATATGCCAACCTTTACGATTAGGGCGCATAAATGAATAATCATTTTTAATGATACTTTGGATCTGTTGGCGCAACAATTGACGCCAATTCATTTTTGGTTCTGTTAGTTCTTTAATCATTCGTTGTACACTTGCTGGTACATTACCTGCACCTGCGGCCTGTGCAGCCTGCATAGTAGCTTCACGAATTTCATCACGGATTTGTTTTAATTCTTCTTTAGAATATTTAGGTCTATTACCTTGCCCATTATTACCATCATTGCCGTCATCACCCCAATCGATGTGTTCGTCGATAAGTTGGCCCAATGCTTCTAATTCTTGCTCATCCATCTTTTCAAAGATATCATCATAAACTTGTTCGGCACCCCAACCATAGTATTTGGTATCATGGAACATTTTAATTTCTGGAATAGTCTCACCGATACGATCACGGACCAATTGTCCATTTACACAATAGTCAGCGGCAATATTAAAAATTTTAGGATCACGTCCTTCCCGACGTGTCATGTGATCAAATACATTGTGCATAATTTCGTGTGCAATAACGAATTCGATTTGTTTAGTAGTTAATTTTTCAAAGAATGGACGGCTAAAATAGATAGCACGCCCGTCGGTTGCGGCTGTTGTAAGCCAATCGGAGCCTTCTTTAATTTGTAAACGTGTCGCCATGTTGCCAAAGAAAGGATGACGTAGCAATAGCCCTACACGAGCTACAATAATTTTATCTATAATTGGATCTGTATGCGACATTTCTGCTCCTGTTTGTTCACTATAGTATATATTATAACACCTCCCGAAGGAGGTGTCAATCGGCACAAAACCAAATTATTTCTCAGTTGCGGCGCTGATGTATTTTCCAAATTTGCTGTGGAATTCATCAAAACAGCTAATTTCATCCGGATCCAATGGCAGTTTGTAGCTAGACAATGCCAATTTAGTACCCATGATAACTAATTCTGTTTCAAAGTTATCCATAATAAAACGGAAGAAGTTATTAACTTGATCATTCCAATTTTTAGCTTTCTTGTCGCAGGCTTCTTTTAATTCGTAACATAATGAAACGGTCAAAGAATACATTGCTGAAATTTCTTTAGTTTCCATTTTTTTAACCTTGCCGCTTAAAATATCACGCGGATCAGGCATCTTGCTTGCATGTTTACGATGTGCCATAAAACTAATTGCTAGACCTTCACCAACTGAACCCGACACTAAATCGGTTAGTGTTTCAACATCAGTGTCGTCATCGTGTAATAATTCGCTGACAAAGGACCATGAACGTGGAGTAGCAAAAGCACGCGAGCTAGATTTTGGATCAAAATCGTAAAGTGATTTTTTGGAAAAAGTTAAGTAACCGACAACATCCTTATGGATTTTATTTTCAACTGCCCATTCAAAGTAGTCATCCCAATTAACTTGCATTTCTAAGTGTACAAAACGATTAGCCAACGGAGCAGGCATGCGATAGGTAACACCTTTGTCAGTTTCACGGTTACCAGCCGCAACAATTACAACATTATTTGGTAATGAATAAGTGCCAACACGGCGATTCAAAACTAACTGATAAGCTGCCGCTTGTACTGACGGAGCCGCAGAGTTCATTTCATCTAAGAAAAGAATAATCTGTTTGTGCTGTTTGGCAAACTCTGCACTTGGCAATTCTGAAGGAGGGGCCCAACGCATAGTACCATCATTTGAATCAAAATATGGAATACCTTTGATATCAGTAGGTTCCCAAAGTGACAAACGAACGTCAATTACATGAGCTTCTAATTCTGTGCCTAGTTGTTTGACAATATCGGATTTGCCAATACCTGGAGGACCCCAGAGGAAGATTGGACGTTGATTTTTAAAAGCCTTACGCAATGATTTTTTAGCACCGCTAGGGCCTACTAAACGGCTGTATACTTCGCTCATATAATACCTTTCTATTTACGGGGTTAATTTACTACGCTATGTAATTATTATACTATCAACTAGCGATAAAGTCAATTCTTTTTTAAAGATTCTGAATCTTTTTCACGCTCGTTTATAGCCTTAATCAAGCCAAATTTGCGAATATCGTCAGAAAACAACATCAGTTCAAAACTTTTTCGTTCGGAAAAAACTGTGATACTCAATGGTGTTAGATAGTATGGGCAGTCGATATATTTTTCCAAAAATATAATAGTCTGAGGACTCAGCTCAATTGGTTCGGTAAATGGGATTTCGTAGGACTGTATTTCTAAAATATCGATTAAAAAGTCAAAACCGTCATCGCTTAGTCGTAATGCAGTTTGTTTATTTGCTCGATTTGATTGCCACCATTGACGAGAATAAAGATTTATATTAGCTTCGTCAACACTCTTGCCCCATTGTTGTAAAAATATTTTAGTCAGGGCATCACGGGTTATCATTTTATGATAGTGCCCTGCGTCAGCATAACAACTTGGAAATCTCCGGTTCCAAATGTTAAGTTCAATTTTTTAGCCAAATTATGTGCATGACCGGGATTTGAAAAAGATACTTTTTTATATTTAGGGCCTGGGTAACTTGTGAGGCTATTAAAGCTCTTTAAATTAAAAGGTTCATTTTTATAGAATACTGCCCAGATAGCTTCTGCTTCTAGGATTTGTTCTGCTTTGTAGGTCTTTTTATTAACGTTTTCTAATAATACACGTGGCTTAGGTCTACTCATATGAGGCTCCAATTAACTACGTATATTTATCACTATTTGTCGTTAAAGTCTCCGCCGTCCATAGTAACTGATACTACATCAGTATCAATGCTGTTTTTCAGTTGATTATACATTGTTTCATAATCTTGATTCATCTTGTCCATCATTTCAGCTAGTGCTAGAGTTAATAATCTGGCCTTTTGTATGTCTATACTGATAACCTTACCCTGGCTCAATTCGGCAGCCCGAACTTGCTGTATAAATTGAGTTACCGGAGAAAGATTAATCTGATTTTGCATTACTTAATACCATTTTCATTTCAAACTCTGACTTAAATGGTCCTTTATATGGATACCGTTGCAGTGTAATATATTTAGGACAAAAACTCTTGACCCAACCTTTATCAAATTTAATTGTATAATAGCCTGCACAATAGCTACTCTTGCTTTGATTGCTTTTAGTAAACAACGGCAATCGTTTTTGAACATCATAGACTGAATTGTATGGGCGGCAGCTAGTAGGATAGTCATAGCACTCATTTGGTTCTGCTTGAGTAACTTTAATTTTATCGCTAGTTAGGAAAAAGTCTTTACCAAACTGTTTAGTAAGATCATCTTTACGGTTAAACATTACTTCACCGTTGGTACTTGATAGTACAAACTTGTTGTTTTCTTTTTTGTGTAGTGTTGCGATTTTAGAGCCGTCTTGCTCTACAATCCAAAACTTACCATCCACAATAGGCTTGGCGTGTATTTCTGTCATATTATTCTCCTTGTATTACTAAGCCCCTAAGGCACTATAGTAATGTATGTATTTATCTCGTATTTTGTTGGCAATACTTTGCACGATTAGCACACCCTTCTTCGGTGTCTGGATCATAATCAATCCAGCTAAACTCTGTGCCATCACATTCAGGACAATGATCGTTGTAGTCATCGTCGGTCCTGCGTTCTTCACTCATTCCTACCCAGCCACACTCTTTATTGTCGCATGCGATACCGGGTGGCTCTGGCGGCTGATTAGACCAATCTGTAGTGTCCCAGTTGTACCCTTGCCAGGTCTGTACTCCGGATTGTGGTTTGAACTTACCGTATTCCCACTCGCCAAACTCTTTGCCATCCCAATACAAGCTACCGTATGTAGTACCAAAGTTTGACCATACAGCATTGTAGTATCCGGGATATACTGGCTTGTGTTTTGCAAACTCAAACTTAGGCGACTTTTCCCAATCGCTCGGACTTGAACCATATTCTGGATGACCCCAATCTTTTTCTTCTGGGGCATAGCGTGTCCACGTGCTATCCTTACCTACAAGATACATATCAAAGTCTGAACTCTTGCCATCTGTGCTACCACCCCAGTTGTCGATATCTTCACCGTCATAGGTAACACCGTAGACCAATTCTTCACCGTCGATTTCTTCGTATTGTAAAACTAGCTTGCGGATATCAAACGGTTGTTTGAGCTCAATCTCGCCCTCGAAGAATGTACCTTTTTCGTTTGAGCTACCAACAAACACTACTTCACCTTCGGCGGCTTCGCCGATCCATGCTTCATTAGTACAATCAAATTCCGGACTTTCGTCGTCTACATTATCACCACTAAAATTATCAAGCGGTGTTTCGACGATAGAATTATCATTTTCATCTTCAATTTGTAGTGTACCAGCACTACGTGAAACACCATTTGAGTGCGCCATACCATCACATTCGTACCAGCTTCCTGGAGGAAATGGCAACAGATCTTCATCGAGATCCATGTCTTCGACCGCCTCTGAATTCCAGGCAATGTCTTGCAAGTCTACTTGGTTATTCATACAGTAGTCCCAGACTTCGCGTGGCACACGACCCATGACCTTTTCACCACCGTAGCCCCACATACTAATTTTGTATGTGCGTGGAGTGAACTTTAAAATTTCTATTAGTTCTTGTTTTTCTTCTTTAGTAGCCATTATTTTTTTCCATATTTGCAATTACATTCTTTGCGACCTTGCATACATCCGCCATTACAACCATTATATGCACCTTTGATAAAACACCAGATGAATACAACAGCCAATGCCCATATTATAAACAACGATAGATATATCATATTCAAGTTCCTGAAAATCCTAAAAATGGTTCTTCTTCACGCCTTAATACTTCTATATACTCTGTGTGTAGTATAGCAGTTGTTTTGTTTAATTCAGTAGTCTTATGGCTAGATATAAGTTGTTCAATTTCTTCATCTGACAATGGAACATTCTTATTGCCCATAGGATAACCTAATTGTATTAGCCAACCAAACCAATTTGCTCCGGAAAAAATTGCACCTTTGCCAACCATCGGTAATGGATAATTGTTTGCTAATTTTTCTTCAAAGATTTTTTGAGTATCGGATTTAAATCTAGTTTCTTTAACCCAATTCCAGAAAGGTATATCTTTTTCGCTAATAGAATAATGCATACTTACAAAATCAACTGCTTCTTCGAAAAACATTGCTAGTTTTGAATTAAACATGTCAGCATCTTTTTCTGTGTAATAATCTAAGTCCAATCTTGCAATCATTTCATATATGCCGCTAACAATTAATGCAACACCAGTACTTTCTAATGGTTCGATAAATCCTGCACTTAGTCCAACACTAACAACATTACCGTGCCACATATTTCGATTATAAAATGGAGTCCAGTTGATTACTTTAAGATTTTCGGGAGATATTCTGTTATCCCAATACTTACAGAAATATTCTTTTGCTTCTTCTACACTAGTGATATCTCTGTTAAACACCAGTCCGGAACCGATACGTGTCTGTACAGGGATATTCCAAATCCACCCGTGATCAACAGCTTCACTAACAACATACGGATTCATCTCTGTTGCTTTGTCAATATACGGAATATGACCAGCAACCGCAGTATTACACCATAAACGATTTTCAAATGTCACACGATCAGGTGCTTCGTTTAACATACCTTTAAATCCTGTGCAATCAACAAACAAATCTGCGGTTATTTCTTGCCCGTCTTTTAAAACTAATTTAGATATTTCTTTATTATCTCTTTGTATATCAACTACTTCTGATTTAATTAATGATACTTTGCGAATGTTTACAATTTTCTTTTGTATAAAAGAAACTAATTTACCGCAGTCAATATGGTAAGCATAGTTAAGCAAGGTATCACGGTCGACCTTCTTAAGATTAACAGACACATCATACAATGCTAATGCGGTAGTTTTAAGATCTAGATTTTGATGTTTTGACCATAAATCTAAATTTGAAATATTGATATTAGTATATTGGGGGAACATGAATGGATGCCATACATCTGTGCCATCGTTAGTCCAACCTGGAAATAATATCCCTGATTTAAAAGTTGCATCAATTTCAAAAAACCAGTCCTCTATATTAAATCCAGCTTTAGACATGCTATCAGCAAATCCCAATAAGGTTCCTTCGCCAACCCCTACAGGAGTACCTACCTCTTTATCAATCACTATAATCTCATAGTGAGGTTTTTGAAATGATAAACATGCGGCAGTCAACCATGAACTAGTGCCGCCACCTACAATTACTACTTTCTTTACACCACGTGCTTTAATCAATTACTACCTCTCTGTTGTATTTGGCCTGTAACGGTTCTGCATATTGTTGGACATTGTCTGCAATCTTTTTCATGTCCCATGCATTACAAAACTTTAGCATACGAATACCTACTTGTGTTATATCTTTAGGTTTTGCACCTGCTTCAATCGTCTCTTTAATTAAAACTTTAATATCATCAGGTTGTGCTGTTAGATCACATAACTGTACATTACGTTGATAATCTTCTAAGACACGATGTTCTACACCATTGTGATCTACCCAACGCTGAAGCATTAGATTATTCCAATTATATCCTTTAGTCTTACGATCAGCAAACGCCTCCATCAACCCAACTTTGTTTTTAGAACCTTTAGTACGCACACCTGGATACGCCGAGAAGACATTATCACTGGTATCACCACGCATGCATTTTTCGAATAGCATCCATTCTGGATCTTGTGCTGGCTTGGGCTCGCCTGTTTTTTTATCTTTAACAGGTTTACCTTTAGCATCAAAGATACCTTCGTGTGTAATATGTAAATCACCCACACCGTTATATTGGCTCACATTAGGGCTGATTAGTTGTGCGAAGTCACCATCTGTTGAAATGATAACATGCTTTGCATCTGGATGTGCCTGTACCCAACCTGCAATTAAATCATCTGCTTCTAGTTGTTTATGTTGTAGTACTGTACAATTAGTTTTTTCACTAATAAAGTCTTTAAATTGATCAAATGCTTCCCAAAACAATTTATCTTCTTCTTGCTGTTTAACTGTCATAGCATCGCGAGTTTCTTGACGATTTGCCTTGTAAGGTTTGTAATAGTCCTTACGCCAACTACGACCTTCTAAGCAAAACACCACATGAGTACCGCCAAAGTCCTGCCATGCTTTCTTAATACTGTTAAATGTAATGTGGAATGCCATACCTAACTTAATATCGGCATCGCCTTGTACTACGTGTCTAGCACGGAAAAATGTATTAGCTGTATCAACTAAAATGTATGTCATATTAACTTTCTGCGGTGAGTTGATTATAAATGCTAGTATTCATGAACGGAATTGATTCAACTCCGAAACCATGTTGTTTTGTTGGCTTAATTCTTAAATCAAACGCTATACTTACGCGAGGTTCATCGCCTTGGTACACACTACTGTAATGAGGTAAGCAACTTGGAAACATAGAAATACCGCCTTTGATATTATCTCTGATAAAAGAAGATCTATCATCATAAGGTGATATAAATGCATTATATGTGTCATAGGTATCTAGATGCATATTGCCACTTAGATACGATTCATGATCAGCGCCGTGAGCATGTTGTTTAATATCTTGACCCTTTCTAGCGACATTAAACCAAGAAACAATATATGATTCTCTTGGACTAGCATTTTCTTCTGTAATAAAATCAATGTAAGATTTTCTAATAAACTCTAATAGATCTATAATTTCTGGAATTTCTTTTTCAAACCAAAATAGACTATATAATCCATGTCTACTAGTAACACTATCTTTTCCTAAGGCTGCTCCGCCATCGTGATGATATGGATATGCAGTAATAAAATCTTGTTCTTTTTCAAGTAGCCAATTTCTAATCTTGTCTATTTTTTCAATATCAGCCCATTGACTAGTATAGATGGGAAAATTCCAACTGGGAGTAAACTCTGTTGTAGGATACAAACTCCTAATACGATTTATCATTCGTAATAATCCATATCTGCGGCATAAACAAAACGATATTCATCGGAATTGGTAATTCCGGACCTATGCCACATTTTACTAGGATATATGTGCCAAGTCAAGTCTTTTGGCCTTACAAAGAAGGTTTTAGTTGGTAATTGGGCTCTTACATTTTCACTAGTTTCACTAAATTCAGTACCGCATAGTTCTCTATCAACAATATCATCTGGTATATGTAAATAGAAAATGCCGCTCAATTTACCCCAGGGTTCATCGTAATGATGCTTGTGCCAAAGATTGTCACGATCAGGTTCATCGCTTTTCTTAGTCATAAACACCCAACTATTGATGCCTTTAATCTTTACTTCCTTACCCAAATACATAAAGCAACTATAGATAAAACTTTGGCGCATTTTTAAGAATACTTTTTCATCTCGCCCAAACAAATTTTCTTTAGTTTGATATTTTGGGCTATTTTCAAAATAAAGACCGCTGTCAATAATGCTTTTAGAAATCTGCATTATTTCTTGAGTATCAGCTTTGGTAATTAATGAACTAAAATTATATGTATCGATATACTCATTCGAATCTATAACTTTATAGGTCATGATATTTCCGATTTGGTATTACTGATCTTAGATACATTAATATATCCAGAAGTAGATCTATTAGGATCCATTCCTTCTTCTGCTAACATATTTCTTGCTAGATCTCTAAACCAACGATCTACAATTTGCTCTGGCGGATCTGCTTCATAGCCATATCCGGAAGCAATCAATTCTTGAACAAAGATATCATTCCAATCTAACTCAAAAAATCCATTACGAATATTATCTTTGTTAATATGTGTGTCTAACACAGATACCCACGGCTCTCCTCGAGCAGTAGCACGATCCTTTGGATCCATTTTGGCTTGTTCTTCTTTGGTTTGAGCTATCACTGTTTCAGCGACTGCTTTGTCTCTAGCCTGTTGTAATAATTCTTTTTCAGCTTCTAACGCACTAATACCTAGCCATCTTCTTAATAATTTTTTCATTAGGTTCCCCACTCATTTTTAAATAATGGGACTTGTAAACGATCACTGTAACGCAAGCCCATCTTCATAGCCAATTCTGCAACACGACGATTATTGAGACTATACACACTTTCAACGCCACCGACTGGCATTAAGTATACAGGCCCAGTGAATCCATTTTCTCTATAAATGTCTGCTGTTTCTAATGCTTCTTCAGCATCATCTTCTGTAGCAACTACAAATTTGAGATATGTAAATCCTACTTCCTGATACTCATTAACGACTTCGGGTTTAATAGCATCGCTAGCAAGCTCACCGCTTGAACTTAATTTAGCACTGACGCTAAATGTAATTTGTTTAAAGTTATGATCGCGTAAAGTCCAATCCAACAAATATTCTTTAAAATCATCAGTTAATTTTTGAGTACCATTTGTTTCAAATGTAATATCACGCAATGGTTTCATATAAGTATGATCTAACAAATCAGGATAAGCACGTTGCCAACCTAGCAGAGGTTCACCGCCTGTGATAACCAAGTGTTCATCTACCCAACCTTTATATGGAAGTATCTCCATAATGCGATCAACAATTCCATCGCTTTCTATCATCGGGCTAAGATCTTTAAATCTAGGATCCCATGATGCATAACTATCACACCCTGTACTCACTAGTGGAAGTTCATTGTACGTTTTAAAATTTATTGGGTCTACTTTTAAGTATTCCTCACTTAATTCGCCTTTGGGCATACCAAATCCCCTACAAGAAAAATTGCAGCCAAAAGTTCTAAGGAACACGCTGGGTACACCCATAAAGCGTCCTTCACCTTGTATACTATAAAACAATTCTGCTACTTTAAGTTTACTCATATCTTAATCCACGGTTTATCATTGCCTGCCCAGTCTTGTATGTTACTACTCCACGACATTAGTTTGTTATATGTTGGATACAACCATGCCCAATCAAACAACTGCATTGGAAAACTAATCCAATGCCCTAAGTAGTATAACATCTCGCTGGCTATTCTAGCAAGTATTTTTTTCATTTAGAGTGTTTTAATTTCCAAATTGTTTCTTTGGCTTCTTCTAAATCTTTTTTAAGACTAGTATTTAGGTTTTCAGCCACAGCTAAATTTGCTCTAAGTTTATCGTCCAATACAACATCTTTTGGTGTTTGACTAAGATTGTAGCCTGCTAACATTCCTAGGAAGAAGCATAAAATAGAAATAATCATGCCGAGTCTCTCTGTCCGTCTAACCAATTGTTGACCTGTTGTTCTGCTTCTTCTTGAGTCAATGCCGGTACAAGTATTTCTGCGGGCATTCCCATTGAGTGATTGATAGTATATGGAAATGGACGGCCATCAAAGACAATATTTTCCATATCACGAAATACTATAAATTCTTGCATATTTTTAGCTCGATTAATTAGTTGATCTGCTAGTTCTTTTGCGTTCATCATCTTGGGGCAAAGTCCTGTTGAAGTTTGATATTGTCCATGAACTCTTTCTTGGTTCCTGGGTCTGTGTTGAATGCACCTTTGAGCACAGTGGTCTGTGTCAGACTCGAATGCGCCATGATGCCACGATTTTCACAGCAACCATGCGTGGCCTGAATATACACGCCCACATGCTCTGAATCAGTTGCCCGCATTATTTCTCGGGCGATGTCGTTACAGAGTTCTTCTTGAAGAGTGCCACGACGAGCACACCACTGAGCAATCCTAGTATATTTAGACAAGCCAATAAGTTTATTGGCTGCAATAATTCCGATGTATGCAACACCACTAACAGGTTGATGGTGATGGCTACACATAGAACGCAACTCGCTACGAACAACAAGCATACCTTCATATCTATCTTGGCTATCATTTGGAAAAGCTGTGCAATCTGGTGCTGGATCATATCGACCTCCCATAATTTCGTTAAAATACATCTTGGCCAAGCGTCGTGCTGTGCCTTGTGAGTTTGGATCTGTTTCTCTATCAATCAAGAGTGCGTCTAACACTCCTTCAAAGGCTTTAGTTGCATTAGCAATTAGTTCATCTCTATGCCCAACTACATATTCACTAATATTGTCTCCGGCCCAAAAGCGTTTCTTATCACGCTTCATATTGAAACGGATAGCATCAGCAAGATTTGCTTCTTCATATCCTTTATCGCCCATGTTCATGGCAGCATCCTCGTATCCTGGATGATATGGTGCTTCTTTAACTAGATCAGGATTATTTTCTAATACTGCTTTTAAGTCTTCTGTTGTAAATGTTGTCAAATCTGTTCTCCGAGTTATAGACGTGGATGTCTATATGTTATTATATAGGTTTATTTAGGTCGCTGTCAACAATAATGATTGTATTCCGTAGATTATTAAGCCCAATGCACCGCCTAGTATAGCCAAACTAATCCACATGATTACAAGTACTCTGGTATCGCTTTTCATTTTCTGGCATTTAGCTTACGACAACCTTCTTTAACTTGTACAGGATAGTCTGGGCTAATTTCAGCTATTGAGCAATCATACTTAACAGTAACATGAGGATGGGTATAATTCCAATAAAGGGCAAAACCGAATCCAATGATGCCTATGATAGCAACAACAAAGGTTTCTAATTTTTCTCTGATACTAGTATTTTGCATAATGTTGCGTCCTTTTCTGATTTAAAATAAAAATCCATGTAATCTGCTGTAGGATGGCTGGTAAATCGGTCACCGGGCAATCCAAATACTTCCATAATATCGGCACATGCTTCATTCCACCAATAGCTAGATTGACCAGTCCAGGGTAATCTAACTACATGAACATATCCCTCATCTCGAGCAGGTATGCGACTATCCCAATTTTGATGTTTTTTACTTAATCTCATCTTCTGGTCCTTTAAACATCCACCATCCGGTAATAATCATTTTTTCTTCAGTTGGTGCAACTACGCCTCTGTGCATATGAGTCCAGTCAACCGGCCAAATTAGGGTCAATCCTTTTTCTGCCTTAGTTATAATCTTTTGATGATAGAATTCAGTACCACCGCCATCTTCGACATCGTTTAAGTATGTCATGTATACTAGATGACGAAATAGTGATGGTACATCACCTGCACGTTCGCAATGCCATTGATCGTACCATTTGCCTGGAGCATAGTGTTGTACTTTGATACCTTGAGGCAATCCCCACATGACTACCTTTTCATAACTCCACCGGAACTCTTTTTTATATTCTTCAATAACTTCAAACAGGGCGTTTGTATATGAATCACAAGTTTCCTTACTAAACTCTTCTAGATTAATATCAGTATACTGCATTACACCACTTCTAAAGTTGTGTATTTTAGATTCAGATACTATACGATCGCATATCTCTGGATCTATGTAATATCCACGAATAAAATCGTTAGTTTTGTTTATAACATGTTCTTTCATCGTTGAAACGTCCACCATCCTGTAATAATATATTTTTCTTCTGTAGCCGAAGGAACTCCTCGGTGTGTATGAGTCCAATCAACAGGCCAAATTAGGGTCAATCCTTTTTCTGGTTTAACCTTTATCTGTTGATGATAAAATTCAGTACCACCTTCGTCTTCAATCGTATTTAGATATGTCATATAGACTAAATGTCTTGATGTGGAAACAGGATCCCCACTACTTTCGCAATGCCATATTCTAAATGCTTGCCCTGGAGTATAGTATTGTACTTTCATTCCGGGAGGTAAGCCCCACATATCTATAATTTCATAAGAAAATTTAAACTCTTTCTTGTACTCTTCGATTACCTCAAACAGTGCTTCGACATATGGATCTCGGACAGCAGGGGTATAATCGTCTAATCGTCCACCTGTAAATTCTACAGCATTATTGATTAGTTGACCCTGCATAAAATCTTTCTTACGCAGATTGGATTCAGCTACAATGCGATCGCATATCTCCGGATCTATGTAATATCCGCGAATAAACGGACTAAGAGAGTTTAAATTATGGGCGGCGAGCACTCTGTAGGTCTCTTAACTCGTCTTTAAGATATTCAATATATTCGTTAAGAACTTCAGTTTTACGACTAGCATCACCTGTAGTACGTAATAGCTTTAAATCGTCTTCGACTTTTTTAATCTTTTCTTCAAGAGCTTGAGGAGTTAGTTCAGTCATTGCTCTTTTTCCTATTCAATCCAAATCGAAGTCCTGTAATACTACCGAATAACAAGAAGTACGCACACCATGTTTCTAAAGTATATGGTATATCCAATATTGGAAACAGTGTATTTAGACTCCAAATACCTGCTAGCGGTCCTAGTGTTATAGCGATTACAATTAATGTAACGCCTAAAATAAGTTTTAATAATGCTGAGGTCATTTCCACCATCCTTCATACGGGAAGTCAATCCATACTGGATCTTCTTCTTTGTTAATTTCTTCGCCACAAAAATCCATCTTAACATTACACTTGCTAGCTACATTATCGATGACTACTGCAAATCGAACATTCTGATTCCATACATGATTCCAACGTTCTTCCTTAGGCAAGCAGTTGGATTGCCAATCTTCTGTAATCCAATTAATAGTAGCACCTGTATCATTGATATCATCAACTACAAGTATTTTTTTGCTAAATGTAGGATCGTCACGTTTATCAATACCTTCACGCCAGTCCTCTGGTATATAGCCGAAAGCATCTTCAGCCATCCAAGAGTTTGATTCTGTTTCTGCATGATCACGCAGATTAACTCGTAAGGTCCACATGGGTATATCAAAATATTGACTAATCATAACAGCAGGAACCAGTCCACCTCGAGTAATACCCACAATATAATCTGGACGCCACTTGCTTAATTCGATTTCTCGACAAATATTTTGAACTAGTCCTCTATATTCGTCATTACTAATAGTACGTTTTTTCATTGTAAAAAAGTTGGAGTAAATTTTTGAACCTTAGAACGACTAGCAGAAATACTATCGACCATTTTGTTATAGTCGATTTCATCTAAACCAGTTTTATAAATGCTAAGGGCCTGCGCCATCATAATAGCAGCAACTTCCATACCACCATATTCTTCAACCATATGCGATGTTACATTTAACATCTCTTGATATAATTCTTCTAATCGATCAGTCATTTAATAGTCCTTCGCATAGTATTTTAATATCTTCCTTAGTCATGAAAAAGTTATAAGTTTGTGATGCTATAACTTTGCCGTCTTTTAAACTTTCTTGAATAAAATCAATACTGTGCAAACCTTTTGGTGCAAGAACTTCGTGCCGTGTAACACGTAGTCTATAATCTTCACGTTCTTTAACTACAAATTCTTTTTGTTTAACTGATTCATGTAACATCTTCATCACCTTTTAGTTTGTCCCAAGTCCTATATTGCTCTAGTGCTGAAATATATTCATCATATAATTTCTTAAGTCTTGGATGTTTAGCTTCTATTTTAGCATCTCTTTCTGGAATTGCCAAGAGTTTTTCAATTGTTTTTAGCCGTTCTTCTAAATCAATACCGTTAATGACCATATTACCTTTAACAGTTAATGTAGGATTGCTTTCGCCGGCATTAACAGTCATTACTTGCTCGTAATTTTGAGCAGGTGACCAATTTGTTGATGTACCTGTAGAATATAATATTTGGCTGGTAGTTCCGCCATTTGGAACCGTTATACTGCTAGCCATTTTGTTTACGGCTTGTAAGATAGTCGTCATTGTGTATCCATTTATTGTTGACAAGAAATCCCCATTGTCTACGATGCGGCCCCGGCATAAACAATGTCCATGCAGTTACACCCGGCTTCAGTTCTACTCTGTGATAACTATCTGGGCGACAAATACGGAAATGCCCGGGCCCACGCCACTTTCGAATCTCACAGCTCTTTGTGCCATCTGAATTAAATTGCGGAATCCACTCATAGTATCCACCGCTCAAAATAAAGGTAGCATATGGCCATGGATGATCATGAACATCATCTGGATCACCTTTAAGGAATTTATGCAGGTATACGTTAAAACCTTTGTGTTGTCTAGTATTAAACAATACATAATATCTTTCAAGATATGGCTCATTATCAATACGATCCATAATTATTCGTTTACGGCCGTGTTGATCAAGGAAATTTAAAAATTTAGTTAGAAGTTTTTGAAGCATCATAATCGTCTTTTACAAGTCTATAAGTTGTTTTAAATTTGGTCCAAGCAATATCTAATGCTGGATATTGCTTGCACATGTCGTTGATTCGGTTAATATCGGGTACACGATCTATAAAATCTTCGCCCCATATTGTTGTACCACCAAATCCTGTAGAAGTATTCCAGCACGGATTGTAACCAGCACCGATATTGACAACGCAGGGATTAGTAGTACCTGCACCACCAAAACCAGTCACAGTAATAGTACTAGGACTACTAGCAGAAAGACTTGCAATGCCACTACCGATAGTATATGATGTATACCCACCGCCTATTGTAAGTCCTTGTGTAGATGTTGATGTCAATGTAATAGTATCGTTACTTGATATGGTCGAGTAACACGTCTGCGGAAAAGAAATTGTCGCGTAGGATTTCGGTTTGTTTGTAAATTGTCGGTACCAATCTCTGATACGAATCCATCTGACTTTTAATCTTAGCGATAATTTCTTCACGGTGTCTTTCATAGCTTGCATAGTTTTCAGTCCATTCGCTAGGATATTTGAAATCATCTAATGCCATTTCACTATAGCTCAATCTATCAGGAACCATGGGAATAGCACCCACAATGCATCCTTCATACCAACTAATACCTAGCGTTTCTTGTAAGTTGGCACTGAATACCATTTTCGCTTCACCTAACAAATTATGATATTCGTTTTTACTTAATTGCTTATCTTGGCACACTACAAATTCATATTGTGGTAAATGTTCTGCTAAGTCTCTAAAAATTTCAACTTGCTTTTCTGGAGCGATTCTGTGTGGAAAAAGAATAAGATCACGCTTTTCCATACCTTTATACATTAGCAAGGCATCTTCCATATATTCCATTGGCCAACCAGTGCGCACAATCTTTCCACCTTTATAGCGTTCTGCCCAATCTTCTTCGTACCACGGATTTTCACTAGCCAACCCATTGTGTAATAATTCGTCAAAGAATAATTTCACATGGAATTCTGTAGCAAAATAGTTATGATCATAAGCGTGATAAAAACTTTGTTCTGCTCGTCGCACCCATTTAGCATTGCCAATTAATCTTCCTAAGAAATCTTGAGGATCATATGATCCAGCATGCCACAAGCCATGTGTTGTTACAGGAATCTGTAACAGTTCACTCATATACTTTAAATTTATGATACCAGGATGCCAAGCATCAGTAAACAAGAAGTGATCACCAGGATTAATTGATCCGGCGCAAAATAAGCGACTAATCTTTTCAACTTGACTAGCCTTGTATATATTGGTGCCACCAAAATTAAGAAAAGCACCAGGAGTAGTGGCTTTAGGAATATCCTCAGGCCCAGAGATAATTTGAACATCGTGTCCTGCCTTTCGTAAGAGGTGAGGCACATGAGTCTTCCACTGACCCGTGTACCTCGTTTCTACTGCTTCTAGATCAACTATATAGACTGTCATTGTTGATATCTTGAGTTCTTTCCTTGGTAAGGTTTACGTTCACCTGTCCATTGCTTCTTTTGACCATCCCAAGGCTTTTTAGGACGAAGACTCTTTTCATAGTTTCTCCATGCCCAGCTTTCTCTGTTGTACAAGTGACTTTCATCGAATGGAGCCATTTCCAACCGACAAAAATCTTGGAACTTTTCAAGATCTTCAAAAATCTTTACTACATCAGGACGATTTTCAAAATACTTATACTCTTTATAATTTTTCAGAGCCATTGTCTTACCTTTAATATTTGATGAAACTACCATTTTCTCCATCTTCGGAGACCTCAATCCAAACCTCACGGCCCGGGTACCTTGCTTCAATCTGAGCATACAATGCATCACTCATCATTTCGCAACTTTGAAAATCAAGCTGTAAAATATCTTGATTGTACAAACTTTCACACCAGCGTTTAAATTGAATAAATTCAATATCGCGATCGTTATGTTCTACACCAATCCAAACTTTAAAATGGAATATATGTCTATGTGCATTAGCTAGGAAACTAACATCATATTCTCCTGCGGTACACAAGTTAGGATCTGTAGCGGCAGCCGGATAACGATGAATACCTTCTTTACGAAAGGTAACCCAGATCATTTTGTTTGGTCTAATATCTTGTCGAATTATCATGTTAAAGTTCTTCAAATAAATTGTCAACTGTCTTGGCCATTCTTTCTATTGCAGGCATATCATTTTTGCTTAACCGGTATTGAAAACTATTTGATTCGGCAGCCTTTCTTTCAAAATATGCCCAATGCCCATCTATTGGTGTAGATGAACAAAATTCGTTAGCAATAATATACTTTATACCATAATCATATGCTTCTTTAAATTTATCTTGTATATGTTTTCTAGTAAAATCATATAATTCAGATTTAATTATTATACCATTTTCTGTAGTAATTCTAATTTGATATTGCAATTTTTCCCATATATTTGAATCTTCATAGCATACTGACAAATTATCTGTATGTATAGTTCCGACTGTATGTGGGCTTGTTGCGTCTTTATCTCGTGTCTTTACTTCGATAAAATATTTTATACCGAGCAACGTTACCTGTATTGTAATATCTGCACCTGATCCTTTTTTAATCGGAACACCCATATTTTCTAGAATCGTTTCAACTTCTCTTCCGGCGTGACCGCCTTGATTAGTAGGAACTGGCATGCCTATTAAGGGCTTGCATATTAGATTTTCTATTTGTTGTTTAATTTGGTTGTTCATGCTATGATTTCATCCTTGCCATATTCATCCCAATTGGTAAAGTACTTGCGTTGTGTAATGGCACCAATCGGTACACACCATACACCTGGATTACTTGCTTCAAAATCTTTATCGTCGATTTTAATTGTAGCATTATAACCTAACTGTGCTAGATAAGGTAATTTTACACTAACTTGTGGAATAAATCTACGACATTCGGTTAAACCACTTTCAAGCAATCCTTCAGCTTGGGCAACATCAAAATCTAAGGTGCACCATAATCCTGCATCCAAACAGCTTTGAATCATATCTTCCCAAGGTTTCCAACCGGCTGCATCATTAGTTTTTAGCTTTGGAAAACTCTGATTAGCACCGAAATATACGTGAGTACAATTTTGTATTTTAGCTATATGCCCTAATACATCGCCATCCTGTACTCCTACTACAAATAATGTTTTCATACCATATGCAGGGGTACGTTCAATTTCTATACCTGTAAACAAAGTAACTTGTTCTGATACTCCTGTTTTATAATTACGTTTCATGCTTTACCTTAATGTTTGGTTATATATGATTATACTATGATTTGTCTACATTGTCAAACGGTCTTGGAGAACCTTTGAAGTAATTATAGCCAAATCCTTCATCAATAATCTGTAGACTATAAGCAGTGAACAAATGGGCGGGGCCATTATATGGAAGTCCGATGTCATTTGCCATTTGATTTTGGTCTAAGATTGTTTTAAAACGTTGGTTATCTTTAAGATTATTGATGGCATTTTTTTTGGCTGCTTGCCAAAATGTGCTGTCAAAATTAGTACCACCGTGATAATAATAATTTATGATATCCTCAGTTACATTCGATTCGTGAATAAATTGTGCATTAGCCTGTTCTTCAGATATATTTTCCATAATATAATCAAACAAAATATGACAGGTACTAACATACTGATTAATCGAAGTAGCACTAATCGGTTCAAAGAACAATGCTTGATTACCATTCTTCATAATATTATTATTAACTAGTCTAGTAGTATAATAAGGTTTGAATTTGTATTCTCTTAATTTTAATTCGCTAACTGAAATTTTTAAAGTAGCTGCCATATCTTGTTTGGCATCGTCTTCTGTAGTGATAGTGTCATTGAATAAGTAGCCATATGTTTTTCTAGATTGCAACGGAATACCGAACATCCAACCGTTTTGGGTAGCAATATGTTCTGTATAGGGTATAGGATCAAATTTTTCAAAACTATGTACATAGCAATGGTTTAGCAGACTACAACTACTATGAACATAGTCTGTAGAATAGTCCTTGGGAAATCCGCTACAATCTATGATATAATCAAATAGTTCTTCGCTTCCATCGATGATGAGCTTAACACTATTAAACTTATCAATAGTTTCATTAACTGTTCCTTCAATTACAGAAAACTTTTTTGGCCATAATTTGGCAAATCGTTCAAAAGCAAATTCTTTTAATTTAAAATTATTAAAATGCACAGCGATACCGCCGCCAATTAATGGATTAAGCCAATCATGCTCTCGCCAATTAATAAATTGGGTTCCAAATTTGTATGTGCTATCAAGATGGTGCGTATCTTCGGAAATAGAAAATCTAGTACCCTGCTCTAGTATTCTAATAAATCCGGGATTAGTACTTTCACCAATACCGAGAATAGGTATCGACGGATCGTATATAGATACGACTTCGTAGTCATTGCTTAACAAACTTAAAAAATAAGAAAGATTAACAATGCCAGCAGTACCGACTCCGATGATACCTATTCGTTTTTTCATACTTCAAATAAACTGTCAAATGTGTTAGTTACGGGTTCTTCTTTTTTTACAGGTTTCAAATCACTATAATCAACTCGAGGAATGTCAAGTTCGTCTGCATAGGTATGTGCATTAGTGAGTTTTTTGCCTGTTGCACCTCTAGTACCAATAATAGTTTCAAAAAATTTATGATACTTGTTGACAGCTTCAAGAGCTAAAGTCCTATCATTGATAGAGAATATCTCATCTACTACATCTTTAAATAATTTTCCTGTAAGTCTTTGAATCAACATAGCAGGAGAAACACCTTTATCATATTGACGATTGGCTTCTTGTACAGCATTAATATGCATCCACACATTATGTCCCATCATAATAGCATAGCTAAAACTATCCCAACTAGTCTTACCTTCTTTACTATTCTTATTTAGGTCGCCGGGCGCATAGATACAGATATCTTTTATTTGCACTTGATCGATAATAGGACTAGATTCAAACTTATCAAACCATTTGTCTTGTATTACTGCATCTTTAAACAGTCTTGTGTCGTGTGCGTACTTTTTATCGTCTGCGCTAGCCTGCATACGGTAGACCCATTTTTCGTTATGCTCTGTTTCAGTGTTGATGTAGATTTGACCGTTTGCTGTTGCAAGGAACGGTGAGGCGCAATCAAAAGAGATGGTAAAGTTTTCATTATGATATTTCCTTACGGCACGTTGTATGTCAGTTAATAAAGTTGCCCACTCTAACTTAGAGGTGCCCAGGAAGTGCATCCAATCATGTTGACCCTTTTTAAGGAGTCCGTCAAAGCGTAATGCCACTAATCTTTTCAAAACTAATTCTACGTCACACATATTCTGTCCACCCATGGCCCAACCATTAAAAGCCTTGTCGCCATAGACTTTAGGATCACAAAAGTCTTTCATTTTCTGATACCAGTCTTCAGCTTGGGTGTGTGTTTCGCCTTGAAGCACATTTAAGAACTTGCAAGCACCTGTACGATGCTTGATAAAGTATTCATTGTTGTATTTGGTTGCTTCTACGGCTTGATCATAACTTTCAATACCGGTTGCCGCCTTACCGACTTCACTGCGTTCTACCCATGCTGGAATATCAAGTACCATGCCATAGTCCATAAGTGCATCCATCCATGCTAATACTTGTTCACGCTTCTTTTGTGCGGCTTCTAATTTAGCAGTATAATCTTTAACATGATCAAACTTAGTAAACTTTGGATTTCCGTTCTTATCTACTTTTTGTGTTCCGCTAGCATCGTATACTGGGATTAATTCAACACCCTTAGCAATACAATCCTGTAATTTAGCCAGCACTTCTGGACCGGTCGGATCCTTCCATTCACCTGCCCACACACCTTTACCGATCTGGAAACCACCAGAGTCACCTAATACCCAACTGGTTGTACGATCTCTATTACGAAACATGTCTTCGGTTTCATCTGGCTTAGACAAATCTAAGTTAGCATGTCCTGCCGAATACAAACAATGATCGAAATAAAACATACCTTTATCGGGTTCTAGATAGTTCAAACCTTCTACGCCGTTGGTAAAACTAGCAGGAATACGTGCAGGATCTACATAGTTACTATAGCGTTGTTTGCCTATGAAAGTACTATAGAATCCAGACGTTGCCGGCAAAAAGAAGGCATAGTCGTTTTGTGTAGCAGTTAGATTCTTATTCATTACTTGCTTTGTGCTGGAAGAATATAGTTGTACTCAGCTAAACCACTGTTTACACTAATTTGCATAGCACCTGCATCTGCAATACGCATAGTTTTGTCGCCAGCTAACGCTAAGATTGCCATAACTTGATTAACAGGCCATGCCCAAGTTTGTTTCAATTTGCCAACAACATTCGATGCAAAAATAAATGAGCCAGCGTGTGTTGACGCATCGCCAAAGCTGAATATCAAATTAGTACCGTCTGTCTTAACTTCAAACACTGTCTCTTCCGAGTGTGCCGCCGCTTGAAAGCGTAATTTTTGAATACTAGCAATAGTTGGTTCAAACTCAATGTCCCAAGGTACTTGACGCATCTTAACTGAACGAAGTTTTTCATTGATAACTTCAGTATTCATAAAACGATAGTTATTTTCAAAATCGCCTGCGGCATTTACAAAATGTAAACCTGTTGGAATAGTTTCACCGTTACGTTCTGCTGTAACAATACTAATCTTTGCATCTTCTTTATATTCTGGACACTTTAAATGAATATCTAACTTGTTTAAGTTAGGCATACCAAATACGCCTTCGAACTCATCTACTGGGCTATTTGTTTTAGCCTGTACAATAACTGAACGATCTTCGGCCATAGCTTCGATATCAGTTGCTGATGCAGTACTAGAAACTTTAACTAGCGGAATAAACCCTAGTGAGTGTGTATGTGCTACTAGGTCTTGTAATATATCTTTCATATGTTTCTCCATGTTGTATGATTATATTTAGGTTTTTGGATAAAGTCAAGCAATTTAAAACTCAAATAAACTATTAAAAGTATTCTTTTCTTCTGTTGAGGTAATATCCCAATGAAGTACTCCAATAAGATTATCTAATTTATTATCAATAATAGTCTGCTCCATTTCAGAATGATCAAATGGTAAGTCTTTGAACCACTGCGGTAGTCTCAATTCGTCTACTGGATACGCCACTGAGGTAAATTCTAAAGGATTGGGCTTGAGCTTACAAACAATAACCTTTTGTCCGTCTGTAATATTCATTGAATACTTGTCATCGAACATTCGCTTTAATGTCATCCAATTGATGCTTGCACGGACATGTCCGGGCATATTGGCTTTACCTTGTTTCTTTTCCTTAGCTTCGTATTCTGTGATATTGTTAGCACGCTTTGGCGAGCCTTTTTCCCAGCCTGGGCGAGCTTTGAATCTAATACGGAATTCGCTAATATGATCTAGTACTTCTTGTTCGGGCTTACCCATAAGAACCATTTCGAGTACATCACTTAAGAAGTTTTGGATAAACTCCGGAGTATCACTGCGCTTAAGGTCTAGACCCATGGCTTTGATCTTACCTGGTTTACCATCTACGTCTACACGCTTGCCTTCCTTATCGTAATAGAGAACAGCATATCGTTTCTTAGTAATGAACAAGCCTTTTGATGCTACAATTTCTCGTCCAGCTTTAATAACTTCACCGCGGGCCTTTGGTACATGGAACGCATCTAACATAAACTGCGGAAAGGTTTGATTAACCTCTTCACCGATTTGATCATATAGTTGTATAACAGTTTCCTTCGTCCAAGGAATGGCACCACTGTCTATTTCTTTCTTAAGGGTTTTGTAGGCGCTAAAATAACAGGAGTCTGTATCACCGTAGATGACTGCTTTTCCGACGTGATTGTATTCACCAGTGATGATTTCATTGACTTTAGAAGCCATGTGTTTGGCAATTTGACGCCCAGTAAGAGTTGTAGATTGGCCAATACGCTTATCAAAAAAGCGACAGCCAGGATTGAGGATGGCGCCGTAAAGCGAATTGAGGTTAATCTTTTTAACCAATTGGCGTTTATCCCAATATTCTTCTTCAATTTTATTTCCAGCATTTATAGCCTCCTTGAGTTTGGCCTGCATCTCTTTACGTTCAGCATACCAACGTTTTAGTAGCCCTGGAATAATACCTTCTGTCTCGTGTGTAAAGATAGTACCATTAGCACTCAACATCCAAGGTTGATTACTTTCAAATATAAGTCTATAGACTTCTGCGGCACTTAGTATATCACTATCACCGTTTTCCCAATCAATTGTAATGTCTGTGCCAATTTCTTGATTCATTACAGCTTCATATTCGTCTGTGCCGAACTTACCTTCCCAAGCAGCCGCAAAACTTTTACTTTTAGCCATTTGATTTTCAATAAATTCTTTAGTTCGGATTGGACGAAGCTGTCCTACAATAGTCTCCGGCCCCATGTTAAGTGCTCTAATCGCACTAGGATATAGTGAGTTAATATCTAGAGATCCGATCCAATCTTGTAGTCCTTCTTTAGGATGAGCAACATAGGCTCCAGCCGCTTGAGTATCTTCGCGTTCATCCATCTTAGTGCGATTGGGCACAATCATATTTCTACGATGTGCTTCATTAATAATAGCTTGTTCTGTAACAGCTACCGCACCCATTGTTGTCTGTAGTAGCACTGTGTTTTCGTGTGCTAGTGTGTTAGCAAGGTCGATAAATTTAAGTTTCTTATCGAGATCCTCGAGCAGTTGGCAGTCATTGATATTATACTCAACGAATGTTTTAAAATCATTATTATATAACTGATCCAATGTGCCTTCGTACTGTGTCTTACGTTGCCCTAATTCATATTCGGCAATAGCATCTAATCGATACGAATGGCGTTCTTCGTAGGTGTATTTACGATACAGCTCTAAACTATCTATGTGAACACGACCTACAAAATCATAGGTAACTGATTGTCGACCATATTTTTCATATTCGCGTCTTTTTGGAAATTGATCAAATAGGCAAAACCGTCTAGTATCATCTTTACTTAGAGCTTTAGTTACACGATTAACTGTATAAGGTACGTCAAACCCTTCGGAGTTCCAACCACTAATAACGTCAGCATCTTTAATTAAATCTAAAAACACATCTAGCATTTCTGCTTCTGTTGCATACAGCATTACATTATCGAATTCTTTGACCTGTTCTTTAGCTTCCTCCATAGTTAATGTTTTTGGAGGTACAGCTAGACATATCATAGTTTGCATCCATTGTAGGTAGACAGCAATGGCAGTAATTGGCATGAATGCATCATCGGGTGACGCATAGCCACGTTCTGGATCAAAGTCTACCTCAATATCGAAAAATGCTGTGTTTAGCTTAGGAGGATCTTGATTAAGATAGTTTTCACTGAGTGTTACAAAAATAGGATTGATATCGGCTTCGTATAATTGCTTACCAGAATTGATAGCCATTTCTTTGCGAAGCTCTTTGGTATTCTTACAAACGATCCGTTGAACAGGCTCGCTATAGATCGACTGATGCTTTCCTCGTGGATCTTTTACATAAAACGTGTGCTTGACAGGAATGTCACGGAATTCACGTTCTTGTTTTTTATTACGCTCGACCACTCGAATGATATCATTTTCGCGATCAAACCATGCGTCTACATAAGACATATATCTTCTTCTCCATGCAATTTAGGGCTTGCATATACCTGTATGCTGTTTGTGGCCAGCTGACCTTTCTTTTTAAAACTATACTAGATACGTTTAGTAATGTCAAGTATAGCTTGAATCTCTTCCCAATCTTCATTATGACTAGCCCAATCGCCTTTATGTGCAATCTTAATAGCTTTGTTAATTACTGATGGTTTGATTTGTAACTCTTCTGCAACTGCCTTAACTGTTTCTTTTAAGCCTTCTGATAGATCTTCTACTTCACGTAGCACTGTTGAACCTTCAGTGATTAATCTTTCTAACTTTGCCTTTTCTTCTGGACCGTATGATCGTGACATTAAATTCTCCTTCTATTTGCCTATTGTACTTTAATTATCTTGTATTGTCAAATTTTAGAGGTGGAAATGGCAGAAATAAATCTGCCATTTTGTATTACTTATTAATAGCTTTGCCTACGGCAGCACTAACGTCCTTGAGTGTAGAATTTGCACTATTTATTGAGCTTGTTGAATTAGATTCTTTACCTGCTTGATTACTATCTAAGAATGGCAAGTATGGAGCCAATTCAGCTTCTGCTTGTTTAGCAGTAAATTGGATTTCTTTATCTTGACTTTGTGGATCTAATGCCTTCATATCAGTAATAGCTTGCTGTAATTCTTTTGCGGCTGCAATTTCTTCTGCGGAAGGCTGTGCGGGTGCCGCTGCCTGTTCTGAACCACTACCACTAGCATTATGTGCAATAGTTTCTGAATCGTCACTATCGCTACCGCCCAACTCATAACCAGCACCTAAACCGCCTAGTCCGGCTACAGCCGCAGTTTTACCTGGGTTTAGTTTAGCGAACTTTCCTGCTTTAGCGCCAGCACCGGCAACACCTTTCAATGCACCGACTCTTGCTGAACTAGGAGCTTTGAACCCTGCACGTGCTCCTCTAGCCAAATTCTTAATTCCTTTAAAAGCATCTTTACCAAGATTGAAAAGAGTGCCAGCAGTACCTTCGTCGATTTCAATAATCTCATTATCGGAACGAACAGCAATTAGTCTGCCATCTTCTAATAAGAATAATAATGGATCTGGATTTTCTAATTCTTCTAAACGTTCTTGTGTTTCTTTAATTAATTCAGCTGTAGTACGTGGAACCATACCTTCTGCTAGTTGTATGCCAGCAGCATTGAATGTTTCTGGACCAGGAATACCGTCAACAGTAATTCCTTTTTGTGTTTGCCACTGTTTAAGTGCTTCTGTAGATTTTGGTCCCCAAATACCATCTGGTTCTGTACCAATCATTTTCTGCAATTTTGCAATAGAACCACCTGGTTGTGGATGTTTCTCGGCAGCTTCGGGGCTAGCTTTAGGTCCACTAGTCATATCTCGACCAAAGTTAAATGCATCAATTGCCAGTGCCGGAATCCAACCTACACCTGGGATTAAACTTAGTGCACCACTTAGCCCAGCAAGGCCGGCACCAAGATAGTCACCACTCTTATAACGATTATAAGCATCAGCTGCACCAAATGCTGCACCAGCACCAGGAACTACTTTGCCTAATGCTTTGCCAATGCCTTTGATACCTGCGTAAGTACCTGCACCTACTGCGGCTTGTTGTCCTAGTGTTGCTTCTGATTCTGTTGTGTAACCAAATGACTCAACTAGATCTTCTGAAATACTACGAGACTCTTTTAATTTTTGTTGTAACTGTGTAACACCATCAGCACCTAGAAGAGCCTTAAGAGTAGGTTCTGCTGATGCCCAAGGTACTTCGGCAGTTTTTCCGTCCTTCTGTTTAGCAATAAGTTTATCACCTTGTAGAGATATAGTAACACCATCACCGATAGTAATAGTTTTACCAGCTTGTACAGTTGGTGTTGCTGTCGGTGGTGTATCTCCTACTGGATGTGCTGCCTTAGCGGCTGCTAACTTATCCATTAGACTCTGAACTTTATCAATAGTTGCATCATGTGCCAGACCAGCAGTACGCTGTTTATTGTAATCTTGGCTAGCAGCTTGTAGCTGTGCATCGCGAGAAGAGCTTGAGTCGCCAAACGGATTTAAACGACCGAGCATTGTTGATGTTGATGCCTTGTTTGGTAGTAGACCTAAACTAGATAGTTGTACGTCAACATCTGATGGTGCAGTCATATGCGATCCACCTTTATTATCAACGTACCCGCCTTCTACAGGATCATACAATCCTGGTAACCCATTATCACTGGCTAGTTTAGCTAGAGTAGCATAACGACTTTGTGTATCTTGATTATTACCAACTGCTTGCTGTACAGCATCTAAATTTAGTTTACTACGGTCTTGCCATCTTTCGTCTAACTGCTCGATAGCATCCATTTTAGCTATTAATGATTTTAAATCCATTTTTATTCCTTTGGCACACAGTTAGGTACTGTCTTGCCGCCCTTCTTTTTAGTACCTACTGGTTTGTAACCTTTCCAGCACGGATTGTCAGTGCGTAGGCTTTCATTATAGTTATCTGGATGATGTGCATCTTCGCCGCTGCGATAGCCATGGTAGTAAGCACGAATGTGTTCGTGATCATCTAAATTATGTTTTCTATGATCTGCAGGACGACCGTAGTATGCATCAGCACTACCTAAATCTTCTGGACTATGATGTTCATTTTCTGAAAGATTTTTTTCTAAGCGATCAATCGCACCCTTAACATCTGTCTTGCCCTGCGCTGCCGCAGCTTTACGATCTGTTTCGATTTTATCGTGTTTTGCTTTACGCTCGTCTGCACCTTTACGGAATTTATCAAGAGCTGTTTCTTTGCCTTCACGCATTAAGACACGTTCTGCAATAGTTTGTGCATACTGATTAACTAGTTGACGTTTACGTTGTTGCTGTTGTTGTAGTTCTTCAGATATACGATCTTCTACATCTGTAACATATTTGTTTAGTATACCAGATCCAATAATTCTTTTTTTCTCTACAGGTGCTTGTTGATAATGTTGCATTGCCATTTGTACAGGCAATGCTACCTTATGAGGATTTTTTCCTTCATTAAGAGTTTCTGATTGGGGTTCTTTAACAGCTGAGTCAACAATGGCTAAAAACTTAGCCATATCTCCTGCTTGTGCTTTAGGTTTTTCAGCAACACCATCAAACGCTTGCAATATGCGCTTCATGTCCATGGTATTAACCTTTTAAAATTTTACTTGTTAGTTCTTTAAGTTGATCTAATTCAGTACTTTCTTTGAATATACCTTTAACTGCATTACCAATAGCACTAGCACCGCTCTTAATTTGATCAACTACACCGGGCTGTTGTGCTTCTGGAGGTAGTGCATCATTTGGTACTAGTCCACGTTGTATAAGAGTTGGATTTTGTTTGATCCATGTCATTGAATCAACAACTGGTTTACGCTGACCTTGACCGGTTAATGGAATACTTGGATTCTCTGGATCATTTTTGTTATCTAAGTAATATTGAATACGCCACTTAGTTAAGTTTTGCTTCCAAGGTTCTTGCTCGGTTGTTAATAGCTGCTTAAGATCAACTACTGTTGGATCTTCTTGAGGAGCAGTTTGCCCAGCAGCTATTTGTCCTATAGCACCTTCGTCTAACAAACTTGAATCAACATCAATCATTCTCATGATATTAACCTAGTAAATGTTTTGTTAATGCTTTTAGACGATTTAAATCTGATGATTCGTTAATAGCAACTGGTGTTAGTTCAACTGACTCTTTAGCATTTTTCCACATAGCAGCAGCGGCAATCTTTTCGCCTTTCTCACCACCACCTGCGGCTTTAGCCACTTTGTCAAAACTCTTACCTGGCTTACCAATGTCGCCGCCTGCTTTAGCTTTCTTAACAATAGAAGATTTTTTAGCCTTGCTTAGACCGGCACTTGGTTTAGCTTCATCGACTTTCTTTTCTTTAGCTTTCTTACCAGCACGTAAGTCTGCTAGGTCATCAGCTTCGATATCGCCATCATGGTCAACATCTAATTTCTTTTGTCCGCCTTTTAAACTTTCTTTAAATGGCTTACCCGCTTTGGCAGCAGCTTTAGCACGTGAACCCCATACTTCGTCCTTTGCAGATTCAATATGTCCATCATGATCATAATCTTTTTTAGCTTTAGGATCTTTACCAGCTTCGTCAAGATCTTTTTTAGCTTCTTTATCAGCAGCCTTGCTTTGATGACCTTTATATTGAGTAGCTTTAACTTTAACAGTTCCGCCACCTTGTTTTTTCATTTCAATGTTACGTTCGCTGGTCTTTTCAGCAGTTTCAGCTACAGTCATTGGCATTGCGGTAGTTTCACACTCATCGACTTCTTCGTCGTCTGGAATACCATTGCCGTTTGCATCTTTAATTTTCTTATCAACAAATGCATGTAACTTTCTATGTTTTTCAGCAGCCGCTTTTGCTTTTGCACTAATTGGTGTAGCAACAGCGTGTGGAGTACCGCAAGTTGGGCACATTTCTGTACCTTCTTTAACTTCTTCTTTACCTTGAGCTTTCTTAGCCTGAGCCTTTTTTAGCTCTTTCATTTTTTCTTTAGCTTCAAACAAACGTGATTTTAATTCTGCACGTTGGCTTTCACTTAGTGTTTCAACATCATCAAGATGCTTACCATATTCACTAAACTTCATTTCATATTCTAGATAATGGTACACTGATGCAATATAGTCAGCAGCCTTAGTAACTTTAGCTTGTACCCAACCTTCTAACTGATCATCGTCATGTAGTTTTTTGAATAATTTAAGCGAATAATTAGCTAACTTGTATAAGTCAGATTTGGCCATAGCACCTTCACGATCTACGTGACTTGGGTCGCTTGCTGGATTCATGTTATCTTGCATTTTGGTAAACTCCGTTATCTTTATGTATTTATCGTTTTATCATTGGGCCGCCGAATAAACTCACGCCCTTCATATCTACAGCGTTCACGGCTGTACCGTCTTTTTTCTTAGGTTGTGCTGTCTTTTTACTATAGGCAACCTTAGGATTAGCCACACTAGCAATGTTTCCTGCGCTTGTAGCACCTGCTGTAGCTGATTCTAATATTTCACGGATTCTCACATTATACTCCGTATTTGTTCTTCTTAGGACTAGCTACAGGACTTACTTTATTTGTTTCTACAGGTTCGTTACTAATACCATCGCTAATATGAGTAATAGCACCTGCACCTACAGTTTTAGCAGCATCTTTAACTTTTTGCATTTCTGCATCAGTGTAGGCTGTGATTAAGGGATCGCCGCTCATAGGACCAGCAGGCTCCATGTTAGGATTAGCCATAGCCATACCGAATCGATACTGCATATAAGGACTACCATTGGACTTATTCATGCTAATATTAGGTACACTCATAGCATTTTTAAGTGCTTGTAATTGATGTGGATGCAATTTTTTAGCACCTTTGCCAGCATAAGGAACATCTTCTGCTATCTGCTTGCGTATAAATTCACTGGCTCTCATATTATATTCCGTGTTTATTTCGTTTTTGAGCAGCTACTGGGCTAACTCTATGTATTTCATTGGGTTCTTTACTAGGAGTACGAGGCTTGACTTGATCGTATTCTGTAGGAACACTGCGTTTTGTCTGTTGAATCATATCGTGTTCTACGTCAGTATAAGGATGGAAAGTCCAATATGGACCCATCCAACTTTCGTGATCAACATCTAATTTTTTCTTACTGCCATCAGCCATACTAATAGCCATACCAGTTCTGTACTGATGATACGAAGGATAGTACCCACCTGGATCACGCTGGCGACTGAATCCTTGATGCACAGCATCATGATGTGGATGCGGTTTACCAGTTCTTTCGACGATAACTTCTGGTGTTTTAGAAATAATATCTAAAATTTTCATACTTACCCTTTAAACTCCGGAGGAGTGCCATTCCAGTAAGGACGGCTAAACCATAACTTAAACCATTCTAAGTCACCCGGTTTAATATTTAGCTCTCTTTGTATTTGTGCCTTTTCACTTCCAGTGACTGAAATGTTACTACCCTGCTCTACTTTATACTCATGTAATCTGGCACTATGTCCTAGTCCAGCTAGATATTGTAAACTTTTAATTTCATTTACAGGATCGTTAGGATCTAGTAAACAGTCCTCTGGACTATCTTGATTTAGATTTTCAGTAGAGATACGATACTGTTTCATTTTAATGAACTACGTAACATCCAGCTATGCTTCTTATGTTGATCCTGGCGATCTGCGAGAAAGTTACTAAGTCCGTGATCTCCGTGCTGTTCAGCCATTTCAAATGTAATGCGGAATATGTTAGCCATCTTTTCACTATCTGATAACAACTCTTGTAGCATACTGCTCCAATCCGGAACATGATTTTCATCTTGTACAGTAGTCAACATACTGAATTTTTGCAGACTTGCAGGAGCATATACTTGTAAAGCACGTAGGTGTTCTGCAAAAGGATCTATTGCTCCATATACTTCTTCGTAGATAGTTTGAAACAATTCATGCAACTGAGCAAATAGTGGACCTTCAACATTCCAATGAAAATTATGTGCTTTTAGATAGAAACTAAATTCGCTAGCAAATGCTGTCTTAAGTGCTAGGTGATATTTCTCTTCCATTTTCTTTTTCCTTTTTAACTTTTTTAACTTTTTCAGGTTGTTGTCCAACTGCGGCAACAACAGTATCGTAGTAGTGTTGACCATTAACTTCTAAGTTGGGATCTGTACCTGCTGCTTGATAAAATGCATTCATATCTCCTGCACGAGCAGCAGTGCGTAATGCAGTGGCACTGCTTACACGTGGGCTCGGTACATGGATAATCTTAGAAAAATTAAAGTAACCATGTGTACTTTCCTTTCCGTTATATTGATGCAATAACTTGCCAGCCCATGCCCAGTCAGTTGCGTCGGTTACGTAGGCAATAGTTGCGCCATCGCCTACTTGTTGATAAATTCGTGCAGCCAATGTAACAATACTTGTTTCACCTAGTATGTGTCCTTGTATACTAGGATCGATAGCAGTCATCCAAGCAGTTTTAACATCGAACGGTAATGGATCGTTAGGACCAATAGTACCGGGATTAGTTCCTATGTACCAATGTTGACCGGCATGCTTAACTGCTTCCCATACCCGAGCATGTCCCTGATGTGGCGGATTAAAACGGCCGAAGCAAAAAGCAACAGTAGCTTTATGAGTAGATTCGTATAGTTCTCTTAATCGCATTATGGTGTCCAAGCCGGAATATGGCCATTAGCTGTTTGAATATCTCTTCGAGGTACAAACTTAACGTGACTAAACTGGTGATGTGGACTTTTATAACGAACATGTCCTTCACCGTTAGTTGCCCACACATCGCTAGTTGAACCTTCAGCTGCTTGACTCATTACATGTTCTTTAAGTGTCATGATCTCTAACACAATTCTAAAGATTGCATCTAGTGCTGGTGTATAGTGTGGACTTGAAATTTTATCTTTCTTAGGCTGGCTAACTTTTTTAGTATCTTGTTGTGCTAACCAACTATAAAATAAATCACTACTTAAATTATCTAATTGACTAGTTTTCGCTGCCCAATTAACAAATGGATATAGTACACCTTCTTTTAAATTGCTCAAACCTGCACCTGGGGTAGATGCTATTGCTAGGAAACTATCAATAACACTAGCAGATTGTTTAATGTCTGCTTCAACACGATCAATTTCTTGCGTATCTACTTTAGTCGGAGTCGATACATACTCTGGCCCCATAACAATTAATTGTGGGTTTGAATTAAATTCATCAAAACTGGCTTTCGGCTGTTGTGTATTATCCGGAGCACCGAACTGTTCAAAAATTCCATGTCCTACAACCATAATCTCTGCACCGGCGATTCTTTTACCTAACTGACTATTGCTCTTAACATGATAGACTGTTTTGCTTTTCGGATTAGGATGGAAGTTGTAAACACCATTAGCATCCATCGGTGGCTGGCTTAGAAATAGTGCATCGGCATAAACATAGCCACGGAATTTAGCAGGTGTTGCAGATTCAAAGATTGGCCATAGTGATGAAAAGTGTTGTGCAAAACGATCACGTTCTGCCTTTTCTTCTGGAGTCTTAGGACTGCCGCTTTGGTTAGCAATAAAATCTTGAACATCTTCCGGGCGACTAGGTTTCACTCTACGTAGCCATTGATTATGACCAGCAAGAACAAATGTACCTTGTTCATCTCGTCCCCAATATATCTGTGGACTACCATCCCACTTTAATCTTAATTGTTCGCCTTTGCCGGCAGTAAGTTCTTTAAGATGATCTAGTGCTTCAATTGCACCCGTTGAATTATGTAAGAAAGCTAAATCTTCAAGGTGGTTAAAAGTTCTGCCCAATTGTTTAACTGGCGCAACTTCGGCTTCACTGAGGAATAGCTCTCGTAACAGCACGATTAGTCCTTATACAGACCGTCTGCGTGATGTTGTTTGAAATCGTTGTATAGTTTTTCACAGACTTTTTTACAATCATCTTTATCAAGTTCGTCTGGAAGGTGGCGAATTGGATACTCTTGTAAATATAATTTATAGCACTCTTGTGCTGCTTTTTCAAACACTGTAGGCTTGAAATCTTGTTTAGTTTTTAGAAGATGTATACATTTAGCAACAACTGGATAAACGTGATTTCTATATACATTATCGTCATTATGCATGAAATGTGTTAGATCATCGACTAGATCAAAGTTGATCTCATCCTTATCGCCTGTTTTTTGAACAAACTCTAAATCGTCGAATTTTTTACCTTCTAATAGTTCTGTAATACGCATTTTTAGCCCAATATAATATAGCATAGCCCGTTAGCTACGGATATACTATTTATCGTAATAACAATTTCGAACTATTGGTCTGATTTGACTACACGCTCGATTTTATTGATACTGCCACCTAAATGCATCTTAGCTAGCAACAAGTTTTTTTCGCCTGCTACATAAAAATGGGTTCCGCCCCAGGACATATTTTTACTAAGATCTCTAATACAGCTCTTAGTTAGCTTTAGTTTTTTATTAGTTTCAGCCCATTCAACAAAGGCCAAATACTCCTTGGTTGTCTTACCCATAGTAACTTTATAGTCATAATCATCACTGGTCATGATTACAACGCCTTGCTCTAACACACTATTTTTAGCTGGCTCGCTAATATACTTGACTTTTGTTACATCTATTTTTTTAAGATTATCGATATCAGCTTTATTATTACTGTAAACAGTAATCCACGGGCTTTCTATCCTGATCTCAAAATCAGACATTTTAGATAGTTGTTTGTGCAATTTAAAGCAGTGATCCAATTCTTCCTTGCTTTTAATCTTAGTAATTGCCCAGTAATGACTACGCTGCTCAATTTGATCGGAACCGACTAACGGAATAAGTTTAGTCAACTGTTCATAGATAGCATCAAGATCACCCGATCTAAAACATTGAGCACCAGAAGATACCAACACAATTTTGTATTGGTATTTGTTCCGAAATAACTGTCTAGTTACCTTGTATTCCATCTTCTGTCTCGGTAGCAGTATCAGTAGTCAACAATGGTACTGTTTTAGCTGGCTTTGGTTTACCAACTAAGCGAAGCTTATTATCTTCAACAGTAACAGTTAACCAACCACCGGCTCTAAGATCACCAAATAGCATCATACGAGCAAGGTCACGTTTAATTTCTTTGTCAATAACACGTGCTAACGGACGAGCACCCATTTTAGGATCGAAGCCTTTAGTAATTAACCATTCAACTGCTTCTTTATCAACCTTGATACGAATACCTTTATCTTTAATTTGTACTCTAATCTCTTCGATAAACTTATCAACAATCTTGACCATTACGTCTTTAGATAGTTTATTGAATGTAATAATAGCATCAAGTCGATTACGGAATTCTGGTGTAAAGAATTTCTTAAGCTCTTTATCGCTATAATCTTTTTCTTGTCCACCGAATCCAATAGTATTCTTTTCAGCATCAGCGGCACCAGCATTAGTAGTAAGAATAAGAATTAAGTTACGGCAGTCTGCTCGTTTACCATTTGATCCAGTAACAAATCCATTATCCATGATTTGCAACAGCACTGTCATTACATCTGGATGTGCTTTTTCAACTTCGTCTAGCAATAGAACAGCATTAGGAGCTTCTTGGATCTGTGTAATCAATAGTCCTGCATTTTCTTCGAAGCCAACATAACCCGGAGGGCTACCAATTAACTTAGAGATACTATGCTTCTCCTGGTACTCACTCATATCAAAACGTAGAAGTTTAACACCTAGGTTTTTAGATAAAGATTTAGCAGTTTCAGTCTTACCGCAACCTGTTGGGCCCATGAATACAAATGATCCAATTGGTTTATTTTCTGATTTTAATCCTGCTTGGGCAACAATAATCTTATCAACTACTTCCTGTAGTGCGCCATCTTGACCATAAACATCTAATTCTAGTTTGTTCTGTAGTCCAATAACTTGAGCACTTTCTGTTTCTGCAACTTGCTCTAAAGGAATGTTAGTCATTTTAGCAAGTTCAAATTGAATCTCGCGTGATGTGATAACTCGTTCTTCTGCTAGTTTTAGATTAAAGCGTGAAGCAGCCAAATCGATTAAGTCAATAGCCTTATCTGGTAATTTTTTATCAGTCTGATATTTAACAGACAACTTAATTGCGGCTTGTAATGCTTCATTGTCAATCTTAACATTATGGAATCCTTCATAGTATTTCTTAATACCCTTAAGGATCTGCAAACATACTTCTTCAGTTGGCTCGTCAACAGTGATGCGTTGGAAACGGCGCATCAAAGCACGATCCTTTTCAAAGTGTTTACGATATTCTTCCCATGTAGTTGATGCTACAACTTTGATATTGCCTTTGCTTAGAGCAGGTTTCATCATGTTAGCGAGATCGTTAGCTGAGTTGCTAGCAGATCCAGCACCGGAGATCATGTGTGCTTCATCAATGAACAACACAGTCTTACCTTTCTTAGAAAGACCTTTCAAGACCATTTTAAAGCGTTCTTCAAAATCGCCACGATATTTACTACCGGCAAGCATTGCACTAATGTCTAGGTTATAGACCGTATAGTCCTTTAAGAAATCCGGAACGGCACCTTTTACGATATTGAAGGCAAGTCCCTCTGCTATGGCAGTCTTACCTACTCCAGGATCTCCAACTAGAATTATGTTATTTTTACTACGTCTGCCAAGGGCCAAGGCAATATTTTCTAGTTCGTCTATACGGCCTATAACCGGATCAACTTTACCTTTCTTAACTGAATCATTAAGATTAGTAGTATATGAAGCTAGTGCCTTTGAACTACTACTGTTATCTTCATGTCCATCTTCCTCTGGACTTTCTTCAACGGTATTGTTAACATAGTCATTAAACTTGTCTTTATCAATGCCGACCTTTTGAATATAATATAATGCCCATGAACGTTTTTCGCCCATCATAGCAAGGAACGCATCAGTTGGCTCAATGCGTTGACGTCCATTAAATAGAACTTGTGTAAACGCACGATTAAGAATGCGTTCAACTGCCTGTGTCTTTTTGGGTTTAACTACAACATCTTCTACGGTAATTTCTTGGCATTTATTTTGTAAGTAGTCTGCTAGATCTTTTTTCAATTCGTCGATGTTAGCACCATATCCGGTTACGCAATTTGCAAAGGTATCCTCCATCAACATGGCAAACAACAGATGCTCTATTGTTAAATATTCATGATGTAGTTTCTTAGCAGTATCAATTGCTTTTTCAAATACTGCTTGTAAATTATCGCTTGGTTCTACCATTCTGCTTCCTTTGTTTTTTAATTGCAAATGCTAATTTTAAGGCACTGACTTTTTCTGTAAAGCACACGCCATTTAAATGGTCTAATTCGTGTAAGAAACATCTAGCATCAATATCTGTTAATGTTATTATACACTCTTTTCCATGTTTATCAAAATATTTCGATACGATTTCTTTTGGTCGCTTAACTTCTAAAAATAAATCTGGAAAGCTCAAGCACCCTTCTTCACCTGTTTGCATCTCATCACTAGTTGCTACAACTTGTGGATTGAACATAGCAAAGGGTTCTTTTATTTCTGGATGCTGTAATAATTGTATGACAAAGACTCTAGAAAGTAAACCAACTTGATTAGCGGCTAGTCCGATACCATTACTAGCCTGCATAACTTCTATCATTTCTTTTTCAAGAGTAAAAGGATCGTTACCAGATTTAAAATCCCAGTCAACTGCATTAGATTGTAAAACTGGATTAGGAGCGACTACTAAGTTCATTCTGCAGTTGTTGCAACCGTTCGATGATAACAGGATCAGTAACTGCCGGAGTTCTTATCTGAACAACGCTGACAAATCTTCCTCTATTACGGGTATGATTATTAATAAAACCACCACCGCCTTGTGCAAATTCAGTTCCGGTTTCAACTCCAGCTCGTATCTCAACTTCTTTCTCTTCACCAGTGATTGTTTTAACCTTCTTACGGCAGCCAATCATAGCCTCAATAGGACTAATATTAATATTAGTATAAATGTCATCACCTTGACGTATAAAGTCATGATCAGGTAATACCACTACAGTAACATTTAGATTACCACGTTGGATACCAGCAATGCTATCATCGCCTAGTCCTTGATACCGAATTGTTTCACCGTGACTAATGCCGGGAGGTATGTTAATAACAACATTTTGATTACGTCCGCTTGGTAGCTGATAGTTTGCTTCTAATTGTTTTCCGGTATATGAATCTAATAAACTAATTTGACAAGTGATGTTAAGATCGCGATTTCTGCGAACTTGACGGCCAAATATATCGCCAAACGGATGATTAGCACCAAACGGATTATGCATACCTCCAAATATATCATGCATATTTCCGGTATTAAAGTGGAATTGTTGGCCACCACCGTACATACGTTGTTGATCGTATTCGGCTTTCTTTTGTGCATCACTTAGTGTTTCATATGCTACACTAATGTCTTTAAATTTAGCCTGGTCACCACCTTTATCGGGGTGATGTTTATTGGCCAAGCTTCTATAGGCTTTTTTAATTTCTTCTGGGCTAGCACCTTCGCTAACACCGAGTGTTTGATAGTGATCGTTCATAGTCGTAAAAACAGGTCCAATTAATATAGTAATTATACTATCTTAAAGAGAACCTGTCAAGAGATTGAGCAAAAATTACTTTTTCTTTTTATTAGGAGCCTTTGCAGTATCTGGTTTAGTATCAGACATTTTTTCGCCGTCGAACTTCTTATGATGCTTAACTTCTTTTTTAACTGGTGCTGGCTTCTTGGCAGCCATTACTGGGCTAGCTAAAAAACAACTTGCTACTAATAATGTTAATAGTTTTTTCATTTTATTTTTCCTTATAATGGTGGTTGACTAAATGTTGGAATAACTTTCTTACCACTAGCATTTACTGCTACTGGAGGTGCTGCGGGTGTTGTTCCTGACCCGCTATTAAAACCCGATCCAAATCCCCCTGTCGAAGCTGGAGGTGTTGTTGTAGTAGGAGTACTACCAAAGCCACCACTAGGAGCTCCGCCAAAGCCACCACTAGGAGCTCCGCCAAACCCGCCAGTACTTCCACCAAATCCACCAGTACTTCCTCCAAACCCGCCAGTACTTCCGCCAAACCCGCCAGTACTTCCTCCAAATCCTCCAGAGCTAGCACCACCAAATCCACCGCCCATTCCAGAGTTCATACCGCCCATGCCACCTGCCATTCCTGCAGGAACACCTGACATGTTAGTATTATTTGTCATTGTTTGACTTGTTGCAGTTGGGTTAGCGGCTGTGCCTGCTAGTTTTTCTTGTGTACGTCCAAACGCACTAATACCTAGCACCGCACCCATGGCAATATGAAACAGGCCAGCACTTTGTAGTGTTAAGGGATTCCACTGTGTAATTGGAGTATGATTAAATCCTTGCCAAAACGCCCACAGTACCGGAAATACAATCATGTCGCACACGCATACTAGCATGTACATCCAACCCATCATTGGACGCCATAGTTTCTGCATCCAATCTTTATTTGATTCTTTTGACATCGCTCGCTCCTAATTTATTTTAAAACCAAAGAAATATTCCATTAAGACTTAAAACTAATCCTAAGCCCGCTACAATAAAACTACTCCAAAACAGCATCATGCTAACAGCAAGGATACTAGCTGATAAAATAACAATAGCCATTTGATATGCAGTTGATGCATAGCCGATCCATGGACTACGCTTTTTAGCATCATCACGTTCTGCTTCTAAGGCATTAGCTTTAGCTAGTAATGCTTTTTTACCCTCGGTTGGTTCGTTTTCATACTTGTCAATCTTAGATAGCATTTGCTCTGCACGAACTCGATCTCCTCGCTGTTGTGCATCGTAGAGATTCTGTTCTGCTAGGGCTTGTTTAAGACTCTTAGCTTGATAAAAATTATAAACATCGCTAGCTTTAATTGTGTTGTTTAATACTGTGCTAGACAATTTACCACCATACCAAACATTAACCGCAAGCAATAAAGCAAAAACGTTGATAACCATACCGGCTTTGTCTTTGATTTTGGCTTCACGTTCGCTACGTGAACCAACTGGTGGTTTTGGTGCATCTGGATCTTTTGGGGTTTTAGTGATTAACCCGAGTATTGAATCTAATAGTGCCATTGAGTTCGCTCCTTTTGGCTTAATAGTAGTATTTATTGCGCAGTCGGCGGTCCTACGTTTGGGTCAGTTTGAGTCACAGTTGCAGTAACACCTTGGCCAGATAAGTCAGCAACTAAATCTACAGGTGCTGGATCAGCAGTAACTACTGGTGCAACTGGTGCTGGATCAGCAGTAACTACTGGTGCAACTGGTGTTGGATCAGCAGTAACTACTGGTGCAACTGGTGCTGGATCAGCAGTAACTACTGGTGCAACTGGTGTTGGAACAGCAGCGGCATGTTTAGCAGCACGAGCAGCAGCATCTAAAGCAGCATCTACTAGATCTTCTGCTTCTCTCTTGGCCTTTTCGGCAGCAGCCTCAGCAGCAGCTTGAGCCTTGGCAGCCAAGTCAGCTACTTTTTGTTTTTCAGCTAGTAGTTTTGCCTCTAAACTAGCAATCGCATCTTCACTAGCATCTACTAATTTTTGACTGTCTAAAAATATTTCTTTTAGTTTACTTGCAGCCAACTCTTCGATTTTTGTAAAAAATCCCATAGCAATCTCCTTTTATTTTATGCTATCTTGTATTTCTTTTTGTTTATTATACCATTCAACCCATGTATCTACTTTGACTTTGCATTCATAATAAGTGCTGTAGTTATCTACAATTATTGGTAAAACTTCACTTAATTTTTCAGTCGCAGTATCTACAGTTTTTAAATCAGGACATGCAGTTAACAAATCTTGTGGAACCTCTGGAAATGATGTAAGTACCGCAGTCTTTTGAGCAGCACACCCTGATAAAATTAATAAACTAATGATTAATAATTTTTTCATTTTGTATTCTTTACAGGATTAGTTGCAGCTTCATTTAAAATTTTACTAGCAGTCTTGTCAAATTTACAGTCTGCATCTAATTTAGTAGCTGATTGATTGATTTGATTTTTATATACTATTTGTACATCGTGAATTACTTTAGTTTTTTGTGCCTGTGCTTGAGATAGTAGAGCGTTTGCATCCTTGCTTTTTTGATCAGCAATAGCAACTTTTTGCTCCATTTCTTTAATTTGTGCCTGATAAATGCTAACAACTCCCGCACCGCCGTACATGAATATACCCATTACTATAACTATTCCGGCTACGGGTCTAATAAAAATACTATAAGGTTTTATTTGTGGGAAATGTCCAAGTATACCTGCTAGGAAATATACTCCTAAACCTGCACCAGCAACAGCCGGCCAAATCCAAGTAGGTAAATCTCCAAGCACATACTGTACTATCCAATTGAACATATTAGCCCATTAACACTTGATGTGCATTTTGTGTATGTTGTTGGCGTTCTTCTAAGCCTAATGTTCCGCCGTTAACTTTTTTAGTAATGCCTAGTACATCACCGTTATCAGCTAGAGCATTAAGATTGTTATTTTCCCAGAACCAACAGGCACTTTGTACAGCACCTTCAAATGTTCCTAAAAATTCTGGAACTTGTTCTACCGGAGTGTCAATACTTTCAGCAAAAGCTGCATAGTTAGCTTTGCCTGTAATTTGAATTAGGCCACGTCCGCAATAGTTCCAACCATCACCTGATGCCTCGTCACCGTTGCCCATACGTCCTGCGTAGGCTCTGTTGGCAATCTTTTCTGGTTGATGTGCATATTCATTAGCAACTTCCATATTAGGAAAATGACTTGGCCAAATTTTAACTAGTGTTTCTGGACGATAGTTTAGATTTTCTACTAGTGCGTTATAACCTGCGGATTCAACCATAGTCTGTCCTAAGAAACAGGCTACACGCTCTGGTGTGTTAATATCGTAGTCGGGTAATATTTTACTCAAGGCTTCATGCCAATGTTGTGAGTATTGGTTATTTTGTAGAATTGCTGTGCATTTTTCTAAACTAAAATCAAATGTAAATCCGTCTGCCATTATGCTTTCCTTTTAAGTGCGACTGCCCAACCTGCATTTTCAAAGATAAATGTATCACCGATCTTAGTGATATTATAATTACCAATAAATTTTGTTAGATAAATTGCTTCTGCGATTGCATTGCTTTCTAACATAATTGCACCGGGCATCTTTTCGTATACTTCTTGTTTACTACCGCTATCTATTACTTCAAATGATACAGGATCTTTATAAATTCTATTAAATGTAATTGACTCGTCTAACAGTTCTACAGTGTCTGCATAACTATCTTTAAAGAAATTACTAAAATTTTCTAACTGAAATCGCTCAGTTGCGATATCATATGATTCCTTATCAGTTGGAACTGCTGCTGCTAAATTTTCTTCAGTTGCTGCTTGACTTTTAAAACTTTTAAAATATCTAAAACGCCAGTCATCGATCCCAGTAACTTTGCTTAGTCCTTCAAGGATTTCCATGATATGTTCTGCAACGTGACGATCACGTTCAAGTTCTATAAAAACTTTGTAAGTACCATCATCGGTTTCGCCTGGACTTACATCAGCATCTAATACAAACGAATAGCCCATCTCGACAAAATTTTCTAAGTCGTCTGCTGGCTCTGCTTGGTTAACAGTGAAACTTAATACTACAGTATCTTCGTCATTACCAATCTTGCTTTTAAAACTATCAATTTCAAAAACTTTACGAACAAAGTTTCGCAAATCTTTAGCATTAAGGCTTTCTATTAAATCCATGATAATCCTTAGACTGTTGCCGCGGCTGCTGTTGGAGCACCTGCTGTTGGAGCAGCACCTGCTGTAGACGCTGCTGGGCTTGCTGTTGGCGGAGTTGGCATTCCAGTAGTCGGTGCAGGACCTCCAGGAACCGGTGTCCCTGCTTGCGGTGCTTTAGAAGTTCCAACCATTTCTGTTTTCATTCTGTCCATATATCCGCGATAGATATCAAACGCAATTTTCTTAGGCATCTGTATTTCTACGATCCAAATTGGTTTATGATCTAATTTACCCTTCTTTGTACCTGGACGCAGATCGCTAGGTTTTTTAACTTTACGAACTTCGATTAAATGAGTTTTTTCGTACTTAATTTTACAGCCTAATTCCATTAAACGCTTACCTGCTATAGGATTAGGCATCTTATCTTTAGGCCACATAAAACTAGCAGTTATCCAGTGACGATCTACGAACGGTCCAGATGCTAGTTCGCCGTCTTCCCAGTTCTCGTAGACGTATAAATCGAGCTCATCAAAGACACGTTCCATGTCCTTTAAAATAGCCATATTAGTATTATTTTCGTATAAGTCGTCAATATTCTTGATAACTTCTAAAATGTCGCGCATAGTCAGTCCTAGAAAGTTCTACTCTTATTTAGCTGGTTGGAAACGATAACTGATAACTTTATTATTTTGTCAATTCGTTAAATAATAGTGTAGGACCTCTGTAGTTATCAATAGGCGGTCACTACAAGTCCTACTTTTACAACAAAGAGTAGGAGACCACTAGATGAGTAAAAGAGTGAAAAAACGCTTTACATCTGAAGTTCAAGTAATAGATTTTCCAACGTACCTTCCCCAAAAGAAGCAGCGTGTGAGTTTGTATCCACGCAATTCCAATCAACAAATTTACCTAAATAAACTACAAGACGATACCAAGAGCATTGTATTTGCTATCGGTCCTGCAGGTACAGGCAAAACTTTGTTAGCAGTACAAAATGGAATAAAATTGTTTCAAGAGGGTAAAGTTGACAAGATCGTAGTTACAAGACCCGCCGTCTCCGTAGACGAAGATTTAGGATTTTTACCAGGTACGCTTAATGAAAAGATGGCTCCATGGACTCGTCCTATATTTGATGTATTCGGAGAGTACTACCAACAAAAAGATATCGCAAGAATGCTCGATGAGGGCGTTATTGAGATATCACCATTAGCCTATATGCGTGGACGTACATTTAAAAACGCATATATCGTTGCAGACGAGTGTCAAAACACAACAGTAAATCAAATGAAGATGCTACTAACCCGCCTAGGAGACGGAAGTAAAATGGTAGTCACAGGTGATTTAGCTCAGGCAGATCGTTTAAACGACAATGGACTAATTGATTTTTGCAATTTAATTGCCAACAAGAGCCAGCTCAAACATATAGATATTGTACAGTTTGAAGCACAAGACATCGAACGCCATAATGCTGTGAAGGAGGTGTTGTCAGTTTATGGAGACTAATACAGAGGGGCCTTCGGGCCCCCTGTTATAGATGTGCTAGTCTAATTAATGTAGCAGCCAGATTAATCTCTGGATCAATAACTAAAGCATGATCCACTAGTCCTTGTTTAATAATAAGGATAGCGTTATCCTGTTTCTTCGCATCTCCGAATACTTCAACATTATCATAAAGCCAGCGATATACTTCTTCCATTTCATCTGTACTTGCTTGACTACAGATTAATTTACGTGCTTCTGCAATCTTACCAGCTTTAAATAATTCGACCATTTCAAATTTATAATCGCGTTCTTCGCTACCGCCCTTTTCTGGAACATGTAACTTACCATCTAGGCTGTTCATTTGTAAATTATTAATACACTTACGCAAGTCTGGATAAGTTGCTTTAACATAACTGTCTAAGGTATCAAGATCAAATTCGATATTTTCTTCAACTAGTATAGTTGCAACACGAGCAGTGAACTCTGTTTGATCAGTTTTTTCAATATGGATGCGCTGACAGCGACTATGGATAGCCGGTAATATCTTATTAGGATAGTTACAAGTTAGTATAAAGCGAACCGAATGACTATATTCCTCCATTAGGTTACGAAGTGCAGGTTGTACTGAATTTGGATTCATGTAGTCAGCTTCGTCAATCAAGACAATCTTAAAATCACCAAACGGCATAGTTTGACAGAATGTGATCAATTTATCAACCCACTCAATCTTACGTGCTTCTTTTGATCCGTTAGCAGATAAGACATCGGAATCCTGTACATCCATTTGTTCGATTAAGATCTTAGCTAAGGTAGTTTTACCTACACCGGCTGTGCCACTGAACAACAAATGTGGAATGCTTTTGTCAGCGATCCAAGATTCTATTTGACTTCTTTGATGATCATCGGTAAAGACATAACCGTCAATGGTACTAGGGCGATACTTCTCTACCCAAAGTTCTTTCATACTAATTCCTCAAAAATTCCTAGAATCTCTGCTACTATCAGTAATAGTCCAGCACCTTGAATGTAGGGATTCATTTCTAACCAACCACCACCTGCAAGTGCTAATCCTGCGGCGATTCTAACTCCACTCTTAAGCATACTAACACTGGTATGCGTGAAAAACTTTTTAGCTTTAACTATTTCAGCATCTACGACGCTTTTTGCTTTTTTAATATCTTTTACTGCTTCTTCATGTGTACTCATGGTATACTCCTTTTTTCTATTATACAAAAGAAAACAGGGCTTGTCAATAGCCCTGTTGCTCGAAAGGAGGAAATATTAAAATGCTTCTTGCAAACTTCTAAACTCATAGCTTTCACCATTAGTAGCGGTAGCTAATGTTCCAATTTCGACACCTTCGGGTTTACTATCACTAATAGCCATAATTCCTTCAGCATCAATTCTACGAACATCAAACGTTGAGCCGTCATCGTTTTCCAACTGTACGCCTCGAGTCCATCGACCGTGTTCGACTAGGATCCAATCTCCAACTTTGACATCTTCTTGTTCTGATCCAATAGCCCATACTTTACACCAGCGTGGACGGATACCTTCGGACTTTCCGTCATCATTGAGGATAATAATACCAGATTTGGTTTTTTGATCTCCAAAATACATATCAGTAGCTAGGACATGATCACGTATTGGTTTTAATGTTCCTTTGATCGGTCCTATCATTCTTGCCCCTCTGGATCCATATCAGCTACATCCTTTTTAGCAGTCTTTACAATACCTGCTACTTCGGCTGGTTGAACTATTTTTGGTACTGCTGATTCAGCTGGTACTGATTGACTTGGCTGACTTTCACGAAGTACTTCTTCTCTAGTTTTAATAATTTGTCCGCCAGCGCCTAATAAGTCACCACGAGCATTGACTTTTACGTTACCTACAGCAACAGTCATTTCATTTTGATTCATTAGTTTTCCCATATCAATCTCTTTACCCTGCATTGAGCGATATACTGATCTTTGTTGTTCTTTCATTGCCATATTAATCTCCTTGGATTATACTAGTACTTATCTCAGGAATTCCTGCCAGTCCAAATTATATTTCATACTATCTATGCTGTGTACACCTATCAAATACAGCACATAACTGGCTACTGAACTACCTCTTCCTACACCCCAAACTATGTTATTTTTGTTCATGGTATCTACAAAATACTTGAGCCATTTTAACAGCATGATCATGTCACGTTCAGCAAATGCTGTAAGTTCTTCTGTAACTCTATTTTTCTGTTCTATAGTACGACATTCACAATACAGCCAATCTACGATATCGTACAGTTTATATTCTTCGGGCATAAACCAATCACTTTGTAGTGCGGAATCGAAATCGTTGATAGCAACAGATTCTAGATCTGGATTATATTGATTAAATTGGATTTCTGCTATAGTCTCTAGTTTGGTAATTTCATCACTAGGATCTACTGTCAAATCCTTTAGGTGTGTAAGTTTACCCTGATAGATAGCATCGAATATGTCAAATTCATCGAATATCGGATTGCTAAACTTGTCTAATCTCATCCTACTATTTTACTGGATGTTGATTAGTTTGTCAAGTCCTTTGTCGCGATTATTCATCATTTTTTCGTATTCTACCTGTTGGCGAACCCGTTGCTCTGCTTTGTAAACATCTAAAACTTTGGCAATTTGATTTCGAAGATCAGCATTTTGTGTCATAAAATACTTGCGTGTGAGATCATTAATTTTTGCTTCGATCTCAGGAGTTTTTAAATTGTCTAGTTCTGGAACTAATGGATGCATTAGAAATCAGCTACTTGAGTTAGATAAACTGTAGATCCGCCGTTATTGGTCCATGCTTCAATAACGCGAGGTCCTGAATAACTAAATGTAATAAAATTACCTGCTAAAATTTGAGCAGAAATATTATTGTTAAGAGTTACACTATTTGTATTCAAATTAACACTTTGAACTATAGTGCTAGCTGGAATATTTGTACCTGTTACAGTTAATCCAGGCTGTATATTAATTACACTTGCTAGTACTAGTGTTGCTTGAGCCGCAGGTGCAGTACCTACAGTAGAGTAGGAAACCTGCGCCGGAGTCGGAAATGGAGTTTGGAATCCAAGAGGATTAATACCAGCATTGCCATATTTGATTGTTCCACCATTGGCGCTATAAAATGTTGCATTTCTTTCGGTTGTACCATCACTGGATAACATAACACGAACAACACCAAATTGTCCACTAGGTGGCCAGTTGGTAAATGTAAATGCTACATCAGCTGTCATAATAAATGACTGTAGCGCACCATTGTTTAGATCAATAAATGTTGGTGCACTAACTTGATTAGAATAGGTAGTAGCATACATTTGTTGTAGTATGCCATTATATAATGTGCTTTGTCCGAGATTATTAGTAACAGTAGAATTAAGACCATCTAAACTAGCAGTCAATACACTGTTAGTTTGCAATAGCCCAATTTCAGATTTGGCCGTGCTGAGTGCTCCTACGATATTATTAAAATTATCGCGAAATCCTTGTGTATCATTATCTTGCCCTGCTACTGGGAAAGCTACGTTAATTGCTGATGTGTTTATATTACTCATACGGTTATCCTGTCGTTTCTAAATACTAGATATTTATCGCTAGATTGACCTAGCACAGAATCTATTATATAGCGATCTGCTGTATAATTTAGCTGTTTGAAGTCGAAGGTACTTAGGTTTTTGATATTTAATAAAATTTTATCCGCAGTTCCTACCTTACAATACATGAGAGGAACAGCTAGGGTAAATCCTAATTCTTCATAAGTGCCGGGTTGGATACTACGCATCCATAAAGGCAAATAATTACGTTCCGATTGCCCAGCAATAGATTTGCCATTAGCATCAAAATGATCTGTTGTTGCGGCTATTCTATCTCTCCAGTTACTAATACTATTTGGAAAATACTTAGTAGCTTGCGGATTACTTGTTTGATATGCTGTTGAATCTACACTTATGATAGGCTCATCTGGATTACCAGCACCGCCCAATCGGGTAAAGTAAGCTTCGCTGTTGTCAGCTGAAATTATACTGTCCTCTGGGCTAAGATTGGGTAACGAGTTAGGTAATCGTTTACCATTTGGCTCTAATGGATCTTGCATCTCAACATAGAGTATTTCATATACTGCTGTCTTGGTTCCAGGGATAAATGCTGTTGCTTTTTTAATATCTCCAAAATAGAAGTTTTTCTTTTTGTGATTAAGTCCAATAGCCCCTACGTAAGCTGCGGCTGCTTCTGTTTGTATGCCAGCATAGATAATCATACTAAGAGTTGTTTGCAGTCCAAAGTTTGGATCGTTCAGTCTATAGACACTATCCGGAGTAAAGATGGCAGTATTTGTGATAAAGTTTTTAAATGCGGCACGTTGCGTTAGATTAAGATATGGTTGTACACGAATATTACTAAATGTAACTTGATTCGGTGTACTTACCGTTAAGCTAAATGTGCGAGTAATTGCACTGTATCCATATTGATCTTGTGCCTGTATAGTAAATTTATAAACACGATCAAATGTTGTTGTGCTTTTATCGAATGTTGTCGGTGTTGATATATTATGTGTGCTATTCCACCCAGTATCAAAAGTGGTTAATCCCAATGTACCTGCACTAGAATTTGCAAATTGATTAGCTTTACCCGAAATTTCACCATCACCATCAAGTGTAAGTCCCGGAGGCAATTTTCCTCCTACTACAGTATATACTAATTGTGCATTAGGTACACTAGTGGTTGCACTAATAACTAAATTGCTAATAAAATTAGCTGAGATAATTCCTAAGTTAGCTGGAGTATTCCATGAGATAGTACTGTCAACTTCACCGATGATACCTATTGTAAATAATCTGCTTGATTGTGCTACTTCTCCGCTTGGACTGATACGAGTAGCTGTTACAGTAAAGTTATAATATCTAGTGATAGCAGGCTGATATGGGACTCGTCCGGCAATCTCATTATAGTTTTGATCAAATGCCATACCTGTGGGCAATTGGCATAGATCGCCTATCAATAAGATAGTGTTATCCGGAATATCAACTTCTAGTTGCTGATCCACAGTTAATCTATAATATCCGTTACCAATAGGAGATACTCCTAGTATCCTATAGAGTAAACTAGTAGTACCATTTACCCGTCCGGTCAGTGTAAAATATTGTCCTATAATCGGAGCCACGCTGGTTTGATATACTGTAATGCTAGTGCCGGCCTGCTTGTTATCGGATGTTAGTACTCGAACTGAAGTTGCTTGTATTCTAGCATTAACTAGCTCGAGAGTATATAATACATTTTCCACATCATATGTTGTTAATAGAACTGTAATATAATTGTCAGCACGATGGATACCTAAGTTACTACTAGTAGACCAAACTGGTGCTCGTAGATATGTTACGTCAGCAGTAAACAGTGTAGTACCATCACGAATAACAGTGTTGTCAGCTTTAAGGAAATCATCACCTACTACGAAAATTTGAAATGTTCTTTTGGTTAGGATATTACCATCAGTGACTGATACTACAAACTGATAGGTTCTGTTAAGTTGGCGAGGAACAGTTTGACTAAGATTGTAGTCATAAAATACATCATCATAGTTATAACTATCAAAGCCGTTATTACTTAGTAGACCGAAATCGTAGGCAAAGTTATCATAGTAGCTATTATCGTAACTACCATCACCGGTAGTTGGAATTACGCTAAGTGCCGGCAAAACAAAACCTGTAATTCTACCATCATCGGTTAAGGATAGTCCGGGAGGCAATTCGCCTCCATCGGCATCGATAAAAAAGTTTAGTTTAGCACCAGCCGAAACATTACCATCAAATACATTAAGTTGAAAATCTACGTAAGTTTTATCTTGCAGGAAATACTGTTGTTCAGGCCCGATGTTAAGTTCACCTGCTGATGTTATGAATACCGGCCCATCGATATTTTGAATAGTTATGTTTAGTGTTCGATCACTAAATTGACCATTAAGGCTAGCTCGAATACAGAACTCAAATGTAGTAGTTCTAGCAACTTCGTACGGTGTTCCGGAAATGTGGTTTCCTACAAGATTTAGCCCAGGAGGTAGTTTTCCACTGATGATAGAGTAGGCAACTCCTGTATCATTACTTACAGGTAAACTTTGATTAAATTTTGTATTTTCTGGAAATGATCCTAGACTATAGCCTGAGGGTTGTGTCCATACGGTTAAGGCCATATTGTTCCTCGATTAGACGAATGTGCCAAAATCTAATGGATTGTTCAAGAGTGCATCGCTAAAATTCACACCAACGCAGTCAAGATTAATACCTTTAGTATCTGTCGCTGGATTTGCAGATCCTGTTGCTACCATATTACCAGTAACACCGAAGTCAATTGATAACTTATTAGCGGCAAATACTAGTCCAAATATTGCAGACAAGTTAGGAATATTAATTCCATACACTGTTGCTTGTACATCTCCAGTGTGTAGAGAATCAATAATACGATGACCTTGGATATCTAGGTCAGCAGTTAGATAAGGAGTTGGATCAGTGTGTAGTGCAGAACTACTAGCTAGGTCGATAGTGTTACCTTGATCACTGATAATAACAGAATTATTAGCACTGGTTAAACTTTTAAATTCTAGTGTTGTTAGGTTAACGTCCTTGTAAATGCCAGTACCTGCACCTACATTAGCACCAGATGTTACAGCAACCAGTCCGGTATTTAGGGCAGCAAAATTAGCATTTACTTTTTGAAATGCGGTACGCAGATCATCACCTGTGCCATCGTTTGCGTAGTTACCTATAAGTATTGGTTGTATTGACATAATCTGCTCTCTTTAGTATATTTACCGTTAAATGATTTGTTCAATCAGTATGCTACCAGGAACCGGGCTGTATCCAGCATATGTTGTAGTAGCTATAGCTGTCACTCTATATACTTTGCTGTTAGTTATATCTTGTATGTAAACAATTTGTACATCGCCTATAGTATTTAGAATGCCAACGAACCATGGCGGATTAGGATTGTTTGCCGCGTTCATAACATACGTTCCGCTGCTGTTAAACGAAGTAGTGACACCTGCAATAATATTCATACCCGAATAAGCGTAAGTAACATCAGAGGAGCTCAGGGTACTATATACTACATGATAGCCTAAGCCAACAATTACCCACGAGGCTGTAACAGTACCCATGGTTGCTGTTGCATTGGCAGCATTATAAGCAGTTTTTACATACGGTAATGGCGCTGTGGTCTGTACTGTGTTGTCTGGGAATGTTAGATTTCCATCACTGCCAAATGTCCACAGTGTTGTTAGACTACCGTTGCCGTTACCACCTGTGGTTTTTAATGCAATACTGAAATTGCTACTAAAATTGCCATCGTCTACAGACTGTATTCTAGCTCCAGGAACACCATTACCTGCACCAGTATAGGTAAAGAAATCGATAGCACTGCCAGTATTAGCATTGCCAGCTGTGTTGATCAAAGTCAGTTGAGTTTTGACTTGTCCACTACTAC
>Ga0214192_1000020_pt1 | contig 108792 bp, 91 predicted proteins | sample TroBogEpilimnion_44_FD_153030 | JGI IMG/M metagenome (GOLD analysis project Ga0214192, IMG submission 153030) | Freshwater microbial communities from Trout Bog Lake, WI - 29JUL2008 epilimnion | ecosystem: Environmental > Aquatic > Freshwater > Lake > Epilimnion/Euphotic zone | place: Trout Bog... | reverse complement strand
TCCGCATCGGCGCTTCCTGCGACTGGTCGCGCGAACGCTTCACCCTCGATCCCGGCCTCTCCCGCGCCGTCCGCGAAGTCTTCGTCAGCCTCTATGAAAAGGGCCTGATCTATCGCGGCGAGTACATGGTCAACTGGTGCCCGGGCTGCAAGACCGCCATTTCGGACCTCGAGACCATGCACGAGGAAACCTCCGGGCATCTGTGGCACATCAAGTATCCGGTGGTCGGCAAAGATCAGTACCTCGTCGTCGCCACCACGCGCCCGGAAACCATGCTCGGCGATTCCGGTGTCGCCATCAACGCGCGCGACGAACGCTACCTCGATCTGCACGGCGGCAAAGTGCTGCTGCCGCTGATGAATCGGGAGATCCCCATCATCCTCGACGACATGGCCGATCCCGAATTCGGCACCGGCGTCGTCAAAGTCACGCCCGCTCACGATCCGAACGACTTCGAAGCCGGCCGCCGTCACCACCTGCCGCTGCTCGAAGTCATCGACCAGGATGCGAAGATCACCGCGCAGGGCGGTCCCTATGCCGGCCTCGACCGCTACGATGCCCGCAAACGCGTCGTCGCCGATCTCGAAGCCCTCGGTCTGCTCGATCGCGTCGAAAGCCACAACCTCAGCATCGGCAAATGCCAGCGCTGCAAGACCGTCGTCGAGCCGCTCGTCTCCAAGCAGTGGTTCATGCGCATGAAGCCGCTGGCCGAAAAAGCCATCGCCGCCGTCGACGAAAAGCGCATCGAAATCATCCCCGAAAGCTGGGTGAAAACCTGGAACGAGTGGATGCACAACATCCGCGACTGGTGCGTCTCCCGCCAGCTCTGGTGGGGCCACCGCATTCCCGCCTGGTACTGCGACGGCTGCGGCGAAACCACCGTCTCGCGCGAGGACATTACGGCCTGCCCGAAGTGCGCCGGCCCGCTCCGCCAGGACATGGACGTCCTCGACACCTGGTTCAGCTCCGGCCTCTGGCCCTTCTCCACGCTCGGCTGGCCCGATGAGACCGAAGACCTCAAGGCGTACTATCCGACCACGCTGCTCATCACCGGCTTCGACATCATCTTCTTCTGGGTGGCCCGCATGGCGATGCTCGGCATCGAATTCATGGGCGACGTGCCGTTCCGCCAGGTCTACATTCACGGCCTCGTCCGCGACGCCGAAAAACAAAAGATGTCGAAGACCAAGGGCAACGTCATCGACCCGCTCGTCGTCACCGAAGAGTACGGCACCGACGCCGTCCGCATGGCGCTGCTCATCGGAGCCGCGCCCGGCACCGACATCGTCTTCAGCCCGGAGCGGCTCGACAGCTCCCGCGCCTTCGCCAACAAGATCTGGAACGCCGCCCGATTCCTCTTCCTCAACATGGAGCGCTGCGGCGTCGATCCGTGGATGGCGGAAAACGTCAACGCCTACGTCCCCGCCGCCGACGCGCCTGCCGAAGACCGCTGGATCTTCAGCCGCCTCAATGAATGCGCGCGCGACATGAACCGCGCCATTGACGCCTACCGCTATCACGAAGCGGCGCAGACCGTCTGGCACTTCATCTACGACGATTTCTGCGACTGGTACATCGAGCTCAAAAAGCTCCGCTTCACCGAAGGCTCCGGCCTCAACGAAGACTGGCGCAATCTTCTCGCCGTCTTCGAAAGCGCCCTGCGTCTGCTCCATCCTGTGATGCCGTTCATCACCGAAGAGCTCTGGCACATGCTCGGCGCCGGCGAAAACGACTCCATCTCGCTCGCAGCCTTCCCGCAGTTCGACCCGGCGCGCGAAGACGCCGAAGCCGTCCGCGAAATCACTTTCTTTCAGGACGTCGTCACCGCCGCCCGCGGCCTCCGCGCCGATCTGGGCCTCGATCCGAAGATGCCGCTCGAAGGCCTCATCTCGGTCCCCGTCGATTTCGAAGCCGTGCGCCGACTCTCCGGCGTCGCCTTCCGTCAGGGCGACGTGCCGAAGTCCGGCGCGGTCCGCTCCGCGGCCAACTTCGACCTTTCCATCGACGTGCCGCACGGCCAGCTCGAAGCCCAGCGCAAGCGTCTCGAAAAGGAGCGCGAACAACTGGTGAAGAACATCGCCAATTCCAAGCGCCAGCTTTCCGACGACGTCTTCCTCGGCAAAGCACCGGCAAAGATCGTCGATTCCATTCGCGCCAAGCTGGCCGAATACGAAACGCAGCTGGCCAAGGTCGAAGCCGGCCTTAACGGATGAAATGACTCCCTCGCCCGCCGTGCATCCGGAGATCCTCGAACTCATCCGCCTCGCTCTGGCGGAAGACATCGGCTCGGGCGACGTCACCAGCGAGGCCTGCGTACCGGCCGATCGCATGGCCTCCGGATACTTCCTCGCCCGCGCACCGCTCGTGCTCGCCGGCCTTGAAGTTCTCGCGCCCGTCTATGCCGCACGCGGCGGCATCGAACAGCTCACCATCCTCCACGCGAACGGCGATCGTCTCAACGAAGGCGACCGCATCGCCACCGTATACGGCCGCGCCCGGACGTTGCTCGAATGCGAACGCGTGGCACTCAACTTCCTGCAGCGGCTCTCCGGCATCGCCACCGTCGCGCGCCAGTACGCGGAACTTGTCGAAGGCACCCGCTGCAAGGTTCTCGATACCCGCAAGACCACGCCCGGCCTGCGCCGTCTCGAAAAGGCCGCGGCAGCGGCCGGCGGCGTCACCAATCACCGGATCGGCCTGTTCGACGCCATTCTCATCAAGAACAATCACATCTCTGCTGCCGGCGGCGTCCGGCCGGCTCTTGAAAACGCGCGCCGCTCCGGTCTCCCCATCGAGATCGAAGTGCGGGAGCGCGCCGAACTCGAAGAGGCGCTCGCCTGCGGCGCCACCCATCTTTTGCTCGATAATCTGTCGCCCCTGCAGGCCGCCGAGTGGGTGCACCTCGTCAACGGCCGCGCCACCATCGAACTCTCCGGCGGCATCGACCTGACCACGGTGCGCTCCTACGCCGAAACCGGCGCCGACTACGTCTCCGCGGGAGCCATTACACACTCCGCGCCCGCCGTCGACATCAGCTTCCGACTCGAACTCCTGTGACCATCTGGCTCCGCAAGACTAAGTCCACCATGATGGATGCCGCCTCGCTCGCCATGCGCGGCGAGCCTCACGGCACCGTCGTCGTGGCCGACGAGCAGACCGAAGGCATCGGCCGTCACGGCCACGCCTGGCACTCGCCCTCCACCGGCGGACTCTACCTCTCCATCGTCCTCCGCCTGCCGCTGCAGTCCGATGCCATCCCGGTCGTCACCATGGCGCTCGGCCTCGGCGTGCAGCGCGCTCTCGATGACTTTTGCGGCGTCGCGAGCGACATCCGCTGGCCCAACGACATCATGCTGAGCCGAAAGAAGGCCGCGGGCATTATGGTGCAACTGGCGTCGAAAGACACCCTCATCGGCGGCATCGGCGTCAACCTGAATCAGGAATCCTTCCCCGAGTCCCTGCTGCCCATTGCCACCTCGCTCCGCATCGAAACCGGCCGTACGCACGCCAAGCAGGATGTGCTCGATCGCGTCGTCGCCGATTCGTTGCGCTATTGCTCGCTGCTCGCCGAACGCGGCAAAGGCGAAATCATCCGCCTGTTTGAGGAGCGTTCCACCTGGGCGCGCGGCAAGGCGGTGGAGGTCGATGGCCTCATCCGCGGCGTCACCGTCGGCCTCAACGACCACGGCTTCCTGCTGGTGCAGACGCATTCCGGCATCGAAACCATCCTCGCGGGCGGCGTCCGCGAACTCTGATTGCGCGGCTTCATTTTCCGCACCGAAAAGCGCACCAAAAAGTTGTGCCATGGCGCCTGCTCCCGATAACGGAGCGGGCCCCATGGCACCGTTAAAACCCGAACTTCGACGGAAACTACTTCGCCATTGCCGGCATGCCAGCGGGCTGCGCCGGTCCGAAGTACGCATCGTCCATCTGCACGGTCGCGTTTTTGCGCAGATTTTCCACTTCCGCGCGGGCCAGTTCCGGCTTCAGCTTCGCCGCAATGTCGCTCTTCGCATCCGCGAGAGACTTCGTGTCGTGCGCTTCCACTTTGATGATGTGATAGCCGAACGGCGTCTTCACCGGCTCGGAAATATCGCCCACCTTCGCGGCAAAAGCGGCCTGCTCGAACGGCGGCACCATCATGCCCTTCTTGAATTCACCCAGGCTGCCACCCTGCGCGCCCGAGCCGCTGTCGTCCGATTCCGACTGCGCCAGCTTCGCGAAATCTTCACCCGCCAGAATCTTCTTGCGGATCTCCTGCGCCTTGGCCAGCGCTTCTTCGTCGCTCAGTTCCGGCTTGCCTGCCGTTGCCGGCATCGGCGCACCCTTCACGCGGATCAGGATGTGACGGGCCTTGAGCGATTCGTAATCGCCCTTGTGTTCGTTATAGTATTTCTCGATCGCCGCGTCGTCCACCTTCACGCTGTCCTGCATCCGCGTGTACATCGCGCCCGCCAGGATGTTCTCGCGCGCGAATTCCAGCTGCCGCTTCACTTCCGCCGTGTCGTCCAGCTTGTTCTTGCCGGCCGAAATCGCCAGCAGCTTCAGCTGCACAATCTGCTCGGCAAACTGGCGCTTGCCCGCGCCGCGCGCGGCCTGCTGATACTGAGTCGGAAGCGACGAAATGAACTCGTCCCACTGTGCTGCGGTAAATTTCTGATCGCCAACCGTCAGAATGATCTTGTTCGCATCAGCCGACGCGGCCGGCGCCGCCGGTGCCTGCGCAAAAAGCGCGGGGACCATCATCACAGGGGCGGCAATGAGCGTTAATAACGTTGTTGGAAATTTCACCCTATTATGTTACCGCAGCGCCTGAACGCCCCCCTGCGGTCACTCGGTGCTGCCCGCCGGCTCCACAACCGCCGACATCGAGCCCTGCGACCGCGGCAGCCGCCAGTCCCGCCCATAGCCGTGAACCTGATCGCGCGCAAACTCCGCCTCCGGCAACTCGCACGTGATCAGCACCGTCCGGCCCCGCGCATCTACCTCCTGCGCGTGCCGCAGCGCCTGCTCCGCCGTGAAGATAAAAATCTTCTGCAGCATCTCGATGACGTAATCGTAGGTGTGGTCGTCGTCATCGAGCAACACGACGCGGTAGAGCGGACTCCTCACATCCTCGCCCATGACTTCGAAGCCTGGGACTACAACGGGAGAAGACGAACCGGCGATGATCGATGGCATTGCGGGAATAAAAATCAAGTATCCCACTCCCCGCACTCCGGATTCCACGCCCCTGTACGACACTGAACACATGCGGAACCGCGAGTACGATCCCTTTGCGCGCATCTACAACCGTCACTGGGCCGCCGACTACCATCGCGAAGCCGAACCTGTCGTCGCGCGCCTTCTGCTGTCCCGCCTTCGCCCCGGCGCCGCCGTGCTCGACGTCTGCTGCGGCACCGGCCGCTTCACCCGCGCCATCGCCGAACGCGGCTTCCGCATGGCCGGCATTGACGCCTCGGCCGCCATGATCCGCTACGCCCGCCGCAACGCCGCCGGCATCCCCTTTACCGTTGCCGACGCCCGCGACTTCTCGCTCCGCCGCAAATTCGCCGCCGCCTACTCTGTCTACGAAAGCCTCAACCACATCCCCGACCTCGCCGGTCTCACGCAGGCCTTCACCTCGGTGCGCCGCCACCTCTCCCCCGGCGCGCCGTTCCTGTTCGACCTCAACAGCGAGGAAGCTTATCTGATGAACTGGCTTGGCACCGACGGCATCGCCGACGAAAGCAGCGCCTTCATCACTCACCTCGATTACGACGAAGCCACCCGCGTCGCCACCTGCCGCATGACCACATTCCACCCCGCACGCGGCAATCCCGGTGCGTGGAAGCGCGAAGACTTCACCGTCCGCCAGACCTGCCACGAAATCCCGCTCGCGCACGACGCCCTGCTCGCAGCCGGTTTCGGCAGCGTGTCACTCTACGACGCCTGCGACGTGGGACTCGGCCGCGGTCTCGGCCAGGGCCGTACGTTTCTTCTGGCGCTCGCCTGACCTAAAGCCGACCCGCCGGACATAAACCGCCGTAGTGCGGACACTTCGCGCAATCCGCGCTCTCCCTCAGCTCGAAGCGCTGCTGCTCCTGTGCCTCGCGCAACTGCCCGATCCACCCCCGCACCCGCGCCTCGGCATCCTCCGGTAACGGCACCTTCACCACCACGTCAGGCCGCAGAAAATGCAGCGATGCCGAAGCCACCTCGCGCCCGAACGCCCGCCGGATCGCCACCGCATACAGTGCCAGCTGCGGCGTATAGTGCGAGGCCCGCCCCGCCGCCGCGCCCGCCACCACATCGTCCGTCTTGTAATCCACCACATGGATCGCCCCGTCCTGCTCGAACCACAGGTCGATCGACCCGCGCACCAGCATCCCGTCCAGATCCACAATGAAATCCCACTCCCGCTCTGCCCGCGTCGCCGCCTTCGCCCGCGCCCCCAGTTCGCTCCGAGTGAACACCGCGGCCAGCGCCACCGCCTCCTCCGGATACTCGCCCGGCTTCTCCGCCAGCACGGCGTGCACCATCGACCCCAACTCCGCTGCCGGCGTCCCGTCATCCTCCCCGTGCAAATCCGCAGCCAAATCTTCCTGGTCGAACCGCGCCGCTCGCCCGCCGCTCCAGCCCGTATAGCGCTCCAGATAGTACCGCCGCGGACACGCCGCGAACAACGTCAGCGACGTCACATTCACGCCCGAATCGTACTGCCCCTCCGCTTCGGCAAGCGGCACGGTCAGCACCTCACGCGCCGCTTCTTCCGCCCCGGCTCCCGCAATCACCAGCGGAGGATCCACGTCAGCCGTCAGCAACGCGACCGCCACGTCATCCCCGTCGGTGGCCACCACCTCTTCTTCGAAATCATTCCGCGGCGGACGCTCGTCAAGGTCAAGCAACTCTTCCACCATGCGCGCCCAGTTGGCCGGTTTGCCGCGCTTCGGCAATGAATAGCTCAGGATGAGATGCTCCTCCGCCCGCGTCATCGCCACATACAGCAGCCGGTGCATCTCTTCCTGTTCCCGCTGCTTCGTCTCCGCCGCATTCGCAATCTGCCACGAATCCTTCACCACGCCCGCCTCGGCATGCATCCACTTCACCCCCAGACCACGCCGCAGCGTGAATGAGGTCCCGCCATAGTCCGTCCCCGTCCCCCTCCCCATTGCCGCCAAAATCACCACCGGAAACTCCAGCCCCTTCGATGCATGCGCCGTCATCACCTGCACGCGATTCCCCTGATCCCGGTCCGCCAGTTCGGACTCCTTCGAAAGATCCGCCCCCGCCAGCTCCACTTCGTGCAGAAACGCCTGCAGATCGCGGCCCTCTCCCCTGCTCCGCGCCAGCTGCAGGTAGCTCGCAATGTTGTCGCCCTCCGGCGTGCCCGGCACCCACGCGATGCCGCTCTCCGTCAGCGCCCGCGCGATCAGCAGATCGGCCGCGATCACCGGCTCCGACTCCCGCCACCGGCCCAGATTGCCCGCAAAGCGCCCCAGCTTCCGCGTGTCCTCCGCGTCCATCCCCTCCGGCACCTCGCCGCGCGCGAACTTCTCCATCCCGTCCGTCACCGACCCGCCCTGCAGCCGCAACCGCAGCAGCCCCTCGTCGCTCAACCCGCACAGCGGCGAACGCAGCACCGTGGCCAGCGCAATCCCGTCCCGCGGATTCGCCACCGCCCGCAGCAGCGCGGTGATGTCCCGCCCCTCGCGCGATACCAGAAACGACTCGCGCCGCCCGCACACCCACGGAATTCCCGCCTCGTCCAGCGCCTCCAGAATGGCCCGCATCGGACCGCTGGTGCGGCACAGGATTGCGAAGTCGCGGAAGTCCGCCACGCGGTCGCCCGTCCTGCCCAGCCGCAACGTGCCCTTCAGCCGCGCCACACGGTTCGCAATCCAGCGTGCTTCCCGATTGCCGCCTCCGCCTTTGCCCTCCTCTTCTTCGATCTCCTCGGCCGCTGCCTCGAAGTCCTCCTGCTCAATCCGCAGCACCTCGATCGATGCCCCGTCTTTTTCATGGAATGTTCCGCCCGCCGTCAGCCGCCGCTCCGTGATTCCCGCCCGTCCGTTCAGCAGCGTCTCCACAAGTCGCAAAATCGCCTCGCGGCTGCGGAAATTATGACTCAGCTCCGCCGAGTGCCGCTCCGCCTCCCGCACTTCTTTTTCGTAGTCCAGAAAAATCTGCGGCTGCGCATGGCGGAACCCGTAAATCGACTGGTTGATGTCACCCACTCCGAAAAACGTATCCGGCGCCCGCACCAGCCGGATCAGCTGCTCCTGCTGCGCATTGATGTCCTGAAACTCGTCCAGCATGATGTGCCGGAACTCGCGCCGCACCTTCCCGCGTACCTCCTCTCGGTCGCGCAGCAGTTCGATGGCGCAACGCTCCAGATCGTTGAAGTCCAGCTCGCCGTTCTCCCGCTTCCGCTCGGCGTAAAGCTCTTCGAACTGCGCCAGCACGTCGAACAGCATCGTCCGGAATCGCGCGAAGCGCTTCGACACAGCCGCCGAAATCAGCTGCGGAAGATGCTCTTCGCGGAAATCTTCCAGTTCGGCCTTCCATTCCTTCGGCACCGCATTCAGGCGCGGCCTGAAGCTGACCAGCGCACCGATCAGTTCCTCGTCGCCCGCTCGCTCGATCGTCGCCGCCCAGTCGAATATCTCGCCCCGCTGCCTCTCCTGCGCCTCGGAAATTTTCGCGCCCCAGCGCGCCATCATCTCGCGCAGCACACGCGGAGTCGCCCGAACATCCACTCGCGCCGGATCCTCCATCCCCCGCGCCGCCTCGGCCGTCAGCCCCGCCGACCGCATCCCATCCCACGCGTCCCGCAAATCGGCCGCCAGCTTCACCGGCTTCGCCAGTGCCTCAATCAGCGCCAGCGTATCCTCCCGCCGCCGCTCCGTCAGTTCGTTCAGAGCCTTATGGATGCAGTCCGCCTGCGCGCGCTCCGCATCACGCTGATCCAGTACGCGAAACTGCGGGTCGATCCCCGCCGCAATCGCGTTCTCCCGCAGCAGCCGCGTGCAGAACCCGTGGATCGTCGAAACCCACGCCGTCTCCAGTTCGCGCCGCCGCACTTCGTCATGAGCGAACTTATCCAGCAGCTTGACGCGCATGTTCGCCGCGGCCTTTTCGGTGAACGTGATCGCCACAATTGCGCGCGGATCCACCGCGTCTTCTTCAATCAGCTTCCGGAACCGCTCCACCAGCACTGTCGTCTTGCCCGACCCCGGCCCCGCCACCACACACGCATCCACGTTGCGGCGCCCCAGCGCATGATGCTGCTCCGGCGTAAACCCACCCTGCCCGGCCTGCCTTTCACTCATGTCCCGCACCCGCCGCCACGCCGCGCCGCAGCGTCTCCACCCGGCACGCCGCCGCAAAATCGCAGTACTTACAAGACTCGTCGCTATGCGGACGCACCGCCGTGTCCCCTTCCAGATACGCCTCCAGCCGCCCGGCCGCCAGTTCCCGCGCCTTCTCCGCCCAGTCGTCCGGCATCTCCTGCAGTCCGCCGCCCGCATAGCCCGGAATCGTTCCCCAGCCGTGCAGCTTGTCGTCGCGCACCGCCCAGAACGCCATCGCCACCGGCTCGCGCTGCAGCTTCTGCCGCGCCGCCAGCACATAGAGCGGCCCCTGCAGATTGGTGTCGCTCGCCACCAGCTTCTTCACATTCTCCGTCTTGCTGCTCTTGTAATCGATGACCACGCATTCATCGCCGAACAAGTCCACCCGGTCGATGCGCCCGTTCACCACAATTCCGCGCGGAAACGCCAGCTCGAAATCCACTTCCACCTCGCGCCCGTCCGCCTTCCACCGCTCCGTCGCCCCCACCTTCCGCGCAATTTCGCGCAGCACGTAGCGCTCGGCCTCCAGCCGGTACCCGGGCGGCAGATGCCTATTGCGGCACTCCTCCTCCCACGTCTCATCGAAGACCTCCACGAAATCCCGCTTCGGCGGCGACAGCCACTTTTCGAGCGCCGCATGCAGAATCGTTCCCGTCACCCGGCTCTGCAGCCGCTCGTGCGGACGCTCCGGCGCCGCCTCCAGCCGCAGCGCCCGCGCCGCGAAGAACTGAAACGGACACTGCAGCAGCTTTTCCAGCGTCGTCGGCGTCACGGTGCGGTGCAGCTCCGCCATCCGCCCCAGCAACTTCGGCGATTCAATCCGCCCCGCCGCCCCCGTCGACGCGCGCTCTTCCCGCGCCGCCGGCACGCAAATTCCCGCAGCCTCGCTCTCCGCCTCAAGCTCGTGCAGATACCGCGACTTTTCCGCCCCCCTCCCCGCCGCGTCGTGCGCCGCGACCGTCAGGATCAGATTCGCCGCCGCCCGCGTCCGCAGTTCCCCGAACAGCCACCGCTCTTCCTGTTCCCGGTCTGTCCGCTGCACCGGAATTTCGGCCCGCTGCAGCGCCTGAATGTCAGACGCGCTGAAGATCGCGTTCTCCGCCGCCTTGCGCGGAAAGTCGCGGTCCGACATGCCGCATACGATCAGCGTGTGCACGTTCCACTGCCGCGCCTCCTGCACGCCCATCACATGAACCACATTCGTCCGGTCGTCCGGCGGATGGATCATCGCCGCTTCCACCGCTTCTTTGGCGACATGCCGGAACTCTTCGAGCGACACCAGTACTTCGCCGTCCGGCCAGAAGGCCGCCGCCGTTTCCACCGCGCCCGTCCACGCCCCCAGCGCCGCCCCGTGGCTCCGCGCTTCCTCCGTTCGCGTGCTCCCCGGCTCCATCCGCGCGGGCCGGTAAAACCTTTCCGCCATCTTTACCAGCCGCCGCGCCCACTCTGCCGGACGCAGCCGCGCACTCCGCCACGCGCCAATCCGCAGACACTCTTCGATCTCGCCGCGAAGCCATCCCTCGCCGGCCGCCTCCAGCAACTGGGCCGCGCCGCTTGCCGGCATCTTCTCCCGCACTTCGAAATCGAAGCGGTCGAACTCCGCCGTCGCCCGCAGCAGCGGATGCGCCCGCAGCGCCCCGAGCGTCGCCTCGAAGTCCCACTCCTGCAGCGCGCCATCCATCAGCCCGCCCAGAAACGCCTCCACCGGATGATGCCGCAGCGCCTGCCCGAAGTAGAAACGCGCGGGCAGCCCGAACCGCTCAAACGCCGCCCGCAGCAGCGGCACATACGTCCCGGTATCGCGCACCGCCACGGCAATACCGCGCAGCGCCACGCCATCCCGCTGCAGCCCTGCAATCCGCCGCGCAATATCATCCACTTCGCGGTCAGCCGTTGCCGACTCCACAACTACCGTCCGCACCGCCCGCTCTCGCGCCGCCAGCATCTCCGTCCGCGCCCGCAGTTCCAGGCACAGCCGGTACATCTCGTCGCTCGCCTCGCCCGTCCCGAGCGTCATCGTCACTTCGCACACCGGCGCCAGCGCCCGCACCAGCCCGCTCTCCAGCGGACTCAGATGCAGGAATCCGTCCATCCACACCGTAGCGCTTTCACGGCATTCCGCAGCCGCGCGAAACAGCCCGCCGCGTGTCATAAAGCCGCTGCGCCGCACCGCTTCGTCCACCGCAATCCAGACTTTCAGGAAGGCTCGCGCCAGCGGCGAAAGCCCGCGCGCCGCGCCGAGGCTATCCGTCGTCGCACCTGCATTCTCCAGCAGGTGAATCGTGTCGATGACGACCCCCGCCATCCCCTCCGTCCCCGCCACTCGCCGGAAGTCCGGCAACGCCACCCGCCGCAGCGCCTCGCGCACAAACGCCCGCAGCAGTCCATCCGGCACCGGACCGCGATCCGCCTTGCCGCCCATGGCCGCACTTGCCCGTTCGCGCGCAAAACGGCTCAGCGACAAAACTGAATGGGGAGAAAAGACCAGCCCGCGACGCGCCAACTCGTGCTGCGAATGCCGTACCAGCGTCGCCGTCGGCAGCACCAGCCGAGGCTTCGGCGCGCCTCGGCGCACCGCTTCGGCGAACTCACCGTAAACCTGTTCCGTCTTGCCGCTCCCGGGCCCGCCGCGCACTACCCGCACAGCAAAACGCCCCAGGCGAACAAAAGGAGAACAAAAGACATCCCACTACGGTACTACAGAATGGAGTCGCCCGGAATATGAGGCCAGAGCTTTGTGCGGCCGTGCCGTGGAGCGCGGCGCTACTGGATCCCGATCCTGCCGCCGGGCACGATCGTACCCACGTTCGCCGATCCCGCTACCGCAACCGAACCGCTCGGCGGCGCCACCGTCACCTGCACCGGATTGCTCTGCAGGCCGTGGTCGAGCGAACGCACCTGCACAATGTTCGTGCCCGCGCTCACCGTCGGCGGAATCTGCGCCTGAATCTGCCCCGTCGCGGTCTTCAGAAGCGGAAGCGCCACGTCGTTGAATGTCACGCAACTGCCACCGAGCACCGTCGGCGTCGGCAGCGCGGCCGCAGTCGCCGTGCTCGCCAGGTTGGTGCCGTTCACGTTGATGAATCCGCCTACCGTCAGCGTCGTCGAATTGTCGGTCGCGTTCACCACGCCGCGCGTCGCGTTGATGGCCGGCACGGTCGCCCCGCCCGGCGTCAGCGGCACCACGCTCAGCCCGGAAAGCGTAATGATGTACGCCGTATTGTTGCTGTCCACCACCATGGAACGCGGCGGCAGATTGTAGCGCGCACTCGTGCTGAAGATCGAAAACCGCGGATTCTCCGGTGCCACGGCCAACACGGTGGAAGATCCGTTATTAATGCCCACCTGCTCGATGATCGGCCGCGCATCGCTCGTCGGCGTCGCCGTAAAACTCGCCAGCACCGGCGTCGTCAGCCGCAGGAAGCTGGTGGAGTTGTAGGGTGCCGTCGCCACCACGTGACGCGCCGATGGATTCGACGCCGAAACCGCACTTGGCGACGCCGTTCCCCCCAGCACAGTCAGCGATCCGTTCGTATACAGCCCGCCCAGCGTGAAGTAACTCTGCGCCGGACCCGCGCCCAGCGGACCGTAGAATCCCGCGATCGGCGCCGAAAACAGCACGCCGTTCGCTACATACGAATCGCTCGATCCCTGGTATAAATACGCTTCCCCGTTCCCGGCCAGCGTCAAAATGTAGCTGTTGTCCGGCGACGCCATCATGTTGACGCGCGTCGTGGCGCTCACCGGCAGCAGATTGTTGCCCGCCGCCGCCTGCGTCAGCGTATCTGCCGCCCGCGGCACCGCCGTCCCGCCCAGCACTTCCCACTGCCCGCCGTTCGACATCACGAACTGCAGCCCGTACAGCCCCGTCGCCAGCGTCTGCGGATACAGCAGAGCCGCCGTCGTGCCGCCCGCCTGCCGCGGCAATGGCGGGAATCCGATGTAGCCCACGTCCTTCATGATCGTGAGATCCACCCGGTGAATCAGTTCGCTGCCCGTGTGCGCTACATACAGCGTGTTGCCATCGGAACTGAGCGCCATCTGGCCCGGCAGCTGTCCCACGGAAATCGGCGTCTTAAACACCCGGTTCACCGTGTCGAAAACTTCAATCCGGTTATAGCCCGCGTTCGAAAGATAAACCAGGTTCCGACCCTGATCCAGCACAATGTCCTGCAGCCCCTGGTCTCCGGCCACCGTCAGCGTCGCGCCCAGCGTTGTGTTCGCCGCCGTCGTGATTTGCGTTGCCAGCGGCGAGTTATTCGGAATCGTCGGCACCGGGAAGATCTGCCCGCGCTGGTCGCTCTGGCGGTAATTCATGTACACGCGCACCAGCGGCGGAATGTTGATCGCGGCCGGCGCGGAAAACGCTACATCGAGCGGTTGACCTTCAATCGCCGTCACCCCGCCCACGCCCGTCGCCCCGGTCACCAGATTCGTGCCCGGCTTGCGCGCAACCAGCCGCCCCGGCTCCATGCTAAAGGTAATGGTGGAAGGCGCCACGCCGGACGACACATTCGTCGTCAGCGCCGACGAAATCGTCGTCACCGCATACGTCAGCTTGCCCGCGCCCAGATTGTTGATATTCAGCGTCGCCTGCGCCAGCCCCGGACTGCACGGATTCTGCGACAGGAAGATCTGCGTCGCCGAAGGCTGAATGATCGGATAGTTATAGAGCGTTGAGAGCGGCAGATAAATCAGGCCGGACTGCGACAGGCTCCACGCATTCTTCCCGTCCGCCGTCACCACCACCTTCGCCACAATGCTCTCCGGCAGCCGGATGCCCAGCCGGATCGCCAGATTGTTCGGATCGGAAAGCAGCAGCGTCGACGAATTGGTGGGCGCCGGCGGATTCGACGTCGCCGCCACGTTGAAGGCGCCGTAAAGCGTCGTCCCGTCCGGCGAAAACACGCTGCCCCCGATATTAGCCGTCGTGCTGAACGCCGCCGTGAACGGGAACGGCGCATTCGCGTTGTTCATCTGTCCCAGCAGCGACAATGTCGCAATGTCGTACATCGTGTAGCCGGCCATGAACCGCGAACCGTCCGGCGAAATCGCCAGCACCGTCGATTGCCCCGTCACCGTGCGGCTCCGCAAAATCGAACCCGAACTCACTTCGTACACGAACATGTACGAAGTAGTCGTGGTCGGATTCGTGATCCCCACAATGTAATTTCCGTCCGGCGTCGTCGCCAGCTTGCTCAGAAATGTTGTCGTCGGCCGCGTCAGCGTCGTCGAAGGCAGCGGCGTCGGCGTGGAAGGCGGCGGCGGCGTCACCACCGAAATCAGCTGGCTGCCCGTCGCCTGCGTGCGGTCGAAAATCAGCAGCGGCGTCGCGGCGCTCAGGGTGCTGATCAGCGCTCGCCCGTCCCCGCCCACCGCAATGCCCTGCGGCTGCGAAATTGCAATCGTCTGCACCACCCCGCCGCCGCCCAGCGCAATCACCGTAACCGTATTGCTCGTGCTGCTGGTCACATAAAGGTATGCGTTGTCCGGCGACATCGCCTCCGCCAGCGGCCCCGTGCTCACCGGGATATTTCCCACCACCGCGTTCGTCGACGTGCTGACAATATCGATCCGGCTCGCCCCGCTGTTCACCAGATACAGCAGACCTCTCGACTGATCGAGCACCATGTCCGACGGCGTCCCCCCCAGCGGAATCACCGTGCCGAACGTGGCTGCGGTGGTCTGCGCGGAAAGGCGCGGCGCAAATGCCGGAATCGACAGGGCGGCCAGCAATGTCAGGAATACGCGCGCGGTGACGGAAATACGGTTCGCGGACAGAGAAGACTCCTTAACGTCAGGCGGGTTGCAGAATAATTCACTGAGTATAACCCAACAAACCGCCAAAGGGTTGCACAGGAAAACGCCGCCACGGGAAAACGCGACACCCCCTTTCCGGATTTCGCCCCCCGGATGCGGTAATTTTCGCAACAACCGGCCCCCGCGCCGTGTTATAACAAGGAACTTGAAATTGAGCGTGCGCAACCTGACGAAAGGGTCGTCTCTCGGCGACTCGATCGACAAGGCGGATACCAGCGAAAAACGCCGCACCGGGCTCCTGAAGCACGACCGGCTGGAAGAAGGGACTGGCCTTTGGATCGTCCCCTGTGAGTCGATCCATATGTTTTTTATGAAATTCGCCATCGACGTGGTCTACATCGATAAGAAACGCCGCGTCCGCAAAGCCATCCGTGCCCTCGCCCCGTGGCGCGTTTCCATGTGCCTGACCGCCCATTCCGTCCTCGAACTGCCCGTCGGCACAATTGAAAGCTCCCGCACGCAACCCGGCGACCAACTGGAATTCCAAACGCTCTGACGCCCCGCCCCATGCGCCCCCTCCGCCAGTTCCGGTCGTCTTCCGTGTGCATCCTGGTCGTTTGCGCGCCGGCCCTGCTCTGCCTGAGCGGTTGCGCGCGGCTCTCAACCCTCGGTTTCGGCCCCAAAAACCCCGCCTTCGCCACCACCAAACCCACCCGGCAGCTGACCAATGCGGCCGATGCCGGCGACGGCGACTACGAGGCACGCACGCTCCGCGCGAAACTCGACGCCAACCCGACAGATCTCGCAACTCGCCTCGAACTGGCCCGCCACTACCAGCAGGCCGGCTTCCCCGAAGTCGCCATCGAACACTGCCGCCTCGCCTGCGAACGCGCCCCGGAATCCGCCGAAGCTCACATCGCCCTCGCCCGCATGCTGCGCGAAAACCACCGCGGCGCCGAAGCCCTGGCCGAACTGAAAAACTTCTCCGCCGCGCGTCCGGATAGTGCCCCCGGCGCTGTCACGGTCTGGGCCTGGCTCGGCCTCCTCAGCGACGATGCCGGCGACTGGAAATCCGGCGAGGCCGCCTACCGCCGCGCTGTCGCCCTCGCGCCCGCCCGCGATGACCTCCGCAACAATCTCGGTTATTGCCTCCTGAAACAGGGCCGCAGCGCCGACGCCGCCGCCGAATTCCGCGAAGCTCTCCGCCTCAATTCCTCATCGGTCATCGCCCGCAACAACCTCGGACTCGCCACCGCCGACAATCCGAAGGAAGCCGTGCAAAACTGGCAGGCCATCGGCGACCCCGCTTCCGCCCACAACAACCTCGCCGTCACCCTCATTGAGGCAGGCAAGTACGACGACGCCCGCCGCGAGGTTCAGACCGCCCTGAGCTATGATCGGGAAAGTTCCGCCGCCCTGACCAACCTCCGGCTGCTGTCTCAGCTCGACGGCAAAGCGTCCGAAATCCCCGCCGGAGGCAAAGGCAAGGCGACGGCGCAGCGAGCCGGAGCGGCAACCACCCGTTTCCACTGGTGGCAGTTCTGGAAGAACGACAACTCGCCGGTCGCAGACGACCCCGGCATCAAACCGAACTTTTCGAAACCCGATAATCCCATCGCATCCCGCTAACGGAGAAAATCAAACAAATGAAACGCATGGTCGCACTCCTCAACAACTTCACTCAAGACGAACAGGGTCAGGATCTCGTCGAATACGCTCTCATTGTTGCTGCCGTCGCGCTCGCGCTCATCACCGTCGTCAATAACCTTGCCGCCGGCATCGCCAGCCTCTACACCAGCATCACGACCGACCTCACCAGCATCGGCGCCACCCAGCAGTAAGCGCCATCCGGCCAGAGAGGATCTTGCAGACAGCCGACACCATTGCCGCGTCGCTCGCGCCCGTCCCCGCCCCGGGGACGCGGAGCCGTGTCGCGTCGTCCGTTGCGCCGTCGCGCGCCGCAAAGTCCGCCCTGGCGGCCTGCTGCGTGCCCGATCTCGCCCTCGCCGCCGCCGTGGCTGCCGTCTTCTACCTGTTTCTGCTCTTTGGCGGCGCAACCCGGCTGTTCCATGATTCCGATGCCGGCTGGCACATCCGTAACGGCCAGCGCATCCTCGAATCGCTCGCCATCCCGGCCTCCGATCCCTTCTCGTTCTCCCGCCCGGGCGCTCCCTGGACCGCCTGGGAGTGGGGCGCCGATGTCCTCACCGGCGCAATCCACAACGCAGCGGGACTCGGCGGCGTCGCCGCCCTCTACGGTCTCGCCATCGGCGCGGCCGTCTGGATGTGGTTCCGGCTCAACTGGGCCGCCGGCGGCAACTTCCTTCTCGCCTGCCTCTTTGCCGCCCCCATGATGTCCACGGTCAGCCTCCACTGGCTCGCCCGCCCTCACATCTTCGGCTGGCTCTTCATGATGGCGGCGCTTTGGCTCGCGGAAAAAATGCCTGCCCGGCTGACGAACCCTCAACTGGCTGCCATTTTCGCCGTCGCCGTCCTCTGGGCCAACCTTCACGCCAGCTTCTTCTTCGCTCCCGTGCTCTTCGCCATATATGGCATCGGCATGTCACTGCGCCGCTTCATCTGGGCGGATGAGCAATCCTCCACGCCGCGTCCGTTTTTCCTCGCCGCGCTCGTTTCCTCGCTCGCCACTCTGGTCAACCCCGCCGGCTGGCATCTCGACGCCCACGTTATCTCTTACCTCACCGATTCCGCGCTCCTTTCCCGCATCGGCGAATTCCAGTCCTTCAACTTCCACTCCCCCGGGGCCTTCCAGATTTCGCTCGCCCTTGCCCTCACCTTCGCCGGAGCCTGCGCCGCCCTCTCCGCGCGCCGCCCTGAGCGTTTCATCCTTTCTTTGGTGCTCGCCCTTGCCGCCAACCAGTCCGCCCGCGCGCTTCCCATCGCCGCGCTCCTCGCTCTGCCGCTGGCCAATGGCTCCATCACCCATGTGATTTCTCTCGCGCGCGGCCTCTCGCGCCCCGTCCGCCACTGGCTCCACTCCGCCCTCGCGTACGGCGACCGCCTCCGCGCCATGGACCGCCAGTTCAACGGTGCCTTCCTGATTCCGCTCGTCGCCTGCGCCGCCCTCGCCTTCGCCGCGCCCCGCGCTGCCTTCCCGGCTTCCGAGTTTCCCGTCGCCGCCTCGGCCGCCGTCGCCAAACTCCCCGCCGATGCCCGCATCCTCTCGCCCGACAAGTTCGGCGGCTATCTCATTTATCGCTTCAACGGCGCCCGCAAAGTCTTCTTCGACGGCCGCAGCGACTTCTACGGAGCCGACTTCCTCGACTCCTGGGGCCGCATGATCGCCGCCCGCCCCGGCTGGCAAAACGACTTCGCGCGCTGGAACTTCACCCACGCTCTTCTCCCTCCCGACGCGGCTCTCACCAGCGCTCTTGCCACCGCGGGATGGACCGAACTCTACCGTGACCGCACCGCCGTCCTTATGGCCCACACTCCCCTTTCGGATGAGGCAAAATTCTGATGGATCGTAACCGCATCCTCATACTCTTTGGCGTCGCCTGGGTCTCGGCCGCGCTGCTGACCTGGTTCCTCTATAGCTCCACGCAGGCGCCCAAACAAGCCAAACGCACTGCCATCGTCGCCGCCGTTCACGATCTCCCCGTCGGCACGATCCTGCATAAGGCCGACCTCAAAACCGTCAACGTCCTGCCGGCCGATCTGCCGAAGGGCGCCGTTGCCGTCGACAAGGAAGCCATCGACCACGTTGTCCTGTATCCGGTCAACGCCAACGAGCCCCTCGTCACCTCCAAGCTCTCCAAACTCACCGGCGCCGAAGGCATTCAGGCCACCATCGACCCCGGCCATCGCGCCGTCTCCGTCCAGATCACCGACGTCAGCGGCGTCGCCGGCCTCATCGCTCCGGGCGCCCGTGTCGACGTCCTCTTCACCCGCACCGGCAACATGGCCGAAGCCCTCACCTCCACCATCCTTCAGAACGTGCAGGTGCTCGCCATCGGCCGGGCAGTGCAGATCGGCCAGACCATCGACCCCAAAGCGGCCAAGGTTCCCGTCGCCACTCTCGTCGTCACGCCCGCCCAGGCGCAGGTCCTCGAACTTGCCAAGAATGAAGGAAAGATCAGCCTCTCGCTGCGCAACCCGCTCGATCCTTCCGCCGACCTCGACGGCACCCCCGTCACCGGCATCGCACTCGATCCCTCGCTGAAGAATAAAAAGCCGGTACGCAATCTCAACGCCGACGGTGCATTTGAAGATTTGTCCGGTGGCCCCCGCGTCGCGAAGAAAGAACCGCCGCCTCCGCCACCCCCGCCCCGCGCCGTGGTCGATGTCTTCCGCGGCGACAAGCACGTACAAGAGGTTTTTAAATGAGCCGTGTTCGATTGAGCGGGCTGCCCGCCCGCATCCTGCTCGCTGCCCTCGGTCAAACCGCGTTGATGCTGTGCCTCGCCGCCACCGGCTTCGCCCTCGACGAAGCCAGCCGCGACATCACCCTCATCACCGGCCGCGGCGAACTCCTCCAGTTCGATCAGGACGTCAAGCAGGTCGCGGCGTCGGAACCCAGGATCGCCGATGTGATCGTCTTGTCCCCGCATGAAGTCATGGTCAATGCCAAGGAGCCCGGCAAGACCACCGTCATCATCTGGACGAACGGCCAGCCCCTCCGCTATAACGTCGACGTCATCACCACCGCGGATATGGATTTCGACGCCTTCCGCAAAGCCTTCTCCGAACAGCTCCCCGGCAGCGAGATTCAGGTCACCGGCAAAGGCGAGACCATCGTCCTCACCGGCACCGCCAAAGACGCCGCACAGGTGAAAAAGGCCGGCGCTCTGGCCGAAACCCGCGCCAAGACCGTCGTCAATCTGGTTACGGCGCCCCCTCTGCCCGATCCCAAACAGATCGTTCTCCAGGTCAAGTTCGCCAGCATCGACCGCCAGTTGCTCAAACAAATCGGCTTCAACCTGTTCAGCAACAATTCGAAAATGCCCGGCGAAACCACCACGGAGCAATTCCAGTCGCCCCGCTTCAGCCAGATTCCCGCCGGCGGCAGCGGCAGCTCCGCCGTCAACTTCGCCGACCTCCTGAACCTCTATCTCTACCGCCCCGATATCGGCATCGGCGGCACCATCAAGGCTCTCGAACAGCAGGACATCGCCCAGATCCTCGCCGAGCCCAATCTCATCGCCGAAGACGGCAAGACCGCCAGCTTCGTTGCCGGCGGCTCCATCCCCGTCCCCGTCCTCAACTCCACCTCGACCGGCGGCTCCATCGCCCCCGTCATCACCGTCCAGTGGAAACCCTACGGCGTGCAGCTCGACTTCACCCCCACCATCACTCCGGCCGGCACCGTCAACCTCAAGGTGACGCCCGAAGTCAGCACCCTCGATTACTCCAACGCCGTCACCCTCCAGGGCTTCGTCATCCCCGCCATCTCCACCCGGCGCGCCGAAACCGAAGTCGTCCTCCGCGACGGCGAAACCTTCGCCATCGCCGGCCTCATGGATAACCGCGTCACCGAAACCATGGACAAGGTTCCTGGCATCGGCAGCATCCCCATCATCGGCCAGCTCTTCCGCAGCCGTTCGGTCGCAAAAACCAATACGGAGCTGGTGGTCATCATTACCCCGCACATCGTAAAGCCCCTCAGCGCCGAAGAAAAAGCGAAGCTGCCCGACTTCCCCGTCACCTTCCTGCCCTCCAACGAGGAGGAAAAGTCCAAACTGCTCGGCAAGTCCAGCAACGGCAAGGGCAAGCCGGACAACAAAGCCGCGGAGTTCGTCGGTCCACGTGGTGAACAGGAACCCAAATAGCGCCCCGCCATCCGGGTCCGCCGCTGCCGTGCGCCGATCCCGCGCGCGCGGCGCCATGTCCCTTTACTTCCTCATCATTCTCGTGCCTGTCCTTTTCGGCATGATGGGCTTCGCCATCGATCTCGGCCGCCTCTGGCTCATCCGCGGCGAACTGAACCAGGCCGCCGCCGCCATGGCTGTCGCCGCCGCCCAGCAGCTCAACGGCACCTCCGCCGCCACCGACTCCGCGACCGCCGCCGCCGGCGCCACCGTCGATCCCTCGCAGCCCGACTCCAACCAGTACAACTTCGGCTCCATCATCGTCGGCCAGTCCACCAGCACTCTCAACAGCACCGTCGCCCCGCCCGCCTTCTACTCCACCCTCGTCGACGCCCTCTCCGCCTACGGCCAGACCACCCCGGGCTCCACCGTCGACGGCACCGCCGCCCGCCACGTCACCGTCGGCCTCTCCGCCGACGCCCCTCTCGTCTTCTGGAGCCTTCTCACTCTCGGCCTCAGCCGCAAAACCACCGTCAACGCCAGCGCCGTCGCCGGCGTCAGCGCGCCACTCTGCGTCGCCTGCGGCATCACACCCTTTGTCATCGCCGATCGCAGCGCCGGTGCCGACCCCGTCGACTTCGGCTACGTCGACAGCACCTTCTACACCTTCCGCTACCAGTGCACCGGAGCCTCGGGTGCCAACGGCGCCATCGCCGGCACCTCCGCCATCGTGCCCTACGCCATCCTCAACCGCTACGACACCTCCAGTTCCTTCCCTGAGGATCAGCAACTCTACCGCGTCGGCGCGCAGGGACTCGGCCCCTCCAGCAACTCCGCCATCGCCTGCGTCGACATCGGCAACACCGATTCCCTCTGGGCCTCCACCCCGCAGACCGCCGCCCAGGGCGCTCTCGGCGGCGTCTCCCCCGTCATTCCCGAATTCACCTGCGCGGCCAACACCCCCAACGCCTCCGTCGAAGAAGCCCTCTGCGGACTCTCCACCCGCCTCTCCGACACCGCCCCCACCGTCTGCGCCAATAACAGCGATCTCTCCGCCCTCGCCCCCAACTACGCGCAGGACACCGATCAGACCGCCCAGATCACCGACTACACCAGCTACACAGGCAACAACCGCCGCCTCATCACCGTCGCCGTCGTCGATACTCTCGCCACGCTCAACATCCTCGGCTTCCGCCAGTTCCTGCTCCAGTTCAACGACACCAGCGGCACACTCAACAATCCCGCCGACGGCCCCGGCCGCTTCGTCGCCATGTATCTCGACCCCAACGGCTACGGCGCAGTCGCTCCCGTCCCGCAGGGCAGCATGGCCCCGGCCATCTCCTCGGCCTCAGGCACCGCGCTCTCCTGCAGTATCACTTCCGGCCCCGGCAAGGTGGTGCTGCACCAATGACGCGAATCCCCCGCCGCCGTGCGTTCCTCACCGGCCGCGAAGGCTCTGCCCTCGTCGAAACCGGCATGCTCCTCACGGTGCTCATGCTGCTGCTCGTCGCGATGGTGCAGATCGCGCGGCTGACGTACATCTACTATTCGCTGCGCAAGACCGTTTACTCGGTCGCCTCCTACCTCGGTAACCAGCAGGGCGTCGACTTTTGCGACGCCGCCGACCCCACCATCGCCGCCGCCATCAACTTCGGCCTCACCGGCACCACCGACGGCTCCCAGCCCATCTTAATCAACGGCCTCAACGCCACCATGATTTCCATCACGCCGCAGCAGTTCGACGGCACCAGCATCAGCGCCTGCCCCTGCGGCGTCCCCGGCTGCGACACCGCCAACGGCGGCACGCCGCCCAATTTCATCACCGTCGCCATCGCGCCCAATTCGTACTTCGTCCCGATTCGCATCCCGTTCCTCACGGTCGACCCCATCCCTCTCCAGCCCGAAGTGAAGGTGCCTTATGGCGGCACTTAAACTCCGCCCCCGCGCCCGGCGCTTCGGCCCGCGCTCGGGTCAGACCGCCATGGAATTCGCGCTCCTCTGGGCCTTCGTCATCGTCCCCATGACCTTCGGCATCATCTTCACCGCCGAAATGTACTGGGTCTGGCACGCTATGGTCGAATTCACCCGCGACGGCGCCCGCTACGCCGCCACGCACTGCTGGCAGTCCGACGCCGGCAACGTCATTTCCTATATGCAGGCCAACGTCCCCCGCACCATGGACATCAACCAGTTCCAGTCCGGCGGCTCGGCCCAGATCAACGTGCAGTACTTCTCCATCGATCCCAACTCCGGTGCGCTCAACGCCTTCTCCGGCTGCTCGGCCGACTGCAGCACCACCTGCTTGCCCGACACCGTCACCATCAGCGTGACCAACTACACCTTCGGCCGCTTCGTCAATTACGTCAACCTCCCGGCCGTTACCATGCCGGCGTTCCCCACTTCCATGGCGATCCAGAGCAACGGCTGCGATCCCGAACAGGGAGTCTGCAACCCATGACCCCGCGCCATCACCGCCACAGCGATCTAATAGATAGAAAGGTTTTCCGACCCATATGTCCGCCCTTGTTGTAATGATCGCCGCCAACGACGAACACTTCCGTGAGATGGTTCGCGACAACCTTCTCAACATCCCCGACTCCCGCGTCGGCGCCGAGTACCAGGAAGTCTCGCCGAACCTCTACGTCCGCGTCCTCCAGGACATCGAGCGCCACCCCAACGCCCTCGTCATCGTCGACCTCGCCGGCGACCTCGAGCACGGCCTCAAGTCCCTCGAACGGCTCAAGCAGGCCGCGCCCGATCTCTACGTCATCGCCTCCCACTACCATGCCGATGGCGAAACCGTCATCCAGGCCATGCGCATGGGCGCCAACGACTTCCTCACCCAGCCCATCCGCCGCACCGAATTCAAGGACGCCGTCGCCCGCTTCGAGCGCGCCCCCAAACGCACCATCACGTCGGAAAGCAAGCTCGGCAAGGTCTACACCTTCCTCGGCACCAAAGGCGGCGCCGGAGCCACCTCCCTCGCCGTCAACTTCGCCGGCGTCCTCGCCCAGCGCAAACAATCCGTGGTCGCGCTCGATCTCGACTGGACCGCCAACGACGTCGCCATGCAGCTCGGCGCCACCCCCCAGTACACTCTCGCCGAAGTCGGCGAAAACCTCTCGCGCATGGATCAGGCGCTGTTTGAAAGCTACGTCTCGCGCGATCCCCTCGGCTTCTACTTCATCGGACCGGCCGATACGCTCGAACACCGCGGCTACCTGAGCGGCTCGCAGTTCAAGGAGTTCGCCTCCTTCCTCATCGAAAAGTACGAATCCGTCGTCGTCGATGCCGGCCGCAATATCAACGATGAAGTCGTCGCCGCCGCCTGCGAAGTCTCTTCTTCCATCTTCCTCGTCGTCACGCAGGAGTTCGCCTCCGTCCGCAACGCCCAGCGCTATATGGCGATGCTCACCCGCACCGGCTTCACGCAGGACCAGATCCGCGTCGTCGTCAATCGCTATCAGAAGAAGGCGTCCACTTCCGTCGCCAGCCTCGAACAGATCCGCCAGACGCTGAATCAGCCGGTCTTCTTCGGCATCCCCGAATCGCCGGCCTTCCTCGCCGCCGTCAACAAGGCTCGTCCGCTCATCTCGGACCGCCAGGCCGCCGGCGACGCCGACAAATCGTTCCGCTCTTTTGTCGACAAAGTAACCAAACCCGCGGCCGCCGCCGCATCCTCGAAGGTCGCGTAACCCGATCGCATAAACAGGCATGAGCACCCGCCCCACAGCCCGCCCTTCTTCCGGCGCCGACCGCTGGTTCGAAATCCGCAGCCAGGTCCATCTCAAGCTGCTCAACACGCTCTCTCCGGAGCAGATGAAATCCCTCAATAAAGAGGGCATCCGCGCACAGATCGCCCAGATCGTCGAACGCCTCGTCTCCGAAGAAGATATCCCGATGACCGTCGCCGAACGCGACAAAGTCGTCGAGGAAATTCAGGATGAAGTCTTCGGCCTCGGCCCGCTCGAACAGCTCCTCAAGGACCCCACCGTCTCCGACATCATGGTCAACGGCTTCGACAACGTCTACGTCGAACGCCAGGGCCGCGTCATTGAAACCAACATCCGCTTCAAGGATCAGACCCACCTCCGCCTCATCATCGACCGCATCGTCTCCAACGTCGGCCGCCGCATCGACGACTCCTCCCCCATCGTCGACGCCCGCCTCGACGACGGCTCCCGCGTCTGCGCCGTCATCCCGCCGCTCTCGCTCATCGGACCCGTCATGTCCATCCGGCGTTACGGCAAAAAACTCCTCACCACCGACGAGCTCCTCAAGAACAACACCTTCTCGCACGGCATGCTCGACTTCCTCTCCGGCTGCGTCGAAGCCCGCCTCAACATCGTCATCTCCGGCGGCTCCGGCTCCGGCAAGACCACGATGCTCAACACCCTCTCGCGCTTCATCTCCGAAGACGAACGCATCATCACCATCGAGGACACCGCCGAGCTGCAGCTCCAGCAGGAACACTACGTGCGGCTCGAAACCCGCCCCGCCAACATCGAAGGCGCCGGCGCCGTCTCCGCGCGCGACCTTCTCATCAACACGCTCCGTATGCGCCCCGACCGCATCATCGTGGGCGAATCCCGCGGCCCCGAAGCGCTCGACATGCTCCAGGCCATGAACACCGGCCACGATGGCTCCATGACCACCATCCACGCCAACTCCACCCGCGACGCCTTCTCGCGCCTCGAAACCATGGTCATGATGGCCAGCCAGCACGTCCCCGATAAAGTCATCCGCCAGCAGCTCGCCAGCGCCATCAACATCGTCGTCCAGTGCTCCCGCCTCGGCGACGGAACGCGCAAAATCACCGGCATTTCGGAAGTCGCCGGCGTCGAAGGCGATCAGGTCGAAATGAACGACATCTTCGAATTCGAACGCCTCGGCATCAGCCCCCGCGGCAAAGTCATCGGACGCTTCCGCGGCTTCGGCGCCCAGCCGCTCTGCATGGACCGTCTCAAAGGCTACGGCGTCCACCTCTCCCGTTCCACCTTCGATGAAATCGTCGAGGTCGCCGATAAATGAGCCGCGCCACCTGTTCGTCCGCTGCCGGCACAGGCAACAGCTTCGGCCCCGGCAGCCACAAAGGAGACCGCTGATGTTCCTCCTCGTCGCCTTCCTCGTCTTCTCCGCCGCCATGTTCGGCGTCGCTTATTACGTCTGGACGGTTCCGCAGCAGGAAGCGGCGCGCGTCCTCGAAGCACGCCTGCGTGGCGCGCGTTCCTCGCTCGGCTCCGCCACGCGCGGCAAGCGCGGAGCCAGCGATATCGTCCGCCACGAACGCCGCGGCTCCTTCGCCGTCCTCGGCGATTTCGTCAACTGGATCGGCGTCGTCCGCCGCCTCCAGGTCCACATCCAGCAGGCCAACCTTCCCTACCGCGCCGCCGATATCGTAGCCATCTCCATCGCCATCGGCATTCTCTGCTTCCTCGTATTCGATCTCTTCGTCGGCATCTTCCTGCTGCGCCTGGGGCTCGCCTGCGCCCTCGCCTGCCTGCCCATCATGTACATCTCGCGCCAGCGCAAGGCCCGCATGAAAAAATTCGAGGATCAGCTGCCCGATGCCATCGACCTCTTCACCCGCACCATGCGCGCCGGCCACAACATCCACAGCGGCCTCGAAACCATTGCCGCCGAAACCTCCGACCCCGTCCGCATGGAATTCCGCAAGGTGATGGAAGAACTCGCCCTCGGCTCCCAGATCGAACCCGCCCTCCACGGCCTCGGCGAACGCATCCCCATCATCGATCTCAAATTCTTCATCACCGGCCTCATCCTCCAGCGCCAGACCGGCGCCAACATGGTCGCCGTTCTCGAAAACCTCTCCGTCCTCGTCCGCGAGCGACTCAACATGGCCGCCAAACTCAACGCCCATACGGCTCAGCAGCGCTACTCCGCCGCCCTGCTCTGCCTGCTCCCCGTCGTCGTCGGCCTCGGTTTCTGGGTCCTCAAGCCGGATTACGTCCGCCTCCTCTGGACCGACCCGGTCGGCACCAAGTTCTTCACCTACGCCATCATTTCCGAAACCGTCGGCATCCTCGTCATCCGCAAAGTCGCCGACATCAAGTTCTGAGGACACACCATGCTCACCGCAATCCTCTTCTTCGTCCTCACCGTCGCCACCATCGTCACCATCGTCTGGAGCGGCTCCCGCATCATCACGCCCGAAGAAAACCCTCTCGCCGAACGCCTCAGCGAACTCCAGTCCGCCGGCCTCGTCCGCGCCAGTAGCGAAGACCGCCGCCGCCGCAAAAACCGCGGTTTTCTCAACAACTTCGTCAACTTCGTCTCTTCCCTTCCCGGCGGCGAAGACTGGATCAAGGGCAACGAAAAGCGCCTCCGCATCGCCGGCTACCGCGGCGACCGCGTCATCGGCATCTATACCCTCATTGCCGCGTCGTTCCTCGTCTTCTGCCTCGCCGTCATGCTGTTCCTGCAGCGCAACAACCCCATCTCGAACGCCTTCGGCGGCCTCGTCGCCGCCGGCATCATCGGCTTCGTCGTACCCCAGTTCGTCCTCGGCCGCCTCGCCAAACGCTACCGCCAGCAACTGCAGGAAGCCCTGCCCGATACCGTCGACCTCCTCGGCATCGTCCTCGGCACCGGCCTCGCTCTCGATCAGGCCATGCTCCGCGTCAGCGAGGAAATGCAGTACATCTACCCGGCCCTCGCCAATGAGTTCTACACCGTCGTCATGCAGGTCCGCGCCGGCCAGGAGCGCGCCAAGGCGTTCTCCTCCATGGTCCGCCGCACCGGAATCGACGATATCAAGGCCCTCTCCGCCATGATCATCCAGTCCGAACGCTTCGGCACCAGCCTCTCCCAGGCCCTCAAGGTCTACGCCGACGCGCTCCGCACCCGCCGCCGCCTCCGCGCCGAAGAAGCCGTCGGCAAGGCCGGCATCAAGATGCTCTTCCCCATCGTGCTCTTCATCCTGCCGGTCCTGTTCGTCATCACGCTCGTCCCCGGCATGATCAACGTCCTGCACGACATGAAATCCCTCGGCCGCTGATCCGGCTGCGCGCCTCGCTATCGGCGGATATGATCCGTCCGCCCGAACAATCTCGTACGAAGTTAACTCCCGATATCTTGTGAGCTATCGCCCATCCGCCCTACAATTCGAACGTGGGCACTGGCGTAGATTTAAGGGAACTTCAGCAGGTCGTCGGCAAGTACGTCGATCAATATCAACTGGTTGCAGCCGCGGGACCGATGACCGCCGCCATGGTGGCTCGCGCCGTCCTCGGCAAGAGTAAACTCGTTTCCGGAGCCGTCACCGCCGGCGCCTCCTGGTTCGCGATTAAGGAACTGGCCGGTCCGGCCCTGAATCTGGTTACCGATCAGTTCGGCAACCTCCAGGCCATCCTTTCGAACTTCCGCTGATCATTCAACGATTCATCATTCAACGATATGGCTCGCTTCGTCCGCATTCACAACAAAGTCGTCAATACCGACAACATCGCCTACGTCGATTTCCTGGATTCCGGCCGGGCCATGGTCTTCATGAGCGGTCTCACGCAGGAAAAGCAGAACATCCCCGTCGAGCCCGACGAAGCCCGCATTCTCCGCGCCTTCTTCGATGCCGAACTCGGCCCCGAAACCTCGCGCGCCCACGCCCAGCTGCCGCCCCCGTCGCCCCGGCCCCTTCCGCTGCCGAGCGCCGCGGGCCACTCCGGCTTCTATCGCCCCTGATACGCCCGCCCGCCGCGGCAGATCAGCGCCGGTTCACATCCCGAAGGTGTCGGCCACCGTCTTCGACATCTCCAGCAGCCACGTCTTGCGGCCTTCCCGCGTGCGCCACCACTCGCCGCCGTTCCATACCGGATCGCCCGAGGCCACCGTCCGCATCTCCATCTCCGGCGCCAGCCTCGCAAAGTTCCGGCCCGCCCGCCGCGTGTGGTAGTCGCTCGTCACCAGCAGATACGAGTGCACCCCCATCCGGCGCAGTATTCCGACGTCTTCCTCAGCCTCCCCTGCCGTGCTCACCACGTCTTCTCTCGCCGCCGTGAAAATCTCCCTCGGCGCGCCGTGCCGCACCGCGAACTCAATCGCCAGGTCCGCCTCCGAATTGCCATACATCCCCCGCACCCCGCTCACCAGCACGCGCGGCGCATAGCCCTCGCGCGCCAGTTCGGCCGCTTTCAGGATGCGGCTCCCCCGCCAGTCCCCGCCCAGCACCACAATGGCATCGGCCTTCTGCGGCGCTTCCGATCGCACCAGCGCCTGCCCCAGCCCCCGGAGAATGCTCTCGCGCAGCACCCAGCCGCCCGCCAGCACAGCCACCAGCGCCACCAGTAAAATTTTTCGGATTGTTTTTTGTCGAACGCGCGCTGCCGGCGCCTTAGCGCTCATCGCCCGAGTTTCGCCCCGCGCCACCCGGCCCCGAACTGCCCGAATCGATGTGGCCCACCGTCTTCAGCAGGAAGTACAGACGCTCCACTTCTTCTTCGTCTTCCGGACGCAGTACCCGGTAGCGCGGTGCGCTCGCCAGCAACGGCGCATCGCCCGCCGCCCCCAGCAGTTCTCCCCAATATTGCCGGTACGGAACTCCGTCGATCGTCGCCGCCGTCGCCATCTGCCGCAGCGTGCGCAGCAAATGCTTGCAGCAATCCACCTCGCCCGGGTAAATCAGCGTGATCACTTCATCGTCGAAAAGCGTGAGCTTCACCACCAGCGGCGAAATCCACCCCGTCCTGTCCACCCGCCGCACATCGTGCCACGGGATCAGACGCTTGCCCACTTCGATGTAAGCTTCCCCCACCTGGATCACCGGCCGGAACGCCAGCGCCAGTAACAGCGCGGCCGTCAGGAAGAACAGCACTGCCGGACAGAACGCCGGTGCCCACGACAAACCCAGCCATCCCGAGAAACCCGCCAGCGCGAGTGCCACGATTCCAAACGAAATGTAATGGCGAGCCGGTTTGTAGCTGCTCATAATTCGTCGCGGCGCCTTCAGCCACTTCCGACTTTAAGCCTACTCCGACCCAACCCGCCCGTCAACGCCACTCTTGGTGAATCCCCCGCCGCCGCGCAGCCACGCCATCCCGCGCAGCGTGTAATCGCCGCCGCTCAGAAACGCCAGCGCCACCACCACCCACAGCAACGCATCCCCAACCCTTGTAAAATCAGCGTTCGCGTAAGCGCGGCCCGCCGTCACCGCCACCACCGCCATGATCTGCGCAAACGTGCTGCCCTTCCCCCACTTACTAGGCTGCAAATTGCGAAAATTTGTAAAGCGCAGCGCCACGCCCGAAAGTCCCAGGATCCACAGGTCGCGCGCGAAGATTACCCACACCACGAACCACCGCACCGCCCCCCCCATCGCCAACCCTAAATAGATGGACGTCAACAGCAGCTTATCCGCCACCGGATCGAAATACTGCCCCGCCTTCGACCCACCAAACAGCGACCGCTGCCCGAACCGCCGCGCCAGCCACCCGTCCAGAATGTCCGTCGCCGCCGCCGCGCCGAACATCCAGCCCCCAACCAGGTAATTCCCCCGCCCCAGTTGCAGCAAAATGAACGGCGTCATCGCCACGCGCACCAGCGTCACCAGATTCGGGATCGTCACCCACTGCGGTCTCTGCATGCCGAAAAATTTATGGTAACGCCCGCGCCGGATTTATTTCCCCAACTCTGTCACTGACTTACCGCAATCCCCCCACCGCATCCGCGTCCCCGCGTGCTACTCGTGTATCCGACAGGCATGTCTCGATTGAGAATGAACGAACCCCGTGGCCAACGCGAAAAAATCCACCAACCCGCGCACCCCTGCCGTCAGAAGCGGCGTCACCGCCCGACTCACCATCGTCACGCCGGACCAGCGCGCCCTGAAAACCGCCCCCCAAACAAGCGACTGCCAGTCCAGTTGGGTTCGTTTTTTCAAAAGCTGGGTTCGTTTTTTCAAAAGCCGGGTTCGTTTTTTCAAAAGCTGGGTTCGTTTTTTCAAAAGCCGGGTTCGTTTTTTCAAAATCCAAAACAACGCCCGTCAGCATCCCGCTCCATCGCGATTCCGGCCCGAACTTGGTCTCCGCCACCGGCCCCCTCATCTCGCAGGCGCCAAAAATCCCCGATCCGCTCCAACAGGCCGCCGGCCGGCCCTACTAAAATCGGCCGTAATCACGCCCTCCCGATGCCTCCCGCGCTCCACCTGTGCCCAAACCCGCCGCGCCACTCGTACCGTTCCGCCCTCTGCTACGCTGGTACTTCCACGCGTTTGCCGCAAACCATGTCCTTTGATCGCGCCATCGCACGCCTCATCGACCACACGATCCTCAAGCCCGACGCCACCAGCGACGCCGTGCGCCAGGTCTGCGCCGAAGCGCGTCAATACGAATTCGCCAGCGTCTGCGTCAACTCGTATTGGGTGCCCTTCGTTGTCTCTCAGCTCGCCGGTTCGCCCGTCCTCACCTGCGCCGTCGCCGGCTTTCCGCTCGGCGCCAGCGACACCAAAACCAAGGTTCACGAAACCATGCAGGCCGTCCACTCCGGCGCCCGCGAGGTCGATATGGTGATGAACATCGGCGCGCTCCGCTCCGGCGAAAACGGCGTCGTCGAAGCCGATATCCGCGCCGTCGCCCAGGCCTGTCACGCCGGCGGCGCCATCCTCAAAGTCATCATCGAAACCTGCCTCCTCACCGACGATGAGAAGGTTCTCGCCTGCCGTCTCGCTCAGAATGCGAAGGCCGATTTCGTCAAGACCTCCACCGGCTTCAGCACCTCCGGCGCCACCGCCGCCGACGTCGCACTCATGCGCCGCACCGTCGGCCCCGATATGGGCGTCAAAGCCTCCGGCGGCATTCGCACTCTTGAGTCGCTTCGCGCCATGGTCGCTGCCGGCGCATCGCGCGTCGGCGCCAGCGCCAGCGTCGCCATCGTCCAGGCCAGCGGCCAGACTTCCGACGCCCCCGCCCAGGCCTGACCATGCCGCCCTCCTCGCGTACCAGGCCGGCCGTCCGGTTCAAGGAGCGAAGCGAACTGCTCGACTTCCTCCTCGAAGTCGCCTCCGTCACCTCCGAAACCATCGACCTCGATCAGTTGCTCGGCAACCTCGCCGCTGTCGTGCGCCGCGTCATCCCATACGAGTTCTTCTCCGTCCTGCTTTATATGGAAAAGACGCGTGACCTGCACATCCGGCACAGCGTCGGCCATCGCGAAGAGGTCGCCCGCAATCTCACCATCCCGCTCGGCGAAGGCATCGTCGGCATCTCCGCCGCCACGCGTGACGCCATCGTCGTCCCCGATACCCAGATGGACGAGCGGTATCTCGGCTCCACCCTCATCCGCTCCGAACTCGCCGTCCCCATGCTCGCCCGCGACCGTCTGGTCGGCGTCATCGACGTCCAGGCGATCCGCCCCGGTGCCTTTGGCGACTATGACCGCGCCATGCTGCGCCTCATCGCCGGCCGCGCCGCCAGCGCCATCGACAACGCGCGCCTCTTCCGCCGCTCCGAGCGCCAGTACCGCACGCTCCGCACCCTCTCGCGCCTCTCGCAGGAGTTCTCCTCCATCCTCGATCTCGACGAACTCCTTGGCAAGGTAGCGTCCTCGGTCCGCACGCTCATCAACTACGACGCCTTCAGCATCCTCCTCATCGATGAAGCGCAGCGCGTGCTCCGCCATCGGTTCAGCATTCGCTTCGACAAAGGCGTGACGCTCGACAACATCCCGCTCGGCCGCGGCATCACCGGTGCCGTCGCCAAATCGCGTGAAGCCATCCGCGTCACCGACACCTCCACCGACCCGCGCTACATCGACGCGCTGCCCGGCATCCGCTCCGAAGTCGCCGTCCCGCTCATCACCCACGACCGCGTCGTCGGCGTCCTCAATCTCGAAAGCGAACGCCTCGGCTACTTCACCGACGAGCACGCCCGCACCCTCACGCTGCTCGCTCCGTCCATCGCCATCGCGCTCGAAAACGCCCGCCTCTACGCCGAAATCGCCGACAGCGAACGCCGCATGCAGGACGACCTGCGCGCCGCCTTCGACCTCCAGACCGTTCTCCTCCCGCCCGAAGCGCCGCCCATGGAGCGGCTCGAATCCGCCATCGGTCTCCGCCCGGCGCGCGAAATCTCCGGCGACCTCTACGACTTTTTCGAACACCCCGACGCCCACTACGTCATCGCCTTTGGCGACTCCAGCGGCAAGGGCGCCGCCGCGGCTCTCTACGGCGCCATGGTCAATGGCCGCATGCGCACCCTTGCGCCGCGCCGCCGCAGCCCCGCCGAACTGATGAAGGTGCTCAACGACGCCCTCATGCAGCGCAAGGTCGAAGGCCGCTACGTCACCCTGCTGCTCGTCCTCTGGAGCGCCCACGAAGGTACCTTCACCATCTGCAACGCCGGCGGCTCTCCGCCGCTCGTCTGCCGCGCCGGCGAGATCCATAAAATGCGCGCCGAAGGCGTCCCGCTCGGCCTGCTGCCCGGCCGCGAATACGACGAGATCGTCTTCGAAGCCCGCATCGGCGACCTCGTCGTGCTCTTCTCCGACGGCGTGACCGACCACCTCAGCCCGTCCGGCGAAGAGTACGGCCGCCACCGCCTCGCCGACGTCGTGCGCCGCTGCGAAAACATGGAACCGAACCGCATCGTCGAGGAAATCTTCCAGGATCTCGACCGCTTCAATACCGAACGTTTCGACGACCAGACCCTGATCGTCATGCGAGTGAAAGCCTGATGTTCCGCTACCAAAACAACCGCCTCGATTGCGACGGCGTCGATCTCGAACAGATCGCCCGTGAAGCCGGCACGCCGTGCTACGTCTACTCCGCGCGCGCCATCCTCGACGCCTACCGCGACTACGACGCCGCCTTTGGCAGCCTGCCTCACATGGTCTGCTATGCCGTGAAGGCCAACTCCACGCTCGCCATTCTCTCGCTGCTCGCCAGAGCCGGCAGCGGTTTTGACATCGTATCGGGCGGCGAACTCCATCGTGTTCTCGCCGCCGGCGGCGACCCGTCGCGCATCGTCTTCTCCGGCGTCGGCAAGACCGCGGCCGAAATCGAATTCGCGCTCGAAAAGGGCGTCGGCAATTTCAACAGCGAGTCGGAAGGCGAACTGGCCCTGATCGACGAAGTCGCCGGCCGCATGGGCAAGGTCGCGCACTTCTCCCTTCGCGTCAATCCCGACGTCGATGCCGTCACTCACCCTTACATCAGCACCGGGCTGCGCGACCATAAGTTCGGCATCGATATCGAAGTTGCCGAAGCCGTCTACCATCGCGCCCGCGGCTTCAAACATCTGCGCGCGTCGGGCGTCAGCTGCCACATCGGTTCCCAGATTCTCGACTACGCACCGATACTCGAAGCCGCCGGCAAGGTGCTCGCTCTCGTCTCTCGCCTGCAGTCGGCCGGCTTGCCCATCGACCAGGTCGATCTCGGCGGCGGCCTCGGCATCGCGTATCAGGCAGCCGACCAGCCGCCCGCGATTCAGAAGTTCATCGCCGACCTCAGCGCCCGCATCGAAGAAAGCGGTCTTCGCGTGATGGTCGAACCCGGCCGCTCCATCGTCGGCAACGCGGGCGTGCTGCTCACGCGCGTGCTCTATCGCAAGAAGAGTCCGTCCAAGGAATTCGTCATCGTCGATGCGGCTATGAACGATCTCATCCGGCCGTCGCTTTACGAAGCGCACCATGAAATCATGCCGCTGCGTCACGCGCCCGAACTCAACCGCTCCGTCGTCGATGTCGTCGGCCCCGTCTGCGAATCCGGCGACTTCCTCGCGCTCGACCGCGACCTGCCGGATATTCAGCCGGGCGAATACATCGCCCTCGGCTCGGCCGGCGCCTACGGCTTTGTGATGGCCTCGAACTACAATTCGCGTCCCCGCCCGGCCGAAGTGCTGGTGGAGAACGGCACGTGGCGCATCGTGCGCCGCCGCGAAACTTACGACGATCTCATCCGTGGAGAATCCGCATGACCGCCGACCCGCGTTTCCCCATCGGCCCGTTCAAGTGGCCGCTGACCGTGCCCGCCGCGGCGCGCGCCGAATACATCGCCCGCATTGCCGCGCTGCCCGGTCGCGTGCGGCAGGCCGTCGAAGCTTTGACCGATGCGCAGCTCGACACGCCCTACCGCGAAGGCGGCTGGACGGTCCGCCAGGTCATCCATCACATTCCCGACAGCCACATGAATGCTTTCATCCGCTTCAAGCTGGCACTGACGGAAAACGAACCGGTGATCAAGCCCTATGATGAGGCAGCGTGGGCGCGCCTCGGCGACGTGGCGGGCACGCCCGTTGAGACGTCACTGTGCCTGCTGGACTGCCTGCACAAACGCTGGGTGGTGCTGCTGAATGGAATTGCTGAAGAAGACTGGAAGCGGCGTTTCGTGCATCCGCAGCTGGGGCCGGTCACGCTGGAGAAAAATCTGGCGCTCTATGCGTGGCACGGCGACCACCATCTGGCGCATATTGCCGCGCTCGGTTTCGGAGTCCGCTAGACGAAGCCGCGGCTACTCTTCAGGCGGCGCGGCTTCTTCGGAGGCGATTTCTTCTTCCGCGAGGTCTTCGGCAACGGGAGCGTCTTCGTTCTCGTGCTTCGAGTAGTAGTACGTGTACTTGCTGTACAGTTCGCCGGCTCGCGCGCCGTTGGCAACAATGCCCAGCACGTTGTTTTCGCAAAGCGTCTGCATCGCGCGGATGACGTTGTCGTAGGTCGTCGAACCGATGCGCACCACCATCAGCGTGCCGTCGGTAAGAGTCGCAAGCAGGTTGGCGTCGGCGGAAAACAGCAGCGGCGGCGTGTCGAGGATCACCCAGTTGAAGATCTTGCGCAGACCTTCGAGCGTGTGCCGGACGTGCCGCATGTTCAGCAGTTCGAGCGGATTCTTCACCTGCGAACCGGCGGGCAGGAAGTAGAGGTTGGTACCCCCGATGCGGCGCACACACTCTTCGAGCGGCTTTTCGGCCAGCAGGAAGTCGGAAAATCCCGGAGTGCGTTCGCACTGGAAAAGGTTATGCACCACAGGGCGCCGCAGATCGAGATCGGCCAGCAGCACCGGCGATTCCAGTTGCGCCTGGGTGAGCGCGAGATTGACGGCGGTGAAAGTCTTGCCTTCGGCGGGCGACGCGCTGGTCACTACGATCGAGTGCAGGTCCTGCTGGCTCTGCAGATGGTTCAGACGAGTCCGGAGGCTGCGGAATTCTTCCGACGGCACTTCATGCGGACGCTCGTTGCTGATCAGATGCGTTTCCGGCGCGGGAGAGAAAGGGATCACGCGGCAGAGGCCAAGGAAGCTGCGCCAATCGACGTCGAGCACCCTGGCATCGGACCGGATCACGCCCTGACCGCCGCCCGCCGAGGGATAGTTGCTCAGCGGTACGTCCATCATCGCCGGACCGCCGGGGAGCGGACCGTCGTCCTGCAACATGAGCGAGGAAGGGTCGTCGGGAAGCGGCATGCTGCCCGGCTCGGGTGTCCCGAGCATCTGCTCCGCTCTCCTCAATGCGTCATGAACACGGCTCATAAGCGACCTGCTCTCTTCCCGGGCATATCTGGTGTCGTGGCAGCTGGCATTTTAGACCGCATACGTGTAGTGGTAGTACAGCGAGGCGGCTACGGCGATGGCTCCGATTACGATGCCGGCCGACCAGATGAGATAGGTCATTCGTCTCTTGCGGCGCACCACCATGGTGTTTTCGAGCAGCGGGATGCTGCTCAGCACCGGCAAATTCGTATAGGCCCGAACATCTTTCAGATTCTTGAGCGACGTGTCCTTGGCCTCCTGAACACCGGCCAGCGCGAGACCCAGCACAAATGCGATTGCCGTTCCCGAACCCACGATGAGCCAGCGGTTGGGCTTGGCCGGCTGCACAGGCAGTGACGGCGGATCGAGTACGTCCAGATTTTCACCGGCTTTGCGCTGCAGCAGTTCCCCGTTCTGATCGGCCAGCTGCTGCTTGCCCTGCAGTGTCTGATACTTTTCCGCCGCGGCGCGCTCGTCGCGCACCAGATCGGCATACTTGGCTTCGATGCCGGAAGTGGCCGCCAGACGTTCCTGGTAGTTGGCGATCTGCTTTTCGATTTCGGCCTGATCTTTGCTGCGGGTCTTGCGCTCCATCTCGAGCGACTGGAGATCGGCTGCCGTGGCATCGATCTGGCCCTGCAGTTCGCTTTCGGATTTGGCGACGGCGAAATTGGTAGCCTTTCTCGCCGCGGCCGTGCGCGCCTTCTGGGCTTCGGCCCGGGCCTTGGCTTCGGCATCCCGCGCCGCCGCATCTTCTGCTTCCTGCAGCGCCTTCAGGTCATCCCGCTCCTTGCGCAGAACGTTCAGCCTGTTTTCCGCATCCCGAATATCCGGATAGGTCGACTTATACACCTGATGCAGCTGGTTCAACTGCGACTCGGTATCCTGAATCAGCCGGTTGAGAGCCACCAGACGTTCGTTCTGCTGGCGGGTCTGCACGGAGGCCGGCAGTTCGCTGTTCTGCGATTCCCGGTCAAACACCGTGAGCAGTTCCTGCTGGCTTTTCAGCGTCTGCAGATGCGTCTCCAGCTGGACCTTGTTCTGCGCCAGACGGTTGAGACTGTCATTGGCGGCGTTGGCCTGGTTCTGCAGGGCCGTCAACTGCGCCATGTTGAGCTGCGACTGCTCGGGCAGCTTGCCCTGATTTTCCACGCGGAACCGGGTGAGTTCCTCATCCAGCTTGTCGAGGTTGGCCTTGGCTTCGTTCAGCGAATCGGAGACGAAGGACTTCACCACGTCCTGCTGGGTTCTCTGCGACGTCAGGTTCGCGTCCTGAAACTTGGTGATCAGCGCCTGTACCGTCTGCTGGGCCTTCAGCCGGTCCGGGTACGAGAACGAAACAGTGAAGGCCGAAGCCCGCCGCCGGTCGTCGCCGGGCAGAGAGACAATCTGGATTTTGATGTCCTTATTGCGCATCTCTTCGATCACGTCTTCGAGCGGCTTGCTCTGCCGGTCCGACTTGTACAGATCGAGACGCGGATCCTGAATCAGCCCGGAAAGACTGGTGCGGCTCAGGATTTCGTTCTCCATCTGCATGATCCGCTCGGTCAGTTGCTGGTTAATCGTGGTCGCCACGATATTCTGCGAAATCTGAGCGGGGGTAATCTGCATTTCCGCGGTGGAAATGTAGGTATTGGGCAGCAAAAACGCGGTCACGATGGCGATCACGAGACCGGCGAAGGTGGGTCCGACGATCCAGGAAACGTGCCGCCGAGCGACGTCGATGTAATCTTCGAGGTCCAGGGCTCGCCGCGAAATGGCGATATAGCCGGAATTGGCTGTGGCTGTCATCGTAATTTACTCCGTGTTTCTGCCCGACGGTTCATCTCGGCATCCCGGCGACGGCTTGTGCCATCAGGGAACAAAGATCCGGTCTCCATTCTCCAGTTTGATGTTCTGCTCCATGTGCTTGCCCTGACTCACTTCCTTGTAATTGAAAGGGAGTTTTTTGGTGCCGCGCAGAATATAGATTTTCTTCTGATTGGCGAAGTCGCGGAAACCGCCCGCGTTGGACAACGCGTCCAGCACCGTCAGCGCGCCCACCAGCGGAAATTCACCGGGTTTGCCAACTTCACCGAAAATGTAGAACTTTTTGCTGTTGACCTTCGTGACCTGAACGTCGACTTCCGGCTTGATCAGAAAATCCTCAAGCTTGGCCCGCAACGATTCGCGCAGCACACTCACGGTCACGCCGTCGGCTTTGATTTCGCCGATCAGCGGCATGGAGATCATGCCATCCGGCCGTACATCTACAAGTCCAGTCAGGTTCTGATTGCCCCACACCCGCACGTAGAGCACGTCGAGCGGGCCGATCACGTAAGGCCCTTCGGTGGACTTATCGGAAGAGGCAGTCTCGGCGCGCCGCGAAGGAGGAAGTAGTTCGGCGGCGTTCGGCATCTGCACGGCGTCCGGAGCTTTGGCTGCATCTCCTGCTGCTTCCTTGCCCGCTGCATCCTTGCCCGCTGCTTCCCTGCCCGCTGCGTCCCTGCCCGCTGCTTCCCTGCCCGCTGCGTCCCTGCCCGCTGCGTCCTTGCCCGCTGCTTCCCTGCCCGCAGCTTCCTTTGCTGCTGCATCTGCTGCATCCGCCGACTGGGTTAGCGCGCCGGGCGGCGCCGGTGCAGACAGCGGGTCGGAGTCCGGCATCGGGGGACGCGTGGATTCCAGCGCTCCGCCGACGGCAGGACCCGCCGCGGCGGGTGTTCCTTCAATCTGCTGTGCCACACCAGTGGCAGCACAGAAGAACATGGCGGCACACGCGATCGGTAACGAGATCCTCAGCAACAGCTTCATGGCTCCTGTATAAATCGTACCAAGCTTAGAGCCTCAAATGAATATACTTAAGTTATTAATGGCTAGCGCAACCTGGAAAGGGTCGTACTTCCTCGCCAAGACGGATCCGGACACGTATTCGGCGGCACAATTCGCCAAAGACGGGCAAACGACATGGGACGGAGTGCGCAATGCGCAGGCGCTGCAGGCCGTTCGCGCGATGCGGTCGGGAGACCGCGTCTTCATTTATCACAGCATGGGAGAGGCGGCCGTCGTGGCCGTAGCCGACGTTGTCGGCGACGGGCGTCCGGACCCGGTGAATCCGAAACTGGCGGTGGCCGACTTCCGGTATCGCTGCGCGATCGAACCGCCGGTGACGCTGCGGGAGATTAAAGAGAGCGGGCTGTTCGATGACTGGTCGCTGGTCCGGCAGAGCCGGCTTTCGACGATGGAAGCGCCGGCGAAATTCGTGAAGTGGATGCGCGCCCGGCGGAAGGCGCTCGATTTTTGAACCACGGCGCGGCCGGCAAACGCCGCGCTGCTCCACGGCTTCCACTGCCCGTCCCGGCTTCCGATTCCCGGCAGCATTCCCGCGACGCTTATTCCAAAAATGGAATCGGCTGTCCGGTAACCACGGTAACTAATTTCTTTTCAGCAGCGAAGATTCGAATCCACAAAATTATAGTGGCACCTGAGATGCTATAAGAAGAAGCACGCAGGGGCACTGGCCGGCAGGAACCGGCCGGCCGTTGCGCGCCTTCCAGGCCAATGCTGCAGGAACTGAAATTTCAGCTTTCGACCGCCATACTGACCGTGCTCACGATCGCGGCGGGCGTGGCTGCCGTGCTGAATTATCAACAGATCCAGCGGTTTCGCCTGCCGGACGACGGCGTGACATGGGCGGACCAGACGGCGGCGGACCGGGGAGCGGCAAGCGGGGAGAACCGGGTGGTTGCGCTGCGGGTGCTGGCCGGCGGACCGGCCGACCGGGCGGGCATTCGAGTCGGCGACGTGCTGGTTTCGATCCAGAGCGCGCCGATCCGCGACACCAAAGACATTCCGCGGCGACTGGCGTATGTGGGCGCGTGGGCGAAGGCCGCCTACGTGGTGCACCGGGCGCGGGTGGACGTGCCGGTGGCCGTCATTGTGGGCGAGGCGGCGCGCGGGGTCGCGATTACGTATCAATATCTGGTGGGGCTCGCCTACCTGGCGATCGGCCTGTTCATTTATTTCCGCCGCGGCAGCGCCGCAAAGGCGAGGCATTTTTACATCTTTTGCCTGGTTTCATTTGTCTTTTACTGCTTTCACTACACGGGCAAGCTGAATGCCTTCGATCAGGTGATTTATTGGGGCAACCTCGTTTGCGGATGGCTGGCACCGGCGCTTTTCCTGCACTTCTGCCTGATTTTTCCCGAACCCAGAGAATGGTACCGGCGCTGGACGTGGACCGCCCTTTACGCGCCGGGCACCTTGCTGACGCTGTTGACGGTAGCGTTTGCGACCGGCTTTATTGCGGCGCCGGGCGTGTCGTCGCTGGTGATCCGCGAGGCGCTGGACCGGACATGGATGGGGCTGCTGACGCTGACGTATCTGGGGTGCGCGGCAGTGCTGCAATCCGGCTGCCGGAAGGCGGAAGATCCGGTGATCCGGCAGCAGCTGAAGTGGCTGCGCAATGGAATGGTGTTCGGGTTCGCGCCGTTCGCGGCCCTGTACGCGGTTCCGTATGTCTTCGATCTCCCGCTCAGCCCGTACCTGAATTATTCAGTGATCACGCTGCCGCTGATTCCGCTCACCATCGCGTATGCGATTGCGCGCTACCGGCTGATGGACGTGGACGTGATCTTCCGCCGCGGCTACGCTTATACGCTGGCGACGCTGATCGTGCTGGCGGCGTTTTACGGGCTGGTGTTTTCGCTCGGCAGCCTGGTACAGAAGAATTTTAAAGACCTCGGCAGCACCGGCCTGATCAGCGTGATGCTGATCGCAACGTTCCTTTTCCAGCCGCTGCGCAACTGGATCCAGGAGAGGCTGGACCGTTATTTCTACCGCGACCGTTACGACTACCGGCGGACGCTGATCGAATTCGCGCGCGAACTGAATTCGGAGACGGATCTGGATTCGATGCTGCAATCGGTGGCGGACAGGCTGATGCAGACGCTCTCGATCCGGCACGTGGCGTTTTTCCTCGCGGAGAATCAGACGGCGGAGAACGAGGGCGGCGACGGCAACGGAGAGAGCGGCGAGGCAGCGGAACAGACGGGCTGGAAGCTGCGCATGTCGATGGGATCGAGCGCGCGGCCGCTGAGTTCCTCCGAATCGCTGGACCTGAGTTTTCTGAACTGGCCGAGGCGTTCGCCGTATATTTTCTTCGAGCGCACCCGGTATCATCTGGACGCGGTGGCGGCGGCGTGGCCGCTGCCGATCCGGCAGACGATTGCCGATCTCGACCTCAACTACTATCTGCCCTGCACGGTCCGCGGACGGACCATCGCGTTCCTCGGCGTGAGCCGGACCGAGACCGGCGAATTTCTTTCGAGCGACGACGTGGAACTGCTGCTGACGCTGGCCAACTATGTCGGGATCGCGGCGGAGAATGCGAGTCTGTACCGCTCGCTGCGCCAAAAGGTGGATGAATACGAGCGCCTGAAGGAGTTCAGCGAGAACATCGTTGAATCGATCAACGTGGGCATTCTGGCGGCGGGGCTGGACGACCGGGTGGAGAGCTGGAACACGCAGATGGAACGGCTGAGCGGCATTGGACGCGCGGACGCGGTGGGGCGAACCCTGCAGGAACTTTTTCCGGCGGGGCTCGTCGAACAATTTGACCGCACACGCGGGGAGATGCGCATCCATAATCTGGACAAGATCGGCGTCGACATGGCGCGGGGCGAAGCGACGATGAACGTGGCGATCGCGCCGCTGTTTTCGCGGGAGAACGAGCGGATCGGGCGGCTGGTGATTTTCGACGATATTACGGACCGCGCGGAACTGGAGCGGCGGCTGGTGCAGGCCGACAAGCTTTCGAGCATCGGGCTGCTGGCGGCGGGCGTGGCGCACGAAGTGAATACGCCGCTGACGGTGATTTCGACCTACGCGCAGATGCTGGCGCGGCAGGTGGCCGACGACGAGCAGAAGTCGCGGATGCTGGAAAAGATCGCGCGGCAGACATTCCGGGCGAGCGAGATTGTCAATTCGCTGCTGAAGTTTTCGCGGACGCCTTCGGCGGACATGAGCGAGGTGCAGCTGAACCGCGTCATCGAAGAAACGCTGTCGCTGCTGGAACACCAGATGCGCAAGACGGGGGTCGAGGTGCGGATCCGGCTGGACGCGGCGCTGGGGCCGATCAAAGGCAATCCCGGCAAGCTGCAGCAGGTGTTCCTCAATTTATTTATGAACGCCCGCGATGCGATGGAGCCGGGCGGCGTGCTCGAAGTGGAAACGATGACCGTGGTGACGGCGACGGGCGAGAAGGCGATTGCCGTGGATGTATCCGACACCGGCCACGGGATTGCGCCGGAGCATCTGAGCCGCATCTACGATCCGTTCTTCACCACGAAATCGGAAAAGAAGGGCACCGGGCTGGGGCTTTCGGTAACGTACGGAATTATTCAGGAGCACGGCGGCCTGATTGAAGCGCTTTCGCGGCCCGGCGGGGGCACGACGTTCCGGCTGGAGTTCCCGGCCTCGGTACGGAAGGAAGTTCATGCCGGGTGACGGCAAGCCGACGATGGCAACGTCATGATGGCGACAAGGGACAGAGTGGGATCTTCAACTAAAGGACGCATCCTCGTCATCGACGACGAGATTGAGATTCGCGAGAGCCTTGAAACGCTGCTCGATCTGAACGGCTACGAAGTCGACCTGGCGCCGGGAGCGGCGGAGGGCGAGCGAAAGCTGGAATCGCGCGCCTACGATCTGGTGCTGCTCGATCTGATGATGCCGGGCAAGAGCGGCATGGAAGTGCTGCGCGACGTGCGCGAACGCGACCGGCACACGCCGATCTTCATGATCACGGCATACGGGACGGTGGAAGCGGCGGTGCAGGCGGTGAAGCTGGGGGCCGACGATTATCTGGCCAAGCCGTGGGACAACGACAAGCTGCTGCTGGAGATCAACCGTGTCATTGCCGGCCAGCGGCTCGTCGATGAAAACACGCAGCTGAAGCGGGCGCTGAAACAGCGTTACAGCTTCCCCAATATTGTGGGCAAGAGCGAGCGAATGCTGCGCGTGCTCGATCTGGTGAGCCAGGTGGCCACGAGCCGTTCGACTATTCTGATCACGGGTGAGACGGGCACGGGCAAGGAACTGATCGCGAAGGCGATTCACGCCAATTCGCCGCGCGTGGATCATGCGTTCGTGCCGGTAAACAGCGGCTCGCTGCCGAGCGATCTGCTGGAATCGACGCTGTTCGGACACGTGCGCGGGGCGTTTACCAGCGCCGTGCACAACAAGAAGGGCGCGTTCGAAGTCGCAAACAAGGGCACGATCTTTTTCGACGAGGTGGGGACGATCGGGCCGGAGACGCAGTCGAAGCTGCTGCGCGTGATTCAGGAAAAGGAGTTCACGCCGCTCGGTTCGAACGAAGTTATCAAAGTGGACGTGCGGATTCTGGCGGCCACCAATGCCGATCTGCGGAAGATGGTGGAGGAAAAAAAGTTTCGCGAGGACCTTTACTACCGGCTCAACGTCATCAACATCAATCTGCCGCCGCTGCGCGACCGGCGCGAGGATATTCCGCTGCTGATCCAGCACTTCCTCGATAAATTCTGCCGGGAAAACGAGAAGTATCTGGACGATCAAAACCGCACGACGCTGCGCTTCGAACCCGAAGCGATGCAGTTGCTGCTGGATCATTCGTGGCCGGGCAATGTGCGCGAACTGGAGAACGTAGTGGAGCGGGCCGTGGTGCTGGCGGCGTCGGTGGTGATTCCGCTGGACGTGCTGCCGGATTATTTACTGCACGCGGGCGGGATTCGGCTGCGGCGGTCGGAAAACGGGGCGCTGCCGTCGGATGCGTCGCTGTTCGAAATTGTGGCGGACTTCGAGCGGCGGACGATTGTGGAGCATCTGGACCGCTGCAACTGGAGCCAGACGGAGGCGGCGGAGGCGATGCGGGTGCCGCTGTCGACGCTGAATCAGAAGATCAAGCGGCTGAATATCGACGTGAAGCGGCGCGGCGAAAAGACGGTGTAAGCAGGTACTCCGGCGGCTTAGCGGCCGCCAGCCATGTGCTGCAGATCCTTCTCGTTTTCCACACAGAAGGATTCGATGAGATCGGTATCCGGCAGCAGTCGCAGATTGAATTTCACCGTCACGGCGCGCGAGAAGAATTTCGGATCTTCGAGCGTGAGCTGGAGTTCCATGCGGCCGATGCTCAGGCGATGAAATCGTTCGGTAATGCGCATGGCATCGGAATGCGGATGGCCGAAGCCATCGAGCAGTGAACGGTTATTGAAACCGGCCGTTTCCACCACAAGCGTGTCGCCTTCCCAGCGGCCGGAGGAGTAGCCAAGCCAGGTTGGCTGCGGGTCAGGCGTGTGTTTGCGGCCATCGAGGAAGATTTCGCGGTGGCTCATGTTTTCTTCGTACATGACGACGATAAGGCCGGGAGTCTGCACGATGCGCGCAGGGCTGGGGTGGGTATCGACAATCGGCATGCCCCAGGGCTCACAGCGCGTGGCGGGATGGGCCTTTTCGAGACCGTTGCCGCGGGCGGCCATGGCGGCTTTATAAGCGGGGAGGAAGAGCGGATCGTCGGGCTTAACGTCGGCGAGAAAGTTGATGAAGTAGACGGTTGGGTCGTCCTCACCAAGGCCGTTGATGCCGTCGCCGAAGTAATGAAAGAGTGTTTCGCGCGAGGCACCTTCGGGTTGCCAGATGCCGGAAAGGTCGGGCTGGCCGTCCTTCGTGCGGGGGGCTTTGGCGGCGAGGTCGGGTTTGCCGTCTTTGCCGCGGGGAAGCGAGGCGTCGGGATAGCTGATCCACTGGGCCTGCGCGACGACGCTGACGGCAAACAGAAGCAGACTGCGGGCGGTGCATCGCATCATAAAGGATTCCGGCTGGAGATTGGCTGGCTCGGAGTTTTTTGAGAGTATCACGGCCAGCCAGCATCGGGAGTGCCGGACGCCAGGCGGGGCACAAATTACTAGTATTCTGGAAGCGTGCGACGCCATCCTGCCATTCCGTGGGTTCTTCCTTTTGCGATCTTCATCGCGTTGCTGGCGCTGCAGTCGACAATAGCGGTGCCGGTGTGGGCGCGGCTGGTGCTGCCGCTCATTGCCATTGCTGTCTATTCGCGCGACGCGCTGCGCGGGGGGCCGTCGAAACCGCTGCAGAGCATTCTGCTCGGCGTCGCGGTGTTTGTTGTCTGGATCGGGCCGGACCTGATTTCGTCTTCGTGGCACCACTTCATCCTTTTCGATAATGCGGTGATGGGGCATCCGGCGGGCAACACGCCGCCGGCTGCGAAGAACGATCCGGTGTTCCTCGCGATTCGCATCGCGGTGAGCGTGATTGCGGTGCCGTTGCTCGAAGAGCTCTTCTGGCGTGGCTGGATGATGCGGTGGCTGATCAGCTCAAACGATTTCGAAAGTGTCGCGCTCGGGACTTTTGCGCCGCTCGCGTTCTGGGCCACGGCGCTGCTGTTCGCCTCCGAGCACGGCTCGTTCTGGGACGTGGGTCTGGTGACGGGCGTGATCTACAACTGGTGGATGATCCGCACGCGCAACCTGTGGGACTGCATCCTCGCGCACTCGGTCACCAACGGCGTTCTGGCGGCGTACGTGATCTATGCGGGACAATGGCAGTACTGGCTGTAGGCCGCGCGCGGCCTGGCAGCCGGACTCCTTAAAAGACCATGATTCAACTTTCCGAAGCCGGCAAACGCTTCGGCCCCAAAACTCTGTTCGAAGACGTCAACTGGCTGATCACGCCGAAGGAGCGTGCCGGCATTGTGGGCGCCAACGGCACCGGCAAGTCCACGCTGCTGAAGGTGCTGGCCGGGATCGAAACACTCGATTACGGCACGCTGAGCATCGGGAAAGGCATCCGCGCCGGTTATCTGCCGCAGGACGGCATCCATCTCACGGGTCGCACGGTGTTCGCCGAGTGCATGTCGGTGTTCGCCGGCATTCATGCGCTGGAGGCGGAGCAGCAGGAGCTTTCGCACCGGATGGCGGAACTGGATCACGAATCGGCGGAATACCAGCAGGTGGCCGACCGGTTTCATCAGGCAGAGGCTGAGTTCCGCGCCAAGGACGGCTACAACATTGAATCGCGCACCGGGTCGGTTTTGTCAGGGCTGGGGTTCAGCCGCGCGGACTGGGAGCGGCGGGTAGAGGAGTTTTCCGGCGGCTGGCAGATGCGCATCGCGCTGGCCAAGCTGCTGCTGGAAGAGCCGAATCTGCTGCTGCTGGACGAGCCGACGAACCATCTCGATCTGGAAGCGCGGAACTGGCTGGAATCGTATCTGGCGAATTATCCGAATGCGTTTGTGCTGATCTCGCACGACCGTTATTTTCTGGATGTGACGGTCACGAAGATCGTCGAGATCTGGAATAAGAAAGTTCACTTTTACACGGGCGGGTATTCGAAGTTCGAGCAACAGAAAGACGAGCGGCGGACGCAGCTCGAAGCCGCCTACGCGGCGCAGCGGGAGCGAATCGAGGCGCTGGAAGCTTTCATCAACAGGTTCCGTTACCAGGCGACGAAGGCCAAGCAGGTACAGAGCCGCATCAAGGAACTGGAGAAGATCGAACGGATTGAGATTCCGCCCGATGAGAAGACGATTCACTTCAGCTTTCCGCAGCCGAAGCCGAGCGGGCGCATCGTGGCGGAGTTTAAGGACGTCTCCAAGAGCTACGGCGAGAAGGTGGTGTTTGCGGGCGCGAACTTCAACATCGAACGGGGCGACCGGGTGGCGCTGGTGGGCGTGAACGGCGCGGGTAAGTCGACGCTGATTAAGCTGCTTTCCGGCGCGGAGCCGCTGACGTCCGGCGAGTATGTGCTGGGGCACAACGTTGTGGTGGATTACTTCGCGCAGGATCAATACAAGGCGCTGGATGTGGAATCGACGCTGCTGGACGACCTCGGCCGCGTGGCTCCGCGGGCGACGAACACGGAACTGCGCAGCATCCTGGGCTGCTTCCTGTTCAGTGAAGACGACGTATTTAAGCGCATCGGCGTGCTTTCGGGCGGAGAACGCAACCGCTACGCGCTGGCGCGGATGCTGATGATGCCGGGCAACTTCCTGCTGCTGGACGAACCGACGAACCACCTGGACATGCGGGCGAAGGACGTGCTGCTGACGGCGCTGGAGAAGTTCAGCGGCACGGTGGTGTTCGTTTCGCACGACCGGTATTTCATCGACAAGCTGGCCACGCGAGTGATTGAAGTCGCCGACGGCGGAGTGCATCTGTATCCGGGCAACTACGAAGAATACGTCTGGCGCAAGGAGGGCGGCGGAGCGGCGGCGGCGCCTGCAACCGCGGCACCGCAGAGTTCGAAGCAGGAAGCCAGGAACACGCAGGCGACGCAAAAGGGGCAGCAGCAGCGGGCCCCGCAGCAGGCGGCCCAACAGCAGCAGAAGCCGGCGGCGAAGGCCGAGGAAGAGAAGAGCCGGCGGCTGAATCCGATCAAGCTGCGGCAGATGAAGGAACGGCAGCGCGCGATCGAAGACGAGATCACGCGGCTTGAAGTGGAGATTGCGGATTTCGAAGCAGCGCTCTCGAATTTCCAGAGCGCGGAGATGAGCATCGAGATCGCCGAACTGCTGGAATCGCGCCGCACGGACATGCAGAATCTGCTGACGGAGTGGGAAGAAGTCTCGGGCATCATTGAAGCCAACCGATGAAACTTTATCTTTCCGAAGAAGACGTTGCGGCGTGCCTGCCAATGGGCAAGGCCATCGAACTGGTGGAAGGCGCGTTCCGGCAAATGGCGGCGGGAACGGCCGTGAATCAGCCGCGGCGGCGCGTAGTGCTGCCGACCGGGTCGGTGTTGCACTACATGGCGGCGGGGACGGCGGAGTATTTCGGGATCAAGGTGTACTCGGTGAATGCGAAGTCGGGCGCGCACTTCGAGTTTCTGCTGTACCGGTCCGGGGACGCCGTGCCGTTGGCGACGATGGAGGCGAACCGGCTGGGCCAGATCCGTACGGGCGCGGCGAGCGGCGTGGCGACCAGGCTGCTGGCGCGCGAAGGCGCATGCGTCGCCGGAGTGATCGGGAGCGGATTTCAGGCCGAGACGCAACTGGAGGCGGTGGCGGCGGTGCGCAGGCTCACGGCAGTCCGCGTGTGGAGCCGCAATGCGGTGAAGCGGGAGGGCTTCGCGGAGCGGATGTCGGCACGGCTGGGAGTTTCGGTGCGCGCGGTGGAGACGGCGCGGGAGTGCGTGGAAGCGGCGGACATCGTAATCACGATGACGAACGCGAAGACTCCGGTACTGGAAACTTCGTGGATTTCACCGGGTACACACATCAATGCGGCGGGATCCAACTGGGCGCACCGGCGCGAGTTGCCGGCGGACCTGGTGATTGGCCGGGCATCTCTGGTGGCCGTCGATTCGGTGGAGGTGGGGCAACTGGAGGCGGGCGACCTGCTGCTGGCGCAGAAAGAAATGCAGGCGGCTGAACTGCCGGCGGTGGAACTGGCCGACATCGCAGCCGGCAAGAGAGCGGGTCGGACAGCTGACAGCGAGATCACGATCTTCAAGTCGAACGGACTTGCTGTGGAGGACGTGGCGGCAGGCGGCTGGGTTTACGAAGAGGCAGTGCGGCGCAAGCTCGGAACGATGCGCTAGCCGGTTTTCGGCAGAGTCCGCGGTCAGGCCGCGAAGGCTATTCCTGGATCGCAGGCTGCTGATCGGAGTCGCGCCACGCGCTGATCTTCAGGCGGCGGCAGACCCAGCAGAGTTGCTCACTGGCGCCCGGGACACAGTCGGATCCGCAAACCGTACACTTCGGCGCAGCAACTTTCAACGGGCGCAAAGGAGACAGGGCGCGGCGAGTGTCCAGGCTGATTTCCGGAGCCAGAATTTCAGGCGCTACGGCGTCATCCTGGACGGGGGGCTCGGGCTGAGCCGCTGGCTTGCGTTTCATGGCTATTCCCACTATAAGCCACCCGGGCTATCTGGTGGTGGCCGGCGTGGCGAGAATATTTTCGAGTTCGCCGATCTGCTTCTGCACCTGCGCGGCGTCGGGCGGATCTTTGGCGTACTTCAGATAGGAACGCAGGGCATCGAGAGCGCCGGGCACGTCGTTCTTCTCGTAAAGAACCATGGCGAGAATCTGATCGGAGCGGGGCTCGCTGTGGTTGGGATCGAGGCGCAGGGCTTCTCGCGCGCTCTTTTCGGCCGCCTCGAAGTGCTGCGCGTTGAAGTTGGCGACAGCATTGAAGAACCAGAGCTGCGGGTACCCGGCGGGATTGAGGTGAACGGCGCGATCGAGATTCTTCGAGGCGTCTTCCCAGTTTTTCAGGCGAAGTTGGGCGAGGCCGAGTTCGGTCCAGGAGTCGGCCAGTTTCGGATCGGCGTCTACCGACTTTTGAAGCGCGGCGACGGCCCCGGGATCGTCCTTGAGGCGGGCGCGGGCGCGGCCGAGATCGAGCCACGCGGCGGCGAACCTCGGATAGAGCGAGGTCGCCTTTTCAAATTCTTTCACTGCCTGTTCGGGCTTCGATTTCTGCAGCCAGTCCTCACCCTTTTGAAAGGCCTGCTGGGCAGCTTTGGGCGCGCTGAGGGTGGTTGCGCTGACAGAGGTGCCGTCCACGGCGGCAACGCGAGTGAGGACAATCGTGCCGACTTCGGATTCATCGAGAGGGCGGCGGCTGGAAAGATCGATGGGGGGCGCGCGAAAGCCGGTGGCGCTGACCTGCAGTTCACAACCAACCAGCGGGTACTGGCTCGCAGCCGAACCGCCAAGGGTGGCGCCGGATAAAGACGTGCCCGTCCCGACCGAACCGAAAGGACCGTCATTGCGGCCGGGTTCGGAGGCGTCCGCAATGCCGTCCGACGAGATAGCGCCGCTGTTAACCCGAACATTGAACTGGCCTTTTGCGTTGGCGTAGCCGAGGGTATGGCGGATGTTGGAGCAGACCCGCACGATGGCGACGTTCTGTGGCAGTTCGGAGCCGTCGCCGGTCACGACCCTTCCCGATACATACATGGGCGAGGAGGTGTCGCCGAGAGATGGCGCGGCGGGGGGGGAAGAGGACGAGTTGCCGCGCGGGGCGGTGCTCGCGGGCGGCGCCTGACTGGCACCGCCGGACGTGGATTGCGCCCACAGCGCCGAGGCCGCGGTGACGGCAAGAGCACAGATCAGAAAGGTCTTCGACATCGGCGTCAACGGAAGTGGCCTCATTATGGCACATCCCGGAGATGGTGAATTGCAGCCAGCGCGTCCCGGCAGGAGCCTCAGGCCGGAAGCAGGGCGGCGAGCGTGGCGAGGTCGGGAGCGCCGGTGACCGGCAGGCCGGCGGCGAGTTGAAAGTCGCAGACGGCGGCATGAGTGCGGCCGCCGGCGAGACCATCGACATCGTTCACCGGATAGAGGCCGCGGAAGGCGAGATAGAGCTGGGCGGCGCGAAGATCGAGGTCCGGCGCGGAGGCGGAGAGCCGCTCGAAAGCCGCCGCGAGTTTCGTGTCGTACTGGTTGGTGGCGAAGGTCGGCCCGTTATAGCGGCGGGCGAAGGCGGACCAGTCGCGGTCGCGCAGCGGCGCATCCAGATGGTTCGCCTTCAGGCAGGCGACGAAAGCACCCAGTTGCTGGTCTTCGGACTGGCACATAGCAGCCACCATATCTTCCACGGAAGCGAAGCCGGCGACGGAAAAGTTTTCGCCCATAATCTGCCCCAGCCCCCAGGAGGCGCTGCGCAGGGCGGCATCGCGATCGAGAGCGGCGGCGCGGAGGAGGCGGTCGTATTGGTGAGTTCCGGCGGGCCCGTAGCCGCCGGGGGTGGGGGCGCTGATGTCGCCATCGTCGTGAGCGCCGCCGGTGAGGCGATGGAAGACATGGCGCTCGAAGAGGATGGGCGGCCGGCGGTCGGCGAGGTAGCCGCAGCCGCTCGTTTCGACTGTGAATACGGTCCAGAGTTCGGCGGGGCCGGTGCGGAGATCGGCAGCGGCGCGGTCAATGGCGGATTGCGAGAGGGCGAGCGAAGCGCCGGTGAATTCAGAAGCGACTGGAACGGACATTGCGCCCCTATTCTGGCGGACCGCGCGAAGCCTGCGGAGGCAGTACCCAGGGCGGGCGCTGATTCCAAAGGAAATAAAATTTATGTAGTGTTGTGATGAACCGTGACCTTTTCCGCCGCGGAGCGTCTATTATGCCAAGAGCTCGAAACATGCACGACGCCGCCGAAACGGTAAGTGCCGGACTGGCCACACCTCTGGATGAAAACGCGCTGATCCGCGCCGCGCAACACGGCGACGGCGACGCCTTTGAACGTCTGGTGCGCACTTACGACCAGGGCGTACTGCGAATCGCGATGAATCTGCTGCGCTCGCCGGAAGAGGCGCGCGACGTGTATCAGGAAGCCTTCCTCAAGGCGCACCGGAATCTGCCGCAGTTCCGCTTCGATTGCTCGTTCCACACGTGGCTGTACCGGATCGTGACCAATACTTGTCTCGACCAGTTGCGCCGGCGCAAGGTGCGGAAAGAGGAGTCGGGCGTTGTTGAAACAGAAGAGGGGCCGGTGGACCGGCTGGCGCAGGCGCCGGAAACAGGCACGGCCGCGAATCCCGAGCGCGTCATGTGGAACCGGCAGCTTTCGGGAAAGATCGAGGCGGCGCTGGGCGGGCTGACGCCGCGGGAACGAACCGTATTTGAGCTGCGGCACTACGAAGGGCTGCGGCTGCGTGCGATTGGAGAAATTGTGGGGTGCACGGAAGAGGCGGCGAAGAACTGCCTGTTCCGCGCCACACAAAAAATGAGAGCAAGTCTGGAAGCATTTGTATGAGCTGCGAAGAAATTGTCCGTGAGATTCCGCTTTACGCCTACGGCGAAGTTTCGCCGGAAACCGAAGAGCGCGTGGAAAGCCATCTGGCCGGGTGCGCGACGTGCCGCGAAGAGATGGAGCGGCACCGGAAGTTTCTGGATGCGCTCGATCTGCGGCCGGACTATGCGAATGCCGTGGCCGACCCGGCGCTGCTGACGTCGTGCCGGGCGGAACTGCGCGCGCGGCTGGAAGCGGAGACGCAGAACGCATCGGCGTGGTCGCGCTGGTGGAGCGACGTGGTGAGTTCGTTCCGTGTGCCGATCCGGCTGCGGGTTCCGGCGGGCGCGATGGCGTTATTTGCGCTTGGATTTCTGGCCGCGCGTTTCACGCCGCAGTCGCTGGGCGGGGCGGCGGCAACGGCGGAGTACAGTTCGGCGTCGCTGGCGCAGCCGATGTTTTCGACGGTGCGTTCGGTGGAGCCGCAGTCGGGCAATGGAGAGATCGCGATCGCGGTGGATGACGTGGCGCGGCATGTGGTGCGGGGGCGGCTGGACGATCCGCGGATTCAGGAACTGCTGGTGAGCGCGGTGCGCGAGGAAAATAACCCGGGGATTCGGGCACAGTCGATCACAATGCTGCAGAATCAGGCGTCGTCACAGCAGGTGCGGCAGGCGCTGATTGAGGCGGCCTCGCACGACCCGAGCGCGGCGATCCGGCTGCAGGCGCTGCAGGGGCTGCGGCAACAGGCGGCGGATGAAGCGGTTCGGCGCATGCTGGCCAATGTGCTTCTGATGGATGAGAACGCCGGCGTGCGCAGCGGCGCCATCGATGTGCTGAGCGCGCAGCGGGATGAATCGATCGTGGGGCTTCTGCAGGAAGTAGTGCAACAGGAAGACGATAACTACGTGCGGGCGCGCGTGCAGCAGCTGCTGACGGCGATGCGCGCGTCTGTCGGAACGTACTGAGCAGGCACGCGCTGAAGCCGGAACGCGTGACGAACGGGGAAGCGGCGCGTCGATAGAAGCGGAGACGTTATGAAAAGTTTCAAATCCTGTGTGATTCCGGCGGCGCCGCTTCTGGCCGCGCTGTTTTTTGCACCGGCAGCTTCGTTCGCGCAAACGCGTGTGCCGCAGGCCCCGAGGTCGGCAACATTCGGACAGATTGCTTCGCGCGGTTATCTGGGAGTGGGCGTGGTAGCGCTCACCGATGAGCGCATCCGGGCGCTGGGCCTGAAAGACGGGCGCGGCGTGGAAGTCAAGCGCGTGGAAGAAGGCAGTGCGGCGGCGAAGGCGGGCCTGAAGGAGGGCGACGTCATCCTTGAGGTGAACGGTAAGAGCTTCGACGACGTGGAGCAGTTCATCCGGGGGATTGCGGAGCAGCAGCCGGGCGCAAAGGTCGGGCTGACGGTATGGCGCAACAATGCGAAACAGACGCTGACGGCAACGCTGGATGAACGCGCGGGGCGTCCGTTGTTCCTGCCCGGGCCGGACGGCGCGATGCCGCCCATGCCGGCCATGCCGACGCTGCCGCCGAACCTCGATGAGAAGCTCGACGCGCTGCGCGGCAACAGTGCGCGGGTCGGCTTCGAAGGCGAGGCGCTCACGGGCCAACTGGCCGATTACTTCGGCGTCAAGGAAGGAGTTCTGGTGCGCAGCGTGGCGGCCAATACACCCGCGGCAAAGGCAGGACTGCATGCCGGCGACGTGGTGGCCAAAGTCAACGGCGCGCCGGTGACTGCGCCGCGCGAGATCACCGGACTGGTGCGGACCAGCGGGAAGAAGACGGTGACGTTCACGGTGATCCGCAACCACAAAGAGATGCGGATCGACGTGGACGTTGCGCCGCAGAGCAAGGGCGAGACATCCGACCGCCAGGTGCTGTAGGGACCGCAGACCGATACCGGAGCCCGAAAAGAAAACGAGGGCGGACTCGGATGAGCCGCCCTCGTTGTTTTTTTGTCCGTCGTTGTTTCGGTCGTCGTTGTCTCGGTCGTCGTCCTATGTAGCTGTCGATGAGCAGGCCTTGACTAACAGACCATCGCCGAAGCGCCGGCCGGACGGCTGCAGCCGTCATAGATTTCGCTCAGGCCGTCCCACAGGGCGGTTAGAACCTGGTCGGCGACCTGCGCCACCGCTTCCGGCGAATTATTGGAACCGGCGATGATGGTTTCCCACTGCGCGGCGTGTTCCACGTCGGCTTCTTCATGCACGCGGAAATAGCGGAGCGTGTCGGCATCGGTGATGCCGTATTTTTCTTCGAGCCCGGAAATCTTCGCGCCGGCCACCTGCGGAATCTGCTTTTCGTAGCAATAAAGGGCGGCGGCGGCGAGACCGGTATCCATGCGGGCGGCGGTGGTGAACGCATCGATCATGGCCTGCATCTTCGGCGCAACCGGAGCGTTCAGCACTTCCTGTTTCGACGCGCCGAGGCCTGCGGCGAAATCCAGCCAGAGGTCGGGGTGCGTGGGTGCGTGACCTTCCTCATCGGCAAGGTTGGCCGCAATGATGTGCCGCGTCTGCAGATCGGAGCAGCGGCTGTGCGTCTCGCTCAGGTAGGCGGGAAAGGCGCGAACGTGCGCGAAGTACCGCTGCGCATAAAAGCGCAGATCTTCAAGCGTCAGCTCGCCTTTGCTCCACGCCACATAAAACGGGTGTTTCAGCAGATGCTTGGCATCGATATGTTCGTTCAGGATTTCCAGTGCGGAAGACATACAGACACTCTACCAAGCAGACGGCACCTCTGCAAAAGGACCTGCCCGCGGGCCCGGACCCGGGATCAGGCGGCCTTCTGACGCTCAAGATTCGGAAGGAATGCGGTGAGAATTCCGATAGCCGGGAGGAATGCGCAGACGCGGTAGACGAACTCGATGCTGGTGCGGTCCGCCAGCTGGCCGAGGACGGCCGCCCCGAGCCCGCCGACGCCGAAAGCGAAACCGAAGAACATCCCGGAGACCATGCCAACCTTGCCCGGCACAAGTTCCTGCGCGTAGACGACAATCGCGGAAAATGCGGAGGCGAGGATCAGGCCGATGATGACGCTCAGCACGCCGGTCCAGAACAGATTCGCGTACGGCATTGCGAGAGTGAAGGGCAGCACGCCCAGGATGGAGCCCCAGATCACATACTTCCGGCCGATCCGGTCGCCGAGCGGGCCTCCGACGATGGTGCCGACAGCCACTGCGCCGAGAAAAACGAATAAGTGCATCTCTGCATTCTGCACTGAAACGTGGAACTTATTGATCAGGTAAAAGGTGTAGTAACTGTTGATACTCGCCAGATAACAATGCTTGGAAAACACCAGAGCCACCAGTACAGCGAGCGACCAGGCAACTCTGCGATTCGATAGCTCCGAGTGCGCAGCCGCCGCCTTGCGGGCCTTCTTCAGCGATTGACGCTCTTTGTACCAGCGACCCACATGAGTCAGCAATGTAATCGCCAGTAGTGCAGCGAGCGTGAACCACAGGATACTGCTCTGCCCGCCGGGAATGACGATGAACGCGGCGAGCAACGGCCCGAGCGCCTGCCCGGCGTTTCCGCCCACCTGAAATAACGATTGTGCGAGGCCGTGCTGTCCGCCGGACGCCATCCGTGCGACTCGCGATGATTCCGGATGAAATACCGAGGACCCGATGCCGACCATGGCAGCCGCGAACAGAATCGAGGCGAAATTCGGCGCTCTTGCCAGCAACACAAGACCTGCCAGCGAAAAGCACATCCCAAACGGCAGCGAATACGGTTTCGGATTACGGTCCGTAAAGAGTCCCACCACAGGCTGCAGCAGCGAAGCCGTCACCTGGAGCGTCAGCGTGATCAGCCCGATCTTCCCGAAATCAAGGCTGTAAGTTGCCTTGAGGATCGGATAAATCGCCGGCAGCAGCGACTGAATCATGTCGTTCAGGAGATGCGAAATACTAATGGCGAAAAGGATCGGATACACCGTTCCCTCGCTCATCTTCCTTCCCGGGACAGTATTGATCGCGCTTGCCATGAATGATCCGGCCCTGCTGTCTTTCTTTCGATGCGGCCGCGGCCGCCCTGGCTTCAGCGGTGGTCAGCGAAGCAGATCTTCGAGCTGGACGCGCGCACCGGTTTTGTCATCACGGTACTTCACGATGACCGCCGTGTAGATGGAAATTCCCCAGTCGCGGCCAGGCCCGATGGTTACGGCGCGCGACCCGGCAACCAGCACAGCACCTTCCGGAATCACCAGCGGCTGTTCGTCGGTCGCCTTGTAAATACGGCCACGCACGAGATCGTAGACCGGCGTTGACCGATTCAGAATTGTGCCGGTGCCGAGCACCGCGCCCTTTTTCACCACCGTACCTTCGTAGACACCGGTGTTGCCACCCAGCAGCACCTCGTCTTCGATGATCACCGGAAGCGCGCCGACCGGCTCGAGCACGCCGCCGATCTGCGCGGCAGCCGAGATGTGGCAATTACGTCCGACCTGGGCGCAGCTCCCGACCAGCGCGTGGGAATCGATCATGGTGCCGTCTTCCACATGCGCACCTACGTTGACGTACATAGGGGGCATGCAGGTAACTCCGCGGCCGATGTAACTACCGTCGCGGATGCTGGAGCCGCCGGGCACGATGCGCACGCCATCGGCCGCCGTGAACTGATGCACCGGATAAGTTGACTTATCGAAGAAAGGCTGGCGGCTGGCGTCGATCGACATATCGACAATGGAGCCGAGACGGAATCCGAGAAGAATACCTTTCTTCACCCAGCCGTTGACCCGCCAGCCGCTTTCCTGCGATGCGTCGGGTTCGGCGGCGCGCACTTCACCTTTGTTCAGCGCCTCGCGGAATTTTGTAAATACCGCGAAATGGTCTGCCGTGTACTTCTCCGGCTTGTTGTCGAAAAGCTGCTCGATAATCTGTTGCAAACTAGCGTGCCTCCACGGCGGCGGCGAGGACTCCGGATGCCGCCAGAACTTCTTCAATCTTCTTCTTACTTGCGGCCGAAGGTTCCACCATCGGGAGCCGGTAGACAGGTTCCAGTAAACCCATCACACTCATTGCCCACTTGACCGGGATCGGATTCGCCTCGATGAAATTGATCTGCATCAGGGGGAGGAACCTCTTCTGGATCGAACGCGCACCGGCGAGGTCGCCGTTGATCGCGCAGCCGGCGAGATCGGTCATCTCGGCGGGGATTTCGTTCGACGCGACCGAGATGATGCCGTGACCGCCCAGAGCAATCACGGGAATGGTCATGGCGTCGTCACCCGAAATCACGAGGAAGTCCGGCGGAACGCGCTGGATGATTTCGGCGATCTGTGTAATGTTCCCCGACGCTTCTTTGATACCGATGATATTCGGTATGGAGGAAAGCCGCTCCACGGTTGCGGGCTCAATATTGATGCCGGTTCGGCCCTGGACGCTGTAAAGGATCACCGGGATCGATACAGCTTCGGCGATCGCTTTGTAGTGCTGAAACAAACCCTCCTGCGTCGGCTTGTTATAGTACGGCGTCACGGAAAGGATGCCGCTGGCGCCCAGCTTCCCGCACTCGCGCGCGAGTTCAATAACTTCCTTTGTATTGTTGCCGCCGGCGCCGGCCAGCACCGGTTTCCTTCCGGCCGCTTCCTGGATCGTCACCTCGACGGCGCGAAGATGCTCAGCGCGGTCGAGCGTCGGACTTTCCGCGGTCGTACCGCAGGGCACGAGGAAATCAATGCCCAGATCGATTTGCCGCCGCACCAGCCTGCGCATGGCCGCTTCATCGAAACTACCGTCCTTCCGGAACGGTGTTACCAGAGCCGTTCCGCATCCCGTAAACATGTGCCACCTCCCGCGCTGTTCAGCGCTCAAACAAGATATCTGCAAACTCAAAAAAGCCCTTTTTGCCTGCGACCCACTCCGCCGCACGCACCGCGCCCGAGGCGAAGCCCTCGCGACTGCGCACCGTATGGCGAAGAGTGATGGTGTCGGCAGCCGAATCGAAACCGATTTCGTGGGTGCCGGCGATCGTGCCCGCACGATTCGAAGAAACATCAACGCGCCGCGAGTAACCAGCCGCGCGCATCTCGTCGACTAACTTCAGCAGCGTCCCTGAGGGCGCGTCCTTCTTGGCCGAATGATGAATTTCCCATGCCCAGGCTTCGTATTCCGGCTGATCGGAAAGTAACTTCGACGCCTCGCGGACAATACGGAAGAATGCGTTGACGCCGACCGAGTAATTCGGGCTCCAGACCAGACCAACGCCGGTGTCCGCGACAACTTTCCGGACGTGCGCCTCCTGCTCCAGCCAACCCGTCGTACCAATCACCATATTCACGCCGAGCGCGGCAATTCGCTCGATGTTTCCTGCCGCGGCTGCGGGAATCGAAAAATCGATCGCAACGTCCACGCCCCGGAAATTCTCCTCCGTGATACCGGCGTAATCGGCGTTGTTGAACTCATCCAGCTTTAACGCAATTTCAATACCGCGTTCGGTGGCGATGCGTTCAATCATGCGCCCCATCTTGCCGTAACCGACGATGGCAATTTTCATTAGTCAAACACCTCAGGATCCAGTTCCGTGAAGAATTCCGAATGCAATGCCTCCACCGCCGCCCGCAGATCTTTTTCCGCAACTACAAAACCCAGATTCAGCAACGATGCGCCCTGGGAAATCAGCGCGACATTCACGTTGCGCAGCGCTCCGAAAACGCGCGCCGCAACGCCCGGCGTGTAGCGAATATTGTCGCCGACAAGGCAAACCGTGGCGTGGCCTTCTTCCACCACAACTTCGGAAAATTCAGTGAGATCCTCGCGAATCTGCGCGATTCGGCTGGTGTTGTCGATGGTCAGAGACACACTGACTTCGCTGGTCGCCACCATGTCGACGGCGGTTTCGTGGCGATCGAACACTTCAAAAATTCGCCGCAAAAAGCCGTGCGCCATCAGCATACGCGTGGAGTACACATACACCAGCGTGACCTTCTTTTTGCATGCAATGGATTTTACAGCGTTCCTGCAGGCAACCGCCTGCGAGACGATGCGCGTGCCGGGCACATCGGGACGGCGCGAATTGAGAATCAGCACGGGGATGTTGTGCTCAACGGCCGGAATCACGGTGGCCGGATGCAGTACCTTCGCCCCGAAATACGCCAGTTCCGCAGCTTCCGCAAACGAGATCGTTTTGACGCGATGGCCGCCGGGCAGCACGGTCGGATCCGCGGTCAGCATGCCGTCCACGTCCGTCCAGATCTGAATCTCCTCCGCGCCGATGCCCGCGCCCACGATGGAGGCCGTGAAGTCCGACCCGCCGCGTCCGAGCGTAGAAGTAACGCCATCTTCGGTTGACCCGATAAAGCCGCCCATCACCACGACCTGTCTCGCAGCGAGCGCGGGGATCGTATCGGCGAGGCGTTTATAAGTCTCCGTAAAGATCGGCGCAGCCTGCGTGTGACGCCGGTCCGTCACAATAACTTTGCGCGAATCCACATGCACTGCCGGCAGTCCGAAATGATTAAAGGCCAGCGAGACCACGTAACTCGAAAGACGCTCGCCGTAACTTGAAATAGCATCGATGGAACGCGGCGTTAATTCACCCAACACCGCGATTCCCTTGACTAATTCGGTCAACTCCTGAAAGTGATCGTCCAGCACCCGGTCGAGTTCCGCCCGCCGTTCCAGCGGCACCACCTGCCGGGCCTCGCGCGAGTGGAAGTCGCGGAGGTCATGCAACTGGCGGATGTATTCCTCGCGCCGCCCTTCAATCGCCGACTGCGCGATCGCCAGCAGCTTATTGGTCGTCTTCCCCATCGCGGAAACCACCACGACAGGGTGACGCGCGGCGTTCGCTTTCACGATCGCCGCGACCCGTTCGATAGCTTGTGCCGATTCGACGGACGTGCCGCCGAACTTCATCACGATCATGCGTGCAGCCTAATCCAGCAGCCCTTCGGAATGCATCAGTTCCGCATTCAGCACGGCCGCGCCGGCCGCGCCGCGCACGGTGTTGTGGCCCAGCGCGACGAACTTCCAGTCGAACACCGGACACGGACGGAGACGGCCCACGAAGGCCGCCATGCCACGTTCGCGCTCCACATCTTTGCGCGGCTGCGGGCGATCGCTTTCGTGCATATAGATGACCGGACGCTTCGGCGCGCTCGGCAGATTGCGTTCCTGCGGCAGGGCGCTGAAAGTTTCGAAGGCGTTGCGCAGATCGGCTTCCGTGGGATTCGAGGAAAACTCCACCGATAACGTCACCGTGTGGCCATCGACAACCGGCACGCGGTTGCAATGCGCACTTACTTTTGCGGCCAGCGGTTCGATGCGGTCGCCGGCGAAGTGGCCCATGATTTTCTGGGTTTCCTGCTGGATTTTTTCTTCTTCGCCACCAATGAAAGGAATGACATTGGCGACGATGTCCATCGAGGGGACGCCCGGGTATCCAGCGCCGGAGATGGCCTGCAGCGTGGTCGCAATGATCTTCGTGACGCCGAACTGGCGCAACGGCGCGAGCCCCAGCGTGAGTACGATTGTGGAACAGTTCGGATTGGTCACGATCTGCCCTTTCCAGCCGCGCTTCTTCTGCGTGGGAAGGAGTTTCAGGTGGTCGGCGTTAATTTCCGGCACCAGCAGCGGGACGTCGTGATCCATCCGGTGATTCTTTGAATTCGAAACGACCACGTGTCCGGCGGCGGCAAACGCCTGCTCAATTTCGGTTGCCACGCCGGCATCCATCGCCGAGAAGAGAAGCTTCGGCGCATTGCCGGGTTTGGCTTCTTCCACTTTCAGGCCGGCGATCGCTTCCGGCGCGCCGCCACCCAGATGCCATTTGGCGGCATCGGAGTAACGCTTTCCCGCCGAACGTTCGCTGGCTCCCAGCCACGTCAGGCGAAACAACGGATGACCGTCGAGAAACTTAATGAAATGCTGGCCCACCATCCCGGTGGCGCCCAGAATACCGACTTCGACTTTGCTCATGATATTTGACTCAGTAACTGCCTGACTAACTTCTGATAAATTTCCACTGCATCGAGTAACTGCTGTTTCGGCACACGCTCGTCGAGAGTATGTGCCACGTGAATCGTCCCAGGACCGAACAGCAGAGCTTCGCCCCACTGGCCTTCAAACGCCGGGATATCTGTTGTGTAGGCGACCACCGTAGTCGGCAGGCCCTCTGCGGCGGTTAATCGCACCGCCGGAATTTCGAGAACGAAATTGAGCTGCGCCTTGCCCTCGACGGCCTTTTCGAGTGCCGCTTTTGTGGAAGACGAATCACCCACGAGCCGTACAAAGATTTCGGCTCGTGCGTCATCGGGAATGACGTTCGGAGCACGTCCGCCGCGAATGGTGCCGATGTTCAGAGTGCTCGGCCCCAGCACCGCATCCACAGGTAACTCTACTCCGCGGATGGCATCCAGCGCATCGAGCAACTTATGGATTGCCGAATCGCCGAGTTCGGGGTATGCAGAGTGCGCCATGCGCCCGCTGGCCACCACTTCATAGCGCAGCGCGCCCTTGGAGCCCAGCGCCAGCTGATTTTCCGTCGGTTCGCCGTTGATGATGAACTTCGCTCCGCGCGGATGCTTCGCCGCATAATAAGCACCGGCGCTGTTGCGCTCTTCGCCGACCACAAAGAGTAACCCGAAATCACGCACGCCCTGTTCGAGAAGGCGCTCGGCGGCAATCAGCATCGAAGCGATGATGCCCTTGGTGTCGCACGCTCCCCGGCCGCGGATAAATTCGTCATCCTCGCTGAAAGGCACGTAGGGGGGCACCGTATCCATGTGCGTGGAGAGCGTAACCAGCGGCTCGCCGAAACTGGCGAAGACGTTCCAGCGGCCCGGTTCGACTTCGTGCTTTTCGGCAATGCCGCCATGGGCCGCCGCCAGACGCGAGACATAGTCGTACAGGTACAGTCCGACCTTCTCTTCTTCCGGAGTTATTGACGGTATTTCGATCAGCTCTCGCGTTAGTTCGAATACGTGCATATCGGCCTTAATATCCGGATGCGCGTACGAGGAGAGTGAGGATGGAGAAACAGTTCACTATCCCGATAGCGCTCCACCCGGTCCCTTTGGACCGGATGACAGTGGCCGGGATTCAGCCCGGACCCCCAATCGCGCCGCTCAATCCGCAGCGCCGATTTCGGCGACAAGCCCCTCCTGCTCGCATCCCGTGATTGCGGGAACTACAGCGCGCATTCCTGACCGCCGCACCTCTACCAGAAAAAACAGGATATCACGCGGGTTGTTGCGAAAGCCGCTACGCCGGCTTTTTGAGCAGGTGCTTCTGGACTTTACCCAGCGCATTCCTCGGGAGCTTTTCAATGCAGATGAACTCGCGCGGAATCTTGAACGACGCCAGTTTCTCGCGGCAGCGTGCCTCAATGACCGCGGCATCGTAGCCCGCCGCCGGCACTACATAGGCCACCGGCACTTCGCCGCGCACGCGATCGGCCTGCGCGGCAACGGCGGCCTCTTCGATCTCGGGCTGTTCGGAGAGAAACTCTTCGATCTCGCGCGGATAGATATTGAAGCCGCCCGAAATTATCAGATCGCTGCGGCGACCGGAAAGCGTGTAGTAGCCGTCTTTCGAGCGCGTGGCGATGTCGCCGGTGCGGAAGTAGCCATCCACGAAAGCTTCGCGCGTGGCATCTTCCCGGCGCCAGTAGCCCATGAAGACGTTGGGCCCGCGCAGGTAGACCTCGCCGGTCTCGCCTTCGGCCACCGGTTCATGCTGCGCGTTGAGCAGCCGCACGGAAATGCCGGGCAGCGGCAGCCCGACCGTGCCAGGACGCCGCTCGCCTTCATACGGATTGCTGATGTTCATGAGCGTTTCCGACATGCCGTAACGCTCCAGAATGGTGTGCCCGTAGAGCGCGCGGAAATCCTCCATCACCTGCGCGGCCAGCGGCGCGGATCCGGAAACGAACAGACGCATGAAACTACCGATCTCGCGTGCTTTGTCGGCCGGAATGTCCAGCAGGCGAACGTAAACGGTCGGCACGCCGAAGAACAGCGTGGGGCGGAACTCGCAAAAAGTTTCCGCGGCGGACTGGTGTTCGAAGCGTTCCAGCAGGCGCATCCGGCACCCGCTGATAAGCCAGCAATGCAGACCGTTGCCGAGGCCGTGCACGTGAAACAGCGGCAGCGCCAGCAGGAAGCGGTCTTCCGATGTAATCCGCCAGCAGGCGAGCAGGTTCACCGCGTTCGCGGCAAAGTTATTGTGCGACAGGACCGCGCCTTTCGATGTCCCGGTAGTGCCGGACGTATAGATGATGCCGGCGGGCGCATCGCCATCGAGGTCAACTTCCGGCCGGCGATCTTCCATCGCCTCGGCTTCGCGCGTCAGTTCGGCGGGCGCCCAGACGGGAAGCGCGGTCGCAACTTCGGAATCTGTGACGAGAGCCTTCGGATCGGCGTCGTGCAGGATGTGGGAGATTTCGCGATCCCGGTAGAGAATGTTGATGGGCACGAAGATCACGCCCAGTTTCACGCACGCGATGTACAGTTCGATCATCTCCGGCGAATTGGCCAGATAGACGCACAGGCGGTCGCCGGCGGCGAGGCCTTTCTGCTGCAGCAAAAGCGCAAGGCGGTTGCTGCGCGCGTCCACTTCGCCGAACGTCCAGGCGCGTCCGCGGAATTCCAGCGCCACCACGTCGCGGCGGCCTTTCAGCGACAGATCGAAGAGGTCACAAAGGTTCATAACAAAGAGTCTCCGGCCACATTAGCACGCGCTCGGCGGCCTCCCCGCGCGGTGCGATATTCTATATTCCGGTATGCCGAAACGCACCGCATTACTCTCATCTTTCGTGCTGGCAATTGGCGCGCTTATTCTTGGCGGATGCGAGCAGAGTCCCGGCGGCAGCGTGAAGGTGCTGCTCGGCGCCACGGTAACGACCGAGGCCGGAGCGCGGCCGATCGACGACGCGGTGGTTGTCATCACCGGCACCCGGTTCACGGCCGTCGGCACGCGCCGCGATGTCCCGGTTCCGCAGGCGTCGGACCGTACCGATCTGACGGGTAAGTGGATCGTTCCCGCTGCCGGGTCGAAGATCGCGCCCAATGAGTTCGCCAATCTGCTGGTGCTGGAACATGCGCCGAATGGCATCCAGCCGGCATCGGACTCCGACATCAGCGCCCGAATTAAAACGGGTGACTGGCAGCTCCACTAAAACCGCGCCGCCGCGCTTGCTCCGCCGCGCCCGGGACTGATAAACTGCACCCGGAGCGCATCCATGAAAAACCGACGTCAGTTCCTGACGGAAGCGGCCGCCGCGGCCGGAGTCGTCTTCACCGGCTGTAATCTTTCAGCCCATCGAGCCGCCGCCCAGATGGCGGTCCCGTCCTCCCCCAATCCAAAGCGCCGCCGCGTAACGGTTGGCGGACGCGCGGTGAAGACGATCGACGTTCACGCACACGTCATCATCCCGGAAGCCAATGCGCTGATGGGCGTCAAGGTGGACGCTTCGAACAAGTCGGTGATGGAGCCGGCCCGCTTCGCCCTCATGGACGAATGGGGCACCGACATGCAGGTCCTCAGTATCAACCCCAACTGGTATTCGGTGGATGAAGCGACCGCCACAAAGGTGATCGCGCTGAATAATCTGCGGCTGTCCGATCTGGTGGCACACTACCCGGATCGCTTTGCGGCCTTTGCGTCAGTGGCGCTCCAGTTCCCGGAACTCGCCGCGGCTCAACTCGAAGAGGCGGTTCTCAAATACAAGCTCCGCGGAGCGGCCATCGGCGGCCACTGCAACGGCGATGAACTTTCGAATCCGAAATACGACCCGTTCTGGCAGATGGCCGAAAAGCTCGACGTAGTCGTCTTCTCACACCCGCAGGGCATTCCCGAAATGGATAAACGGCTCGGCGGCAACGGCGGTCTGTTCAACGTGATCGGCAATCCGCTCGAAACCACGATCTTTCTGTCGCACCTGATCTTCGACGGAACGCTCGACCGCTTCCCCAAACTGAAGATTCTGGCGGCGCACGGTGGCGGCTATCTGCCGAGCTACATCGCACGTTCCGACTACGGCTGCATCCGCTATCCCGATGCCTGCAAGGTCGCCAAACGCAAGGCTTCGGAGTACATTCGCCAGATTTACGTGGACTCCATGGTGTTCACGCCCGAGGCGCTGCGGCATCTGGTTGCCGAAATCGGCGCCGGCCAGGTCATGATCGGGACCGATTTTCCGTATGCATGGAGCACGACGACGGTGGATCACATCCTGAAGACGCCAGGCCTGAGCGATGCGGATAAGCGCGCGATTCTGGGCGAGACGGCGGCGAAGCTGTTCGGGATTAAGGCCTGACGGGCGGCACGCGCCCGCTCAGGTCTCCGTCTCTCAGATTTCCATCTCTCAGATTTCCATCACGACCGGCATAATCAGCGGGCGGCGATCGGCGTTGCGGCTGATGAACCGCTTCAGGTCGGCGCGAACCTTTTCCTTCATCACGCCGACGTCCATCATTTCTTCGGCGTTGGAGCCTTCAAGGGTCTTCGCCACGGCCTCGCGCGCCTTCTTCATGAAGTCGGCGTCGTCCTCCAGCGCGAACCCGCGGCTCACAATCGCCGGCGGCGCTTCGATCTTGCCCGTGTGCTTGTTGATGGCAATAATCGCCATCACAATGCCGTCTTCCGAAATCAGCCGGCGGTCGCGAATCACCATATCGCCCACGACTTCGCCCACCGCGCCGGAATCGATGCAGACGCGGCCAACGGTGACGCGGCCGGCCTTGCGCGCGCCCATTTTGTCGAGTTCCAGCACGTCGCCGGTTTCAAGAATGAACGTTTCTTCCAGCCCTACGTTGTGCAGGTGCGACGCCAGCCGAGCGTGCTTGGCCAGTTGCCTGTACTCGCCGTGCACCGGTACGAAGTAACGGGGCCGCACCAGATTCAGCACCAGCCGCAACTCTTCCATCGAGCCGTGCCCGGAGACGTGCAGCGGCGGATTCATGCTGCCGTAGAGCACGTCGGCACCACGCTTCGAGATATGGTCGATCATCCGGAAGATCGTCTTCTCGTTGCCCGGGATGATGCGCGAACTCAGCACCACCGTGTCGCCCTTCGAAATCGAGATGTGTTTGTGGTTATCCACGGCCACGCGCGACAGCGCCGACATCGGCTCGCCCTGCGTGCCGGAAATGAGCACCGTGACTTTGTTCGGCTTCGCCTCGGCCACATCCTGCGGGCGGATCAGAACGTTGTCGGGAATCTGCAGCAGGCCGTGCGAGTGCGCAATCTCCGTCACCGAGTTCATGCTGCGGCCCACCAGCGCCACCTTGCGTCCGAACTCTTCGGAAAGATCCAGAATCAGCTGCAGCCGGTGAATCGAGGAGCTGAAGCAGGAGACAAAGAGCCGGTTTTCAGCGCGATTGAAGACGTCTTCGAGGCGCGGCCGCACGGCGCGTTCGGAATCGGAGTAGCCGGGCCGGTCGGCATTTGTGGAATCGGACAGCAGCAGCAGCACGCCGCGCTTGCCGTAATCGGCCAGCGTATGAAGATCGAAAAGCTCGTTGTCGGTCGGAGTCGGGTCGACCTTGAAATCGCCGGTATGAATCACCACACCGAGCGGCGTGGTGATCGCCATCGCCACGCAGCTCACGATGGAGTGCGTCACGTGAATGAACTCGACCTTGAACGGGCCGATCTCCACAATGTCCTTCGGCCTGACCGTCTTCAGATCCGGATCTTCGGCAATGTCGTATTCTTCCAGCCGGCGCTCCACCAGGGACAGCGTGAATCCAGTCCCATAAACCGGCACCGGAAATTCGGCCAGGAAGAACGCCACCGCGCCGATGTGATCTTCGTGGCCGTGCGTCAGCAGCAGCGCGCGGACGTGCTGGCGATTCTCTTTGAGATACGTCAGATCGGGCGTGACGATATCGACGCCAAGCAGCTCCGCTTCCGGGAACATCATGCCTGCGTCGATCACGATGATGTCGTCGCCGTAGCGCAGCGCCATCATGTGCATCCCGAATTCGCCGAGACCGCCGAGCGGGATCAGTTGCAGTTTCTTGTCGGATAGCGGAAATGTATGTTTCAAGGTTAAATCAAATTCTACCGTCTGCCGGACCCCGCGCGACCGGGCTGGGTTAAACTGCATCCAAACTCCCATGCCTGTCAACACACCCGAACCCGGTTCCGCCGGCCTGCATTCCGTCATCGCCGAACGCTGGAGCCCACGCGAATTCTCCCGCCGCCCTGTGGACCCCGCCCAACTTCGCAGCCTGTTTGAGGCCGCCCGCTGGTCGCCTTCCTGCTTCAATGAACAGCCGTGGCGCTTCGTGGTGGCAACGCAGGAGAGGCCGGACCAGTTCGCCCGCCTGCTCTCCCTGCTTGCGGAGAAGAACCAGGCGTGGGCGAAGGATGCCTGGGTCATCGGGTTCACGGCTGCCAGAAAGACTTTCACTCAGAACGGCCTGCCGAATCGCTTCGCCATGCACGATACCGGCGCCGCCGGGGTCAGCCTGGCGGCAGAAGCAACCGCCAGAAATCTTTATGTTCACCTTATGGGAGGCTTCGACGCCGAGCGCGCCCGGACCGAGTTCGCAGTCCCGGACGATTTCGAGATTGGCGCTGCATTTGTAGTAGGCCATCTGAAGGACGGTGCCTCCTCCCCGGTGGCGCGCTCGCGAAAGCCCCTCTCCGAACTGGTGTTCGACGGCGCCTGGGGCAACCCCGCCGAAATCTAACCGGCCCGGCGGCTGAAATGCCGTTTTTTGCGCCCAGGATCGGCCTTGACCGGCGCGCCGGGGCGTTTGGGTGACTCGGGTCGCATTCAAGCGGCTGAATCGCTCTGGCGGGACGCAGGAGCGGGGGCCGCAGTGCCGCCCGAAACAAAGGGTTCACGCTCGCGGGCAGCACCCGGAAAATACGGAGGCCCACCGCTTGCGGGGTGGGCCTCATCACTCGGCTTTGCCGAATGAGTTCGATGGGAGAATCATTTTCGACGGCTTTACAACCGGCAAAAACTTTAGTGATTGGATATTAAAATTTCCGGAGACTCTTCGTCAAGGGAAAATCTCCCCGAAGTTATCCACAGGTTAAGCACTTGATTTCGCTGCCCGTTATATTTTTGCCGGATTCCGCTTGACTTTCCGGCGCCTTGCGTCCTGGGCGACCCGAAATGCCCCTGAATACCCGCAAACAGCACGATCCAAAGGAACTTATAGATCAGACCAGCGCACGAAAACAGTGCTTTTTCGGACCTCCGGGGCCGCGCTCCCGGCCGCCGGGCGTCACTGCCGATTCGTCAGATGGAGGCTGATCATCTGATCGCCGTCGCCCGACGCGCCAGAGCGACGCAGCAATATTCGGAGCCCTCCGACCACCAGTCCGGATACCACGCAAAACCCGATCAGAACTCCGCAAAGGATCACGATATTCAGAAACAGATTCGCCGGATTATCCTTCGGCGTCGGCACATGTTCCGGCAGCGTGACGTCGGCCTGAAACTTCACACGAGAGAGAATTCGTTCCGCCTCATCGGCACTGGGCGCGATCGCCACCACCACCAGCGGACCGGTCCGTTTTGCTACAGCGCCGGATATTTCCTGAAAGTGCGAAATGCGATCGCGGGCGATCTCCATCGTCGGATAGGAGAACACGGCGAGCGTGGTTTTCCCGTAACGCGCGACCTGCGCTTCGACATCGAAGTGGAAGGCAACCGTCCCGGGAGGCACCTGCGGTAAGAATTTCGCCAGACTCTCCGGACCAGTGATATATCGCTCGGAATTCACTTCCAGCCCGGCGGGTAAATACTTTGCGAGAACGGGGCGCGGCGACTGCGAATACTTCGGCGCAGTCCCCACCACGTGATTCAACTCCTCAGCATTCGGCTTATAGCCTTTGAAGAAGAATAAATAATTTCCTACCGATACCAGTTCGTCGGCCGCGTTTGCCACCGCCAGCGCGCTGGCCGCCTCGACGGGCTTTGCTCCGGCCGGTCGCATGTTCTGAAACGCCGCGTAGGATCCCGTTGCGTCAGCGAATCTCCACGCCGAGATGGTGTACTTCTTCACTCCGGCTGCATAGGGAGCGCTCTCGGAATCCTGCAGCCCATACTCGCGCCAGATTTTTTCGTCTGCCGCGGCCAGCGCCGGCCTCGTGCCCGGTCCCTTTTTCCAGTCGCCGATAGTGTCGGGCAGAATTGCCGCCGACGCATACCCGGCAACCAGCAACAGCAGGCAGGCAAGCTTTTTCATGAGACTCGGATCACCCCGGCTACGCGCCGTGGCACTTTTTGTACTTCTTGCCGCTGCCGCACGGACACGGATCATTGCGGCCCACGCGTGGACCGGCGTTGACCACCGTCTGGCTCACCGTTCCGGCGCTGGCGCTGCCGGTCATCTGCAGTTCGGCGAGTTCTTTTTCGTGCTGCCTCTGGATCTTGCGCGTCATGTCCTGCACGGCGCTCTGCGCGGCCTGCCGCTGCATCTCCTCGGCAAGACGCCGGGTCTCGGCCCGCTTGCGCTCTTCCTCGGCTTCCTGTTCTTCGTCCAGATAATCGTCGCCGGAAAATCCGGGCACGCTGGCGTTCTGCTCGAACCGCAGGAAGTAAAGGTAACGGACCGTCTCGTCTTCAATCCGGTCCATCATGTCTTCAAACAGCGTGAACGATTCCTTCTTGTACTCCACCAGCGGATCCTTCTGCCCGTAGCTGCGCAGATTGATCCCTTCCTTCAGGTGGTCCATCGAGAGCAGGTGGTCTTTCCACTGGTCGTCGATGATGTGGAGCATGATGTTGCGCTCGGCCTCGCGCAGCAGGGATGCGCCAACCAGCGCTTCCTTCGCATCGTACGTTTCCCGCGCACGGTCGATCAGAAACTCTTCCATGGCGGAGACCTTCATGCCGCCCAGATCGGAGGCCGGCACGCGCACGCCGAAGCGCGTGAGCATATCCGTCTGAATGCCGGTGAGATCCCAGGAGTCCGGACGCGCATCTTCCGGACAGCGCATTTCCAGCATGGCCGCAATGACGCCGCGCGTCATCTCCATGATGCGTTCTTTCTGATCGGCGCCCTCCAGCAGGCCGCGGCGCATGGAATACACCGCCTGGCGCTGCTTGTTCATCACGTCGTCGTACTCGAGCAGATGTTTGCGCGATTCGAAGTTCTGCGTTTCCACAGCCTTCTGCGCCGCCGCAATCCGCTTGGTGATCATGCCGGATTCGATCGGCACATCCTCTTCCATGCCCAGCCGCAGCATGAGGTTCTGCATGCGATCGCCGCCGAAAATGCGCAGCAGATCGTCCTGCAAAGAGAGGAAAAAGCGCGAGCTGCCGGGATCGCCCTGCCGTCCCGCGCGTCCGCGGAGCTGGTTATCGATGCGGCGCGAATCGTGCCGCTCGGTGCCGACAATGTGAAGTCCGCCGAGCGCGACGACTTCATCGTGCTCCTTTGCGCAGTCCTCTTTGACCTGAGCCAGAGTGCGTTCCCAGTCCGCTTTGAACTCTTCGCGGTCCGGATCCTTACCCTGTTTCCGCATCACGTCGCGCGCCATGGCGTCGGCATTTCCGCCCAGCAGAATATCGGTGCCGCGACCCGCCATGTTGGTCGAAACCGTGACCGATCCCTTCCGGCCCGCCTGCGCCACAATATGCGCTTCGCGTTCGTGATTCTTCGCATTCAGCACTTCGTGCCGGATGCCCATTTTCTTCAGCAGGGCCGCGAGACGCTCGGATTTTTCAACCGAAATCGTACCTACCAGCACGGGCTGGCCGCGCTCCTGGAACTCCTTGATCTCCTTGGCGGCGTTGCGGAACTTTTCGTCCTCGGTCCGGTAGACTACGTCCGTATTTTCCTTGCGGATCATCGGGCGGTTGGTGGGAATCACCGTCACGTCGAGCTTATAGATCTTGTCGAACTCGGTGGCTTCGGTTTCCGCCGTACCGGTCATGCCGGAGAGCTTCTTATAAAGACGGAAGTAATTCTGGAACGAAACCGTCGCCAGCGTCTGCGTCTCTTTTTCGATCTTGACGCCTTCCTTGGCTTCCACGGCCTGATGCAGCCCGTCGCTCCAGCGGCGGCCCGGCATCAGACGGCCGGTGAACTCGTCGACGATGATGACTTCGCCATCCTTCACGACGTAGTCCTTATCGCGCTGGAACACCACGTGCGCCTTCAGCGCGCTCTGGATGTGATGGTTCCACTCCACGTTCTGCGGCTCGTACATATTGCCGATGCCGAGCAGCTTTTCCACATGCAGGACGCCTTCTTCCGTCAGCGCCACCGAGCGGTGCTTTTCGTCAACCGTGAAATCGCCGGTAGTGTACTTTTCGCCCGGTTCCTTGCCTTCGATCACTTCGCCGCGCTGCAGATGCGGGATGACCTTGTTGGCCTTGTAGTACTTGTCGGTGGACTCTTCGCTCGGGCCGGAAATGATGAGCGGCGTACGGGCTTCGTCAATCAGGATGGAATCGACTTCGTCGACGATGGCGAAGTTGTGGCCGCGCTGCACGCAGTTGGCCAGCTGGAACTTCATGTTGTCGCGCAGATAATCGAAGCCAAACTCGTTATTGGTGCCGTACGTGATATCGCAGCCGTAGCTCTGCTGCCGCTCGGAATCGTCCAGATCATGCACGATGATGCCGACGGTCAGGCCGAGGAAGCGGTGAATCCGCCCCATCCACTCGGCGTCGCGTTTGGCGAGGTAATCGTTCACCGTCACCACGTGCACGCCTTTGCCTTCGAGGGCATTCAGGTACGAGGGCGCGGTGGCGACAAGAGTCTTGCCTTCGCCGGTCTTCATTTCGGCGATGCGGCCCCGGTGCAGCACCATACCGCCGATCAACTGGACGTCGAAGTGGCGCATGTTCAGCACGCGGCGGCTGGCTTCACGCACCACGGCGAAGGCTTCGATCAGCAGATCGTCGAGGGATGCCCCGCGCGCAAGGCGTTCGCGGAACTCAATTGTCTTGGCGGCCAGATCGATGTCGGAAAGTCTCTGGATGGTTGGTTCCAGATCGTTGATCGCGGCGATGGTTGGACGCATCGCCTTGACTTCGCGCTCGTTTCGGGTACCGAATATTTTCGCTAATACAGCATCGACCATATATGTAAAGGCACAACAGGGCTAATTTAGATTTTAGCGCGTGAGGTTTCCAGCGGCGGGAACGAGGCGGGTGGCCGTCGAACCGAGCCGCCGATTCGTGTCAGAACTCAACCTCTCCGGCGCGCTGAAGCGGCGGGAAAATTCCGGCGGTGTCCTCGATTGCTTCGAGCGTCTGGCGGACAATTTTCGGGTGCAGCGTGTCAGCATTGTGAAACGGAATCGCCACCCGCCGCCCGTTCTTTGCGTAGATCCGGTGGCTGGCGTCCGACCGGGAAGTGCTGAATCCAGCCTTCCGCAACAGCACTTCGGCCTCCGCGGCCGTCAGACGCGGCCACTCAGGCATGCACTTCAATGGCGGTGGCCAGAATCTCCCGGCTGAGCACGGCCGCCCGCTCCTCGTCGGTCATTGTCAGGAGAAACAAATCGATCGCTTTGCGAATGCTCGTGAGCGTCTCCTCCACCGTGGTCCCCTGGGACTGGCAGCCCTTTAATTCCGGGCACCACGCGTAACAGCCGTGGTCGTCCTGTTCGATTACGACGCTCACTTTCCCGGTCATGCTTTTGATTCTACTGCGGGCAGGCAAAATGCGTGATGACAGGAGGGGAACGGCGTGCGACCGCACCGCTTCTCCGGCACAAGCCTGCTCGCCGGGCACAAATACACGCCGGGCACAAACAAAAGAGGCCGCGGATCGCTCCACGGCCTCTTCGTTTTTGCGTCTGGTTTCGCGCGCTATGCCAGATCGAACTTCGTCTGGTGCAGCAGCGGATCGCTCTTCACCATAATCGCCTTGCCGACGATCTCCTCGATCTCCTGCAGGAACGAATTGTGGTTGCTCTTCAGCACCTTGGCCACTTCCGGATTCACACGCAGCACCAGATTGCCCTGTTCGGTCTCGAGCGCCTTGCGCATCCGCTGCGCCTCGGTCAGAATTTCGCCGATCACCGTGTGCGCGCTCTTCACATACCCGGCTGCCTCGCAATACGGGCACGGCGAACACAGCGTCCGTTCCAGCGACTGTTTCACGCGCTTGCGCGTAATCGCCACCAGCCCGAAATCGTTGAACTGAAGTATCTTGTACGGCGCACGGTCCACCCGCATCGCATCTTCGAGCGCCATCATCACCTTCTGGCGATTCTTGCGTTCGTCCATGTCGATGAAGTCGACCACAATGATCCCGCCAAGATCGCGCAGCCGGATCTGGCGCACGATTTCCTTGATCGCGTCCGTGTTCACCTTCACGATGGTGTCTTCGAGGCGGTTCGACTTCCCGACGTACTTGCCGGTATTGATGTCGATCGCCACCAGCGCCTCCGTCTGGTTGATCACGATGTAGCCGCCCGACTTCAGCCAGACCTTCGGCCGCAGCGCCTTTTCGACTTCCGCGGTAATGCCGAATTCGTCGAAGATCGGATTCGAGCGCGTGTACAGCTTCACCCGCCCGATCAGCGCCGGCTGGAAGCGTTCCACGAAGCGCAGCACGCTTTCGTACAGCTCTTCGTTATCCACCCAGATGGTCTTGAAAGACGTGGTCAGCTGATCGCGCAGAATGCGCTGGACCAGATCGAGATCATGATGCAGCAACTGCGGCGCGGGCTTCTTCTCCGCCTTCTGGCGCATGTCGAGCCAGAGATTGTAGAGGAAGTGCATATCGACGCGAAGTTCTTCTTCCGTCTTGCCGTCGGCCGCGGTGCGGCAGATGAAGCCGCCCGGGATCCCCTGGCGGTGCGTCGTCAGCACGCGCTTCAGGCGGTGGCGCTCTTCGTCGCTCGGAATCTTGCGCGACACGCCCACGTGCTCCACGGTCGGCATGTAAACCACGAAACGCCCCGGCAGCGCGATGTGCGACGTGATGCGCGCGCCCTTCTGCCCAAGCGGCTCTTTCGCGATCTGAACGATGATCTCCTGGCCTTCCTTCAGAAGATCGGAGATCGACGGCATCACCGGCCGCTCGCGTTCGGGCCGTTCCCCGCGGCCGCCGCGTTCGGGCCGTTCACCGCGCTCACCGCGTTCTCCACGTTCGCCACGCTCCGGCCGGCGGTCATCCCGGCGTTGTTCCTCACGAGGCGCGACCGCCCGCGTTTCGCCGGGCAGCGTTACCGAGCCTTCGGCGACTGCGGCATCGTCTCCTTCCACCACGGCGGGTTTGGCTTCGCCCTCTTCGCCCTGGCCGCCGCGCATTTTACGGCGCATCCGGCGGGACACCCGATGCGGATAGCGATGGCCCTGTTCGCGCAGCGTCGCCGTCAGGCTGGTCGGCATGCGCGCCGGTTCCGGGCCGTCTTCTTCCTGCGCCAGGGCGACTTCCGCGCCCAGATCGATCTCGGCAACCTCGCCGGCACTGATCCCGATGTCGTCGTCCGCCTGGGTGAGGATTTCGCTTTCGGCAAATTCGCCGTCCTCGTCGCCCTCTTCCTCGGCGTCCGCCGCTGCGTCGATCTGCGCAACCGCTTCGTCGGACGAACTGACAACTTCGGCTGCCTCGGCCGGCTCAGCCGTCGCGGCGCTTTCCTCGTTCACAGCCCAGGACTCGGCCGTGGGCTCCTCAACCTTCAGAGCATCGGCCGCCTTCTTCTGTGCGACCCACGAAGCCACCACGCCGAACTCGGCCGGGGCTCCGGTAATCGCCACAGTTTCCCGCGTCTCTTCGCTCGGCTCGGCGGATTCCGCCAGCGCTTCCTCGCCGGATTCGCGTTCCGCTTCAGGCCCCGAGTACTTGGCGAGCGATTCACCCGGCAGCACCATGAAATCGTCGACCGGCGCATGAGCGTACGCGCGCGGAGTCTCTTCAATCTCGCTTTCGGGAGCATCCGGTTCGGCCGAAATCTCTTCGATTTCGTTGCTCGCCGGGCTAAGCGATTCCTGCCGCCCGGGCTCGCCGCGTCCGCCGTGCTGCGGAGAAAAGAATTTCGAATCGGGCAGCCCGGAACCGCCGCCGCGTCCGCCACGTCGTCTGCGCCCGCGCCTTCCGCGTCCGCCGCGATCTCCACCACGATCTCCGCCACGATCGCCTTCCGGCCGGCCTTCACGGCGTTCCACCGCGGGGCTCCCTTCGGTAACCGAAGCCTCCATCACCGGCGCGCCCGTTGAGCCTGCAATCAGGCTCTCCGCCGCGAGCGTAACCTCGTCGATCGCCGCCGCGCCGTCACGGGAAACCGTTTCGCCTGCAGCCGGACCGGCCGCAATTTCGCTTCGTTCCGGACGCGGACCACGATCGCCACCCTGCCGATCGCCACCCTGCCGATCGCCACCCTGCCGATCGCCACCCTGCCGATCTGCGCCCTGCCGATCTCCGCCCTGCCGATCGCCGCGCTCCGGACGTCCGCCGCGATCCCGGCCCCGATCCCGGCCTCTGCCGCGATCCCGGCCACCGCGATCTCCGCCGCCCCGATCTCCACTGCTGCGATCTGAACTGCTGCGATCTGAACTGCCTTCCGGACGCGCACTGCGCTCCCCGGCGGGCGAATCGCCTTTTTCCAGTTTGAGGACCTGATCTTCCACCGTGCTGACCACGGCGTCGTATTCTTCGTTGTCCTCAAAAAAATCAGATACATAGAGGAACGCGTCACGTTCCAGCCCGATGTCGACGAATGCCGACTGCATGCCGGGCAGAACCCGCGTGACTCGTCCCTTGTGGATACTACCGGCTAGCGAATACTCTTTTTCTCGTTCGTGGAATAACTCCACGACCTGATCGTCTTCGAGGATCGCCACTCTTGTTTCGTGGCGCCCCGCCGAGACGATAAGCTCTTTGGACATGCAATTTCTCCCGCTGGGCTCCCATGGAGGAACTCGAACCGGTGAAACTGGACCCGAACTTTGCTATCGCCCTGCGTAAGGATTGCCCGGGGACTTTCGGCCCCGACCAACCGAACTGCCTGAACTCACGCCCGCCGGTGGGTGGAGAGAACGCTCGACACCGCCGCCGGCACTGGGAAACCGCTGATTCGGGAGACCTGGGCGCAACCGGACCATCCGGCACCTCGCCTTTCGTCCACAAACCGGAACCTGCATCGCGCTCCGGTTCGATCCGAGAGTCTCCTTGGCTCCCAACTCAAATTTTCAAAATCTGCTGCTTCAAAATCTTCTACTGCCCGACAGATACCTTTTACTGCTCACCCGGCGGACTCCGGAAACAACTCCTCGCATCCGCCCCAAACGACTCAATTCACAAATCTTCGTACTCGTACGCTGTTCACCAGGCCGAGCATCAGGAACGTGGACCACACGCTCGACCCGCCATAACTCATCAGCGGCAAGGGGATTCCGGTCACCGGCATCCGGCCTACCACCATCCCTACATTTACCAGTATATGAAATAAAATGAGCGCCGCCACTCCCATGCAACAATACATTCCCGCCCGGTCCGGGGCTGTCTGGGCATCCTGCACCATTTGCATCAGCAAAATGAAGTAGAGAATCAGCACCAGCATCACCCCCACAAAGCCGTGTTCTTCGGCAAAAGCGGAGAAAATAAAGTCCGTGTGCGGCACCGGCAGGAACCGCAACTGCGTCTGGCTGCCCTTGGTAATTCCCTTCCCCCAGGTTCCGCCGGCCCCCACGGCAATTTTGGACTGGATCAGCTGATACCCGTTCCCCTGCGGGTCGCGCTCGGGATCGAGAAAGCTGGCAATCCGCGCTTTCTGGTACGGCTGCATCATCGTAAAACCGGCGGGAACCACAACCAGCGCAATCAGCCCGATCGTGAGCCAGTACTGCCAGCGCATCCCGGCCAGAAAAACGCCCGCCGCCAGAATCGGAATGTAGGTAAGCGCCGTGCCAAGATCCGGCTCTTTGGCGATCAGAGCCATCGGGATCACCACCAGTCCCGCCAGTTTCGCCAGTTCGCGGGCTTCGATCACATCCGTCTTCAACTCGGTCAGAAAGCGCGCCACAAGCACGACCACCACAATCTTGGCGAATTCGGAGATCTGCAGGTGGATTCCCGTGGGGAGCGCGATCCACCGCGTGGACCCGAACGCGCGCTTGCCCACCAGCAGCACCAGCGCCAGCAGGGCCACGGAAGCGATATAGGCCGGGTAAACCTGTCCCATCAGCGAGTGGTAATCGATGTTCGTCACCAGCCACATCAAAACCAGCCCGCCCAAAATATAGATGAGCTGCTTCCACCACGAGCCCTGCCATACGGTGTCGTGCGTGGCGCTGAAGATCTGCAGCACGCTGAGCCCGCAGATCACCAGCACGACGATGAACATGGTCCAGTCGAAATCCCGGAACCTGGCAAACTGGAACAAGCTAACGCGCCTCCCCGCTCTTCGAATTCACCGGCCCTGCGCCAGGCAGCAACCCCGCCACCGCCTGCTGCGATCCGGCGACCCTCGCCGCCTCGGCCTCCGCCGCGCGTTCCTTCTTATCGAAGTAAGCCTTCATCACGTCCCGCGCGGTGGGCGCCGCGAACTGGCCGTGCAGACCGACGTTCTCCCACAGCACCGCCACCACAATCTCCGGGTTGTAGCACGGCGCGAACCCGACGAACCACGCGTTATCTTTCAGATCTTTGTGCGTCTTTTCGTATTCGCCCGACGCCACCTGCGCCGAACCCGTTTTCCCGCATACATCGACGCCCGGCAGCTTCGCACGTCCGCCCGTCCCGCCTTCATTCACCACGCCGTACGTTCCATACACGATCTTGCGGACGTTCTCTGCGTTCACCGCCCATTCGTGCGGCTTCTCGTCCTTCGTCGCCGACAGCGTGAGATGCGGCACGTGCCAAACACCTCCCGCCGCGAGGCCGCCAATCGCGCGCGCAATCTGCAGCGGCGTCGCGGTCAGCGCACCCTGCCCGATCGAGACCGAAATCGTCTCTCCCGCGAACCACTTCTGCCGGTAGTTACGCAGCTTCCACTCCGGCGAGGGAACCGTCCCGGCCGCCTCGTTCGGCAGATCGATGCCCGACTTCGCGCCCAGCCCCGCCTGTGTAGCGTAAAAGGCAATACTTTCAATCCCCGTCTTATTCCCAACGTTGTAAAAGTAGGAATCGCACGACTGGGCCATGCCCTTATGCAGCGAAACGGCTCCGTGGGTGCCCCAGCACATGTAATAGTGGCCGAAGAACGTGGCGCCGCCCGGGCAATTGTAGGTCGTGTTCTCGTCAACCGCGCCGCTTTCCATCCCCGCCAGCGCCACAATCGGCTTGAACGTGGAACCCGGAGCCCACTGCGCCTGGATCGCACGGTTCAGAAGAGGATTGCCCGGGTCGCCGGTCAGTTCGCGCCAGTCCTTCGATTTAATTCGCACCGCGAACTTATTCGGATCGAAGCTCGGCTTCGACGCCATCGCCAGAATCTCGCCGTTCTGCGGATTCAGCGCCACGACCGCGCCGCGCCGTCCCTCAAGCGCCAGTTCCGCCACCACCTGCAGGTCGAGATCGATCGTCAACTGCACATTGTGGCCGGGCCTCGCTTCTTTCATCCCGAGCACCTGGCGCTCGCGGCCGAGGTTGTCCACCACAGACTGGCGCTCGCCGTCGACGCCCATCAGCATGTCGTTGTATTGCTTCTCGATTCCCGTCTTGCCGATGATCTGTCCCTGGTTGTACTTGCCGTACTCAGGAAGATCCAGCTCCGATTCGCTGATTTCGCCCGTGTACCCGACAACGTGCGACAGGATGCCGTTTTCCGGGTACAGGCGCCGCTGCGACGTGATCAGCTCCATTTCCGGGAACGTCTCCGGATCGCGGTGCGATTCCACGAAGGCAAGTTCGGCGGGCGTCAGCTCTTCCTTGATGATGAGCGGTTCGTACTTGGGCCGTCGCTTATAACGGTTGAACTTCTTCATCAGATCGTCGTAGTCCAGATGCAGACCGTCGGCGATCTCGTGCAGATGCTCCGGCTTCAGCGTTTCCCGCGACAGCAGCACGCTCCACGAGGAATGGTTGTCCACGATCGTGCGGCCGTCTCGATCCAGAATCTTGCCGCGTGGCGCGATCACCGGCAGCGCGCGGATCCGGTTGCGCTCGGCGCGTTCGCTATAGATTTCCGGGCTCTTGATCTGTAATTCCCAGAAGCCACTGACCAAAAACAGAAAAATCGCCGCCGCCGTGTATTGGAACGCGGCCATCTTGGCCGAGGCAAATTTTGGGTCGTCGCGATCCCGAATCTTGTGCTCGGCCGCGAGATCGGGATTTTGATAGTCGGGGGCTGTGAAGCGCACGGATCGGCCTGCGCGGGGTGTTCCGGGTCCGGCGTCCGCGCTGTCCTCAGGGTAACAGACTGCGGAATTACCCCGGAACCGTTATTCTTCCCGCCGAAACGCAACCGGCGCGATACCCGCGGCGGCCGTCAGCAGACCAGTTCTTCGCGACCCAGCTTGAACCCTTCCAGATTCCCGAGCACGGTCAGAGCCAGATGTTTCGCATCGAAGAACGTCTGCGCCACGCGCTGCACATCCTCCGCGGTCACCATTTCCACGCTTTCGGCCAGTTCGTCCATGGTGAAGAACCGGTGGAAGTACATCTCCTGCCGCGCCAGATTCGACATCCGGCTCGACGTCGATTCGAGGCTCAGCATCAGCGAACCCTTCAGATGATCCTTCGCCCGCCGCACTTCCTCCTCGGGCGCCAGATTCTCCTTCAGGTCGCGGAATTCATCGAGTACAAGCTGCACCACCTGCTTCACGGCTTCGAGCGACGTGCCCGCGTAAATCGAAAAACAGCCGGTGTCGCTGTAGGGACTCAGCTCCGAATGCACCGCATACGCCAGTCCGCGCTGCTCGCGGACCTTCTGGAACAGGCGCGAACTCATCCCGCCGCCGAGCATCGTATTCAGCACATAGCAGTGGAAGCGATCCGCATGCGGAATCGGGAAGCAGGGCACGCCGAGACACAGATGCACCTGCTCCAGCTCCTTCTTCGAACGCAGCGAAATCCGCGCATGGGTCGCCGGAGCCGGCTGAAACTCCGGCGCCGGAGCCGGCTTGAGTCCCTCGAAGCGCTGCCGCACCAGTTCCACGAGCCGCTCGTGCGACGCATTCCCCGCCGCCGTCAGCAGCAGATTGGAAGGCGTGTACACGCTCTTGTAGTAATCGCTGATCCCCTCGCGCGTCAGCTTCTTCACGGTCTCGCGCGTTCCCAGGATCGGCCGCCCCAGCGCGTGATCTTTCCAGAAGTTCGACGAAAAGATCTCGTGAACCAGATAATCCGGACTGTCGGCATCCATCTTGATTTCTTCCAGAATGACGCCTTTTTCCTTCTCGATGTCCTCTTCCCGGAACGCCGGATGCAGCACCAGATCGCTGAGCACATCCAGCGCCTGCGGCAGATGTTCGTCCAGCACCTTCGTGTTGTAACAAACCATCTCCTTGGCCGTGAACGCATCGAGGTTCCCGCCGAGCGAATCCACCGAACGCGCAATGTCTTCGGCCGACCGCGTCGCCGTCCCCTTGAACAGCATGTGTTCGATGAAGTGGGAGATGCCGTTCTGTTCTGTCGTCTCCCGCCGGGACCCGGTCCCGACCCAGACGCCCGCCGAAACCGAACGCACGTGCGACATCGCTTCCGTAATGATGCGGAGACCGTTCGGAAGTGTGGTCGTCTGGATGTCTCGCTCTGGATGCGCCGTCTTATGAACCGTTCGATTGGATGACAAGCTATGGACCTGCTCCGTTTGTACCACTTCGCGCCGAACAGAAGCTACCGCGCGCCGCTCCGGACTGCGAAGGATTCTCAGTGGACCGACGCCAGCGGGTTCCGCCACTTCAGCCCGCCGAACCGCGCGAAGTCCGCATCCGATGAACAGAGTTCCGCACCGTGTTCCATCGCGATGGCCGCCAGATGCGCGTCCGAAGTCAGGTTCCCGCCCGTGCCGAGGGGCTCCAGCAAGCCGCGCATTATAGCCAGATGTCTTGGTCCCGGCTGCACCACCGCTGCCGTCGGCTGCTCGAGCCACGCCGCGATGATCTCGAACGCCTGCTGCTGAGAGAGGCTGTTTCGAAACAGTCCCGGCCGCGTCGTGATCCGCAGGAATGCCAGCAGCACATTCCACGCGAACCCCAGCGTTTCCGGGCCCGACAATGCCGCCTCCAGCCACGCCCTCGCTTTCCGATGCAGCGCCGCGTCTTCGTTCACCGCGTAAATCAGCAGATTCGCGTCGGGCAGGATCACTTTCGGACCGCCAGTTTCCGCAGAATCTCCTCATCCTCCATCGCGTCCGCCGCCGCCAGCGCCTTATCCCAGCGAAATTCCTGCCCTTCGCCCATCCGGTAGGTTTTCTGAACGAATTTCCCCGTGCGCTTCTGCTTTTCGCCGCGCAACCCAGCCCGCGCCGCATCGTTCAGCGCCTGCTTGAACGAGATGTCCCGCTCCCGCATGGCATCTTTGATGAGTTTTTCAACGTCCGCGTCAAGCGTTACGGTCGTCCGCATGCCTGCATCATAGCATCAATCGGACTGCTGTCATGATGTCAACGCGGTTCACCCGAATGCCCTGACTCCTTTGTTCCTGGCGCCTTTGATCTTTAGTCAGGCTTCGGTTGTACGGGAATCAACGTTCTGCATTACATTTTTCGCAGCACCCTCATTGGCAACGCTCAAAGCGGGGGCAGAACGCCGCCCAACAAGAAACACGCATTCTCACGACAACGTCGTCGCGGGAAATGGTGCGATTGAACGGATAAAGTTCAGCGCCGAGATCCGGCTTCCGGGGCAAAACAGGCAATTTGGAATCCGCGAGCAAAACGCTGCCGAATGATCGAGAGATGTTTGAATCCTTCGGACAACTTCTGATTGCACTGCTGATTGCACTGCCGATTGCACTGCCGATTGCACTGATGGAGGAATCGCATTCACCCACCCCTCCGCCCCATGCTAAAATAATATTCATGCCGCAACCCATTGTGGGTATGGAACTTAGCGATATGCGGCAGATCCTCCCCCCGGATCAGCCCGCCTACCGCGCCCAGCAAATCTACCGCGCCGTCTACCAGCAAAAGGTCGCCGATCTCGTCGAGATCACCACCCTCCCTGCGCCCATCCGCGAACACCTCGCTTCGGAAGCCGAACTCGGCCTCCCCACTCTCGCCCAGCGCTACCTCTCCACGGACGGCACCCGCCGCTATCTCCTCAACCTCGCCGACGGCCGCACCGTCGAAACCGTCCTCATGCCCATGGACGGCCGCGACACCCTCTGCATCTCCAGTCAGGTCGGCTGCCCCGTCAACTGCCAGTTCTGCATGACCGCTCTGCTCGGCCTTGAGCGCTCCCTCACCGCCGGCGAAATCGTCGGCCAGGTCCTCTATGCCGCCCGCGACGCCGGTCTGCTCGCCGACACCAAGCGCTTCAACATCGTCATGATGGGCATGGGCGAGCCGCTCCTCAACCTCCCCAACGTCCTCAAGGCCACCCGCATCCTCTGCGATCAAAAAGGCATCAACATCGCCGAGCGCCGCATCACCGTCTCCACCTCCGGCATCATTCCGAAAATTTACGAACTCGCCGAGGCCGAAGTACGCCCCAAGCTCGCCATCTCTCTCAACGCATCCACCGAGGAAATGCGACAGGAGATCATGCCCATCACGCGCAAGTACCATCTCAAAGACCTGATGGAAGCCTGCCGCGCCTACCCGCTGCGCAACTGGGAAACGCTGATGTTCGAGTACGTTCTGCTCAAAGGGGTCAACGATACCGATGACGACGCCCGCCGCGTCGTCAAACTCCTCGCCAACATCAACTGCAAGGTCAACCTGATCGCGCTCAATCCCGGCCCCGGCATCGCTTACGAAACGCCCGATCCCGAACGCGTCCTCGCCTTCCAGGAAATCGTCATGCGCTCCATGCCATGCTTTATTCGACGCCCGCGCGGCCTCGATATCTTCGCCGCCTGCGGCCAACTGAAACGCAATAACCTCGAAACCATCACCGCATGAAAGTCGTCGTCCACCACGGAAAAACCCAGGCCGAAGCCATCGACATCGTCGACCGCTCCGCCGACCACCTGTTCGACTACGCCTCGGGCGGTTCCGTCGAACTAACGGACCGCAAGAAAGACTGGAACGGCCCGAAGATGGACTTCTCCCTCATGGCCCGCCTCGGCTTCATCGCTCTGCCGGTCGCTGGCGTGGTTTTCGTCGACGAAGTCACCATCACCGTCGAATGTGACCTCCCTCCGCTCGTCCGCACCTTCGTCGGAGAAGAAAAGATTCAGGCCGGCGTCGAAAAGAAAGTCCGCGGCATGCTGGCGGAATAGCGCACAGCGCAGTTGACGAACACCCCCGGCGATTGCAGATAATAGGCACTTCAGTAGTTCCCAGGAGAAATACGCATGGCAGACAGCGGATTCAAAGCATTCCTTCTTCGCGGTAACGTGGTAGATCTCGCGGTCGGCGTCGTCATCGGCGGAGCCTTCGGCGCAATCGTCACCGCCTTTACGAAGGATCTGCTCACGCCGCTCATCGCCGCCCTCGTCGGCAAGCCGGACTTCTCCGCCATCCAGTTCGAAATCAATGGCAGCAAGTTTCCGGTTGGCGACTTCATCAATGCCCTGGTCTCCTTCCTGCTCATCGCCGGCGCCGTTTACTATTTCGTCGTGCTGCCCGTTAACGCCCTCATGGCCCGCATGAAGAAGGAAGAGCCGGCACCGCCCGCGCCCCCGGCCACGAAGCAATGTCCGGAGTGCCTCAGCGACGTCGCCATCGCGGCCAAACGCTGCGCCTTCTGCACCAGCCAGATCGCGTAAGATTCCGGCGCAAAAACGCCGCAATGCCAGCCGGAGTTGCGCTATAGTTCCCCCATGAACTCCGGCGCCGCCGTCCCGCTGATTTCAGAACGAACGCACCGCGACCTCACGCCCCGCGCCATCGCGGTTTCCCTTCTCGTCGCCGCCCTCATCGGCGCTTCTTATCCATACGTCGTCCTCAAGATCGGCTACGGCCCCAACATCTCCGTCGTCAGCGCCTTCTTCGGCTACATTCTGATCTCCGCCATCGGCTTCCTCACCGGCGTCCGCGGCACGCGCGTGGAAAACAACCTCGTACAGGCCGCCGGCACGTCGGCCGGGCAGTCCGGCTTTATGTGCGTCGTTCTCGCCGCCGTCGACATGCTGAACTCGCGGCCCGGCCTCGGCTTCTCGCTCCATCTCTCCGTCTGGCAGACCTTCGCCTGGCTTACCGTGGCCGGTTTGATCGGCGTCCTCATGGCCGTCCCGCTCCGCCGCTATTACATCGACGAGGAGGATCTCGCCTTTGCCGACGGCATGGCCGCCGGAGAAGCCCTCCTGGTTCTCGACGAAGGCCCCAAGGAAGCCGGTCCGCGCGTCGCCGCCCTCGGCATCGGCATGTTCGCCTCCGGCCTTCTGGCCCTCGTTCGCGACAAAATGAAACTCCTGCCCGACGCCTGGTACTTCGGCCCCAACGGCGCCTCGCTCCACATGGGCAGCGAAGCCAGCCTGCTCTCGTTCGGCTCCGGCATGCTGGTCGGTCCCCGTATCGCCGCTTCCATGGGCCTCGGCATGATCGCCAGCTGGATGATCGCCCCGCCCATGCTCCTCTCGCGCGGCATTGTCGCCGACCAGCAGTTCGCCACCATCCTCCGCTGGGTCATGTGGCCGGCCACCGGCTTCATGGTCGCCGGCGGCATCACCGCGCTGGTTCTCAAATGGAAGCTCGTCGCCAAAACCTTTCAGAGCTTCTCGACCACGCAAATCGACTCGACAGACTTCCCCATCCGCTACGTCCTCACCGGCGTCGGCATCCTCAGCGTCCTGCTCTGTATTCTCCAGGTCTATTCGCTGGGCTTCCCCGTCTGGCTCACCGTTGTTTCGCTGATCCTGTCGTTCTTCCTGATGCTGGTCGGCACGCGCGTCCTCGGCGAAACCAACTGGGCGCCGGTCAGCGCCATGGCGAATCTGATGCAGGCCGTGTTCGCCCTCATTTCGCCCGGCTCCATGACCGTCAACATGATCGGCTCCGGCATGTCCGGCACCGTGGCCGTCAACGGCGAAACTCTCATGCAGACCTACAAGTCCGGCAAGATCGTAGGATCGAGCAACCGCAGCCTCACCATCCTGCAGCTCATCGCCGTTCCTGTCGGCTCGCTCGCCGTGGCCCTTGTCTACCCCGCCCTCAAGGCCCGCTACGGCATCGGTGGCAACGGACTCAGCTCACCCATCAGCGTCAAATGGGCCGGGTTCGCCGAACTCCTCAACCAGGGCTTCGGCAAGCTCCCGCAGGGCTGCTTCGCCGCCATGATCCTCGCCGTCGCCCTCGGCATTCTCATTACCGTTCTGGAGCCGAAGTACGCCCGCTTCCTTCCGTCTCCTACCGCCGTCGGCATCGGCATGCTCGTCCCCGGCATTTCGGTGATGCCGATGGTCGTTGGCGGCCTGTGCCAGTGGCTCTGGTCGAAGATCGCGGCCGAATCGGAAGGAAAATTCTGCCTGCCTCTTTCGAGCGGCTTCATCTCCGGCGAGGCCCTCGTCGTGCTCGTCTTTGCCATTCAGGCGATGCTATAACTCCACTCGGCACCGGGCATACCCACAGCCAATACCCGAATCTGCCATACTATTAGTGCTCCAGCTTTCTTCCGGCCGCCAGTCGGATGAGGCTCTTTACACCCACGCCATCAAAACGCCTCAACGAGGTGACAGGATTCGTGTTCCTTGCGAGCGGTATCCTGATCCTCCTGAGCGAAGCATCGTACCACCCTCAGGACCCCTCGTGGAATACCGTCGCCGGCACCGGCGCGCCCACCAGTAACCTCATTGGCCCGTTCGGCGCCCACCTCGCCGATCTGGCGCTGCAAATGTTCGGCATCCCGGCCTTTCTCTTCCCCGTACTCCTCTTCGCCCTCGGCTGGAAGTGGATTCGCTCGGAAGCGATCAGCGCCCCGGTCATCCGCATTCTGGGCGCCGTCACCATGATTCTTTCCGCCTGCGGAGCGGCCGCCATGCTGCCCGACTGGCGAATCTTCGACCGCGCCATCCCGCTCGGCGGCATCGTCGGCTTCCTCACCGCCGATTCCCTGCGCCGAGGCCTCAACGCTACCGGCACCGGCGTAGTTCTGGTAACCGTACTCATCGTCTCCGTCTATCTGATTTCGTCCTTCACCATCGAAAAGCTGCTCGGCTGGCTGAGTCCGATCTTTGCCGCCTTCGCCCGTATGCGCGACAACTGGCGCCGCGCGGCCGAACACCGCCGCGAAGTCCGCCTCGAAAGGAAGGAAGCCCGCCGCATCGCCGCCGAAGCCCGCAAGGCCGAAAAGGAGGCCATCCGCGCCGGCTACCTGATCCAGGAAGAAGGGATTCTCGACGTCAAAGCCGAGCCGATGACCGAATCCACAACCCGTCTGCACTTTGAGCAACTCCTCAACACCACCCCCGCGACACTCGACCGCGGCCCGTCCCTGCGCACCCGCCGCCAGCCTGCCGCCGTCAGCGAAACGCTGCCGTGGGACGATCCCGCAGACGCCGCAGTCCGCCAAATCGATCCGCCCATCGTGGAACTGCCCGAAGCCACTTCGGCCGTCCCCGCGATGACCGAGGAAATTCCCATCCGCCAACTCGCCGATACGCCCGCCCCTGGCGAGGACCACAACGAATTCCCCTTCAACAAGGCCGCGGCCAGGCCCGCCGTCAAGCCGAAGGGCTCCACGATTTACCGGCTGCCCTCCACCGAACTGCTCAACGAGATTCCGGTCCGCTCCGCCTTCGACGAACAGGAGCTCAAAAACACCGCCGCCGCCATCAAGGCAAAGTTCGAAGAGTTCAACGTCTTCGGCTCCGTGGTGCAGATCAACCCCGGCCCCGTCGTCACCACCTTCGAATACAAACCCGACGCCGGCGTCAAATACAGCCGCATCACCAACCTCACCGAAGACCTCTGCCTCGGGCTGCAGGCCGAATCGATCCTCATCGAACGCATTCCCGGCAAGCCCACCATCGGCATCGAAGTCCCCAACACCAAGCGCGAAGTCATCAGCCTGCGCGCCATCTTCGAATCCGACGAATTCCAGGAATCGCCGTCACTACTCACCATTTCGATGGGCAAGGATATTAACGGCCGCATCAAAGTCGCCTCGCTCGAAACCATGCCGCACGCGCTCATCGCCGGCTCCACCGGCTCGGGCAAATCCGTCATGATCAATTCGCTCGTCATGTCGATCCTCTACAAATCGACGCCCGATGAAGTCCGCATGATCATGGTCGACCCCAAGCGCGTCGAACTCGGCATCTACGAAGGCATTCCGCACCTTCTCACACCGGTCATCACGGACCCGAAAAAGGCCACCAACGCCCTGCGCAACGCCGTACTCGAAATGGAGCGCCGCCTGCGTCTGCTCGCCGAACAGGGCGCCCGCAACATCGATCAGTACAACAAGAAGATCCGCAAGCTGCAGGCCGAGCCGCGCAGCCTGTTCGGCGACGACGATGCCGATCCGGCCGACGAACTAAAGCCGCTCCCCTACATCCTGATCCTCATCGACGAACTCGCCGACCTCATGATGCTCGAAGGCCGCAACGTGGAAGAGTCCGTCACGCGCCTCGCCCAGATGGCCCGCGCCGTCGGCATGCACCTGGTCCTCGCTACCCAGCGCCCGTCGGTGGACGTCATCACCGGCCTCATCAAAGCCAACTTCCCGGCCCGCATCAGCTTCCGCGTGGCCACGCGCGTCGACAGCCGCACCATTCTGGACGGCATGGGCGCCGAACACCTGCTCGGCAAAGGCGACATGCTCTTCCTGCCGCCCGGCTCCTCACGCTTCACACGCGTGCACGGCGCTTTCGTGACCGAAAGCGAGATCAACCAGGTCGTCGACTTCTGGAAGGAACAGGCCCGCCCCGAATACGACCAAAGCTACCTGATCGCCCCGCCCGCCGAGGACGGCAGCGAAACCGACGGCGAAGTCGTGGATGCCACCGAGCAGGACCCGATGTACGAAGAAGCCATGCGCGTCGTGCTCGAAATGGGCAAGGCCTCCACTTCGACCCTGCAGCGCCGCCTCCGCCTCGGCTACGGCCGCGCCGCCCGCATACTCGACATGATGTACCGCGACGGCATCATCGGCCCGCCCGACGGCAGCAAGCCGCGCGAAGTGCTGAAGCGGCCCGACTGGCTGCGCGAAGTCGACCACGTGTAATCGGTCTGGTCGCGGCAATCAGATCCGGCTCTCACCCGGCATATTACCCGGCGCGCGATGGGGGAATGGCGCGCCGGGCCGCAAAGTTGTAGCCTGTCGTCAGCGTGAAGTGGATCATCTACGCGCTGGCACTGGCCGCCCTCGTGGGACCAGGTCAGGCAGCATCGGCGCCCGCCGCTGTAAACAAAACAATGACTCAATCCGCGGATGGCCAGATTCTGGCTGCAATACGCGCCAAAATGGTCAAATCGAAAGTCGCTTCCGATCATTTTAAGTTCAGTGTGCAGAACGGGATCGTCACCATCGAAGGCCAGACGTCCGTAACGCAGCACAAAGGTGTTGCCACCCGCATCGCCCGAACGAGCGGCGCGGCGGGAGTCCGCAATCTGATTCAGGTTTCGGCGGAAGGAAAAGCAAAGACAGCAGCTACTCTGAGCCGGGGTGAGAAGGCCGCTACGGTCCCGGCACCGGGAGGCAAGATCGCAACAAAGGCGGCTGCTGCAAATGCCGCTCCTTTTGCTCCCCCGCCGCCGGCTCTGGCTCGTGCGGCCGTCATTCCCCCGAGTCAGTAGCCCGGTGGGTAATTCCGGATGTAAGCAGGACGCGTGACCCAGGCGGCGCGTCTGGAGGAACGCACCGCCTGCCGTATTCGGGAGACCTCCGCATGACCAGGCCGAAGCCGGATTCATGCTCCCCCAGTCACGAGTATCGGCAATATGGGCGGAATGCGATAGGCGATTTGTACCGGTACACTAACCTCCGGCCACGCCACTGCGTAGTACCGGATCAGTGGCGGAAATGGCGGACGCCCGTAAACACCATGGCCACGCCGAGCCGGTCTGCCGCCGCGATCACCTCGGCATCCTTTACCGATCCGCCGGGCTGGATAAACGCCGTCGCGCCGTACTTTGCCGCCGCCTCGAGGCCGTCCGGAAACGGAAAGAAGGCGTCGGAAGCCACCACCGTGCCCGCCAGCGGCAGATGGGCTTTCGTGGCGGCAATATTGACCGAATCCACACGGCTCATCTGACCGGCGCCAACCGCCGCCGTTTGACCCGCATTGGCATACACAATGGCATTGGACTTCACGTGCTTCACAACCTTCCAGCCGAACTCCAGCGCCGTCCACTCTTCTGCCGTGGGAGTGCGTTTGGTCTTCACCTCGGTGGTGGCGCGGTCGAAGGTGGCGCGGTCGGCGGTCTGGGCCAGATAGCCGCCCGTGATGCTCTTCACCACCAGCGGCTCCTCCACGTTGACCACCTTCACCAGCCGCAGATTCTTCTTCGCCGTCAGAATCGAAAGCGCCTTGGCCGAATAAGCGGGCGCCGCGATGGCCTCCACAAACAGCTTCGCCATCTCCGCCGCCGTGTCTTCATCTACTTCCCGGTTCAGGCCGATGACGCCGCCGAACGCCGAAACCGGATCGCATTCCAGCGCCTTCCGGTAAGCTTCGGCGAGCGTAGCCTGCTCGGCGCAGCCCGCCGGATTGGTGTGTTTGATGATCGCGGCCGCCGGTCCGGAAAACTCGCAAACCAGCTGCCAGCAGGCGTCGAGATCCACCAGGTTGTTGTAGGAAAGCTCCTTGCCGTGAAGCTGCTCGGCGCCGGCAATCCCGGCCGTTCCGGCGGAATACAGCGCCGCCTTCTGATGCGGATTCTCGCCATAGCGCAGCGACATGCGGCGCGGCGTGCGAATATCCAGCACCGCCGGCAGCGCTTCAGGCTCCGGCGCTGCGCCTTCCGGCCCGACCTGCGCGAGCCGATTCGTAATGGCGCGGTCGTAGGCCGCCGTCGTGGCGAAAGCCTGTTTGGCAAGTCGCCATTTGGTCTCGCGGGAAATGGCGCCGGACGCGCGCAGCTCATCGAGCAGCGGCGCGTAATCGTCCGCCGAAGTCACAATCGCGACATCCTGCCAGTTCTTGGCCGCCGACCGGATCATGGTGGGCCCGCCAATGTCGATATTTTCGATCAGATCCTCCAGCTTCGCGTCCGTGCGCGCGGCGATCTTTTCGAACTGGTACAGATTCACCACCACCATGTCGATGGGCTCGATCCCGTGCTCGGCCAGCGCCGCCATGTGTTCGGCATTGCCGCGAATGGCGAGAATAGCGCCGGTGATGTTCGGGTGCATCGTCTTGACCCGGCCGTCCAGCATTTCGGGAAACCGGGTGACTTCGCTCACATCGCGGACCGGGATGCCGGACTCACGCAGCAGCCTGGCCGTTCCGCCGGTCGAAATCAGTTCGGCGCCCAGGGCGACGAGGCCGCGGGCGAAATCGGGGACACCTGTCTTGTCGGTGACGCTGAGAAGGACACGCATAAGGGAAACTTCCAGAGTATCAAGCGGGCCCCGAACACCCGGCGAACCGCCGCTAACCCCGCCTGCGCGCGACCACGACGATCGAGGCCGCCGGCCACGGCAGAAACCGGTCGATCCGCCGCCACAGCCACACGAACCGGTTGAACACACGCAGCGAAAAACGCGAAAGCCGCGTCGATTTCATCACCTGCCCGGTGAAACGCCACGCCGGCATGGAGACGCGATTGAATTCGAAGCTGCGCTCCACATCGAAGCCGCTTCGCCGCAGCAACTCTTCCATCTGCGGCTTCGAATAACGGCGGAAATGGCCGATGGCCTTGTCCAGCGTCCCATACGCAGACGGGTCGTTAGGAACCAGAATGATGGCCCGTCCGTCCGGCAGCAGCACTTCGCGCATCGCGGCCAGCGCAGCCGCGTCGTCTTCGATGTGTTCCAGAACATTGAGACAAATCACGGTATCCACCCGCCGCCCGTCCGCCAGCCAGTCGGAACCTGCCGCATCCAGTTGCCGCACCTCCACCGCCCGCCGGTGCCGGAAGGCGCTGCGCAACTGCCCCACGTACTCCTCGCTGATGTCGGTCGCGATATAGTGCGCGCGCCGCGGCGAAAGCCAGCGTGTCAGATTGCCCGTACCCGCGCCCACTTCGAGCACCGTGGCGCCGTCGCCGCCGGTAAAAGGCAGAATCGTCTCCGCCATCCAGCGATTGAACTGCGGCGTGAAGGACATGGCGTCCAGCACGGCGTGTCCCGCATCGGTGTAAATGTCCGGCGTAAACCGAGCCTGCAGAATCACCCAGACGGCCTCGAACGCGTCGCGCAGCCCGACCTTCTTCCCCTGCTCGTACGTGCGCCCGTGATAGCTGATCGGCGTCTCGTAAAAACGCGCCCCGCGGCGCGCGAACTTGATGGTGATTTCCGGCTCGATCCCAAACCGGTTGCTGCGCAGCGGAACGCTTTTGGCAAAGGAGGTCCGGAACGCCTTGTAACAGGTCTCCATGTCGGTCAGATTCAGATCCGCCGCAATATTGCCCATCAGCGTCAACAGGTGGTTGGCGAGGGAGTGCCAGAAGTAGAGCACCCGGCGCTCACCGGTAACGAGGAAACGCGAGCCGTAAACCACGTCGGCGCGCCCTTCGAGCAGCGGGGCCAGCAGCCGCGGATAATCGCGCGGATCGTATTCGAGATCCGCGTCCTGAATGATGGAAAAGCAGCCGGTCGCCTTCGCGAGGGCCGTTTGAATCGCGGCGCCCTTACCGCGGTTTCGCGAATGCCGGAACAGTTCGATGCGCGCCTCCGGATGCTCCGCCATAAAGTTGCGCACGGCATCTGCCGAACTATCCACCGAACCGTCATCCACGATGATAATTTCCACCTCGTAGCCGGCCGGAAACGGAGCACCGACAACGCGGGAGAGGATCTCCGCGACGTACTCTTCTTCGTTGAAGAGCGGAATCAAAATGGATATCAACGTAAAATTCATGCAGCAAAAACGACGGAATTACCGGGACGAGGCGGTCGGCAAGCGGCGGCGCCCGGAACCGGCATTCCGCAACGGAAGGCTTTGTTCAATATGACAGGCTTCCCCGCGCCTCCACGTTTTGCCCGGCTGAGAGCGGCGATTCTGGCCACGTTGCTGTCCTGTTCGGCCGCTTCGGCTGACCTGATTACACCGCCCGCTTCCCTCGCCGACCCTGTCTCCGGCCTCGAAATGAACAACATTGACATGCTCGCCGGCATCTCAGGCGGATTGGACTTCACCTCACCGGAGGCCATCGCGCTGACCAATTATTGGTTCAGCCTCGTCTCCGACCCGTGGAATAACTACACGCTGATCGTGGATCTGTTTGGCCCGGGCGCCGCGGCCGTGCTGCTTGCCGATGAAACCGCCGCGCCGCTGCTGAACCCCGGGGCTTCCTCGGGCTCAGGCAACGCGATCTCAGCCACGTCGCAAATCAACCTGGCTCTCGGCGCAGCACCTTTGGTAACGTCCCTGTTAACGTCCCTGTTAACGTCCCCCGTAACTTCGCCGCCAGCTTCCCCGGTGACGTCCCTGGATTCAGCGCCGGAGCCGGCCACTTTCTGGCTGGCGGGGCTCGGAGTGGTCGCCGTTATCTTTAATAGACTGCGGCAGCGATCAGCCGAGCCGCCCGCATAGACTGCGGCAGCGATCAGCCCAGCCGCCCGCATAGACTGCGGCAGCGATCAGCCGAGCCGCCGGCACAGACTGCGGCAGCGGTCAGCCCAGCCGCCGGCTCAGCATGCCCTACGCGTTGCTGACGGTCGCCGGACCAGCCGCCGCCAGCGCCGCGTGGATTTCCTGCAGGCTCCAGACGCGGATCGGATCGCGTTGTTTTGAAGCAATCGCTTCCACCGCCGCCCGCGCGCCGCTCAAAGTGGTGATGCACGGTACCCGGCTCATGATGGCGCTGCGCCGGATCGACTTCTCATCCTCGAACGACATCGCGCCGATCGTCGTATACACCACCAGTTGAATCGAACCGCCCTTGATGAGATCCACCGCGTTCGGGCGTCCCTCGTTCACTTTGAAGACCGTGCGGCACTTCAGCCCGGCATTCTGCAATGCCACCGCCGTGCCCCGCGTCGCCACCAGATCGAATCCAAGTTCGGCAAACCGCTTGCCGATCGCGACGATTTCTCCCTTGTAACGCTGGCTGACGCTGATGAACACCGTCCCCTTATCCGGCAGCGGCGTACCCGCGCTGATCTGCGCCTTTAAGAAGGCCTCGCCGAAGTTTTCGCCAACACCCATCACTTCGCCGGTAGAGCGCATCTCCGGCCCCAGCGCCGGGTCCACACCCGGGAACTTGTTGAACGGGAAGACCGGCGATTTGACGAACTTCAGCGGCACCGGCAGGCGGCCGCGATGCGGCGTCACGTCACGCAGTTTCTTGCCCAGCATCAACTGCACGGCAAGCTTCGGCAACGCCACTCCGGTCGCCTTGCTGACGTACGGAACCGTTCGCGACGCCCGCGGATTGACTTCCAGCACGTACACCACGCCGTCTTTCACCGCGTACTGCACATTCATCAGGCCGATCACATTCAGCGCCAGCGCCAGCTTCACCGTGTACTCTTCAATCGTCTTAACTACGTCTTCAGGCAGCGAAACAGGAGGCAGCACGCACGAACTGTCGCCCGAGTGAATGCCCGCTTCCTCAATGTGCTCCATGATGCCGGCAATCAGCACTTCTTCACCGTCGCAGAGGCAGTCGACGTCGACCTCCACCGCGTCTTCAAGGAACCGGTCCACCAGCACCGGCCGGTCCTGCGAGAACGAAACCGCCTCGCGCATGTAGCGGCGCACGCTGTCTTCGTCGTACACAATCACCATGGCGCGTCCGCCCAGCACATAGCTGGGACGCACCAGCACCGGGTAGCCGATGCGCTTGGCGATCGCCGCCGCTTCATCCGCGCTCGTCGCCGTGCCGTTGGCCGGCGAAGGAATCTTCAGATCGTCCAGCAGCTTGCCGAACAATTTGCGGTCTTCCGCCAGATCGATACTCTCCGGATCGGTCCCGATAATCGGCACCCCGAGGCGCTTCAGCGGCAGCGCCAGCGTCAGCGGCGTCTGGCCGCCGAACTGTACAATCACGCCATCCGGCTTCTCGGTATCGACGATATTGAGCACGTTCTCGAGCGTCAGCGGCTCAAAGTAAAGGCGGTCGCTGGTATCGTAATCGGTCGACACGGTCTCCGGATTGCAGTTGACCATGATCGATTCCACGTTTTCCGCCTGCAGCGCGAACGAAGCGTGGCAGCAGCAGTAATCGAACTCAATGCCCTGCCCGATTCTGTTCGGCCCGCTGCCCAGAATCATCACCTTTTTACCCGCGGCCGGCTCGGCTTCGCACGCCGTTTCGTAAGTCGAATAAAGATACGGCGTGAACGATTCAAACTCCGCCGAACAGGTGTCCACGCGGTTAAACACGGCCTTCACGCCGAGTTCCCTGCGGCGCGCCCGGACTTCGAGTTCGGTCGATTTATATGCCCCGGCAATCTGGAGATCGGAAATCCCCATGCGCTTGGCTTCGGAAAGCGTGGCCGGCGTTGCGGCGGCGAGCGTGCCGCCTTCGAGCGACTGCTCGAATTCGTTGATCTGCCGCAACTGTTCGAGGAACCACGGATCGATCGACGTCATCTCGTGGATCTGCTCCGGCGTGTAGCCCGAACGCAGCGCAAAACGCAGATAGCTGAGCCGGTCCGGCGTCGGCGTAATCAGCTTTTGCGGAATCAGCGCCGCATCGAGCGTTTCCGAACCGAACTTCTTGCCCGTTTCGAGGCTGCGGATGCCCTTGCCGAGCGCCTCGCGGAACGTGCGCCCGATCGCCATCACTTCGCCCACCGACTTCATCTGCGTCCCCAGCGTCGTATCCGCGCCGGGGAATTTCTCGAACGCCCACTTGGGAATCTTGCAGACCACGTAATCGATCGTCGGTTCGAACGACGCCGGCGTCACCCGCGTGATGTCATTGCGGATTTCATCGAGCCGGTAGCCCACCGCCAGCTTCGCCGCGACCTTTGCGATCGGGAAGCCGGTCGCCTTCGACGCCAGCGCCGAACTGCGCGACACCCGCGGATTCATTTCGATCACCACCATCCGCCCGTCCTTCGGGTTGATGGCAAACTGCACATTGGAGCCGCCGGTTTCGACGCCGATCTCGCGCAGGCACCGGATCGCGCCGTCGCGCATCATCTGATATTCGCGGTCCGTCAGCGTCTGCGCCGGAGCCACCGTGATCGAGTCGCCCGTGTGCACGCCCATCGGATCGAAATTCTCGATCGAACAGACGATGATGACGTTGTCGTTGAGATCGCGAATCACTTCGAGCTCGTATTCCTTCCAGCCGAGCGCGCTCTCTTCGATCAGCACTTCGTGAACCGGCGAAAGATCGAGGCCGCGTTCCAGAATCGTGATCAAATCTTCGTGGTTGTACGCAATGCCGCCGCCCGAACCGCCCATCGTGAAGCTGGGCCGCAGGATCGCCGGATAGCCATGCTTTGCCACGAACGCCAGTCCGCCTTCCACGTCCGTGAGCAACTGCGATCGCGGCGTTTCGAGCCCGATCTTCGTCATCGCGTCTTTAAACAGCAGACGGTCTTCGGCCTTTTTGATCGCGTCGATCTTGGCGCCGATCAGCTCCACGCCGTACTTTTCCAGCACGCCCGCTTCGGCCAGTTCCACCGAAAGGTTCAGCGCCGTCTGCCCGCCAACCGTGGAAAGCAGCGCATCGGGCCGCTCCTTGGCGATGATCTCTTCCAGATAACGGCGGCTCAGCGGCTCCACGTACGTGCAGTCCGCCAGTTCCGGATCGGTCATGATCGTCGCCGGATTGGAGTTGACCAGAATAACTTCGTAGCCATCGGCGCGCAGCGCCTTCGTCGCCTGCGTACCGGAGTAATCGAACTCGCAGGCCTGGCCGATGATAATCGGGCCGGAGCCGATGATGAGGATGCGGTGAATGTCGTTGCGGCGTGGCATGGGTTATTTCCCCTCCGACATCAGCTTCACGAAGTCGTCGAAGAGGTAGAGCGAATCGTGGGGCCCCGGCGCGGCCTCCGGATGGTACTGCACGCAGAAGGCGCGTTCGCGGCGATGGCGCAGCCCTTCCACCGTGTTGTCGTTCAGGTTCACGTGAGTGATTTCGATGTCCGCCGGATTCAGCGAATCGGGATCGACCGCAAAGCCGTGGTTGTGCGACGTGATCTCGACGCGGCCCGTAAGATGGTTCATCACCGGGTGATTCGCGCCGCGATGGCCGAACTTCAGCTTGTACGTTTTACCGCCCAGCGCGAGGCCGAGGATCTGGTGACCGAGACAGATGCCGAAGATCGGCGTCCGCCCCACCAGCCGCCGCACGTTTTCAATCTGCGGAACCAGCGGCTCCGGATCGCCCGGGCCGTTCGAAAGGAACACCCCGTCCGGCTTCAGCGCGAGCACGTCGTCGGACGATGTCAGCGCGGGCACCACCGTAACTCTGCAGCCCGAATGCACCAGACGCCGCAGAATATTGTGCTTGATGCCGAAATCGTACGCCACCACGTGAAAACGCGGCTCGGCGGCAGCCGCCATCACTTCGGACGGTGAGCACGGCGCCGCGCCATCGGTCCATGTGTAGCGCGCGGCAGTCGTAACGCGGCTGGCCAGGTCGAGACCGGCCATCGACGGAATGGACCGCGCCTTCTCCACCAGCTTCGCCGGATCTTTTTCAATCGCCGACAGAACGCCGCGCATCGTGCCGCGGCTGCGCAAATGCCGCACCAGCGCACGCGTGTCCAGATCGGAAACAACAGGAATGCCCGGCTTCGACAGGAAATCGCGGGCTTCCGTGTCCGAACGCCAGTTGCTCGTGATGCGTGAAAAATCACGGACCACGAGACCTTCAATCCAGGGCTGCGCGGATTCGTTATCGGCCGAACTGGTTCCGTAATTGCCGATTTGCGGATTGGTGAGAACGACGATCTGACCGGTGTAGGAAGGGTCGGTGAAAACCTCCTGGTAACCGGTAATAGCGGTATTGAACACGACTTCGCCGGAACGTTCGGCGGGCGCACCAAAACTCCTGCCCTCGAAGACGGTTCCGTCTTCCAGAGCCAGGATTGCAGAATCCAACAGCGTTTCCTCCTGGAGGGTGGGGTAAGAAGCTATTGTACCGGATCGATTCCGCGCAGAACGCGAAACCGGCTGACCGCAACCCGGCGCGCGCGGAATTACGCCGCCAGCAGGGGCCTGATGAAGAAATACGCCGTCAGCACCCACGCATAAACCAGAATCCAGCGCCGCACCGACTCCTCGTTCATCCCCTTCACCAGCCGCGCCGCCCAGTACGCCGCAATCACTCCGGCCACCAGCATCGGCAGCCCCGCCGACCATTCCAGCGCGCCCTCGCCGGCGAACACAGCCACCGCAAGCAGATTCGTAACCGAAGCGCAGATCAGCCGCAAACTGCTGGCCGAATGAATCGTCATCCCCGCCGTCGCCAGATACAGCACTATCAGCAGCACGCCCATGCCAGCCCCGAAATAGCCGCCGTACAGCGCGATCACGAACTGTCCGCCCAGCAGCGCAGCCTGCGAACGATGCCCCGAAAGATTCGCCGCCGCCTTGCGCAACTGTCCTGCAAACGTGAAGAACGTGGCGGCCAGCAGCAGCAGCCACGGCACCAGCGTCGTGAACGTCGCGTTCGACGTTCGCAGCAGCAGAATGCTGCCCGCCGCCGAACCCGCCAGGCTGCACCCCACCAGCTTGCCGATCAGCGCCGCCGAATGGTCCTTCAGCGAATGACGATAAACCCACGCCGCGATCATCGAACCCGGCAGCACCACCAGCGACGCCGTTGCATTCGCCTTGATCGGCGTCACTCCGGCCAGCAGCAGCGCGGGAAACACGATGAAAATCCCGCCGCCCGCCAGCGCATTGACCAGTCCGGCCCCACAGGCCGCCAGTGCGAGAAGCGCGATCGTGGAAAGTGAAAAATGCATCGGGCGCTATGAACGGCTCACGACTGGCAGCGGAACGGCATCATCGGTTTTCACCGGCCCGCGGGTGAAACGGCACCGGAAATTCGGCTGCCTCGGCAATGTCGAGGTTAATCACCACCGGTTCCTGGCCGCTGCGCACAACGACCGCCTCCACCACTTCATCGGTGCGGGCGTTCAGTTCCTGATGCGGCACCCACGGCGGGATAAAGATGAAATCGCCCGGGTGCGCCTCTTCAGCGAATTCCAGATGATCGCCCCACCGCAGCAGCGCGTGGCCCCGGATCACGTAGAGCACCGTTTCCACTTCGCCGTGATGATGGGCCGCCGTATGCGCGCGCGGCGCCACCACAACCGTTCCCGCCCACAGCTTTTCGGCCCCGGTGCGTGCGTGTGTGATTGCGGCGGCGCGGGTCATCCCCGGCGTCTGCGCGGTATTCGAATCCAGTTCGCCCGCGCGCACGATGCGAACGCCGTGTTCCTTCCAGTCCTGCACCTCGGCCCGGTCGCGCACCTCAGCGCGCCCGTTTCGCAAACGCCTCGCGCGCAACCAGAATTTGCTGCGCGTGCTTATCGATGTGTTTGGCGAACAGATCGACCCAGAACCGCAGCGTCGTAACCCCGCGCTTGGCGTGGATCCCTTCACGGTCGTACGCCTCCGGCGGCACGGCCGCCAGCATCGTCGTATTCATTTCGCGCAGCACGCCGAAGTCGAGCAGCGCGTCGCGCGGATCGCTGTCGTTGTACTTCAGGCTCACCGCCCATTTGTCCTGATCGAACATCGCCAGGTCCGGCCGGTCCTCGGCAATCATCTGCCGCAGCCGCACGCCCGCCAGAAATTCCGTATCGGCGACGTGCCGCACAATCTCCCGGATCGTCCACTTTCCCGGAGCCGGCGAAAATTTCGATTCCTCCTCCGTCACGCCGTCGAGCGCTTTTTCGAGCACGGACGGGCTTTGCCGGAAACGTTCCAGCAGCTCTTTAATTTCGGCTGTTGCGATGTCGGATGTTGCGCTGTCGCTCATAAGGAATCTCGGATGACCTCAGCTTGGGTTTGGCTTCAGATATAGTCGGCGCAGCTCATGTAATAGCCGCACTGCTGGCAAAACAACTTGCACTTGCGGCTCGCCAGACGCACAGAACAGATCGGGCAGAACAACATGGCCGGCTCGTCGGCCTCGGCCCGGCGCTGCCCGTCCGCAACGCCGGAACGCGGCGAGTCGGGTTCGGCTGAAATTGGAGGTGGTTGCGACGGTGTCACGGAACTAGCATCATTATACGTATCCGGCACCAAGCCGGATCAGGCCCGGTCCGGCATCGGATCAGGAGAAGCCCGGTGCATCTCATGCGATTGAACGCCGCTTTATTTGTTGCCTCCGCCGCCGCACTGGCAGTCTTTACGACTGCGCTGGCGCAACAGAAGACCCTCGAACACCCCGCGCAGTTTTCCCAGCGCGGTCTGCGCGGCGCCGTAGCCACCGGCAGCGGTTACGCCACCGAAGCCGGCATGCGCATGTACTACGCGGGCGGCAACGCGGTGGACGCGGGCGTCGCCAGCATCTTCGCCGCCGCCACCACCGAGTATTCGCACGTCGGCTGGGGTGGCGAAGCGCCCATCCTGATCCGCACCGCCGACGGAAAGGTCCACGCCATCGCCGGCATCGGCACCATGCCGAAACTGGCCACCGCCGACTTTTTTCGCAATCGCAGCCTGAAGTACGGCGAGGTCCTGTCCGTCGAAAAGAACGGCCTCAAGGGCATGATCCCCGTAGCCGGTCTGATGCCGGCTCTCGTCCCCGGCCTGCCCGAAGCCGCGCTCGTGGCATTGCGCGAATACGGAACGAAGTCGTTCGCCGACGTCGTGCAGCCGGCCCTCGAATTCGCCGACAGCACCGCCATCGATGAACAGCGCAGCGGTGCCATCGAAAACAGCCGCGAATTCTTCAAACTCTGGCCCTCCTCCATGAATCACTTCATGCCGGACGGCCGCGCCACCCGCGCCGGCGAAGCCTTCCATCAGCCCGACCTCGCCCGCACCCTCCGCGGCATGGTGGCGGCGGAAAAGGCCGCGCTCGCTAAACGGCACTCTACGCGCCAGCAAGGCATCGACGCCGTGCGCGATTTCTTCTACCGCGGCGAAATCGCAAAGAAGATCGATGAATTCAGCCGCGCCAACAACGGCCTCCTGCGCTACGAAGACATGGCCGCCTTCCGCCTCACCCCGGAAGAAGCCGTCTCCACCGAATTCCACGGCGCGCGCGTCTACAAGCCCGGCTACTGGAGCCAGGGCCCGGCCATGATCGAATCGCTGAATCTGCTCAGCGGCGTGGACTTGTCGAAAATGCGCCTCAACTCCGCCGACTACATCCACACACTGACCGAAGCCCTCAAGCTGGCCTACGCCGACCGCGACACCTACTACGGCGATCCCAAATTCGTCAAAATGCCCGACGAACTCCTGACCATGAAGTACGCCGACGAGCGCCGCGGCCTCATCGGCCCGAAGGCTTCGCTCCAATTTCTGCCCGGCCGGCTCGGCGAAAATCCTCCGCCTCATCCTTCGGAGTCGAAAATCGTCCGCACGAAGATCGATGACTTCCTCATGGCGCACGACACCACCTGCGTCGATACCATCGACCGCAACGGCGTAATGTTCTCCGCCACCCCGTCCGGCGCATGGCTGCCGTCCGTGATCGCCGGCGATACCGGCATCCCGCTCACCGAACGCGCCCAAAGCTTTCTGCTCGTCCCGGGCCATCCCAACGAACTCGCCGGCGGCAAGCGGCCGCGCGTCACCCTCAGCCCCACGCTGGTCACCCACACCGACGGCACTCCGTGGTTCGTGCTCTCAACTCCCGGCGGCGACAATCAGGAGCAGGCGCTCCTGCAGTTGCTGCTCGACGTCGTGCTCTACCAAATGGATTCGGAAGCCGCCATCGAGGCCCCGCGCTTTGAGACGCGCCACCTCGTCTCCAGCTTCGATAATCACGCCATGAACCCGGGCGATCTCCAGCTCGACGACCGCACCCCGCAACTGGTCCTGCAGGATCTTGCCGGGCGCGGCCATAAGGTCTCCACGCGTTCCCGCTGGAACTCCGGCTCCGCCCCGGCGCTCGTGCAAATCACTCCCGGCGGCGTCATCGAAGCCGGCGCCGACCCCTGGGGCTACCGCAACATGCAGGCCTGGTAAGCAAACGTCGCTTGGATACCCTTTTCGATCTCGAACGCCCGCCCGCATTCGACCGTGACGGGCTCAAAGCCCGGCTCGACGCGCTGGCTGCCCGCCACATCTACATCGGCGGCAGCTCCTGGAAGTACGACGGCTGGCTGGGGCAAATCTATTCGCCGGACCGCTACCGCACGCGCGGCCGCTTCTCAAAGAAGCTTTTTGAAGAAACCTGCCTCGCCGAATACGCGGGCATTTTCCCCACCGTCTGCGGCGATTTCGCTTTCTACCAGTTCCCCACCGTCGCCTACTGGGAAAAACTCTTCCGCCAGACGCCGCCCGCCTTCCGCTGGGGCTTCAAGATTCCCGAGCAGCTCACCGTTCCGGTCTGGCCCCGGCATCCGCGTTACGGCGCGCTCGCCGGCCGTGAAAATCCCACGTTCCTTGATCCCGTCCTGCTGGAAAATGCCCTGCTGCGCGCGCTCGAACCGTACCGCGACCGCGTCGGCGTGCTGATCTTTGAATTCGGCGCCATGCACCAGGGAGAAACCGCAAACCTCGCCGGCTTCGTCCGCTCGCTCGACCCGTTTCTCGACCGCCTGCCCGCCGGCTGGAACTTCGCCGTCGAAATCCGCAACGCCGAATTCCTTCGCCCGGACTACTTCGCCTGCCTGCGCGCCCACCGCGTCTCGCACGTCTACAACGCCTGGACACGCATGCCGGAAATCAGCGAGCAACTCGCGCTGCCGGAATCGCGCACCGCGCCGCTGCTGGTCGCCCGCGCGCTGCTGCGCCGCGGCCGCCCCTACGCAGAAGCAGTCCGCGACTTCTCCCCCTACACGGAAGTCCGCGAGGTCAACGAACCGGCGCGCCGCGGGCTGCGGGAAATCATCGACATCGCCCGCGTCGATGGCCGCCCGGCCTTCCTCTTCGTCAATAACCGGCTGGAGGGAAACTCCCCCGGCACCATCGTTTCGATTACCAACTGACCGCCCGTTACCGCCGCACTCCGCTGCTGCTACGCTGCGCCCTGTCCGGCAACTCCCGCGACCTCACCTTGAAACCGCCGTCGCGAAACGCCTCCGCCCCGATGCCGCCCGCGCGGCCCCGCCTTCACCCGTATCCCGACCACCCGAACATGGTCCACCCATACACCGCCCCTCGCTTCGATTACAAGGCGATTGCTATACTGGGCTTTCCCGCCCGGTTCGGGCCTGTAGCTCAGTTGGTTAGAGCGCTTCCTTGACACGGAAGAGGTCTGCAGTTCGAGTCTGCACAGGCCCACCATCTCCCCCCCCCCTGAAACTGAACCCCTCTCACCGGAGGCAACCGCTCTGCCGCGCGCGAATTTCCCGCGCCGCCGCAAGCCACGGCACACGCTGGCCCCGAGGCCAAAGGGCGTAAATCCTGCAAAATTGTAAGGGATGAAAATCGGGTGGTGAGCGCGGTAGGAATCGAACCTACAACCTACTGATTAAGAGTCAGTTGCTCTGCCAATTGAGCTACGCGCCCGAATCAACAATTCTAGCATTCGCCCCGCGCTTTTTGTCAGCCGAATTTGCGGGTGGCGAAAAAAAGTTGCCGGGCCGCCATCGCAGCTTGCATCGTGCGAAACTTTCAAACCGTTTAACATAGGAAAAGTGCGTGTGCGGTTCCGGGCCTGGGGAGGCTCTTCCTGACTGATGTTTGGACGAGAACAAAGAAAAGCGAAGCTGCTGTTCGGTCTGTCGGACGTCGTCATCACAACCCTCGCCTTCGTCCTTGCAATGTCCATACGAAGCCGTCTGCAGACCGGCTTTCAGTTCGTCTTTACGCGGCAGGACCAGTTGCTTGTTCTCGGCTCTACGGCGCTCTTCTGGGTGGCAACCGGCTACTGGATCAATGTTTACGGCAAACTGGATTCCGCCCGCATCCGCACCGTATTTTTTGACGCGTTTCAGCAGACCAGCTACGGTGCGCTGGCTCTGATTGTTCTGGTTTATACTCTGAAGCTCGAAGCCAGCCGCGTATTTATCGGCCTCTACATCGCGCTGGTGTTTTTCTTCCTCCTCGTGTTCCGCGTGGCCGCCCGCAACACCATTCCCGTGGTCCGGCGGCGCTTCGGAGCGCTTCGCTACGTGCTGATCGTCGGCGTGGGTGACCGCGCGCGCCGCCTGGCGGAAAATCTCGAAACTTTCCACGAATTCGGCCTCCGCATCCTCGGCTTCATGGCCTCGCCCGATGAGCCCGCCCCGCAAAGTATCGAACTCGATCGCGAATACCGCGTCTTCCCCGTAGCCGACCTCCCCGCCATGCTCCGGCGTCAGGTCATCGACGAAGTCCACTTCGCCGTCGAATCCGACCGCCTGCCCGGCCTCGAAGATGTTCTCCTCACCTGCGACGAAGAAGGCGTCACCAGCCGCATCGCCGTCGATTTCTTCCCCCACGTCAACAGCCAGGTCGCTCTGGAAAAGATCGGCGTCACCCCGCTTCTCACCTTTTCCGCCGCGCCCAGCGACGAACTCCTGCTGCTCGCCAAACGCACCGGCGACGTCGTTCTCTCCTCCCTCGCCATCGTTGTCCTGAGTCCCTTCCTGCTGTTCATCGCGCTCCTCGTCAAACTCACTTCGCCCGGTCCGGTCATTTTCAAACAGGTTCGCTGCGGTCTCAACGGGCGGCAGTTCACCTTCTACAAGTTCCGCTCCATGGTGCAGGATGCCGAACAGCGCATGCACGAGGTCGCGCACCTCAATCCCAAAACCATCGTCACCAAGATCCCCAACGATCCGCGCCTCACTCCCGTCGGCAAGTGGCTGCGCAAATTTTCCATCGATGAACTGCCCCAGCTCTTCAACGTCCTGCGCGGCGATATGTCCATCGTCGGCCCCCGCCCCGCCATCCCCAGCGAAGTGGCGCAGTACAAACTCTGGCAGCGCCGCCGCCTCCGCATGCGCCCCGGCCTCACCTGCCTGTGGGTCATCAACGGCCGCGACAAGGTCGACTTCGAGACCTGGATGCGCCTCGACATGAACTACATCGACAACTGGTCGCTCGCCCTCGACGTCAAGATCATCCTGCAGACCATCCCCCAGGTCCTTGGCGGCAAAGGCGCAAGTTAATCCACCGCCGTCGCGGCTTTTCGATTATCCTGAATGGCAAGCCCTCGCCGCATGCCATCCTCAGCCACCCTCCAAACAAGGCGATCCACTGCCCCCTGTGCGCCGAATCGTGCTATTCCGGCACAATTGGAGTGGCGGATCGTTACCATCCCTCGCGTTCCCAAATTGTTACAGAGAAACCGGATAACTTTGCTGAACGACGGTGCACCGTGTTGCAAGTCCATTTCAAATCGGCACTCTGGCCACATTGAGCCATGGATTTCGACAGGCTTTTCCACAGTCGCGTGGAAATCCTCCCCCTCCGCCTCCGGAGCCGCCCTGTGAAGCTGACGCTCGTCGACTGGTCGATCATCGCCGCCTACTTTCTCTTCAACATCCTCATCGGCTTCTACTACAAAAGCCGCGCCGGCGCTGGCATCAGCGAATTCTTCCTCTCCGGCCGCAACGTCCCCTGGTGGCTGGCCGGCACCTCGATGGTCGCCACCACCTTCGCCGCCGATACGCCGCTCGTCGTCACCGGCCTCGTCGCGCGCAACGGCATCGCCGGCAACTGGCTCTGGTGGAACATGGTCGCCAGCGGCATGCTCACCGTCTTCCTGTTCTCCCGGATGTGGCGCCGCTCCGGAGTCACCACCGACATTGAACTCGCCGAACTCCGCTACTCCGGCAAACCGGCCGCCTTCCTCCGCGGCTTTCGCTCCATCTACCTCGGCGTCCTGATGAACTGCATCATCCTCGGCTGGGTCAATCTGGCCATGGTCAAGATCCTCATGCTGGTCCTCGGCGTTACCAAGGATCAGGCCCTCTGGATCGTGCTCGGCATCATCGCCCTCACCTCGCTGATCTCCACGCTCTCCGGCCTCTGGGGCGTGCTCGTCACCGACATGTTCCAGTTCGTCATCAAGATGGGGATGGTCATCGTCCTCGCCGTCGCCGCCGTCCACGCCGTCGGCGGCATCGACCAGATGAAGACCAGACTCGGCGGCGAAGGCGGCCCGTTCCTCAGCTTCGTGCCCGATCTGAACTCGGTCTGGATGCCCGCCATCACCTTCTTCGTCTACATCGCCGTCAACTGGTGGGCCACCTGGTATCCCGGCGCCGAACCCGGCGGCGGCGGCTACGTCGCCCAGCGCATGTTCAGCGCGAAGGATGAACGCAATTCCCTGCTCGCCACCCTCTGGTTCAACGTGGCCCACTACGCCCTCCGCCCCTGGCCCTGGGTCATCACCGGCCTCGCCTCGGTCATCCTCTACCCCCATCTTGCCGACCCCGAAACCGGCTACGTCCGCGTCATGATCGACTACCTGCCCGCCTCCCTGCGCGGCCTCATGGTCGCCGCCTTCGCCGCCGCCTTCATGTCGACCGTCGGCACCCAGCTCAACTGGGGCGCCAGCTATCTGGTCAACGATTTTTACCGCCGCTTCCTCCGCCCCGCCGAAAGCGACCGTCACTACGTCACCGCCTCGCAGGTGGCCACGCTCGGCCTCACCATCGTCTCCGCAATCATTACCCACTACATGGATTCCATCGCCGGCGCCTGGAAGCTCCTCATCGCCACCGGAGCCGGCACCGGCAGCGTGCTCATCCTGCGCTGGTACTGGTGGCGCATCAACGCCTGGAGCGAGGTCTCGGCCATGGCCGCCGCCTTCGTGGTCTCCATCGCGCTGCAGACCGTCTTTCACCTCGACAGCGACAACCCCGTGCAGTTTGCCTGGATCATTCTGATCACTGTCGCCGTCACCACCGTCGTCTGGCTCGCCGCCACCTTCCTCACCGCCCCGGAAGCCGACGCCACTCTCGCCACGTTCTACCGCCGCGTGCGCCCCTCCGTAGCCGGCTGGCGGCCCGTCGCTCGCCTCGCGCCCGAAGTCGAGCCCTCGCGCGATCTCATCCGCAACCTCGTCGACTGGCTGTTCGGCTGCCTGCTCATCTACAGTTCCCTGTTCGGCATCGGACGGATTATCCTGAAGAACTACCTGTCCGGCGCGCTGTTTCTCGCCGTGGCGATCGGTTCGGCCGCCGTCATCTATCGCGATCTGTCGCGCCGCGGCTGGTCGTCGGTAATGGAGTAAAGCGATGTTCCTGAAGCCACTCGTTCTGGCCGCCCTCTGCGCCGCCGCCTTCGCGCAGCAGCCCGCCGTGCCCGCGGCCCCCGCGGGCGAAAAGCTGGCCCCCTACTACCCCACGCCCGACATCATTGTCGACCGCATGCTCGCGCTCGGCGAACTCAGGGCCGGCGAGACCATGTTCGACCTCGGCAGCGGCGACGGCCGCATCGTCGTCATGGCCGCCCGCAAATACCATGCCGATGCCACCGGCGTGGATCTCGATCAGGACCTGGTCCGCCAAAGCTCGGCCAAACTCCGCTCGCTCGGCCTCACCGGCACCGCCCGCATTATTTACGGCGACATCCTGAAGCAGAACTACGCCGCGGCGAATCTCATCACTGTGTATCTGCTGCCGGAATCCAACCTCAGGGTTCAGCCCATGCTCGAAGCGCAGCTGAAAAAGGGCGCCCGCGTGGTGGCGCACGATTTCCCCATCGGCACCTGGGTCCCCGCGAAAACGGTCACCATCCCCGATGATGGCGAAGGCCGCAGTCACACCCTGTACCTCTATATCCGCTGACACACACCCATGAAAATCGGCATCACCTGCTATCCCACGTACGGCGGCAGCGGCATTGTCGCCACCGAACTGGGCCTCGAACTGGCCCGCCGCGGCCACGATATCCACTTCATCACCTATTCCAACCCCATCCGGCTCGACACCGATATTCCCCGCATCCACTATCACGAAGTGGAAGTCACCAGCTATCCGCTGTTCCAGTACCCGCCCTACTCACTCGCGCTGGCCTCGCGCATGACGGACGTTGCCGAAGCCTACGACCTCGATCTTCTCCACGTCCACTACGCCATCCCGCATTCCATCTCCGCCCTGCTGGCCCGGCAGATGAGCGCCCGCCGCTCCCGCCGCCTGCCCTTTGTGACCACGCTGCACGGCACCGACATCACGCTCGTCGGCATGGACCCCTCCTACTTCGGCATCACCAAGTTCTCCATCGAGGAATCCGACGGCGTCACCTCCATCAGCGACGATCTGCGCCGCCACACCCTCGACGTCTTCGCGCCGGAAAAAGACATCCGCGTCATCCACAACTTCGTCAATTGCGACATCTACCGGCCCGACCCCGAACGCGCCGGCGCCGCGCAGTACGCCCCCAACGGCGAAAAGCTCATCATTCACCTCTCCAACTTCCGCCCCGTGAAGCGCGTGCTCGACTGCGTCCGCGTGCTGGCCGAACTCCGCAAGACCACCAACGCCCGGCTCCTCATGGTCGGCGACGGCCCCGACCGCGGCCCCGCCGAACACCTCGCCGGCACGCTCGGCGTGAAGGACGACGTGCTCTTCCTCGGCAAGCAGAATCATGTCGAACGCCTCATCCCGCTCGCCCATGCCATCCTCATGCCGAGCGAAATGGAATCGTTCGGTCTCGCCGCCCTTGAAGCCATGGCCTGCGGCGTGCCGCCCGTCGCCACGCGCGTCGGCGGCGTGCCCGAACTCATCACCGATGGCGAAGACGGCTTCCTCGAAGCGGTGGGCGACATCGACGCCCTCGCCGCCCGCGCCGCGCAGTTGCTGAACGACGACGCGCTGCACGCCCGCATGGCCGCCGCCGCCCGCCGCACCGCCACCACGCGCTTCTGCGCCGATAAACTGATCCCGCGCTACGAAGCCTATTACGAAGAAGTCCTGCGCGCCGGGCTCTGAACCCCGCGCACGTAGCTCACCACCGGCGCCAGCTTCGCGCGCAGCTTCGCTTCGTCGCGCGTCCAGCACTCCCAGACTTCGAAGACTTTCCAGCCGTCGCCCGCCAGCGCCCGCCGGTTGCGCTGATCCCGCTCGGCATTGCCCCGTCGCTTTTCCGCCCAGAATGTGCGGTTCGTGGCCGGCGCCGGCTTGCCGTATTTACAGCGATGCATGTGCCAGAAGCAGCCATGCACGAACAACACCGCCCGCGCCCCGCTGAACACCAGGTCCGGCCTCCCCGGCAGCTTCTTCCCGTGCAGACGGTAGCGCAGCCCCATCGCATGCAGCATCCGCCGCACCCGCAGTTCCGGCTGCGTGTCGCCGCCGCGAATGCGGGACATATTGAAACTGCGCTGCTCGGGCGTGTGAACGTCAGCCATCCGAACCCATTTTCCACCGAGTGGCGATTCAAAAAAAACACCGGGGGGGGATGCATCCGGCCGCAAACTGTTATACAGTATCTCGCCGGAGGTTCTTACCCATGTCGGTTCCCGTAATGCTCTGGATCGTTCTGGCCATTGCCGTTGCGATCCTCTTCTTCTGGCGCCGTTTCGCCGCCGGAAATGACTACGACCTGGTGAACATGCACGACACCACGGGCATGTCCATCGCCAAACAGGAAGCCACTGCCAAACAACTGGCCCAAATCGACCGCATCATGACGATTACCATCATCGTGACCGTGGTCTACGGCGTCGCCCTCGGCGGCTTCTACATTTACGACGCCTTCATCAACGGAGCCAAACTCAGCTGAGCGCGCCAGACTGAGCAAAACGGCGAGCG
>Ga0214192_1000019_pt1 | contig 109329 bp, 94 predicted proteins | sample TroBogEpilimnion_44_FD_153030 | JGI IMG/M metagenome (GOLD analysis project Ga0214192, IMG submission 153030) | Freshwater microbial communities from Trout Bog Lake, WI - 29JUL2008 epilimnion | ecosystem: Environmental > Aquatic > Freshwater > Lake > Epilimnion/Euphotic zone | place: Trout Bog... | reverse complement strand
CGTTTCACTGGCGTGCTCCCGTGGCGCTGCCGGGATCGGTGAAGGCGGATTCGGTGCGCTTGGATCCCTGAAAGACTTCAATCGTGACGGTCTGCGGACGGGCCTGAGCAACCGGGGCAGCCGCGGCCGCGGCGGGCGGCGCGTAGACTCTGGGACGGGGAGCCGGCTGGTCGTTCATCACGACGGGTCCGGCGGCTTTCTTAATCGTCATGCCGGAGAAGAGATTGCTGGTGGCCGCGCCGTCGGTGGCCACAACTTCCTGGTCACTCGGGTTGCGCAGCACGAGCTGGATGGATTGTTCGCTGGCCAGATTGAGCATTTCGGCCTGCGCCGGCGTGACGAGCAGATTGACGACCTGCACGAGCACGGGCTTGCCTTCGGCATCCTTCTGGTAGTTCTGGCCGGCGGAGAGAACCTGAATGTTTTGCAGCATGGTGCGCGTGACGGCGCCGGTGGTTTCGCGCGAGGCGCCGGGCGGCGAGCCGGAGACGAGCACATCGACGCGCATACCGGCAACGGCGAAGCCGGCGACACCGACGACATCGTTCACGTGAACGGCGAAGGCGCGCATGCCTTTGGGGATTGTGGAAGCGAAGCCGGCGCCGGCACCCTTGGGCGCCAGGGAGGCTTCATAAAACGTTGCGTCCTGGTGGATCGGCGTGGTGACGCCGCGATTGAGAATGTCTTCCTTTTTCATGATGGCGCCGGCGGGCGGCATCAGAAATTCCTGCGTCGCGATATCTTTTTCCTGAATCAGTGCGCCGAGTTCAAGATCATGCGCCGCGACGAAGACTCTTACCGTCTGCGGCTTGGTGGAAGCGCCGACACTCACTTTTGACGCGATCAACTGATACAGCACGAACGCGGCCCCGGCCGACACGGCCAGAGCGAACGCGAGCACGCTGAGTAATCGCTTTTTCATTGTGAAGTCCGATTCCTTTCCTTAAGCTGTGACCAAAGAAAATGTGACCAATGGAACTGTGAAGCGTGAAATACGGCGGGGCGCGGCTGTTACAGCGACACCCCGCTAAGTTTTAGCTGGCGGCGACGGCGGCGTTGCTGATCTGCGTGCTGCCCGACTGCCAGATCGTTCCCACGCTGTTTCCGGCCTGAAGAAAGATCGAAGCCGAAGCAAGCGCAACGAACGCCATGAGCAGGGTGTATTCGATCAGATCCTGTCCCGATTCTTCCCGCAGGAAGTTATTGAGCAGTGCTTTCATGTTGTCCTCCACGTTTTCGTAATCGCCGGTTCCCACGCCGGCGAAAGGCTGCAGTTTGGCCCGGACTGCCGTTCCTGAATCAGGCGGCAGGCCTGGCCCCGAAAGCCAGCCTCCGGAGCGGTTTACTGGACCGCTCCGGGGCCGGTTTAAGAGCCAGAGTTAGCTGGCGGAAACGGCGGCGTTCGAGAGCTGGTTGCTGGCGTTCTTCCAGATGGAGTTGACGCTGGAACCGGCCTGAATGAAGATCGCGGCCGAAGCGAGGGCGATGAACGCCATCAGCAGCGTGTATTCGATCAGATCCTGGCCCTGCTCTTCTTTCACGAAACGCATAAACATGTTTTTCATTGTGGTTTGGTCCTTTTCCTCTTATGTATTTGGTTGGGTGGTGGTTTTCGCGATCTTCCGATCGCGGCTGCTTCCCTCGTTACTGGAAACGAAGGGAACTGGTTGAGACTGGTTGCGCCGGAAGACCACGGTCACGGTGTCGTCATAAACGACACGCCAGTCGGGAGAAATTTTGAGGGTCTGGGTGAGCGCGAACTTCGGAGAGATCGCGATGGTGTCGACCGAATACTTGTCGAGCGTGCTCTGCCAGTCCCATTTGACGTTCATCAGATCGAGGTAGCGTTCGCCGAAGTCGTCGCCGTAGAAGTCGCTGCGACCGTCGATGAAGACCTTCTTGCCTTTCGGGTAGAGCTGATAAACGAGGTAGTCGCCCCACTCGTCCTCGGCGAAGATGTGGTGCACGTCCGGAGCGGCCAGGAGCGAGAGGGCTTTTTCCGGATAGTAGGCCGGGTCGTAGGTGGAGATGAATTTGTCGTTGAGCGGTGCCGGCGCGAACAGCAGCAGGCCGATGATGGCGACCGCCATGGCGCTCACCAGATGCACGCGGGGGATGCGGTCGGTCTCATCCGTGCTGGCGGCGGCGCCGACAAACCACGTGGAGACTTTCGGGATCCAGCTCGCCAGATTCGAGAGGCGCGCTTCGCCGAGCACAGCCGAGATGCCGCGGGCCACTTCCGGGGCCACCGCGAGGGCGAACAGCGGCAGGTTGCGCTGCGCCATCAGGGCGAGATGCAGCCAGCCCATGCTGGCGAACACCTCGACAAATCGACGGTTGCGCAGATCCCACAGGGCGACGAAGAACGCGACGGCCATGAGCGGTTCGAAGTACACGACAACCGGCGAGTGGAAGTTCATCGACTGGAATTCGGTGATGTGCTGCAGCTGATAGGGATCGGAGATGTACTCGATCACATGCTTGTGCAGCTGCCAGCCGTACGGATTGATAAAGGTAACGGCGAAGCAGACGACAAACGTCAGGAGCCAGGGCTTGACGGCCGCGAGATAACCGCGGCGGGCGACAGGATCGCGTTCGAGGACCGCGTTCAGCAGGTCACCGCCGATGTAGCAGGCCAGCAGCAGGAACAGAACGAAGAAGCCGCCGTGGAGATTGGTCCACAGGAGCGTCAGCGGCACCAGCCAGGCGAGCAGCCGGGTGCGGCCCTCGCGAGCCCGCTCCGTAATGTGCATGGAGACAACAAAAAAGAGCAGGGTGAAAAGATGGGGCCGCGCAAGCCAATGAATCGCGCAGCCCCCCGTCGCCAATAGGGTCACGGCTATGGCGACTAACCCGTTGCCGCACTTGCGCCGGACCAGCCGGAACAGCAGTGCGTTCGTAAAGCAGATAACAGCCATGCTGCCGAGGACGACCGAAGGCATCCCCCACTTGCTGAACAGCACGGCGAAGCAGACATCCCAGAGCCATTCCCAGGCAAACCACGGTGCGCCGGGGCGGCTGTAGGAGAACATATCGACGGTCGGAACCATGTGGTGGGCCAGGATCCACTGGCCGGTGCGGATGTGCCAGCCGGTATCGCCGTCGCCGAGCAGGGTGCGCGCGCCGGCCAGCTTCACGAAGACGAAGATGATCGGCATCATGAAGGCGAGGTCGGTCAGCGAAGGCAGGAAGCGGGCGATGGCGGGAACCTTGGCAGTCCCCGTGGCGACGGAGGAGGACGCGGCGACGGGCGCGGCCTGGGCAGCGACATCCATTCTGGTTTCCGGGGCGACGGGGATAATCATTGGCTTAAACGATCCTTGTTGCGACGGTCATGCTTGCGAGGTCGCTGTTCTTACGCGTGCGCGTCTTGACGAAGCGCATGGTGTCCACTTCGAACGCCACCGCGTGTTCATCTCCCTTTACAGGGGTGATCCGAACAACCCTACCCCTGCACCGCATAACCCTGGGGCCAAAATCAGAGTTTTCCGGCAACGAGACGTCTAAAGTCATCGTTTTGGCGAGCTCCGGAAGGGCTACACCGCCCGTCCAGCGCATCAAAATGCCAGTGCGGCTGACGTTCTCAGTGAGCACCCGGAGGGGGGTTGCTTCGATGCGATCAGCGCTCACAAAACAAGTCAGCTGCACATCCACTCGGTCTTTTTGTCGGCGGTCCATTTGCTGTTGTAAGTCTGAATTTATTACCAATGCCAGTGCGGGTACAATACCGAAAATGGGTGGCATAGTGATGCTATCGAAGGATACATGTGGCGGGTTAACCGCAGTTGTGGGTCCGAATCCGATTCGGCATAAATTCAGTTAAACTATTACAATATAACCACTTACTAATTTATGCGTAAATACTGCAACAAGTAGCAGGCCGAAACATAAAGAAGTTATATATCGGAGGTACCATCAAAACCAGCCCGGAATAAAATATTCCGAAGAAAACTACAAAAAGTATTAGAAATTTTTGCTGCAAGATGATATTCTCCATTCATGGCAAGCGTACTCCTCTGTACCGATGAACCGATTTTGGCTGAAGGATTGGCCCGCATCCTGACGGGCGTTGAGGGTCTCGAGCTGGCGTCCTACTGCCCCGGCTTAGAGGGCCTCAGGGAAACCCTAGAGAGCAGTCAACCAGACATCCTTCTGGTGGATCTGACCGCCAGCATTACGTTTGGCGCGCTCAGCGGACTGCAGGAATCGGCCTCGCACGCCAAGATCGTGCTGTGAGTCCACTCCATCTCTACTGAACTGGCGCTGCAGGCCATGAGCCTCGGCGTACGGGGCATTCTGCGCAAGACACTGCCCACCGAAACGCTGCTGCGTTGCCTGACGCGCGTGATGGATGGCGAACTGTGGTTCGAAAAGGCGCTGACGGACAGTATTATGTCGGCGCGCCGCTACTCGCTGACCCGCCGCGAGGGGCAGCTGGTGAGCCTCCTGTCACAGGGACTCAAGAATAAGGAAATCGCCACGGCGCTGAACATCTCCGAAGGCACGGTAAAGGTGTACCTGTCGCGGTTGTTCCAGAAACTGGGCGTAAAGGATCGCTTCGAACTGGCGCTTTACGGGCTGAAGAACCTTGCGCCGGGCGGATCGCTCGAAAATGGCGAAAAGCCGACCAGCGCCGGCGCTCCGGTCTGGCAGCCGCCGCGTTCGTTCTTCGTGGAACGGATTCCGCCGAAGGCTCAGGCCGCTCCGCCGCAGCCGCGCGCCATGGCCGCATACAAGTATTAATGCGGGCGCCGGAGCCGATACAGAGATAACGCAGCCCTCCCTGCGATTGAAAAGGCCGGTCGAGCATGTCTCGCCGGCCTTATTTTTTTGTTCCGGGCGGGATTCCGGCGCGGTTAGTGGACCGGTTCGTGAACTTCGCGCAGCTCTTCGAGTCCGTCAAGGACCTTTTGGAGGAGTTCATCGGTCTGAACTACCATGTCGCGGAGCGCCTCGATGGAGCGGGCGTTCTGTTCGAAGCGGATTTCCGAATCGAAACGGACCCGGTTGAGGGCATCTTCGATGCCGGCGGCGTACTCACTGCGACTCACAGCGGTGGCCACGCGCGCCTCGATGTAGCGCGACTGATCGCCGAGACCCGCGACAGCCATCTCGAGCGTGGCGATCCGGGCGTCGAAACCCTTCTGAACAGAGGAGTTATCGGCGATCCGGGCGATCAGCTGCACACCGCGCAGGATTCCGTAGGCGAATCCGGCGGTGACCACGAGCGATTTGGCGATTGGTCTCACGAACAAAGGCAATTATAGGATTTTTGTACTCCAAATGCACAACCAACGGTAATAGAGCCTCGCGGTCGGTACGGTACTGGAGCTAAATGAGCTGCCCGGGGGGCCGAAAACAAAAAAATCATCCCACACAAGGGCTTTCCTGGTATAAACATAGGATGTGCCTGAAAATTTCCCACAGGTGAATCCTACTGAGGCCGGGAGCCGGGGATATCCGAACGGAATCCCCCGAGGCGCGGCCCGGAACGATGTTCGCGCTGCGGCCGATCGCGGCGCTGAAGCCGTGGGCGCGGAAGTCAGCGGGAGAGAAACGGCGGCGTGGGCCGAAATGCTGGCGCGGATCGGGCGGCAGAACTGCCGATTGAATAGCCTGATCGAGCGGGCGCGGCCGCGCAATCAGCGGGCGCGGTCGGCGGGACGGGCGATTTTGGAAGAACTCGAAAAAGAACGCACCCGGATCGCACGAGACCTGCATGCGGGGGCCGGGCAACCGCTGGCGGGCATCAAGATGAACCTGGATTTGATTGACGGATGCGCCGCCGAGCTGCCCGAAGGGGCGCGGACCGCGGTGACGCGACTCCGGACGCTGACCGATCAGGCTCTGGCGCAGGTACGCGCGGTGTCGCACCGGCTGCATCCGCCGGCCTGGCAGCAATTATCCACGGAACAGGCGATTCGCTCGCTGGTGGAGTCCTCCGGAATGATGGCACAGATGGAAATGGTTCTGGACTTCCAGCCGCTGCCAACCGAGCCGGACCATGGCGTGAAGGTTTCGCTCTACCGCTGTGCGCAGGAATGCCTGTCCAATATTTCCCGGCATGCCGAGGCGACGCGGATCGAAATCCGGCTTCGACCGGTGGACGGAGCAGTGGAACTCATGATTCGGGACAACGGCAAAGGCCTGACGCCCGGGGCGCCGAAGGGAAGCGGGATCGGCCTGCTGGCTCTTCACGAACATTCCGAGGCGATGGGCGGCACCACCGATATCGCGAGTGGCCCGGGCGGCACCACGGTTACGGTGCGGATTCCATTGCGAGAGGAATCCGACGAGGACGACGAGTAATTCCGGCAGTATGCGGGCTTGAGAAACAGCTGAGAGGAACAGATGGAGACGACAGAAAAGACAATCACGCTGGTGCTGGCTGACGACCACGGCATTGTTCGGGAAGGCATTGCGGCCTTTTGCTCGACGCGGCCGGAGCTGAAAATCCTGGGACAGACATCGGATGGAGCCGATGCCGTCGATTTGATTCTGGCGCTGAAACCCGATTTTGCAGTGCTGGACCTCTATATGCCGAAGCTCAGCGGGCTCGACGTGGTGCGGCGGATCCGGCAGTCCAAGAGCGAAACCAAGCTCATCATCCTTTCGATCAGCCGGGACGAGAATGTAATCCGGGAACTATTCCGCAGCGGGGCGAACGGATATTTATTGAAAGACGGGCCGGCACGTCATTTGTTTGACGCGATCAATTATATTCTGGATGGCGGCCAATATCTTACGCCGCTCATTCGCCGTGAAGCTATTGATATTAAAGTAGATAAAGCAGACCCGCTCACACTGCTCAGCAAGCGTGAGTATGAAGTATTCTCATTTTTGGTCGATGGGATGCGCCCCAAGGACATCGCAAAACTATTAGATATCAGCCCTAAGACAGTCGACACTTACCGGGCCAATATCATGCGTAAATTAGAAATCGACGGGATCGCCGGTCTGGTTCGTTTCGCCATCCAGCGTAATCTTCAGTCGAACTCCATGCCCTGCTAATGGTTAACCAGAAACTTCTTAGGTGCAATTCCCTACCCGACTAGGATATAACTGACTTATGACACAAAGCAACACCTGGGTCAAAATTTCTGCTGACAACTTTCGACAGCCGGTAGCGTTCCGGCGTCGCGCGAGACTGATGCGCGCGCGACTGAAGAAGGAGGCGACGCAATGGCAAAGCTGATCAATATTCTGGCGGCTTCACTCGGCAGCGGGTTGTTGCTGGGCGCCGGATTCCGCCTTGGCGAGAAACTGGCGGGAGAAGAGCGCGCCGCCGAGGGCGCGGGCGGCACAACGGCGGCGGGAGCGGCCCCAGCCGAACATTTCGGTGGAGGCCATTTCGCTGGAGCTAATGTAGCCGGGGAGATGTCCGAGCGGCTCGGCTTCCTGGAAGGACGGCTGTCGCATCTGGAGACGGTGGCGGTGCCGCCGCCCATGCCGCCGATCGATCTGAGCGGTCTGGAAGCACGGCTCGCGGCGCAGGCGAGGGAAGTTGCGGCCGTCCGGATGCGGCTGGACGAAGGGGCGGGGCGGATCGAATCGCTCGGCCAGACCGACGAGCGGCTGCGGAATGAGCTGCGTGGATGGGTCGACAAACGGGTGGACGAGCGACTGAAGGGCGTGGAGAGCAAGCTGCGGGCGGAAAGCGACGAAGCCCAGCGGGAGATGCTGAGCGCCGTCATCGACAGCGTTCAGACGCGAGTCATCCTGCGCATATCGAAACTGGAAGAAGAGCTTGCCGGGCAGGCGAACGGCATGATGGAATTACGCGACTGCACGCTGCGGACGGAAGACAGTATGCAGAAGCTGCTGGGCGGGATCGATCGGCTGATCGCCGCGCAACAGCAGCCGGCACGGGCCCCGAAACCTGCACCCGCGCCGGAGCCGGCACCGGAGTTCCGGGCGAAAACAGCGCCGGCGCCCGAAGCGGTAAACGCACGTCCCAGGCAGCCCGAAAGCGCCCCGCAGCCAAAGCGGGCCGAAAGCCCGGCTGCAGTGAAATCGGCGGCCGATGCGCCGGCGAGACCGGTGGTGATGCCGTCGCTCGATTCCCCGCGCCGCCGCTGGAGCATTTTCGGATAGGGCTAACGTGTACGGGCAGAGTTCGGAACAGTTTCGGAGCATGGAAAGCGCGCAGCTTCGGTGCGCCTCTCCCGCAAAGGGAAAGTCCGGTTTAATGCCTGATTCTACAGGGTTAATGTTAACGGCAGTACCGTTACCACAGGGGGACCGACAACGTATTCTCAGGTTCCGGATTGACGTTAAAATGGGACTTCGGGCCGGTACGGCGCGAAGAGTTGTGCAATGACCGCAACCGAAAGATTATCGATTCTTCTGGCCGACGAAGACGCACTGCGGCGGGACGGCCTGGCGGCAGTCCTGCAGGGGATGCCGGAGTTTCACGTTGTTGCGCAGTGTGCTGACGGGGACCAGGCGCTGATGAAGATTCGGGCGCTGCGTCCGCAGGTGGCTGTGGTGGATCTCAATCTACCCAAACTTCACGGTATCGAGCTGGTGCGCCGCGTGCGCAGCGAGGCTCTGGGAACGAGGATTATAGTGCTTTCCGGAACTTCACACGACGATATCGTGCGCGAAGTGATTCGGGCGGGAGCTGATGGCTACCTGCTCAAAAACGGACCGGTCCGTCATCTGGTGGATGCGATCTCTTATGTGCGCGACGGCGGCCAGTATTTTTCGCCGCAACTGGGTCGCGACGGCCTCGACCGGCATCTGCTGGAGGAGTCGCCCCGCACCGGGCCTGCAGTGGACACCGCGTCCCGGCAGACAGTGTTTACGGGGACGGACACACCGGGTGACTTCGAAGGCGAACTGCCCGAAGGGGAAGCGCTCTATGAGCGCGTTTCGCGCGGACCCCGGTACAGCCGGACTCGCCGGTTTGGGCGGCGCGCAACTGACCGCATTCGGATGCAGCGGATCGTCGATGAGACAGGAACCCAGCAACTCGACGAGCGCGACTACGAAATTCTCGACATGATGGCCGAAGGGATCCGGCCCATTCTGGACCGTCTGGACGAAATCGACACGCGGGTGGAGCAGATGGAAACCGGCGCCGAGCCGGTGCCGAGCAACCCCCGGGGCTGGCTGAGCAGGCAACTTGCGGACACGCTCGAAACGCCGGGACGACAAGGCGGGCATGGCAGGCTGAGCAGCGATCTGGAAGCCAGGCTGCCGCGGATGATCGAGGAGGCGGTGAGCGCCCGATTCCAGCAGATGGCCGGGAAACTGCAGGACGAGATTGAAGAGACGCACGTCCGCACGCTGGAATCGTTCGTCAAGAACGTGCAGGTGAAGCTGGTGCAGCGCGTTTCGGCGCTGGAGACGGATATGTCCCGCCAGGCCAGCGCAATGATGCAGTTGCGGGAATACTCGCAGCGCACCGAAGACAATTTGAGCCGGCTGATTGCCGGCGTGGATAAACTGGCACAGGATCTGCCCAAACGGCTGGCCGGGATGCAGTCCGGACAGACGCAGTTGCCTTCCGGAACTGTAGTCGCGAAACCAGCGCCGTCACAGGGCGATTTCCGGGCAGCGGGCTCTGCGTCGGGATATCCTGCGTCGGGATATCCTGCGTCCGGATTTTCTCCGGCCGGGGCGGCTCCGGCTGCTGGCGAAAATTTGACGGATTCGGCCATGCCGGCTTCGGCGGCAAATCCGGCTGCAAACGACGGGAGCGCGGCCGACGGGTGGTCCTACTCCACCCCGGGCACTGGAGATACAGCGGCATCGCCGGGCGCGTCACCGGGCACGGGAAGCGTTATGCGCCCCGCCAATTTCCGCCCGCCTGAATTTGTGCCTCCCGCCAAGCCAAAACCGCCCAAGCGGACCTGGAAGCAGAATGCGCCGAAGATCTTCTGGATTTCCGTGGCGTCGATTTTAGTCTTAACCGGCGGCGGACTAGGGCTGCGGCGAGCAATGACTCCCCCGGAAGCTGCTACCGAAGCCGCGGCAGTCATGGCGGGCAATGGGTCTCCCATGCCGAAGCGTGCGGTCAAACTTACCCCGCCGCCGCCCAATGCCGATCTGAAAACCAAGCTGTCGGTGGCGCAGGAGTACATGGAGCGCAAGGATTACAGCACGGCAGAGGACATTTACCGCCAGGCGCTGAAGAGCGAACCGCAGAACCCGGAGGTCCTCAAACTGCTGGCCAGCGTGCTGTATCGCGAAGATAAGATTGAGGAAAGTGCCGCCGTTCTGGACAAACTGCCAAAGGAAGGCCCTCCCGGTACGGCGAAAGTCCCGGACATTAACGGGGCCCAATAGCGCCTCAAGGGGAGCCGGTTGGCCGGGGTAGTCGGTCCGGCTGCAGAATGTGTCGCCTAAATATTTGACTTCACGCGCCGCAAAGGCGAAAATGGAGGTTTCCCCCTCCAATGTGCGGATGTGGCGGAACTGGCAGACGCGCTAGATTCAGGTTCTAGTTGGGGCAACTCAGTGGAGGTTCAAGTCCTCTCATCCGCACCAGATTCAAAACAAGGCATTTAGTTCGTTTTCCCACGCCGATCCGAGGGCGTCTTTGCCCGCGATCCGGCCCTGTCCCGACTGGTGTTTGATTCCACCTGCCCACGCGGACCTTTCAACCCCGGATCACATCGCGCCGAGCTTCTCCCGGGCCGCCGTGTGCCCCTGCTCTGCAGCGAGGCGGTATAGGCGCAGGGCCCGTTCGTGGTCTTGCGACACTCCCCATCCATTTTCGTAAAGAACACCGAGGCCGAATTGCGCCGTCGGGTCTCCCTGTTCGGCCGCGAGCCGGTACCAGCGAGCCGCCTCGCCGAAGTTTTGCGGGACGGCGCCGGACTTTGCCAAATCGGTTCCCGGCGAACCCTGGTAGAGAGCGCCGAGCGCGACCTGGGCGGCGACGTTCCCCTGATCCGCGGCCATGCGGTACAAGCGCATTGCCAGACTGCGATCCTCGGCAAGACCCCAGCCATTGGCGCACAGGATGCCGAGGTTGTACTCCGCCTCCGCGCTGCCCTGCGACGCGGCCTGACGGTACAGCCGCAGGGCCTCCTGATAATCGCGCGGCACTCCGCGGCCGTTGGCATAAAGGATGCCGAGACCGGCCTCGGCAGCAGCATTTCCCTGCGCGGCGGCGAGACGATACAGGCGGACGGCTTCCTCGTAGTTTTGGGGCACGCCCTTGCCCTCCGAGTACAGCGCTGCCAAGCCAGCCTGCGCGGCGGCCGAGCCGCGATCCGCCGCCATGCGATACCAGCGAACGGATTCGGCATAATCCTGCGGCACTCCGCGGCCCTCCTCGTAAAGCGCGGCGAGCCGCACCTGGGCACCGGCGTTGCCCTGCGAGGCAGCCGCAATATAAAGACGCACGGCTGACTCGGGATCCCGCGGTACACCCCAGCCAGCGGCATACAGGACGCCGAGGTTCAGCTCGGCACCGGCATTTCCCTGCTCCGCGGCGAGGCGAAACCAGCGGGCGGCTTCTTTCAAATCCCGCGTGACGCCCTGGCCCTGCAAATAGAGGACGCCGAGGGCGACCTGCGCGTCGGCGCTTTCCTTGTCGGCGGCCATGCGATACCAGCGGGCGGCCTCAATGTAGTCCTGCGCCACGCCCTGACCGCTGGCGTACAGGATGCCGAGATTGAGCTGCGCGCCGGCGTTTCCCGAGGCAGCCGCCAGACGGAACCAGCGGGCGGCCTCGTTGTAGTCCCTCGGCACGCCGCGCCCCTGATAGGACGCGACGCCGAGGGCAGCCTGCGCATCGGGGCTTCCCTGATCCGCCGCGAGCCTGAGCAGGCGGAGGGCTTCGTCGTAATCCTGCGGCACGCCGCGGCCCTGGTAGTACATGACGCCGAGGTTGGCCTGGGCATCCTTGTTCCCCTGGCTGGCCAAAGGCCGGCATTCCGCAGACGCCAGATCGAAGGCGTTAGCGTGGAAGGCCTCGACGCAGGTTGCAAGGTCGGCCAGCGCCGGCATGCAGAGCAGCAGGCTCAGGGCGACAGACCGGACGCCAATAACAGACTTCACGCCAATAATGATATCTCCAACTTCCGCGGGCCACTCTGCCCGGCGGCCAGGCTGGTCTTTTGTAATGGGTCTTTCATAATTTGCGTTCGGCCCGGTATAGGTATAAAATTGGCAACCAGTAAAGGTACGAGGTTGCGCTTTGGTCGAAGGAGTTAACGAATGAAACTGACGAAAATTCAACATTTTGGGGGCATAGTTCTACTGCTGTCGCTGGCGGGAGCTCAGGCGCTCTTCGGGCAGACGAGTTCGTCTACGATTTCGGGCACTGTCAGCGACACCTCCGGCGCCGCCGTTGTGGGCGCGACTGTGGCGGTGAAGAATATCGACACCGGGGTGACGGCGAATCTGACGACGGATGCCGAAGGGCGCTACCGTGCGCCGGAAATCGTTCTGGGCAATTACGAGGTGCGGGCTACGCATCCGGGGTTCGAGACGGTGGTGCGTTCGGGGATCTCGACCGCAGTCGGCGAAGAAGCGATTGTGGACATCTCGCTGCCGGTTGGGCAGGCGAGCCAGGTGGTGACGGTGGACTCGGTGGTGACCCAGGTGGATACGTCAACGTCGGCGCTGAGTGTGACCTTCGACCAGCAGCAGATGTCGGATCTGCCGATGGGAACGGCGCGGAACTTCGTGGATCTGATCAATCTGGCGCCCGGCGTGGCTGCGATTCAGAACGGCAACGGCGGCGTGGCGTACGGCCAGCAGGCGAACTATACGGTTTCGGGTTCGCGGCCCACGGGGCTGGGATTTCTGATCGACAGCACGAATTTCACGACGTTTAATGGAAAGTCGGCGGGCTCGGGCGCAACGGGCTTTTCGCCGGGCATTGAGGCGCTTTCCCAGTTCCAGGTGCTGACGAATACGTACAGCGCACAGTTTGGCGGCAATGGGATCGTGGTGAACGCGGCCAGCAAATCGGGCACGAACTCGATGCATGGTTCGGCGTACATCTTCGTCGGAAACAGCTTTTTCAGTGCGCGCGGGGAATTCGACACGGTGGTGAATCCGGGGCAGACGGCGGCACATGTTCCGCCTTCGCACACGGGAGTTCTGGGCGGCAGCGTGGGCGGGCCCATCAAAAAGAACAAGCTGTTCTACTTTGTGAATTACGAAGCGACGCGGCAGGGCGGCGAAACGACGCAGCAAAATACCAACGTACCGGACGCAAATGCACATGCGGGATATCTGCCGTGCGCGGTTGCGAACGGCACGGCGACCGCCCCGACCAAGGGGGGCGGTAAAGGCGGGACGACCACCGGCACAGCCACCTATCCCTGCGACAACAACACCGGACTGGCTTACGTCGGCTTTGCTCCGGCGATTCAGCCGCTGATGAACCTGCTGCCGACGGCGCAGACTTCGGTTTCGCTCGGCCAGGGCATCCAGACGCAGCTGAATCCGACCGGCGCGCACGACAACTACACGCTGGGACGGGTCGATTACACCATTTCAGACCGCGACACGATTTTCATGCGCATGGTTCATGAAAATGCTTACCGGCTGATCACGCAGGGTGTGGGTGTTTATACGGAAAAGGACGCGACATCGAACTGGTATGCGACGGTGGAAGAGCGGCACACGATTTCGCCGAGCATGATCAATCTGGCGCGAATCAGCCTGCTGCGGCCGCAGGAAATCGCGGTGGAAAATACGCCGAGCATTCCGGCACTGCATCTGATCCCGGGATCGATTGCCGACGCTTCGGTCATTGTGCCGTCCGGCAACCGGATTCTGGGGCCGAACCAGAACACGCCGTTCAATCTGACGCAGGACGGATTCCAGTTGATGGACGACGTGATCTGGAGCCGCGGGGCGCATAACGTGAAGTTCGGCGTCGGCACCACATACACGAAGGACTACACCTTTGAAGTGAGCGGAGCGCCGGGCGGGCAGTTGACGTTTAACTCGATTCTGACCTTTATGCAGGGACTTCCGGCACAGTTGCAGGCGCCGCTGCCGGGCCAGAGCTACAACAACCGCGACATGTCGGAAAGAACGCTGACGCCTTATATTCATGACGAATGGAAATTTTCGCGCCGGCTGACGCTGAACATCGGGCTGCGGTACGAGTGGGCGGCCAATCCGAGCGAGTATCGAAACAACTTCTGGAACTTCCCGCAGCCGCTGACGAATACGACGTGGGTGAATATTCCGAAGGCGTTTGCGAACAATCCGACGAATAAGAATTTTGCGCCGCGGTTCGGGTTTGCGTACGATCCGTTCAACGATCACAAGACGTCGGTTCGCGGCGGGTTCGGAATTTTCTATGACGTGATGACCGGCCACATCATCCTGCCGGCCTACTGGGGTGCATATCCGTATGCACAAGGCACGGTGACGAGCCCGCCGTGGCCGAATCCGTATTCCTCGTTCCAGGGAGCGACGTCGGTATCTGCTCCGTCTCTTGGGGCCGGCGTGTTGTATGGAAACGGCAAAACGAGCACGCCGTACGCGATGCAGTACAACCTGAATATTCAGCGCGAGGTGTACAAGGGCGCAATTCTGCAGGTGGCGTATGTGGGGTCGCGCGGGGTACATCTGCTGCAGACGATTGAGACGAATCCGCCGCAGATCATCAATGGCGTATTCGGGACGCTGAACACGACGAACGGAACAACGACGCCGAATCCGCGCATCAATCCGAATCTGGGAAGCCTGGCGATGCGGGCACCGATCGGGAGTTCGCACTACAACGCGCTGCAGGTGAATCTGACGCGCCGGTTTGCCTCGCATTTTTCGGCGAACGTGTCCTACGCATATTCGAAGTCGATCGATTACGGTTCGGCGTTCTCACAGGATTCGTCGGTCAGCAGCAATACGCTGACGCTGGACCCTTACAATACGAAAATCGACCGCGGGCTTTCGACGTTCGACCGGACGCACGTACTGCGCACGAACATCGTCTATGAGCTGCCGTTCAGCCAGAACCAGTTCGTGAAGGGCTGGAGGCTGACAGGCATTTACAGCCAGAGCACGGGCGCTCCGACGACGATCACCACCGGATTTGAACGGACCGGCCTCGGCGGCAATTCTGGCGGCGCAAACCGGCCGGACCTGGCGCCGGGCTGCAGTCCGAATCCGATTATCGGCACGATTCAGGAATGGTTCGACATTTCCTGCTTCACGCTGCAGGCGGTGGGGACGATCGGCAATCTGGGCCGCACCACGGTGATCGGGCCTCCGGCGAAGACGATGAACTTCGGGATCCTGAAAGACACGCGGATACCGAAGATTTCGGAATTCTTCGACCTTCAGTTCCGAGCCGAGGCAACGAACCTGTTCAACCATCCGAATCTCGATCTGCACGGCAACGGCGGAACCAACGCCACGATGCTTTTCCAGAACGGCGGGACGGTGCTGCCGAACGGGACGATTACGGCGCCGACGCTGAATCCGATCGCCGGGCAGATTCTGAGCCAGTTCGGATCGGGCCGGACGCTGACGTTCGCGCTGAAGGTGATCTTCTAGTCAGATTCGCCTGAAGTGCCGCGGTAACACGTGCCGCCCCCGGCTTCGGCTGTGGGCGGCACTTTTTGTTTGCGCCGGCGGCGGGCCGGACACGGACGGCTTTATGCCGAAAGGCCGCGCGCGATGGCGCGCCAGAGCAACCGGGGCCGGGGCAATTTGGGCAGGCTCCGGATCGCCGTGATGGCCAGGTGCGCGGCGCTCAGCACGAAACAGATCGTTCTCGGGACTCCGCGATAGTGGGAGCGAATGAAGATGAGGGACGACTCCAGCATCAAATAGTGTTTTCGCCAGACCGTGTTGCGGAACGAACCCGAGACGTGATGCAGCACATTCAGTTCGGGGTCGGGCAAAACATAGGTTCGGATTCCGATTGTTTTGGCGCGCAGAGTCAGGTCGAAATCCTCGAAATATGTGGTGTACCTCGGATCGAACCCGCCGAGAGCGTTCCAGCCATCCACCGGCACGAGGATCGCGCAACCGGTGACAGTGTCCACTTCCGTGACGGCGCCGTAGCTGGCCCTCGACCGGCAAAACGGCGTGAACACCGTGAGTTTCCCGCCCGAAGACCAGACCTGTCCGGGGTTATGCGCCCAGTAGATCAGGGGACTCATAATGCCACCGGGTATTTCGCGAACTCTTCGTATCCATTGCTCCATGAACCGCGGGCCAAACGTTGTGTCGCTGTTCAGGAACAGGAGGTGCGTGGCGCCGGCGGCAATGGCCTCCCGCGCGGCGCGATTGCAGTTCGCGCCGAAACCGGCGTTTTCATATCGAATGTAGCGCGCCCGGCTGAAATGGTGAATGGCGGCGGGCGGCGGGGTGTCAGAGCCATCGTCCGCAATCAGAATCTGGAAGTTGGTGGCGCTTTGCGACTCGAGCGCCGCGAGGCATTGCAGTGTGTCGTCCCAGTTTCCGAACACCGGCACAATGACGAAAATGAGGGCATCCGGCGTCGACACGTTTCAGTACCTACTCGGTTCGCACGGCCAGGAAAATATTCGGGTGCGGCAGTTCGGTGATCCGGAATCCGAGCGGTTCGAGATGGGCACGAAGTTCAGGGATCCGATACGCCCCGTGGAATTCTCCGATGATCGTCCTGACCTGACCCAGCCATGGCTGACGGGCTCCAAACAGCAGTTCCTCAGCACCCTCGATATCGATCTTCAGCAGATCGATTCGCTCCCACCCCAGACGCTCCAGCAATGTCGGAACGCTGAGGCCCTGGACTGTAATCTCCGAGCCGGTGCTGTGGGCTGTCGGCATCAATCCATGCGTCATGCCGCCGCCGAGGAAGAGCGGCACCGGGCCATCCGCAACGGTTGCCGCGGCTTGAAATGCGGTGACGGTAAGGTTGTTCCGGCTGACGTGCGCTTTGAGGCTGGCGAAATTGGCAGGGTGCGGCTCAACGGCTGCGATGCGCGCGCTGGGAAATCGGGCGGAAAACGCGAGGGCGGTGTAACCGCAGTAGCCGCCCAGATCGAGAATCGTCTCTGGCTGGCCGAGATCGTGATCATAGTAGCCGTAGAGAAAAAGTTCACGGTAGGCGGCGTAGTCTTCCGATGACATCCGAATGATCAGTTTTGACTGGCGTGTGCCGCAGGTAATTCCGCTCTCGATGTCCGGCTGCCACTTCCAGGGTGAATAGTCATTCCAGCGCTCGATGGCGAACGCAGCGAAGGCCCTGAGCCGGTACGAACGGACCCAGGGAGACCGCGCGCAGGAGTTGAGATCTTTGGCGAATGCTGTCAGATTCATCTCGTCCGGTTCCCCGATTTCCAGCCATCCTGCCGTTCGTATTCTCTTCTCATTCGCATTCGGCCCGACAGTCTCCCCGTTATGATACTCGAGCTATTTGGCGCCACAGAGCCTTGCGTTCCGCGCCGGATACTCCGATCGCGGCGGCGCACAACAAGCCGGCGAGCGCGCTAACGGCGGCTTCCAGCAGCAACGACGGCCAGTGCAGCGGAGGAAAGCGGAACACGAGTCCGGCGCCCGTCAGACAGGCGACGCCGCCAGCCAGCGCGGAGCGCGCGAACACATCCCGAAAATAAACTCCCGCGTTCACCGAATAGGTTCGGAACAGATAGAGCGGAATCGCCAGGCCTTCGAACAGCAGCATCGGAATCAGATTGGAAACGGCAATACCGGCAAGGCCAAACGGCTTCACCAGCGCCAGGCTCAGCACAACCTTCACGACACCTTCGAGCAGCGAGATCCGCATGAGGAAGCCGAGCTGGTTGGTGCCGTAAAACAACTGCGTCGTCATGTTGTGGATCAGGCGTGGCAGAAACGCCGCGAGCAGTATCAGCAATACGACGCCGGCCCTGTTCTGCCAGGGGCCGCCGACGAATTCGGCACCCTGCCAGAGAGCAAGGAATGGCGGTCCGAACACGCCGATACAGGCCGTCAGCAGAAACGCCGCCGCCCCGGCTAGACGAGCGCCCCGCAGGTATAGCGAGACTACATCGTTGTTTTTCCCCTGGGCATGAAGATGTGTCACGTGCGGAGTGAACGACCAGGCTATGGCGCGAATTCCGGCGTCGGCGTACTCCATCAGCGATCGCGGAATTGCATAAAAGCTGACCATCGGGATCCCCAGCACGGCGCCGATAATCATGAGATCTGTCCGGCTGCTCACTATCCATCCCAGACCAATCAGCACGGTGGGCAGGCCAAACCGGGCGAGACGCCGGAGATGATCGTGGCTCCAGTAGCGCAGGGAAAGTTTCACCCCGGGCATCGTGCGGCGCATCGCGACCCAGGTGCAGGGTCCGACGAGCATACGCATCACGAGTTGTATGAGGCTGAGGGCGACCAGACCGCCGCCGTTGATCACGCAAACCAGCATCGCGAATGAGCCGATGGAGCGGCTGGCCATTTCCATCGCGTTGACAACGTCGAGGCGCTTCACCGCGGTCAGCGCCGAATTCATGGCCTCGACAGGCAGGCTGAGTCCCAGCGCCGTGGCCATGAAGACGATTGACCGGCTGGTCTCGCGCGGATCCAGCCCGGTCGGGGCGAAGATCACCGGGAAGATGGCTGCAAGGCCGAAGCCTGCAAACGCAAGCGCGACGCCCAGTCCGGTCAAAGACCAGATCGAGGTACTCATCGTTCTGTTCAGTTCCTCGCGATCGTCCTGCGCCGTGTAGAGGGCGGCATAATACTGAACACCCGCGCGAAGCCCTATCCCGACATAGCTGTAATATCCGGTCAGTTCGGAAATGAGCATCCAGAGGCCGTAACGGGCCAGTCCCAGCCGGTGAATCATGACCGGATACATAATGAACGCCGCCGCGATGGTGATTACATAACTCGCGCTGTTGGTCGCGATATTACGGCTCAGGGAATGTGCGCGCAGTTTCACCGGAGGGATATTTCAGACGCCGCGGGGCCGTGTACCCGAATGCAGGGACCCCGTGCTATGATTCAAACCGCTTGCAGGCTTCATCGAGCTCCGCCCTGGCCCGGCGCAGGGTATTGATCGCAGCTCCGTTTCCGCCCGCGAAGGATGGTCTTCACGGCGGGGCTCAGGTGATCGGGCGGTTGGTAGACGAACTGGCGGACTCGCACGAACTCGCCGTCATGTACTTCCGGGCTGAAAATGAAGCGCCCATGGAAGCGGCGCTGGCCAGGCGATGCGCATTCGTGGAAGAGGTGCCGCGCGCAGGCGGGGCCGCCGATCCGCGCCGCTTGCTGAAACTGCTCGGGGCGTTCGTCCGGGGCTATCCCATGTGGGCGGAGGACTGGCGTGCCAACGGGTTTCGCGAGCGCCTTCGCAAAATCTGCGCACACTGGAAGCCGGATGTCGTGCAGTTCGAGTGTCATACCATGGCGCAATATGCGGAAGCGGCCAGAGGGCAAATCACCATTCTCGTGGAGCATGAGCCCGGCGCGGCCGCGGCGCGGGACCGGTGGCAGTTCAGCCGAGGCTGGCGCCGGCTGGTACTTGCGCGGGACCGGAGAGCGTGGGACCGGTACGAGACGGAATGCCTCGCAAAGTTCGACGCCATAGTCTCCCTGACGGAAAGAGATCGGCGTGAATTGCTGCGCATGCGGCCGTCCGCGCGGGTGCGAGTCATTCCGCCAGGCGGCCCGGCGCCTGCCGCCGGCACATCCGGCAACTCACCATCCGCCAACACGATCCTGTTTGCCGGGAATTTTATCCACCCGCCGAACGTGGACGCGGCGATGCGGTTGGCCGGGTCGATCTTTCCCCTCGTGAGAGCTCGCCATCCGGACGCGGTACTGAACATTGTGGGCGAGGCCCCACCCGCCTGCCTGCGCCGCCTTGCCGCTCCCGGCGTTGTTGTCACGGGACGGGTTGACGATATAACGCCATGGCTCGACGCCGCGGCGGTCGTAGCGGCGCCACTTCGCCTGGGCGGAGGCATCCGGATTAAAGTTATGGACGCCTTGTACGCAGCGAAAGCGATCGTCGCCTCGCCGCTGGCGGCGGAAGGTCTGAAGCTGCGCGATGGCCGGGAGTTTCTCCTCGCAGAGACCGATGCGGAATTTGCCGCCGCACTGAGTTCTCTGCTGGCGGATCCTGCTGCGCGCGACCGGCTCTCCGCATGTGCCAGGGAATGGGCCGCACAGTTCGCAACCCCTGGCCGGGTGGGAGCGGCATATGAGCGGCTGTACGCCGTAACGCGGAGCGCGGCCGAAGGGGCGTCCTGTCCAACCCCGAAATCACAGCGGGATCGCGCCGCGGGCCGGACTCGGTAGTGGCGCCTCATGTCAGAGACCGGGAAGAATACCGGAAGCCGATGTGCCGCGCCAGGCCGACGGCAAACGAGATCCCGTTGTAAAAGTGATAAAGCAAGTGGAACGGTATTGCCGCCAGCATGAACGGCACGCCTCGCTTGCCCGCGAGGAACACGTAAAAGTCGCTGTTGAGGAAGCCGAGCAGCGCCAGCACGAGAAACATGGCGATTACGTAGTTGTAAGACGGCAAATAGAAGATCGCGAGCAGAACCACACACGCGGCGTACGCCAGTCCGGCCCACCGGACCCATGAAGGCGCGGAACCCGGTTGTGAATATCGGTGCCGGATGAGCAGCAGTGCGGGACTCAGCAGCAGCGGCGGAATCAGGCCGAACATATTTTGCAGGTAAGCAAGATACGCGATGCATGCCACGCAGGCGCAAATCAGGAAGGGAGCCGAGCGCGGCCGGGTTGGCCCCGCAAATTCTCCCCACCAGCGGCTGAGCAGGATAAACACGATGACCAGCAGCGGCAGCAGCGACCATGCGCCATGGAACAAAGCGCTCGCCGCGCAAAGCGCCAGCAGCAGATAGACCAGCGCCACGCTCACGCGCTGGCTCAGCTGAATGTTCAGATCGTTCGGCATGAACCGATCCCGCAGAATCAGTTCGGTCCAGGGGATGCCCCGGTCGCACACATCGGTCTTCACCAGATTCCAGAAGCTCCAGTGCTTTAAGTGGGTGACCTGGATCGAACGGTCCAGCACGATCTTCCGCCCGGCGCGCACGAGGCGATAGCCGAGTTCAATATCTTCAACAGCCGGACGGGCGAAAGTCTCATCGAATCCGGAATGCTCCAGAAAGACATTGCGCCGGATCGCGCCGCAGCCGCTCCAGAAAGTCGATGCCTGCCGCTGGCCGCTCTGGTGCACAAAAGAATGCATCAGGTTTCGGTATTGCGAAAGAAAATCCGGCGATCGGGGCTCGCTGTCGTAGGAGGCAATCACGGCGTCAACGTCAGGTTCAGCCGCGAACACTTCGCCTGTTTTTTCCAGCGTGTCGGGCTGGACACAAACATCGGAGTCCAGAAAGAAAAGCACTTCCCCGGCGGCGGCCCGCGCCCCGAAATTTCTGGCGCATGCAGGTCCGGAACGTTGGGGAATGCGGAGCAAGCGGACCGGAAACCGGGCTGCGATCTCGCAGGTATCATCCGTCGATCCGTCGTCGACGACAATGATCGCGGCCGGCGTCCGGCTGCCGCCAAGCAGCGCTTTCAGACACTGCTCCAGGTACGCCGCAGCATTGAATGCCGGGATGATGACCGTGATGTCTATCGAGCGACTCATCGAGTGGGCGGCGGAACCGACCGCGCCAAAACTTGTGCTTGAGTGTACCAGCCCGCGCATCGCCATCCAAGCCCTCCGGAAGCGTGGCTGGACTGCCGCTAAGAGGCGCCGGCGGAGCAGAGCCAGGCATCCGGGAGTTAAATCGTTAATGTCGTAAAAATGGAGAAATCAGGCCGATTTTCACCGAAATTCACGCTGTTTCCAGGGTTGCGGGAGTTCGGCGTTCAGAGTTACGGTTAACTTCGGACCCAGTGAGTTCGACGACACCATTCCCGGTATCGATCGTCATCCCTGCGCGCAATCCGAATCGTGTGCTGCAGTTAATGGCGCCGACGTATTTTCGGCAGGGCTGCGCAGAGTGAATCGTTGTCGACAATGCCAGTGACCCGCCGCTTTATCCAGCTCGATAGCGCCTCTCAACCCAAGGTGCCGATCGAGGTGCCGTACCCGCTGCTTTCGCGTTACGAAGGCTCCATCAACAGCAATAGCCTGGAAGAAGCGACGCGGCTCCCGTACGTGGAATACCGGGTCGCGCGGAACAATTATTACTTTCCGCGCAGGAACAGAATGACGTTGCAGGAGGCGGGGGCCTGTGCGCCACCGTTTCCGGATACCGCGTTGCTTGTGAGGCGGAGAATGCGCCGGTACTGACGCCGCCTGCTCAGGAAAACGTTGTGCTCGCCGGAAAGCAGCACGGCAACGCCGTTATGAGAAGCGGGCAAATGTTGACGCGACAGAGGGCCCGGCGCGGGCCGGCTGCGTCAAAGCGCATCGGCTGCCCGGTACTCCGCTTAATGTTTGGCCAGCGGATATTCCGAAAGCCGCGGCGGTCCCGCGTGCGGCGCGGCCTGGAGCAGCGGGCGCAGTTCGCGGACATCTTTGACGCTTTCGATATGCATCACGCGATCGATCAGCGTCTTCGTCTTCTGGGCGCCGAGAACCGGCACCATGAGGTCATTACATTTCGCCAGCAGTTGTTCGGGCGTAACGGGGTTGTTGCCAGCGCCGTCCTGCGCGTAGCGGGTGCCATCCGCCATCGTGATCTGCACAAGCGGGGGACGCGGCGCCTTGACGTTCTCCGCCAGACGGACCTTCGCACGCAACCCTGCCACCAGCGGATCGGTGATACGCGACCTGTCGTGAATCGAGCGGAAAGTGACTTTCTTATCGACCAGCATCATCGCGATGGCGTGCTGGATGCTGATGTCCGGCGGGCCGCTGTTGTCGTTGTCGCCGAAGGATCCGGCGATGGTCAGCAACACTTCCTTCACCTGGGCGGGATCGACGGCCTGTTTCTTCAGCAGCGCGTCCAGCGCTTCGAGCGGCGCCTGATTGGGACCGCCTGTCGTCCAGCGTTTGATGCCGGAACGCATGATGTCGTAGCGCTCGCCGAGCTTTTCGACGATCACTTCCGGAGCCGTGGTGGGCGCGTTGGCCTCGAGGTAATTGTCGGGACCCGAGAAGATGTCATTCACGCCATTCCAGCCCGCCTGAACCATCAGTGCAGCAGAGACGCCGTCGCGCGCCGACTTGCCGGCGAAAGTGAAGCCCTTTTCGAAATGTTCAATGTCGCGCGGAAATGAATTGAAGCCGCCCGCCTGCTGTCCGCAGTAGGAAAGGAGCCAGCGCATCTGTTGCGCCGTCAGGCCCACCGCGCAACCAGCAGCCGCGCCAGCGCCGAATACGCCGCCGATCCCGAAAGGCAGTTTGTGGCTGTTCACAAAACCCGGCGCCAGCGTGAGGACGACGCGATTGCCGATGTCGTAGCCAAGCACGACCGCACGCAGAAAGCGGGTGCCGCTGTTGCCGAACTGCTCACCGACCGCGAGCGCCGCCGGGACAATGGCACAGCCAGGATGCCAGGGGCCGGTCATCGTGTCGTCGGTCTCGTCGGCGTGGCCCATTTCGCCGTTAACCAGGGCAGCCTCGATGGGGCCGCAAACGACCGTATCGGCAATGACTGTCGCGACTGGCTTGCCGCCATAGGCGCGCACGAATTTGCGGGCAACGACTCCCGGATTCAGCTCGGAGCCGGACACGATGGCGGCGATGGTATCGAGGATATGTCGCTTCGCCTGTTCGACAACTTCGGCCGGCAAATCGTGGTCGCCCGCCTGGCTCATGTAAGTGCTGAGGCGCGTCATGACATCACTGACCGGGAGGTCGGCCAGCGTCTGACCGGCGGCATGACGCACGCCCGGCAGCGTCGTAGCGGCAATCGCCCAGCCCGCGCGGCGCAGAACATCGCGACGCGTCAGCTCGCTGGTTGCCTTTCGATCGTCGCGTCCGAAACCTTGCCAGAGTCTTGTCATAACTTTTGGGGCCTCACTCGTCCGGCGAGGATTCGATTCGGCAAATCAGTTGCACGCCGACCGAGCCTTTCGCCTGTTTGCTGCGCCTGTTCGTCAGAGAGTATATCGCGATGGACGGAAAACAGGGGTGCCGCTCAGGTCCCGGCGCCGCGATGGACGCCGGGACTGGCGGGTTTACTGATTACTGCTGAGCGGGAGCGGCGGCACCGCGTCCGGCGGCATTGCCTCTGCCACCAGCAGCCGCGTCACCCGCTCTGCCCGCACCGGCTCCGGCGGCACCGGCAGGGCCCCGGCCGTTATTCGGCGCAGCCGCGCCGCGCATGTAAACCATGTCCAGACTGGAGCGGGCGAGCACTTTGCCGTCAATCGCATCGAGGAGCTGGTCCATGGTGACCATGCCTTCCGCCGTACCTTTAAACTCCAGATTCGGCGGAGAGGAAAGCGCGTAGAGGGTCGCTGTGTAGATCTTCAGTCCGCCGCCACCGGAGCAGGGCGGGGTGTAACCGACTTTGTGACGCATGGAGTTCATTCCCCAGACGCCCACGTCTTTGGAATTTTTCGCGAGGCTGCGAACATCGGCCGGAATGTTGTAGAGCACAACATAGACGTGCTTTACTTCGTCGTCCGGCGGAATATGATGCAGCGTCATCGCAAATGAACGCGTGCCGGGAGGCGGATCGTTCCAGGTGAAAGGCGGCGACGCGCTTTCTCCATCGCAGGTGTATTCGGTGGGAAGGTTGCCGCCGTTGTTCCGAATGACCGGGCTCTTCAGTCTGAACTGGCCGGCGGGTCCGGATTGTGCCGCGCCGAAACCGGCCGCCAGCAGCAAGCCAGCCGCCAGCAGCGCCATCCGGATGGCGGGAGAAGTGGATTTCATCAAATGCGCCTTTCTTTGCATGCCGTTATTTTGATTCCGTTAAGTTGTCTTCGCAACGTGGCAAGTATAAGCCGGTTGTTTGAAGATTTCATGAAGAGACACGTGCGGACCAGACGCGGTATCTTGTGGCTGCGGATGGATATCGGTTGAGGCTCACGTCACTGCAACGAAAATTCGCTACAGTGCTAATGGTGCCTGAGCGGGCCGAATCCGGTCCGGATCACGGACGATTGTAGCCGGGCAATGACGACGGGAAATGAACAGGGAGACTGAAATCTTATGAGCCTGAAACTGAACACTCGCCATGCAGGGGATGTGGCAATCATCGAAATCTCCGGAAAAATTACGCTGGGCGAAGGGTCGAGCGCGATTCGCGACGCCATGCGCGACGCAATGGCGAAGGGAAATAAGAAGATTTTGCTGAACCTGAGCGAAGTCTCCTTCATCGACAGTACGGGCATCGGCGAACTGGTTGCCGGGTTTACCAGCATCACGAACGACGGCGGTTCGGTAAAGTTACTGGGGCTCGCCAAGCGGGTGAAAGACGTTCTGGTAATCACAAAACTTTACACAATCTTTGAAATTTTCGACGACGAAGCGACGGCGCTCCAGAGCTTCGCGTAAGGCCGGACCGGCTTCTGAACCCAGGTGAGCTTCTGAAGACGCGCCAACAACGGCAACCCGGGGATAGCCTCGCACGGAAGGTCGGCCGGCTGGCCGGAATGGCCGTGCTTGGCTTCGCGGCGGTGGCGATTCCACTGCAGCTCCTGCTGAAGCGAGAGCTGAAGGACGCACCGGAGGACGTGCGGGCGCAGGGCTGGCCGATCCGGCTGATGCAGGTGCTCTTTGTCCGCTACGTTCTGCCGTGGATCGACGTGGAGGGCGTGGAGAATCTGCCGGCGGGTTCGTTTTTGCTGGCGGCGAACCACGCCTATAAGTCGGGTGTCGACGGGTTCATTCTGGGCCACCTGATTGCGACGCGGGCGCGGCGGGTTCCGCACATCCTGATGACGTCGGAGAGCCGGAACTGGGCAGTGCGGGCGGAACGGTGGGTGCTGCACCACTACGGGGTCGCCATGCTGGTGCCGGATGAGAAGGGCGGACGGGCTCGGCCCAGCGGCTTGTCGGACCGGGTCGCGGCATACCTGCGGGAGGCAAGGAGACACGCGGTCATCATCTTTCCGGCGGGCCGCGCCATAGCCGATCCGGTGCTGCAACTGAAGGACTGGAGCACGGGAGCGGTGGTGGCGGCCGAGAAAAGCGGCTGCCCGGTGGTTCCGGTGGCAATCGGCGGCCTGCGGCTGGACTGGACGCCGGAGACGGTCATCTTCGCCGCCCTCGATGCGGACGGAAAGGAGCCGCCGTTCCGCATCCACGTTCGGATCGGCAAGCCGATTACACCGAAAGGCGAGCCTCATGCGGAAACGGAGGCCTTGCGCGAGGCCGTGGGGCTTCTGATGCAGGACATCCCGGGATTGCGTCCCGCGCCCGGAGAACTGGATCCGGCTTTCGGCAAACTCACGCTGCGCGACGGGCGCACGCTGGCGTATATGGATCGCGGGCCACGCAACGGAACGCCAATCCTGTACTTTCACAGCTTCCAGGGTTCACGGCTCGAACAGACTCCAGGGCTGGACGAGATTCTGGTCAGGCTGAACATCCGGCTCATTTCGCCCGACCGGCCGGGGATTGGACTTTCCACGCCGGCGCGGGAGCGAACGGTGGTCGGGTGGGCGAGCGACGTAGGCCAGTTGACGGAGCGGGCACTGGCGCCGGGACAACCATTTTCCATCCTGGGATTTTCGGCAGGCGCGACTTACGCGCTGGCCTGCGGCGCGCTGCCCGGGTTGCGGGCTATGGCGCTGGTCAGCGGGCTGGGATTGCCTCATCTGATTGCAAGCTGGCGCCAGATGTCGAAAGAAGCGTGGCGCGTGCTGCTTTCGGCAAAGCTGGCGACCTTTCGTGCCGCAACCTTTCTCCGCATCGAAAAGAAGCAACGCGACTGGATGCTGAGCGACTGGGAGAGTTACTACGCCGACGTCAGGCAAAGCCTTTCGGCCGATGACCAGCGCTTGCTGACGCGGCCGGCGGTGGAAGAGTTATTTCGCGAGAACCGGCAGGAGAGTTATACGCAGGGCGAGGGCTGCCTGCTGCAGGAGGCGCAGGCGCTTTACTCCGATCCGCGGATCGATCTGGCGCATCTGGCGGCGTGCAGTGTGCAGATCGTTCACGGGGTCGAGGATACAGTGGTGCCGGTGGCAGTGGCGCGGGATCTTCGCGGCCGGATACCGGGGAGCCAACTGCGGGAACTGCCGGGACGCGGCCATTACTTCCTCTATGAAACCGCCGAGATGGAGCGAGTATTGGCGGATCTGCTGGCGGCGCATAGCGATTGCCGAAAATGAGACATGACTCCTTCTGACGAGAAGCTGATCCAGCGGATCGATTCGTACCTCGAAGATATGTTCATTGGCGCCGATCCGGTGCTGGATGCCAATCTGGCGAACTCGCGCGCGGCGGGGCTGCCGCCAATCAACGTGGCGGCCAATCAGGGAAAATTTCTGCACCTGTTGATGCGCATCGCGGGGGCTAAGCAGGTACTGGAAATCGGCACGCTGGGAGGCTACAGCACGACCTGGCTGGCACGCGCGCTGCCTCCCGGCGGGCGGCTGATTTCCCTCGAATTCAGCCCGGAGCATGCGGCGGTGGCGCGGCAGAACCTGAAGGCGGCCGGGCTGGAGGGAGTTGTGGAAGTGCGGGTCGGAGCGGCAGCCGATTCGCTGCAGGCGATGATCGGGGCCGGTGAAGGGCCGTTCGACTTTGTGTTTATCGACGCGGATAAGCCGGGCTACGTGAGGTATCTGGAGCTTGCGCTGCAGATGTCGCGGCCGGGAACGGTGATCGTCGGCGACAACATTGTCCGCAACGGGGCCGTGCTGGAGGAAAATCCCGAGAGCGCGATGGTGCGCGGCATCCAGGCGTTCAATGCGGCGGTGGCGAGGCATCCGCGCCTCGACTCGGTCGGTCTCGCGCTGTACAAGAACACGATCGACGGGATGTCGATTTCGCTGGTGAAGTAAGCGGCGGCGCGAGCACCCCGAATTGCGGATTCCACCAATTCCCGCCGTATCGCAGCTTCCTGGTCGGTTGAGCGCGTCGGTCAGCGGGAAGACCGGCGGCGAACCGGGAGCACCGGACCCGCCACGCTGGCGCTGAATTCATCGAGCCAGGCAACTGCGTGATCGTAGCTGGTGATTTCAGACAGCGGCATCGACTTCCACTGGCTGACGACGGGCAGCGAAATCTCGCGTTCGCCCACGTTGACGGTATGGGTGAGGCGCGTCCCCGTCACGCGCTTGGCCATCATGGTCAGTTCCCAGTCGGTCTGTTCGCGTTGCGAAAGAATCACGAAGCAGGGGCCGCGCCAGCGGAACAGCGAATCTTCGTCGGACACTTCCTGCGCAAGGTGCTGGGCGAAGAAGAACAACATCTTGTCGCCGACTTTGTAGCCAAACCGAAGATTGACCGTCTGGATGCGTTCAAGGCTGAATACGAGAAGAAAGCCGGTCTTGACGCCACCTTCGATTACCGCCCGAATCGTCCGCGCGGCGCTTTGCGCGCCCAGCAGACCCGTAATCGGGTCCACCACGTCGCTGCTGCCGGCCGCAGCCACGGGGGCCGCCGCTCCCGAGGAGATCCGCCCGGGCAGCGGGGGCGGCGGAAGCGCAGCCGCAACCTGGGCAATCTGCGCCAGACAGGTTTCCAGCCTGCGGTTCGCGGCGGCCAGATCCTCCACCCGAAGGGCCGTAACGAGCTGATCACGAACACGCCCCAGCTCTTCGACCAGCTTTGCCGCCTCCGGACGGCTGGCGCCGGACTCTCCGGACAAACCCGCCGCGTCGATGAGCGACGCGGTCAACATTTCGATGGCCTTCCGCGTCTGGTCTCTCCTTGCCGAGATGAAGTGCTCGGCACCGGCGGAATACTGCTCATGCGCAGCCATCGTGGAACTGCACAGCGACAGGAGCGCTTCGGCGTCCTGCGCCTCTTCAAACTGTCGTCGAAATCCCTCCAGCGCCGCGACGTAGTTTCCAAGCTCGCGTGGACTATAGCGAAATGCGTTCAGCCCAAGGGCCTCCAGCAGGCTGGACACAACGCGCCGCAGCGTGGGGCTCAGGTCGCACGGCGGCACGCCATCATCAGGGTTCAACGCATCTGAATGCATCGGCGCGGAACCGGACGGCACCGGATCGCGCGTTTCCGAAGGGGCGGTCGGCGGGGCTGTTTCCGGGGCCGCTGCGACCGGGCTCAGCCGTTCTTCCGGCTGCGTCGACTGGTCTGCTGAACCGGCCGACAATTGATCCACCATGCGGTGAGGATCGGACGTCAAACGTAGAAACTTTAGAACGAGGTACGGTTTGTTCGCTGCTGCGTGAATTTTAGGGGCTTGTGCCGGAGGCTCGCGAGGAGTATTCTCCGGACCATTGGCGCCGCCCGCGAGACTGCGGGAAAGCGAATGGTCACGGAAAGGAGCTCGTATGAAGTTCAACGACGAAGTTGGATCCGTACTGGGAAGGAAGGGTGCCCGGATTTACTCCGTGTCGCCATCGGCCTATGTCTGCGATGCGCTGCGGGAGATGGCAGAACGGGATATTGGAGCCCTGGTCGTGCTGGAGCAGGGCCGTGTGGCGGGGATGTTCTCCGAGCGGGATTATGCGCGTAAAGTGATGTTGCTGGGCCGCTCTTCGCTGGAGACGAGCGTGAGTGAAGTGATGTCGCCGGCCGCGCGGGTGGCGACGGGAGATTCCATCGATTCGTGCCTTCACCTGATGACGTCCGCGCGCGTGCGGCATCTGGCGGTCATGGAAGGGGAGGCGCTGGCCGGGGTAGTCTCCATTGGCGATCTCGTGAACTGGATCATCTCGGCGCAGGCCGAGGCGATCGACCATCTGCATCACTATATTGGGGCGGAGTATCCGGGCTGAGGAGTCCGGCCGGGCGGAACCGGATTGCCGGGCGCGGGCCGGTTCCGCCGGACGGAAAGTCCGTAACGCGCCCCGACCGGGTCCACGCTCCGTACCGGAACCGTTAGAATAGGAATTCCGGAATCAATATGGGTAACGTGGGCTGGGTGCGGGTTTTCGCGGTTTGGATGAGCGCCGTCGTGCTGCTGGAGCCGCTGGCTGCTCAGGCGCCAATCAGAGTCAATGTCAACGAAGTGATCCTGCCGGTGACGGTGACCGACGAAAAGGGCCGTTTCGTCTCGAATCTGACGAAGGACGATTTCAAGATCGTCGAAGAAGGCCGGGAACAGAAGCCGCATTTCTTTAGCCATGAGCAATCCCAGCCAATCGTAATCGGATTCCTGATCGACACCAGCAACGGGATGAAGATCCACTGGGACAAATTCAGGGAGGCGGCGAACGAGCTGATGCTGAATTTGCTGCCCGGCGATAAGAAGTACAGCGGCTACCTGATCACCTACGGGAACACGCCGCAGCTCATTTCGGATACCAGCACCGACGCCGAAAAGATGGTGGAAAAGCTGGCGAAGGTCAAGCCCGGGGGCGGGGCGGCGCTGTTCGATGCCATCTACCTGGCGTGCACGAGCCGGAAAACGGTGGTGGGCGAACCATTCGAGCCGCGGCGCGTGATTGTCGTGATCGGCGATGGACACGATACGGCCAGCAGGAAGTCAATGGAGGAAGTGATCGAGATTGCGCAGCGCAATCTGGTCACGATCTATTCGATGAGCACGGTGGCGTTCGGCATGAACCGGGATACGGAAGATGTCCTGAAGCAGATGACCAGCGAGACCGGCGGGAAAGTCGAGGCGCCGCTCAACGATATTTACAAGGAACTCGCTACCGGTTACCTCGAAGTGCCGCAGGATGAAGGCAACTTTGCGCTGACGGTTGGCACCGGTGCGTACACGGCGGCGATTTCCAGCTCGATCTTCCGCTCCGTGGCCAACCTCTCGGGTGAAATTACCACGCAGTACGTGATCCGCTACACGCCGGACGTTGCGCCGGGAACAGAGAACCGGCAATTCCGCAGAATCAAAGTGAGCGTGAACCTGCCGAATGTTCAGGTTCGCTACCGGAGCGGGTACTACCCGTTCGGACCGCCCGGGTCGGAAAAATAGCCGTCCCGGGGGCGCTCTGCTGCTGTAGTATGCTTAGTAGTTTCGGGTTTTAGCGATTAAATTTTCGAGGTACGTCTGAATGTCTCACCACTTCAAATCGTTGCTTTTGGGCGCGTTCGCCGCGCTGTTGCTGTCCGTTCCGGCATTTTCTCAGACCACGGCTGTGGAAGGCCTCGTAAAGTCTCCGGACGGGAAACCCCTGGTCGGCGCGGTGGTGGATTTCGCCCGCACCGATATTAAGGGCAGCTACACCGTAAAGACCGACAAGAAGGGTCATTATGGCCACTACGGTCTGCCGATTGGCACGTTCGACGTCACCGTGACGGTGGATGGCCAGGTGCGCGATAAGATGCGCGGCGTTCGTACCAAACTCGGCGAGCCCGTTTCGCTGAATTTCGATCTGAAAGATCAGACCCAGCAGGCTGTCGCCGAACCCGAAACCAAGGGCATGTCGAAGGAAGAAAAGGAAAAGTTCGACAAAGCCAACAAGAGCCGTGAAGCTCAGCTTGCAAAGAATAAAGAGCTGAACGACGCCTTCCAGGCCGGACGCGCGGCGCTCGAAGCGAAGAAGTACGACGAAGCCATCGAATCGCTGGTGAAAGCGGCCGGGATCGATGAAAAGCAGGTTGTGATCTGGGGCAATCTGGCCGAAGCTTATGTCGGTTCGGCCGGGGAGAAGCCGACCGAAGCCGCCGCGATTTACGAGAAGGCGTTCGAGGCTTACAAGAAGGCTATCGAGCTGAAGCCGGAAGAAGCTTCGTACTACAACAATTACGCGCTGGCTCTGGCCAAAGACAAAAAGATGGATGAGGCTCGGACGAACCTCGACAAGGCGGCCCAGCTCGACACCGCCGGCGCCGGAAAGTACTACTACAATATGGGCGCTCTTCTGGTGAACAGCGGCCAGTCGGAAGCGGCGGGCGCAAGCTTCAAGCGCGCCGTGGAAGCCGACCCGAGCTACGCGGATGCTCAGTATCAGTACGGTCTCTACCTGGCTTCCAAAGCGGACACCGACAAGACCGGCAAGGTGATTGCGCCTCCCGGAACCATCGAAGCGCTGCAGCAGTATCTGAACCTGAAGCCGGATGGCCCGATGGCCGCTTCGGCAAAGGAACTGATTTCATCGCTGGGTGGCACGGTCACGGCGACGTTCTCCAACCCGTCGGCCAAGCCTGCGGCGCCCGCGAAGAAGAAGTAACGAACCGATCTGACAAATTCGACGTCTGATTGAGGGTAGCGAGCCGCGGACTCGCAGTTCGGGTCAGCTCCCAGCCATGATGTCTTTCATCGTCAGATTTATCGAGTTTCTGGTACTGGTCTCCGTGGTCCGGTCCATACTGGCCACGGTGCAGAGATTTTTCTCGGCACCCCGGGCACGTGGTCCGGTGCAACGGCAACCCGCGCGGGAAGCGCAGGCGACGGTGCTGCAGCAGGATCCGGTTTGCGGAACCTACGTGGCTGTGGATACTTCGATGAAGAAGATCGCGGGCGGCAAGGTATTCCATTTTTGTTCCGCGGAGTGCAGGGACCGGTGGCAGGGGTGAGATACTGAAACCTGCGATTTTGGCCTCTGCGCGAAACCGATGAAGACCATTCTGCTTGCCGGCGGACTCGGGACCCGCCTCGCCGAAGAAACCACGCTCATCCCGAAACCGATGGTGGAGATCGGCGGCAAGCCCATTCTGTGGCACATCATGAATATGTATGCCGCGCACGGGTTCGATGAGTTCGTTGTCGCGCTGGGCTATAAGTCCGAGGTCGTCAAAAATTACTTCCTGAATTTCTACTCGGTCAACAACGATCTGACCGTAGATCTTGCCACGGGCGGCGTCACCGTTCACGACGGCCGGCAGCCGGCCTGGAAAGTGCACCTGGTGGATACCGGCGCTGCCACCGACACGGGCGGGCGCGTGCTTCGTCTGCGCAAATGGATTGGCGATGAGCCATTCATGATGACGTACGGCGACGGCGTGTCGAATGTGGATATTCGCAAGCTCGTGGCCTTTCACAAAGCGCATGGCAAGCTCGCCACCGTGACGGCCGTCCGGCCTCCGTCGCGCTTCGGCGGGATCCGGTTCAATGGCGACGCGGTTACCGAATTCGAGGAAAAGCCGCAAACGGGCGAAGGCTGGATTAACGGCGGCTTCTTCGTGCTGGAACCGGCGGTGTTCGACTACATTGCGGGCGACACCACGATTTTCGAACGCGACCCGCTGGAAAAACTGGCCCGCGCCGGTCAGCTGATGGCATACCGGCATGAGGGATTCTGGCAGCCCATGGATACGATCCGCGAAAAGAAACTGCTGGAGCACCTTTGGGATTCGAAGGCCGCTCCGTGGAAGGTTTGGTAATGGGCAACTTCTGGGAATCGAAACGAGTATACGTAACCGGCGCCACCGGGCTGGTGGGAACGTGGCTGGTGAAGTACCTGGTGGAATCCGGCGCGCGCGTGGTGGCGCTGATCCGGGATCGCGATCCGCAGAGTGAACTTTTCCGGAGTGGGCTGGAAGGCCGGATCGCTGTCGTCAACGGAGCGCTGGAAAGCTACTACGACCTGGAACGCGGCTTGGTGGAGCATGAGATCGACACCGTGTTCCACCTCGCGGCGCAAACCATCGTGGGAACGGCGTACCGCAGTCCCCTCGCCACGTTCGAGGCGAATGTGCGGGGCACCTATAATCTGCTGGAAGCCTGCCGGGTGCAGTCGCACACGGTGAAGCGGGTAGTGATCGCATCGAGCGACAAGGCGTATGGCTCGGCCGACAAGCTTCCTTACGACGAAACGATGCCGCCGGCCGGACGTTTCCCGTACGATGTGTCAAAATCGTGCGCCGACCTGATCAGCCAGTCGTACTTTCATACGTACGATCTGCCGGTGGTCGTGGCGCGCTGCGGCAACATTTACGGCGGCGGCGACCTGAACTGGAGCCGCATTGTTCCCGGCACGATCCGCAGCCTGCATCGGGGCGAAGCTCCCATCATTCGCAGCGACGGCACGTATACGCGCGATTATGTGTACGTGGAAGACGCCGTGAGCGCCTACGTCGCGATGGCGGAAGCGCTCCACAAGCCGGGAGTGGCGGGAGAGGCCTTCAACTTCGGCCCTGCGCAGCCGTACCGCGTGAGGGAAATCGTGGATGCCTTGCGCCGCCTGATGAACCGCGAGGATCTGGAGCCGGAGGTGCTTTCGGTGGCGAAGGCGGAGATTCGGGATCAATTCCTCGATTCGGCCAAAGCACAGCGCGTGCTTGCCTGGAAGCCGAAATTCACGCTGGAGCAGGGTCTGGCTGAAAGCATCGAGTGGTACCGGGGCTACTTCGCCCGGTTTGAGTAAAGCCATGATCGCCGGCCCGATTCTGGTCACTGGCGCTTCGGGCTTCATCGGCTCCCATCTGGCGCGCCGGCTGGCGGAAGCGGGCGCGGAAGTCACGGGACTGGCGTCAGCTTCGGGCGCGGCGGCACGACTTGCCGGCATGCCGGTGAACTTCACTGCCGCTCACGCCGATCTGCGCGATCCGGAGGCGCTCCGGAGACTCTTCGGAGCAACTCCCTTCCGCGCCGTGTTCCATCTGGCGGCGCATGGCGTGCGGCAGGAAGCAGATGGAGGGCTGGCGACGGTAGAAACCAACACACTCGCGTCCTTTGCCCTGGCGCGCGCGGCGCTCGATTTCAAAGTGGAGCGGTTCGTCTACTGCGGATCGGGCTTTGAGTATTTGCCGCAGGACGCGCCGATCCCGGAGTCGACGCCGGTCGGATCGCACACGTTGTACGGTGCATCGAAAGCCGCAGGGTGGCTGCTGCTCGATTACCTGCGCCGCATGGAGGACCTTCCACTGGTTACGGTCCGGCCGTTTACTGTGTACGGGCCGGCGGAGGCTGATTCGAAACTGGTGCCCTACGTGATCCGCTGCGCGTTGCGCGGCCAGCCGATGAAATTGACCGCCGGAACCCAGGTTCGGGATTATGTTTACGTCAGCGACGTGGTTCGGGCGCTCGTATTGGCAGCGGAAAAAGGCAGCCCGGGTGATGTGTACAACGTTGGATCCGGGCCGCAGGGCGCGCGGACCGTGCGGTCGATCGTGGAACAGGCGGTTGAGATCGCCGGCGGCGCAGCATCGCTTTGCAACTTCGGCGAAGCGACTCGCGCGCGCACCGATCCGCCGGTGCTGGTGTCCGACCCGACGCTGGCGAGGACCAGACTCGGCTGGAATCCGCAGGTCAGTTTCGAAGAAGGTCTGCGACTTACCGCCGACTGGTACCGGTCCGAATGGTACAAGGAAATGTCGCTCCCGAAAAACTCATGACAGCCGACGAACTGCGCAGCCGAATTCTCGAACTCACACGCGAGTTCCACCGTGCGAACTGGCCGGTCCAGCCGTTCGAACCGGGCAAGAGTGCGGTCAATGTAACGGGCAAAGTTTTTGACGGCGACGAGATGGCCAATCTGGTCGACGCCTCGCTCGACTTCTGGCTCACAACCGGCCGCTATGCAAAGATCTTCGAGCGCGATCTGGCGCGATTCATCGGGGCGCGGTTTTCGTCGCTGACCAATTCCGGCTCAAGCGCCAATCTGCTGGCCATGAGCGCACTCACGTCTCCGAAGCTCGGGGACCGGCGACTGGTACCGGGAGACGAAGTCATTACAGTAGCGGCGGGATTTCCGACGACTGTAAATCCGATCGTCCAGAACCGTCTGGTGCCGGTCTTTCTGGATGCACGTATCCCGACCTACGACGCCAACCCGGCGCACCTCGAAGCCGCCCTTTCGCCCCGAACGCGCGCGGTCTTCATGGCGCACACGCTGGGAAACCCGTTCGATCTCGGACCGGTGGCTGAGTTTTGCCGAAAACACGACCTCTGGCTGATCGAGGACAGCTGCGACGCGCTCGGCGCAGAGTACGGCGGCAAGATGGTGGGGACGTTCGGCGATCTTGCCACAGTGAGCTTTTATCCGGCGCACCACATTACGATGGGCGAAGGCGGTGCCGTATTCGGCAAGCAGCCGAACCTGCAGGTCATCGTGGAATCGTTCCGCGACTGGGGCCGCGACTGCTGGTGCGAGCCCGGCAAGGACAATACCTGCGGTAAACGGTTCGAGTGGCAACTCGGCGAACTCCCCTGCGGCTACGACCACAAGTACACATACAGCCATATTGGCTATAACCTGAAGGCGACCGACATGCAGGCAGCCGTCGGTGTGGCACAGCTCCGAAAGCTGCCGGGCTTCATTCAGCAGCGCCGCGATAATTTCGCTTATCTGAAAGCAGCGCTGGCGGATCTGGAAGAATTCCTCATTCTCCCCGAAGCCACGCCGAACAGCAATCCGAGCTGGTTTGGCTTCGTGTTGACTGTTCGCGAAGATGGACCGCTCACGCGCAATCAGGTGGTGAAATACCTCGAAGAGCGCAACATCAAGACACGCCTCCTGTTCGGCGGCAACATGCTGCGTCAGCCGGCGTATCTCGGGATGGAGCACCGGGTGGTCGGCGAATTGAAGGAAACGGACCGGATTATGAATCAGACATTCTGGGTCGGAATCTACCCGGCGCTGACGCGCGAGATGCTCGACTACACGGCCGATGCGCTGCACGCGGCCTTCGGCAAAGCGGGGGTGCGAAGGTGAAGTGGGTTCTCACGGGAGGCGCGGGGTTCATTGGCGCCAATCTGGCGAAGCGGCTGAAGGAAGCGGGCGAAACCTGCGTCGTCACGGATAACTTCCATCGGCCGGGCGCAAGACTGAACCGCGAGTTTCTCGAGAAGCACTGCGGCATCACGGTGCAGTATCTGGACATCCGGTTCGCCGATCAGGTCAACGCTTTTTTTGAAGCAAACGCGGATGTCGATGTAGTCGTCCATCTGGCGGGACAGGTTTCGTTCGTTGCGTCGATCGAAGATCCGCGTTACGACTTCGACACCAACGCGCTCGGGACTTTTAACGTTCTGGAAGCGCTGCGACGCTTCGCCCCCGGTGCGCGCGTCGTCTACTCGAGCACGAATAAGGTCTATGGCGATCTGACGGGACTGCGGTGCGAAGAGACAGCGACCCGCTACGTCCTGCCGGACTATCCGAACGGACTGCCGGAATCGCTGCCGATTGAACTACATGGCGGATATTCATGTTCCAAGGGGACAGCCGACATCTACATGCGCGACTACCGGGCCATGTACGGGCTCAAAACCGTGTCGCTGCGACAGTCCAGCATTTACGGCGGCAATCAGTATGCGACGGAAGATCAGGGCTGGGTCGCATATTTCGTGCAGATGGGTGTGCAGAATTCGCCGTACCGGATCAGCGGCACTGGCAAACAGGTTCGCGACCTGCTGCACATCGACGATCTCTGCGCCTGTTTCCGCCGCATCGCTGAGCTTCCGGAAGACAGCGCAGCGTGGGGGCAGGCCTTCAACATGGGCGGCGGCGCGGGTTCCAGTCTGTCTTTGCTGGAATTGTTCGAGAAGCTGCGGACACGTTACGGTTTCACGATGACCTACACCGCCGGTCCGCCGCGGCTGGCCGATCAGAAGGTGTTCATCGCAGATACGACGAAGGCGCGGCAGATGCTGGGGTGGAAGCAACAGGTCAGCGTGGACGAGGGCCTCGACGAGATGGTCCAGTGGTCTCGCGCGCAGTGGAAGCGCTGAACCGGAACTCCGGTATTATTCCTCAGCGACCGTGCGGACCAAATGCCGGGCGTTGACAAGCTGGTCCCAGAGGCCCGCTTCGAGAACCAAATGATAGCCCACCACGGCCACAATCTGCGCGATCGTGAAAGCCCAGCACAGCCCGACGAAAGAAAGCTTTCCCGTCAGATGCAGACCGCCGAGGATCAGGACATTCATCGCAAGAATGGACAGCGAGTAGCGGGAATTCAGCAGGGGCTTGCCGACTCCGTAGGCCAGGAAGTAGGGAGCGCATCCCAACGCATGAATAGCGGCGGCGAGGGCAAACACCGGCAGTACCGCCGCCACGGGACCCGCCGTGCCGGCACCCAGCCACAGCGGCAAAAGCCAGTGCCGCAGCAGAACGAGAGGGACGAGGCCGCCGAGCGCGATTCCGCCGCTGGCAAGAATCATCCGCAAATAGACCCGCCGGATTCGCCGCGGCTCTGAATTGGCGCTCACGAAGGGGAAGAGTACCTCGCAAAGCGCCGCGACGGCCGAGTGAACCTTATACGGAATCATGGATGCCATCTGGTAGATCGTCACCGATGCGGGGCCAAAGAGCACGCCCGCCAGGTAACGCTGCCCCTGGAACATCAGAATCTCCGAGGCCGAGTTGAAGGTCAGGACGGAGCCGAACTTCACCATGCGATGAAACGTCCGCCGCGTCGGTCTTGCCCGCCAAAGAGGCATGCCACTCGCCAGGCAGTCGCGCAAGCCGCGAAAGGCAGCAAAGATGAAAATCAGCGCGCTGGAGAAGAGGCTCACCAGCGTCAGTCCAATGAGTCCGGCTCCCCCCCAATAAACTGCGGCCACACCTCCGCCAAACGTCAGCACCGAAAGACCTGACATGCAGAGGGCGGAGAGATGGAAGCGCTGGAACGCCTTGAAAATGGCGAGGCAGACCGAGTTCAGCATAAAAAACGCAAATTGCCCGGCGGCAATCCGGAAGCTGCTGATTCCCTCGGCATGAAGAGCGGCATCTACGTTGAAGGTCTTCATGAACAGGGGCGACAGAAACCAGAGCAGGGCAGCGCCCACAATGCCCAGTCCTCCATAAAAACAGAGCGAGGTGACGACTACTTCCGCCGCTTCGTCCAAAGCGCCGGCGGCGAGGTCTTCCGATACGAACTTGAGGGTAGCAGCGGAAAAACCGAGGTCCAGCATCGCCAGCGTTCCGGTGACTGAACTACCGAGGATATAGACGCCCATCGCGGCCAGACCCAGATGCCGGACCAGAAACGGGTAGGCAAAAAAAGTCACCAGGCTGGGGATGGCAAAACCGGCAACGCCGAAGAACCCGTTCGTGCGGTTTTTCGAAACGAGTCGCAGCTTTTGAAGAACGCTGAATCGGCTGGATAACCCCATGAGACCGCGGCAGTTTGGCTTTGCTGTTATTGTCGCACCGCTGCGTTTGGCGAATCAGTTCATTTTTCCGGATTCTCGCCCAGAGCCAGGATTCGAAATCATACCTCGCGATTCCACGTGATCAACCGGCCAGCTCGCGGGTTGCAGCAGCTCTCATCCTGACACGAGATCCCATGCAAAATGGTTGCCCGAAGCCCTGTCCCAAACCGCGTCACCACCGTCAGCGTACGCCACGACGACGGCCAACCGACGCCCATATTCTTCCAGAACGTGGTCCAGCGACCCAAATCGGAGATGGGATTGGTAGATCATTTGGTTACGTGAGGCAATACGGCATGCAACCCGTCAATGGGAGAAGAGGCTGGACCTCCCGGGCGGCCAGCCGCCCTGCTCCGGACGGCTTCGCTGCCGCTCTGCGCCGCGTAGCACTCCCATTCACCGCGAAATATTTCACTTGCTAAAATCCGGGTGTGAGTACAGCCACCGTTTCCGGGCCGGCAGACTCGCGGCGATTAGCCAGCGGGCGCTACGAGCCAGTTGGCCAGCGCGCAAAGATTACTCTTCGGCCTTTCCCGTTTGCGCCGCTTATTCTTTTCATCCTCGGATTTCTGTTGGCGACGGAGATTCAGTTCGTGGGTCTTGTCTTTGCGGGCGAAATCGCATTGATCCCGGCAGCGCTGATGAGTTTCGCCTATTCTGTCCGCGAGAGAGATGGTGAACTTTGGAAGTTCGTGGGCTTTTACAGCTTCACGTTGTTCGTTTATATCGCCGCCGATACAATCAACGGCACAGTCATCACCGATGCCCTGCGGGGCTGGGCGCGACTGTGCTTCGTCCTCGTTATTTTATTGGGCATGCGGCCAATCCTCTCGCAGAGCCGGTTCAACCTGTTCCCGATCTGTGCCGGAATGCTCGCCGGATATCTCGCTTTGAAGCATGATCTGAAGTCCGCAGAGCTTTGGAAGTTTTATGCCGCGCCCGTAGCCATCGCATCCGGCCTGTATCTGATCGCCTGGATGAGCAAACGATTCGTGTTTTTACTCAGCTGTGTCTTCCTTCTCATCGCAGCGATCAGCTTCATGTTGATTGACGCGCGCGCCGGAGCGGCATTTTGTTTGATGATTGCCGGTATTACCGCGGCGCGCGTCGCAGCCGTGAGGCGCGTCCGCAGACTGCTGCCGGTGCTCCTCGCAACCGGCGTTGTACTGGCCGGCCTGCTGACGTTTTTCATTCTGAATCAAACCAATGACGCTTACGGCCAGCGCCGGTCCGGTTCCAACGTCGCGAGGATTGCAGCTATGATCACGGCAGCCGAGACCATTGCTCAACATCCGCTGCTCGGCGTAGGCTCCTGGAGTAGTTCCGCCGAAGCAGCGGATCGCCATCGCCAGATCACCGAGGAACTCGGCCAGGCGTACGACGCTGAAGCGGCCAACCAGACAGGACATTCACAGATTTTGCAGGCCTTTACCGAAGCAGGTATCCTTGCCGGACTCGCCTTTATTTATTATCTTTGGCGACTTCTACGTGCGCTCCGCTGGATGCTGCGAAAGCCCATGGACCGCCTGTATGCGGTGGAATTCTATTTTCTGATCAATGGACTTTGGGCCTGCCTCTTCAGCGGTCTCAACGGCCCGCAACGCATCTACGTCGCGATCACAATCTGCCTGTGCATTTTGCTGACGGAAGAGGAAAAGGTATACAACCGAGAGCTTGCGCGCCGGCGTAACGCTTATCGCGAAATGTTGATTGCCGGGATCCGCCAGGGACGGCGCCTCGCTGAAGCCGGGCCCGCCTGACGCGCCCGAACGTTGCGCCCGATTTGCGTGTTTGGCAATATCGCGAGCGCTGCGTCGATCAGAGCTGCAAATAGGCGAACGACGTGCCGCGAATCTTCTTCGCCCCGCGAAACGCGGGCTCGGTTTTGTAAAGCAGACCCACCGCGTTCGTCAGTCCTTCGTACCACGCGTCGTAATCGTCCCACACGATAACGATGAAGATGAAATCCATCGAATTGAGATAGGGAGAGTAATCGAAAGTGGATGAATCCCCGAATAACTGAACAACTTTCCCGGCATAGGGAGTGCCGGCAAATAATCGGGGGGCTTCCAGATTCTGGACGAAAGCGTTCTCGCCGTCGAGCACGGCGAACTGGGCCGCCTCAATCTTTTCCCGCGGCAGATCGAGAGTGAAAATCTTCGCGTCTTCCGGAGAGTTCGCCGCAAGATTCAGCGTCGTCCGGCCCTGAAAAGTTCCGAACTCGAAAATGCGCCGCGGACGAAAAAAGTCGCAGAGCGTATCAATCACGAAAAGGTCAAACAGGCCGAGCCCGCCGTTCTGGTTGCAGTCGGCCTTCTCCATCCGAATTTGCCGGGCCATCGGAACCAGGTCGTCGATGCCGACTTCGGGGAGGAGTTGTTCGGCAGGGCGGATCCTCTTGCCGGCCAAATCGCAGATGAGCTTCATGCCGGTGCGATCGGCCCGGCTCAGACACCCGATGGTAAAGATCCGGGCGCAGTATGCAAGCGCGGCAAAGTACACCCGCAGCAGTGGAATGAGCTTTGTCATCGGACCATCATCTTAACGTATACGCAGCAGACGGATCAGCGTCACGCCGTAACTAAAGATAAACACGAACAGGTTGCGTTTGCTCTTGCCGAACATGCGCTGTTTGAAGGTGAAAGGAAGTTCTTTGATCCGCAGTTGTTTCGTCCGCCGGGCGAGCCGAATCAGGATTTCTTCCACGATATCGAAGTTGTCGCACTTCAGTTCAATGTTTCTCAGTTCCTCGCCGCGATACAGCTTGAAGCTGTTCGAGACATCCTGGCAGTTGAGGTTCAGAAAGAAGGCATACGTCCAGTTGAGCATCCGGCTCATGAGAACGAGCATCGGTGAGTTTTCCGTATGCCCCCCATCGACGTATCGCGACGCCACCACCACATCGAACTGCTCACGCCAGTGGAGCATTTGCGTGATGAATTCGGGCCCATGGGAGCCGTCGGCATCCATAAAACACACGTACTTGCCCTGGGTATTCGCGATCCCGGTGCGAACCGCGGCGCCGAAGCTATCACCCCCGGCACGCCGCAGATGCACGGCTCCGGCCTGCCTGCATGCGCCTTCGGTATCGTCCAGTGCGGCGGCTGTATCCACGACCAGAATTTCGTATGTCAGGCCGGCATCATCCAGAACCTTCTTCAGCCGCGGCAGCAGCAGCCGGAGATTCTCCTCTTCCATGTAGGCGGGTATTACGATGCTCAGTTCCATTGTTTGAGTCGATTCTGTGCGAACAGACGCTATGGTCCTATTTTCTGGCATAGAGTCGGAAAATTCGATTTTCGTCGATCTGCCGGAAGTCGCGCTCGAGGAGCGGCCCGAACAACCCGAGGATTTTCGCGAGGTTCTCCGTGGACGAGATGCGCGGAACGATCACCAGGTCAGCTTCCCGCAGCGTGCGGCCCGGATCGGGATGCGCCGCATCGGTAAACCCGAGGCCATAGTGCCAGTAAAGCGCGCCCCCGTGCGGAGGAGGCAGCTGCAGCGCAAAAGGATACGGATTTTCGGCCTCGAGGGAAACGACCCGAGTGGCGGGCCCCACGTGAGGCCGCAGCAGTGCAATGCCCGAATTCAGCCACTGCAGATATTCGTGTGGCGTCCCGTCCAGATCCTCGGGGCGCGCGAAGTAGTGACGCCACGTCTCTTCTTCGCTCTCGCCGATCTCCGGCGGCATGCGCGGCAGGGAGAGGTCGCGCATCACATTGCTCTGAATTCGGTCTTCTTCCGGAAGCCGGCGCTTCGCCGTGGCATTCCAGCCTGCGGCGTACGCCACGCTGGCCAGATCGGGCGCGGCTATCCACGCGACGGACAGCAGCGCCAGGATGGAAACCGCTTGTCGCGTTCCTCGCTCCGCCGTTCCGGCCGATCGTTCGAATAGTTCCGCGGTAACCAGCAGTGCCAGAGGGATCAGCGGGATATCGGACGGCTGCGCGTTGGTGCTGCAAATCAGAAAGCCGAATGGAACCATCACGACAGCGGGCAGCACAATGCGGATCAGCCCGGAGCGGCCTCTACCTGAACGGCAGATGAGCCAAAACACAACCGCCGCAATCGCCAGAACATCGGCGCTGTACCAGCCGGTGTCGACGATTCTCTTAACCCGATCCATCGCTCCCTGGAGCGCACCGCGCGTCGCCGCGCTGGCAGCTGCCATGCGGAGATCTCCCAGCCAGTCAGATAAATCGAAGCGGAGGTAGGCAAAAACGACGAAGCTGACCACAACCAATCCAGACGCAAAGGCACTGCATGCCGTTCTCAGGCGCCGGACATTGAGGACCAGAAAGGCCGCGCCGATGCACACTGCCGCGAGGAAATAATTGATCTTGACGAAGAGGAGCAGGCCGCAGAGAGCACCCGCGAGCGCGTCGTCGAGTTGCCCGAGCCGTTTGTCGGCGACGCCGCGTCGCGGCAGCAATAGAAGGATGGCCATCGCCACAAAGTCCCAGCCGATCCGGTTGTAGTGCATCGCGTAGCCAAGATGCGTGGGCGGCAGTCCCAGACTGCGCGGTGCCAAAACCAGCAGGCCGGCCATTGCCGTGAATGCGAACGCAGCCGGGGCTGACAGCCGCGAGCGGGACACGAACCAGGCAAGCCGGAACTCGACCAGCGCTAACAGGGACGCGCCCCACGCCAGTGCGTCCACCGTGCCGCTGATCCTGAGCCCGGCGCTGTAAACCAATAACGGCACGGCCCCGATCGGTGCGTAGAAGTCCCGGTGCGGGATTTGTCCATGCAGAATGCGCCAGGCGCCATCCAGCAGAATCGAGTAGTCCCAGGGCATCATCCGAAGCGGGGCACATCCGGACGCGATGACGACCGGAATCACGACGGCCGCGAGGCACGCAGCGGCTATTCCCCAGCGCCGTCGCAACGCGGACTCCGGCATGTTTCCGCTCGCCTCGGCAGCACTTGGTTCGCCGTGATTCGATTCAGCCCGGACATCCGCCGGCCGCGCCTTCCATGCGCTCATGGCTCCACCCTATCATCACGAACTCCCCGTCAGCCGGCTGCCCGAACAGACAGGACGAGCCTTGGCGACGAGTTGGTTTTGGACAGGCTTCAGACGAGCGTGGCAGACAGCAAATCTAACCGGCCAGGCGGGTGCCCGTTTGCTACACTCCGGAAGCGGCGCTCTTCAGTGGAAGCCGGAGCGGCGAACCACAACCTTGCGGACCACCGAATCAGAGGAATTGCTTTCCGGCGCGGCGCGTCATCCTGCATTCCTGTCGATCCTGCAGGAACTGAGTGCTTCTGAAGTTCCGCGCGTACTTCGGCTTTCGGGGCTCACGCTCACCGCCCGAGCGCTCTATCTGGCTATGATGCATGGCGCCCTCTCGCGTCCGATGCTCGTCGTCGCCGACGGCAATAAGCAGGCCGAGGCCTTGCTGCCGCTGATCCGCACCTTCACCGGCATGCTCGCGCCGCAGGCGGACCCGCTGCTTTTCCCTTTCCTCGACGTACTCCCGGGCCAGAACCTCTCGCCGCACGCCGAAATTCTGGCAGCGCGCGCCAGTGCACTCGGCAGGCTCGCAGCCGGATACAACGGTATCGTCGTCGCGCCCGTCGCGGCGGCAATTTCAAAGACCGAGGCTCCGCCTTACTATCGGCAACTCACTCAGGTCCTGAAGGTCCACGATGAGATTCCGCTCGACGATCTGGCCGCGCACCTCGAAAGCGTGGGCTACGAGCGTGCCGATCCCGTCGAGATGGTCGGCCAGTATTCCATCCGCGGCGGCATTCTTGACGTTTTTTCGCCCGAGCAGGAGCAACCGGTTCGCGTAGAATTTTTCGGCGATGAAATTGAATCCATCCGCCGCTTCGACTCCGAATCGCAGCGTTCGATCCATAAACTCGGCGAATGCACGCTCCAGCCGCTGACCGAATTCCAGACGTCGAGGCCATTGCTGGCGGAACTTGCCAACCTGGTGCAGGAAAACGGCGCGCGCGGGCGCGATCTTCCCGTCAGCGGCGAACCATTCGCCGGCTGGGAGACGCTCGTCGGAGCGGTCCGGCCGAGGGGTTCTTCGCTGTTGGATTTCTTCGACAATCCACTCGTGATCATCGACGAACCGGAGCTGACGAAAGCCGCGGCCACGCGTCTGTGGGCGCGACTGGAAGATGCCTCCGCCTCCGCGCTGATTCCCCCTTCGGCATCGGCACTCGAATGGGCTGAATTCGTAACGCTGGCCGAAAAGAAAGGCGTTCTGGAAATCCGCCAATTGGAACTGGAGACCGCTGGCGAAGAAGGCTACCGCATTCCGACGCGGCCCTCGATGGCATTCCACGGCAACCTGCAGATCGCGATCCGCGAAGCGAAGACGCTCGTGGAGTCCGGCGCGCGTCTGGCCTTCTTTGCGCCGACCTCCGGCGAGATTGAACGGCTCGCGGATGTATTCAGCGAATATTCTCTCCCTTACCGCATCGACCTTGGCGGCGAGCGTCTTCCCGAGTATCTGCAAAACCGGATCCCCGCCGCCAACGCCGCAGTTGCGCTGATTCGCGGCGACATCGCGCGTGGCTCTGTATTTCCGGAGGGCCAACTGGCGATCTTCGGCGCGGACGATCTGTTCGACCCCACCGAAACCGTCGCCAAACCAGCGACGGGCAAGTCCCGCCTCGGCGCCTTCTCCGCCGATCAGTTCGATCTGAAGCCCGGCGATTACGTGGTCCACGTTCAGCATGGCGTCGGGCAGTTCCTCGGCGTTCGCGAAATTGCCCAGGGCGACGCGAAGGGCGACTACATGCTGCTCGAATACTCCGGCGGCAACAAACTGTACGTGCCGCTCACCCGGATGGATCTCATCCAGCGTTTTCGCGGCGAGGGCGAAGCTAAACCGCAGCTCGACCGCATGGGCGGAGCGACTTGGGACAAGACCAAAACACGCATCAAAACGAAGATGCGCGACATGGCCGAGGAACTGCTGAAGCTCTACGCGCAACGCAAGCTCGCTCAGGGCTTCAGCTTCTCGCCGGACAGCAACTGGCAGCGCGAATTCGAAGATGCCTTTGAATTCAGCGAAACAAAAGATCAGCGGGCCGCCATCGCCGACATCAAGCGCGACATGGAGGCCGAGCAGCCGATGGACCGGCTTCTGTGCGGTGACGTCGGCTACGGCAAAACCGAAGTCGTCATGCGCGCGGCCTTCAAAGCCATGGGCGACGGCAAGCAGGTGGCTGTCCTCGCACCGACCACGGTTCTCTGCTTCCAGCATTTTCAAACTTTCAAAAAGCGTTTCCAGTCGTTCCCGGTGCGAATCGAAATGCTGAGCCGCTTTCGCTCCGCAAAGGAAATCAAAGCGGTGCTGGCCGATATGGCGGAAGGCAAGGTGGATCTCGCCATCGGCACGCATCGGCTGATTTCGAAAGACGTGGTGTGGAAGGACCTCGGCCTCGTCATCGTCGACGAAGAGCAGCGCTTCGGCGTGAAGCACAAGGAGCGGCTGAAGGAAATCTGCAAGGGCGTCGATTCGGTCACCATGAGCGCGACGCCAATTCCCCGCACTTTGCACATGTCACTTCTCGGCCTGCGCGACATGTCGGTGATCGAGACACCGCCGAAGGACCGACTCGCGATCCACACCGTTGTTGCGCCATTCGCACCCGATATGGTGCGCCCCGCCATCGAACTGGAACTCGCGCGCGGAGGCCAGGTCTACTTCGTACACAACCGGATCGATTCCATCTGGAGCCGCGCCGCGATGATTCAGGAAATGTTTCCCGAAATCCGCGTCGGCGTTGGGCACGGTCAAATGCCCGAAGCGGAACTGGAACGCGTCATGCTTGCATTCATGCGCCACGAATACGACGTGTTCGTCTCCACGACTATCGTCGAAAACGGACTGGACATTCCGCTGGCGAACACGATCATCATCGAGGACGCAGAGCGCTACGGACTGTCGGCGCTATATCAGCTGCGCGGCCGCGTGGGGCGATCCAACCGGCGGGCGTATTGCTATCTTTTTGTCGACCCGGACAGCGAACTGACTGAGATCGCGCGCAAGCGACTGGCTGCTCTCAAAGAGTTCAGCGACCTGGGCGCCGGGTTCAAGATCGCGGCTCTCGATCTCGAACTTCGCGGCGCAGGCAATCTTCTGGGCGGCGAGCAGCACGGGCACATTAACGCGATCGGCTTCGACATGTACGTGCGGATGCTCGAAGACACCGTGCGCGAACTGCGCGGCGAAGACGTTCCGCCCGAGATTCATTCGTCACTCAACCTGGGGCTCGATCTGCGCATTCCGGCAACTTACATCAGTGACGAAAATCAGCGCCTGCGGGCGTATAAACGGATTGCCCAGTCGGACAGCGCCGAAGAGCGGCTCAAAATCGAGCAGGAACTGGCCGACCGTTACGGCCCGGTGCCGGAAGACATTCATCTGCTGCTGCGCTATTCAGGAATTAAAACGTCGGCGGAAAAGATCGGCATTCAGGCGATTGACCGTCGCGCCACGCTTCTGAATGTGAAGTTCCACGAACAGGCGCGCGTGGATGCGGCACGGCTGATGGAGTTGGTTGCTTCAGCGCGCGGCGCACAGTTCACGCCGGCCGGAGTGCTCCGTCTGCCTATGGAAGGCGCAACAACGCCGGCTGCGGTGCTCGAGTTTATTGAGCGGTGTTTGATTGCGTCACTGGCGCAGTGATCTGACCCTTTCCAGGCAGTACCTCAGGCCGCTCTTCCCCACCGAACCCGGCTCCAGATGCGCTCATGAATGAAGTACAGCGCGGTGCTCGCAAGATTGGTGGCGAACACCAGCCCCGCTGTCTGATCCCATCGATGGGTGATCAGAAAGATCACCGCAACGTCTGAGCAAAGAATTACCGCGCGGAACGTAACGGCCTTTACGAAAGATCGCTTAGCCTGAACATACGCTTTCATTTCACTGACTCAGCCCTCCCATGCACAAATACTTGAGGTTCTGATATTCGTCGAGGCCTTGCCGCGCGCCTTCACGGCCAAGACCGGATTCCTTGACGCCGCCAAACGGAGCCACTTCGGTGGAAATAATGCCTTCGTTGATGCCGACAATGCCGCTCTCCAGCGCTCCGGCCACACGCCAGACGCGGCCGAGATCGCGCGCATAAATATACGCCGCAAGGCCAAAGGGCGTGTCATTGGCGAGCCGGATCACTTCGGCCTCGTCTTTGAAGCGGAACAACGGCGCGACCGGCCCGAAGGTCTCCTCCCCCGCGATGCGCATTTCGGCTGTGCACCCGGTCAACACGGTCGGCTCGAAAAACGTTTGTCCAGCCGCGTGCCGCCGCCCTCCGGTCAGTATTTTCGCGCCTTTTGAAACAGCGTCCCGCAGGTGGTCTTCCACTTTCGTCAGCGCTCGCGCATTGATGAGAGGACCCTGCTCAGTGCCTTCCGTTGCCGCCGGTCCGACGCGCAACTTTGCCACCGCCGCGGCCAGCTTCGTAGCGAAGGTATCGTACACGCCGCTCTGGACGTAGATGCGATTGGCACAAACGCACGTCTGGCCTGAGTTTCGGAACTTCGATGCAATTGCACCCGCAACCGCCGCATCGAGATCGGCATCATCGAACACGATGAAGGGCGCGTTGCCGCCGAGCTCCAGCGAAACGCGCTTCAGCGTATCTGCCGATTTGCGCATCAGCTGCTTGCCCACGGCGGTCGACCCCGTGAACGAGATCTTGCGCACCCGCGGATCGGCGAGCCAGTCATCGGCCACTTCCGCAGCCCGGTCTCGCGAGGAAACAACTATGTTGATCACTCCAGCCGGCACCCCCGCTTCTTCCGCCAGCAGCGCGACAGCGAGCGAGCAGAGCGGCGCGTCTTCCGACGGCTTGGCGACGACTGTGCACCCCGCTGCCAGCGCCGGTGCGATCTTGCGCGTGAGCATCGCCACTGGAAAATTCCACGGCGTGATGGCCGCGACGACGCCCACCGGTTCTTTGACAACGAGCAACTTGCGGCCTGGCGCGTTTTCCGGAATCACTTCTCCATATGCGCGTTTGGCTTCCTCGGCAAACCATTCGACGAACGACGCGCCGTAGGCCACTTCGCCACGGCTCTCGGCCAGCGGCTTGCCTTCCTCCAGCGAGATGAGGCGGGCGAGGTCTTCGGCGTGCGCGAGCAGAGCCGCATGCCAGGCCTTGAGCGCATTTGCGCGTTCCCTTGCCGTGCGTGCGCGCCATCCGGGAAACGCACGCACCGCCGCGTCGGTGGCGTCACGTGCTTCTCTGACTCCGCAATCGGGCAGCGCCGCAATAACCTGGCCGCTCGCCGGATTGACGATGTTAAACATCCCGCCCGTGGCGGCCTGCCCGCGGGGACCTCCGTCAATCCATGCGCCGTGAACGATAAGAGCTGTACGGGTGAGTTCCATTCCTACCCACCATCATCGCGTAAGCCGCGCTCGATGCCGGCTTGCAGACCCGCTGCGTGGAAAGGCTTATCGGATCCGGCCCGTCGCTTGAATATCGATGTCGACGAAATCCTTCACCTTAAGCAGCACATTGCTCGGGTCTTTCATTCCCCACTTCACATACGGAACGGGAAACGCGATCGCGGCCGTGAGCTTCTGTTGTTCCAGATGGCACTTCACTTTCATCACGAGCTCGTGGGTAGCGCCGTGAATGGCAAACATGCCGTGAAGTTGCACGTCCGAATCGCCCGTTCGGGCCACCGTTCCCTCCACGTGATCAGGAACAAAAGTGGCGTCCGGAAATTTCATGCTTTCGAGCACGTTTTTGTGCATCCGGCCGTCGCGGGCCCCGCTGCCGCTCTCGCCGCTCGCCGCGTCGACCACAATCAGTCCGCCCGCCTGATTCGTCGTCGTATCGAACCAGAGGTCGCCCTTGCGCACCCGGAACGTTCCGTGCACAGTGTGCAGCACGTCGCCCAGCGTCCAGCCGACTTTCGTTGCCGCCGGATCCAGCTCCACATCAATGCGTTCGGCGTAAACAGAGCCGGCCATCAAAACCAGTACAAGAAAAACTTTCACGCGGTTGCGATCTCCCATCCAAGGCTGACTGCGGTTCGGGCAAACTCCCCGAGCCTCACTGCGCCGACGTGCCCGGCTAGCAGCGTGCGGAACAGATCCGGGCGCACCGATAAAGCGTGCAGCGCGCGTCGGCGGATCCATGCGGAGCGGTCCATCATGAGCATGAACTCCGCCATGAACACCGGCATTCGCGAGAGTTGCTCGTGCGCCGCCTCATATTGCCTCAAATCCCCGGCCTCCAGCGCCGCGGCAAGCGCGAGCGATTGTTGAAACGCGAGACAAATCCCCTCGCCGGTTATGGCATCAATCGTGCCGGATGCATCGCCAATCAGTGCGATGTGATCCCGTGCCACCCGCTTCAGCCTGCGCGTGGCGGCGAATGCGCCGCGGTCGGACGTGGCGGCCTGTACTCCGCTCAGCCTTTCCCGGATGGCTGGAAAAAGCGGCAGCGCGTCGTCAATGCGCTGATGCGGATCGCGCGACATCAGCACCAGACAGACCTCATCTTCGGCCACCGGCGTAACGTAAAACTGGCACCCTTCGCTCCAGTGAATCTCCACGAATTCGGACCACGGGGCCATCCGGTAATGACGGCGAAAACCAAAGCGGCGTGATTCCCGCCGAATTTCGTCGAGTCCCGCCCAGCGGCGCGCCGCCGACTGGCCACCATCCGCGCCCACGATCCAGCGTGCCGTGAGCGTACTCGACTGGATCCTTACGGAGTGCCCATCCATGCCGGTGACAGCCGCTCCCCAGAGCATCTCAACGCCGGCGTCCGCAGCCGCGTCAGCCAGCAAGGAATGCAGCGTCGTGCGGCGGATGCCTCGGCCGACGCCCCCCGGGAACGGCGCTTCCACGCTGTTCGCCGGGCCGGTGAAACGTATGCCGCGGAAGGGATGTCCGGCGTCGTCCGGAATATGAATGCCGAGCTGCGCGGCCGCGGTCAGCGAATCCGGCATCAGGCCCTCGCCGCATGCCTTGTCGATGGGCGGCCGGTCGGCGTCGGCCAGCGTGACGCGGAACCCGCGGCGTCTCGCGGCTATCGCGGCCGCGAGCCCGGCCGGCCCGCCTCCGAGTACGAAGACATCTGTGTCGTAACTCATCATTTCAGTTTTGCCAGCTCGCTGCGATAGAGCCGATTGTTGGGAAATTCGCTGGCCAGCGCGGAGAGCGTCTGTCGCGCGTTTGCAACGTCTTTTTCGCGAATTGCCACGACTGCAAGCAACAGGCGCGCATACGGCAGAAGATAATGGCCCTTTTCCGCGGTGATCCGCAGCCGGTCGATGCCGGTCTCACGATCCGTCTGCGCGCCGCTCAGGCGCAGCAGCCAGCGTATGGGCATGGGCGCAAGGCTGAGCATATAATTTTCCACGCCGATCGCCAGATACGCGTCGTACAACTGCGGGTGTTTCGCCAGAATCGTCTCGGCAAATACACGCCCCTGCTTCATTTCCGAAAGCGCCGCCATGTTGCGCTTCTGAATGAATCCAATGTAGTCGGTGTGCAGCCCAAAGCGAAGCAGCGTGGCCAGCAGCGCGGTCTCGTCTTCAGGGTTGCGCCGCAGCGCTTCCTTGGCCGCGCGGTCTCCCCGCTCCAGCGCGGCTTCAAAATCGCGCGCCGCCGCGGGGTCCGGAACCAGTGTTTTCTCACGCTGGTGAAAACTGTCTTCATTCTCGGCAAAGAACTCGGACTCGAGAATATGCAGCCGGTCGAACTCAGCAAACAAATACGCGGCGGCATCCGAGATCGGTCCCATCGGGTCGGCGGGCTGCGCGGTCTGATAGCGGTGGAGTATCTGATGGGCCGAGGCGAAATCCAGGTTGTACATCGCCCGATAGCTCTGCTCCAGCGGCGTCGCCGAAGCTGTCGGGCTGCCCATATCGGCGGCCATCACCGGCAGCGCCGGCAGAAGCGGGACCGCCAGCAGCGCGAACGTGGCGGACAAAACGTTCAAGGTCGCCATTCCTTAAAGATTAACCGCGCGCCTTGCGAGCGAGAGCGCTTCGCTCCAGAACGTTGTCGAATTGTGCATGAGATCCACCACGGCGGTGATCGCCTCTGCGAATCTGTCCAGTTGCTCTTCGGTAACTACCAGCGGCGGCGCCACCTTCAACACCATGAAGTTGTTTCCGCAGATCTGCGTCAGGATATTCCACTCGCGGAACATCCGCATTACGATCATCTGACCGAACATCCCGCCATGGATCTGGCGGAACGCCTCGAACGGCACCCGCAGCTTCAGGCTCGATGGCGTTCGAAATTCGATTCCGCTGAGCATGCCCAGCCCGCGAACATCGCCGAACATTTCGTACTTGTTGAGGGACGAGTAAAGCCGCCGCCGGAGTTCGTCGCCCATTTGCGCCGCGCGCGGCCCAAGCTTCTCCGCTTCCAGCACGTCCAGTGTCGCCAGCCCCGTTCGCATGGCCAGCGCATTTTCCCCAAACGTCGAAGTGTGAACGATCGATCTCTTCAGTGAATCGTAAACTGCATCGTAAATCTCATCGGTCATCAGGACCGCACTCACCGGCACAAGTCCGCCGCTCAGCGCCTTCGCCAGAATCACCATATCCGGCTCCACCCCGAAGTGATGAGCGGCGAGAAACGGACCGGTCCGGAACATCCCCGTCTGCACTTCATCGAGCACCAAAAGCGTGCCGTGCCTGCGACACAGACGGGCGGCCTCCGCCAGATAGGCCATATCCGGCACCCGAATGCCGGCCTCGGACTGCACCGGTTCCACGAAGAATGCCGCGCACCGTCCATTGGCCAGCGCCTGCTCGAGGGCTTCCAGATCGCCGAACGGCACGCCGGCGGTGTCGGACAACATGGGGCCAAACTTGTCTCTCCAGAATCCGTCCCCCATGAGCGACAGCGCCCCGCAGGTAAGTCCGTGGAACGCACCCTCGGCGTAGAGCAGACCCAGCCGTCCCGTAGATTTGCGGGCAAACTTGATCGCCGCTTCCACTCCTTCACTGCCGGAGCAGGCGAAGAAGGCCTTTCCCAGCTTGCCGCCCGCCAATTCGCACAGGCGTCGTGCAAGCTCGCCAGCCAGATCCGGAACATGGCTCTGCAGCATTGCGGGCCCGCGCCGCTCCAGTTCCTCTTTGATCGCCTGAATGATCGCCGGGTGGTTATGGCCCGTATTATGAACGCAGTACCCGGAAAGAAAATCGAGGATGACCCCGTCTTCCGCCGTCTGCAACTCAGCACCGGAGCAGCGCTCGTACCGAACATTCATCTGCAGCAGGTTCAGCAGCCGGACCCACTGCGGATTCACATGGCTGGAATATTCGGTGCGCGCAGCCGGAGCCGCCGTGGTCGGAATCACCATTGGGACATCGTAGTAGACGTGTCCTGGGGTGCCGTCCAGGTACAGAAAAATTCACACGGAACGGAGGATTCTGCAGCTCACTTCACCGCGCCCGGCCGAACAGTTAGCGCGGAATCCAGAGCGGGTGGCTGCCGAACGCTCCGTTCACAAAGCTGATCTCACACACCACGAACAGCCCGAACGCCACGCTGACCACTCCCGACGCAATTCGCAAGCCGTGATTGATGCGCTCGAACCGACCGCCCGCATACACAAATGGCATCACCATCGCCCCGGTAATCAGCATCATTCCCGCTATCGCTCCCACGCCGAACACCAGCAGGTACGCCACGGCCCATTTCGGATTGCGAATCGTACTCAGCACCAGCAGCGCGATCGCCGCCGAGCCTGCCAGCCCGTGAACGAGTCCCACAATTAACGGCCGCACCACCTGATACAGACCGATCTTCCCGAAGTGGCGGTCGAACCAGTTGCCTGAAGCCGGATCGAAGTCGTGGGTATGCCGGTGCGGCGCGCCTGCCGCCCTGCGCGCGGGGTCGAATGTGTTGTTCATCCATTGCAGAACGCCGGTCAGATTCAGCGCGCCCAGCAGAATCAGCATCAGCCCCACCAGCAATTCCATCGCCAGGCCAACGCGCGGCGAAATTACCCAGCCGGACAGAATAATGCCGCTGCCAACCATCAGGATTGTCAGCGTGTGCCCCACGCCCCACAACGCGCCCACCAGCACTGCATAGCCGATCTTCCGGTATCGTGAAATGATCGTCGTCACCGCGATGACGTGGTCCGGGTCCGTTGCGTGACGCATGCCGAGAAAGAAACCGAGCGCCACAATGGAAAACACGTTGACCATAAACCGGGGAGCTTTCACTGTAGCACGGTCGTTTCGTTCGTGCTACACGCGAAAACCCGTCCCTACGGCAGCCTGGAGCCTGCCGCGGTGCCGGTAAATCGTCCGTGTTTCACACCCTTTGTGGCGATAAGCGCATCGGAGAGTTCCTGCACGCGCGCCGCTTTTCCGCGCACCAGGATGACCTCGAGGCAGTTGTCGTGATCCAGATGAACATGGAGCGCGGAAATGATCGAGGAATGATACTTGTGCTGCAGCTCCGTCAGCCGTTCCGTCAGCAGCCGGACATGGTGGTCATAGACCAGCGTCACCGTGCCGAACACTTCCGTATTCGGCGACGCCCAGTCTTCCTGCACCAGTTCGTGGCGGATCATGTCGCGAAACGCCTCCGACCTGTTCGCATAGCCTCGCTTTTCAATCAGCTTGTCGAACTTCTCCAGCAGGTCTTCGTTGATCGCCACGCCAATGCGGCAAAGCTCCGACATACGTTTTACTCCGCATACCAGTCTATACGGGTAAATCTTTGTCAGAGCTGCGTATCACGTCCGGATAGTCTGTGATACATTAGTTCGTAGCACACGTTGTAGATTCGTATGCAACGTTTGCTTTGGACGGCCATCCAGTTGCTGCTCTGTCGACGTATCCGCGGTGCGGTTCCTGATGACCCGCCATGCTTCACTTGTGCTATCGCAAAATCCCGAATGATCGCCGAACGCAACTTATCTTTTTCTGCGCGAAATCGCGCACTCGTCTCCGTCGTCTTCGCCTGTCCCTTGCGCGCCATGGCTCTGCTCGTCGCCCTCGCGGCGCTGGCGTGGGCCGTTTCCGGTGGCTCACTCGCCGGCACCATTAAAGATCAGACCGGCGGCGTTGTTCCCGGAGCGAAGCTGACCATCGTCAACAACGCGCTCCGCACTGAATTCACGGCGACGGCCGACCCTCAGGGCAACTACATCTTCCCGAACCTCGCCGTCGGCCAGTACACGCTCAACATCGAGGCGGATGGCTTCCGCCCGCAGAAGAAGACCAATCTCCAGATCGACGCCGATTCTTCCGTGCGTCTCGACGTCCCGCTCCAGGTCGCCGAACAATCCAGCGAAGTCACCGTTTCTGCCGACGCATCCGAAGTCGTGACCAGCGTTGAAACGACGTCCACGCAACTGGGCGAAATCGTGTCCGGTGCCCAGATTGCCGACCAGCCACTCAACGGACGCAGCTACACCGATCTGCTCGCCATCCAGCCCGGCGTCACCCCGGTGACCACCCTGACGCCGACCTCGGTCATCATGGCCGGCGTCACCGGCACGTTAAATCCCTCCGGCGACGCCAATCCCGGCGACGTTTCCATCAGCGGCCAGCGCGAATCCTCCAACGGCTTCATGGTGAACGCCACCGACGTGCAGGAGCACATGAACGGCGGCACCTCGGTGATTCCGAATCTCGACTCCATCGCCGAATTTCGCGTACTGACGAACAACTTCGACCCCGAATACGGCAATTACAACGGCGGCATGATCAACGTCGTGACCAAGTCCGGCAGCAACCTGTTCCACGGCGACGCCTTTGAGTTTCTGCGCAACACCGACCTCGACTCCCGCAACTTCCTCGACGCCACGCGCGGCGTCTACCGCCAGAATCAGTTCGGCGGCACCCTCGGCGGGCCGATCCGCAAAAACAAAGTCTTCTTCTTTGCCGACTACCAGGGCACCCGCACCACCCAGGGCATCAACTCCCCCGCCGTCACTGTTCTCTCGCAGCAGGAGCGCGCCGGAAACTTCTCCGATGCGCTGAGCACTCTCACGGGAACGGTCAGCGGTCCCTATCTGGCCAGCCTGCTCACGCATGAACTCGGCTATGGCGTGCGGGCCGGCGAACCTTATTACGCGCCGGGCTGCAACGTCACCAACTGCGTGTTGCCTGGCGGCATCGTCCCGCAGCGCGCCTGGTCGGCGCCCGCGCAGCACCTTCTGCAGTACATTCCGGCGCCGAACATCGGCACCAACCAGTTCGAGACCTCCGCCTTCGCCCAGACCGTGGCTGACCACAAGGGCGGCACCCGCATCGATGCCAACACACGCTTCGGTGCCATTTCCGGCTATTACTTCATCGACGACTACCAGCTGGATAACCCGTATCCAGGCCAGCAGGGCGGCGCCAGCATTCCTGGCTTCGACGCTCTGACCATCGGACGCGCACAAATGTTCACGCTGGGCGACACGAAAATCTTCGGCGCAACCACCGTCAACGAAGCTCACCTCAGCTTCCTGCGCAATGTGAACGACATCGGGCATCCGCACGGCGGCGTGGGAACCACGCTCGCCTCGCAGGGCTTTCAGACCGGCGGCGGCGCGGGTATCGTCGTGCAGGATCCTTCCATCGAAGGCGTGATGAACATCGTTTTCCCGTCGTTCGTGATGGGCGTGCCGATCACGAATACCTACCAGTGGAACAACACGGTTTATGCCAGCGACACCGTCTCGCGCGTGCTGGGCGCCCACTCAATCAAGCTCGGCCTGCAGTTCCACAACGATCAGGTGAACGAAAATCCCAACGCCACCTTTAACGGCACCTTCAGCGTGCTTGGAACCGAGACCGGCTCGGCCTTCGCCGACTTCCTTCTTGGCTTTCCGAGCAACTTTACACAAACCACCGGCCAGCGTTTCTACCTGCGCAACCAGTACATGGGAGCTTTCGTGCAGGACAGCTGGCGTGCGAGCAGCCACCTGACCATCAATGTGGGCCTGCGCTGGGATCTGATCCGGCCGTGGAACGAAAAATACAACAGCATTCAGACGGTAGTGCCGGGCGAGCAGTCGGTGCTGTATCCAAATGCCATTCCGGGGCTGGTGGTGCCGGGCGATCCGGGGATTCCGGCCGGGCTGTCGCCCACCCAGTGGCACAACTTCGCCCCCCGCATCGGCGTGGCGTACGCGCCCCATGCGGAGAACAGCTTCCTGAAATTTCTTTTCGGCGATTCCGGGAAGAGCAGTATCCGGGCCAGCTACGGAATTTTCTATACCGAGTTTCCTGGCCTCAGCGCGGGCGTTATGTACGGCGTGCCGCCGTTCGGTTATAACTATCTGAGCGCGGCGCCGCCGCTGTTCTCGCAGCCGTTCGTCAACGCCGGAGACGGCGTGCAGCAGACCAATCCGTATCCGTTTCATTTCCCGCCGCACAACGTCTCATCGTCGAATCCGTACACTGGTTTCAATTTCGCCAGCGTGACACCCATCGGCGCAGATCCTTATTTTTATTACCGGAACAGCGTCCCGTATACGGAGAACTACATGCTCTCCTTCCAGCGGCAGCTTCGCTCGAATGCGCTGCTGACCTTGAGTTACGTCGGCAATCAGGGCCATCACCTGCTGGTGCTGGACCCCACGAACCCGGGAAATGCGGCGCTGTGCCTGAGCGTCAGCCAGACCAGTCAGGTCGCGCCCAACAGTGCCACCTGCGGACCCTACGGCGAAGATTCCACCTACACCACCAGGTCGGGACAGGTCATCAGCAGCGTGCGCCAGGGACTCGGTCCCAACTTCGGCGCCGTCACCGCACAGAAGACCATCGGCAATTCCAGCTACAACGCACTCCAGATGAACTTCCGCCTCACCATGGGCAAGAGCGGAACACTCTTCCTCGGCTATACCTGGTCGAAGTCTATCGATCAGGCATCGAATCTGGGCGAGCAGATCAATCCGTTTAACCAGTCACTCACCCGCGTCATTTCCTCCTGGGACATGACGCATGTCTTTGTGGCGACTTACCACTACAATCTGCCGTTCGAACACTTCTTTGGACGCAATCGCATCACGGAAGGCTGGAGCCTCTCCGGCACCACCCGCTTCTCCACTGGCCTGCCGGTGACGCTGAGCGACACGTCGGACAACTCGTTGCTGGGCACGAACAACAACGGCGTCAACAACCAGCTGCTCGATACGCCGCAGATGGCGTCCGGCCAGCTGCAGCTCAACACCAACCCACGCAGCGGCCAGCCGGCGTTCAACACCGGCCTCTTCTCCGTGGAAACACTGGGTGTGCTCGGTAACGCCCCGCGCCGCATGTTCCATGGCCCCGGCATTGAGAACTTCGATGTGGAACTCACCAAAAACGTTGCACTGGCCGAATCGAAGTCGCTCGATCTGCGCATCGAAGCCTTCAACGTCTTCAATCACGCCCAGTTTTACGGGCCGGCGTCGGTGGATGGCAATGTCGACGATCCGAACTTCGGCAAAATCGTGAGCGCCGCGGCCCCGCGTCTGATTCAGCTGGCCGTCAAGTTCCACTTCTGATTTTTCCGGGCGGTGACGCGGGTCACTGACTTCGGATGATACGATCTCTTACGCTGAACTGGCGCGAATATGCTGATCGGGAATCCCCTGAATTCCTCGGAGCTCGCATTCCCGGTGCTGGAGTGCATCCACATCCTCGCCTTTGCGTTCTCCGCGGGCACGGCGGCGATTGTCGATCTGCGGCTCATCGGCATCGGCATGACCGATCAGTCCCCTTCCGATCTCTGGAAGGACACATCGCTGTGGACCCTGCTCGGCCTGATCGTCGTCGTCTTCTCCGGCCTGCTGCTGTTCTCGTCGGACCCCGATAACTACTACCTGAACTACGCCTTCCTGCTGAAAATGGCCTGCCTGCTGCTGGCGGTGGTCCACAACTACACAGCGGTGCGAAAGGCCGCTTCCGGCGCCGCCACGCCCGCCAATGGCAGGCTCGTCGGCTCGGTTGCGCTGTTCTTCTGGGCCTGCGTGGTCTTCGGCGGAATCTTCATCGGCTTCCTGAATTCCACCCTGGACAGCCGGAGGGTTTGAACATGATCCTCGAATTCGCTCAATGGCTGCAGGCGACCGCCCTGTTCACCGGATTGCGGGGCTCCGCCTACCTTTACCCCGTGGTCCTTTCGCTGCACATGGTGATCATCGCCTTCTTCGGCGGAATGGTTCTGCTCACGAACCTGCGTCTGCTCGGTCTGTCGATGAGCCGTTATCCCGCCGGCGCCGTGCTGGAGCGCTTTCGCCTGCCCAAGCGCTACGCTCTCATCGCAATGCTCGTGCTCGGCTTCCTGCTGTTCGGCTGCAAGGCGGAAGAATACTATTACAACGTCTGGTTCCGCGCCAAGCTGATCTTGCTGTTGCTCATCGGCGTAAATTACCTGATCTTCCGCGGCAGCATCTACAACAACACTGCGGCGCTTGATCGAGCCGTACCGTCGTCAGCCAAACTCGCCGCCGCCCTGTCGCTCATACTTTGGGCCGGTGTCGTGTGCGCCGGCCGCGGCATCGGCTACATTGAACCTCCGCTCGATAAGATCCACGCCGGGCTGCATTGCGCGCCGCACGCCGCGCTTTACTCACGCTCAGGCGTGCGCCGACTGGTATAGCGCGAACACACAACCCTGCGGATCCGCCAGGATCGCAATCCTGCCAACCTTCTCCATCGTGAACGGCTCCACCAGCGCTCTTCCGCCGAGCTGTTTCGCCTGCGCCGTGGCGGCATCGCAATTGGCAACCCAGAAGTAGATCATCCAGTGCGGCGGCGTATTCGGATCGTGCAGCGGCCCGATCCCGCCAATCTGCTTCTCGCCATTCCGGATGTGCAGATAGTCGCCCTGCCCGGCCTCCGTGGTCCAGCCAAACACACCGGCATAAAACGCCGCGGCCTTCGCCGGATCGGACGTATTCAGATCGCACCAGCAAACGCTGCCGAATTCGTCGCGCACGCTCACGCCAATATGCGTCTTCGCCTGCCACACGCAAAACACCGCGCCGGTCGGATCCTGAATCACCGCCATCCGGCCGAATTCGTACACATCGAACGGCGGCGCGATCAGCCTCCCGCCGAATTCAACCGCGCGCGCGGCCGTGCCATCGGCGTCGTCTGTCGCGATGTAAAGATTCCAGTGCGGCGGCACCGGCTGCCCGTGCAGTTCCAGACTGCTCAGCGCACACGCCGCGCCCACCGTGCGCCCTTCGCGCAGGAACATCGTGTAGACGCTTTCCGGACCCATCGGATAATCTGCGAACGTCCACCCGAACAGCGAGGTGTAAAACGCCTTCGCACCGTTCTGGTCGGTCGTTGTGCATTCAATCCAGTTGAACGTCCCGGCTTCGTGTCTTTCGAATACTGGCATGTCAGGAAGTATATCCGCGCTCTGTGACATGCCGATGAACGCAGCGCGCCTTACGCACGCGCCGCGCGCATCAGCTCAGCGGCGTTCTGCAGCGCCTGCGGCGTCAGCTTCTGCCCGCTCAGCATGCGTCCGATCTCCTCGGTCCGCGCCTCGGCGCCGAGTTCTTCGATCTCCGCCACCGTCCGGTTTGCGCGCTCCGCCTTGCCCACCCGGTAATGATGATCGGCGAAGCAGGCGATCTGCGCCAGGTGCGTCACGCAAAGCACCTGATTTTCCGCCGCCAGCGCCTTCAGCCGCCGCGCCACACCCTCGGCCGCGCGCCCGCCAATGCCGGCGTCGATTTCATCGAAGATCAGCGTGCGCTGCATCTCGGCCGATCCGGTCTTCGCCGCCGCCCGCGTGCCCACAAGGCACGTCTTCAGCGCGAGCGCCACGCGGGAAAGCTCGCCGCCGGAGACAATCCGCTCGATCGGCCTCGGTTCCTCACCCGCGTTCGGTGAAATCAGGAACGCAACCCGGTCGGCCCCGCTCTCCGACCACGGTGCCTCTTCCAGTTCGATGCGAAACACCGCACGGTCCATCGCCAGCGGCCGCAGCTCCTTTTCCACCCGCGCCGCCAGCTCGAGCGCCGCCTCCCGCCGCAGCGCCGAAAGCTTCGCCGCGGCTTCTTCGTAACGCTCCGCCATCTCCTGCCGCCGCCGTTCCAGCTCCTCCAGCCGCTCGGCCGAACTCTCCGCCTCGGCAATGCGCCTCGCGGCATCTTCGCCAAAAGCCAGAATCTCGTCTACTGTATTGCCGTACTTGCGCCGCAGCTTGTCAATTGCCGCCAGCCGCGTTTCAATCTCTTCCAGCCGCGCCGGATTCGCCTCCACCCGCCCCAGATAGTCCCGCAGCTGATACGCCGCGTCTTCGATGCCCGGCATCACCGGCTCCAGTGCCTGCCGCACCGCTTCCATCTGTGGATCGATCCGCGCCAGTTCCTCCAGCTTCCTGGCAACCCATCGGACCTTCGACAACGCCGACTCTTCCGAGTCATACAGCGCTTCGAACGCCGCACCGGCCGCATCCAGCAGCCGTCCCGCGTTCTGTTGCACGAGTCGCTCCGCATGCAGCTCCACATCTTCGCCTGCCTGCAGCCCCGCCGCATCGATCTCGCCGAACTGGAACTGCCAGAGATCCAGCATGCGCCGCTTCTCCTGCTCGCTTGACTCCAGCGCCGCGATATCGTCCGCCGCCTTCTTCCATTCAGCGAAAATCTCGCGCACTTCGGCCCGCAGCGGACGGGCTTTCGCGAACGCGTCCAGCATCCCCAGCTGCGCCGCCGCGTCGAACAGCATCTGCTGATCGTGCTGGCCGTGAATGTCGCCAACGTGCGGCGCCATCTCCTTCAGCAGCGCCACCGTCGCCGGGCGGTTGTTGATATACACGCGGCCCTTGCCGTTCGACCAGATCTCGCGATCCAGCAGCAATTCGCCCTCGCCTCCGTCAAAACCGGCCCGCTCGAGAATCGCCGCCATCGCCGGCGACGTATCGAATAATCCCGAAACCCTCGCCCGGCTCTCGCCCGACCGGATCATATCCGCCGAAGCCCGCCCTCCCAACAGCAGCGCCAGCGAATCCACAATGATCGATTTCCCGCTGCCCGTCTCGCCCGTCAGCAGATTCAGCCCCGCTTGAAAGCGCACGCGCAGCCGGTCCACCACGGCATAGTTTTCCACTGTCAGTTCGTGAAGCACTCGCTCCGATTATAGTTGCGCGTCCACAAAAATATGTCACATCGCCGTCAACAAAACGCCCCCGCCGCGCGTCTTAATAAATTAATGACGAAAGTGCCCACTGCCCGCGGATTCAACCGCGATGCGTGTTAGATTGACAGGGAGGAGACACGTTGCCGGGTCCGCTAGCGGCTCTTTTTCTACTGCAGACAGAATTTTGGAATCTGGTCAGCCACGGAACCATACTGGCGAACTCGGTTCTGGCGATTCTTCTCGCTGCTTCCGTTTTTTCCTGGACGATCATCTTTTCCAAGTGGTCCGCATTCGGCAGAGCCAGCCGCAACGATGCCGGCTTTCTCCGCGCGTTTCGTCAGTCCGGCAGCATCGAAGGCGCCATCGCCGCCGGTGAGCAGTTCGGCCCCTCGCCGCTGGTTTCGCTGTTCCGCCACGGCTACCGCGAAGTCAGCCGTCAAATGAAATCGCGCGGTCAGCTCTCCAATCCGGACGCTCTCTCGCGCAGCCTTCAACTCGGCACAAGCGAGCAACTGAGCCAGTTGGAGCAGCATCTCAACTGGCTGGCCACTACGGCCGCTGTTTCACCCTTCATCGGACTGCTGGGCACCGTCCTCGGCATTATCCGCGCCTTTCAGAATCTGGGCAGCGCCGGCAGCACCAGCCTGAGCGCCGTCGGTCCCGGTATTGCGGAAGCGCTGATCGCCACCGCCGTTGGGCTGTTCGCCGCCATCCCGGCCGCCGTCTTTTACAACCACTTCGGCCACATGCTCAAAAAGGCCGGCGAGCAGATGGACGACTTCGGCCTCGAATTCCTCAACCTGATCGAGCGGAGTTTCGGAGAGTAGCGGCATGAAACTGCACGCGCCCGCAATTCGCGGCGGCAGGCGCTCCCGGGGCGTTCCGGCCATGGCCGAAATCAACGTCACGCCCTTCGTCGACGTCGCCCTCGTGCTGCTCATCATCTTCATGATCACCGCGCACGTCATGGAGTACGGCATCGAAGTCGACGTGCCGAAGACCCGTTCGGTCGCCTCCAGCACCAAGGAATTGCCGGTCGTCCAGATCTCCCGATCGGGCGAAATGTATCTCGGCAAGGATCCGGTCAACATCAACCGCCTCGCAGCCGAAATCCGCGCGAAGTACCCAGGCCAGCAAGCCGTCTATCTGCGCGCCGACCGTGCCACCACCTTCGACCCTATCGCCCAGGTCATGAGCGTCCTCGGCGACGCCAAACTGGCCGTCAACGTCGTCACCCAGCCCGACGACAGCATCGGACGGAAGCGCTGAATGACCGCCGACTTCCCCACGCCCGAACCTCTCGGCAAACCCCTTGCCGGCTCGCTCCTCACCCACGGCGTGGTCTTCGGCCTGCTCGCCGCCTCCGGCCTCTGGAACATTTCGCGCAACGATTTCGGTTCGCCCAAAGCCAGCAGCGGCTCGGTCGGCGTCGGCATGGTCAAAACCATCCCCATCCCGCGCGACGACGCACCGGAAAACGCGCTCGCCAACGATACGAAATCTCTCGTCCCCCAGGCGCCGGCGCCCGTTCAGCCCCGCCAGATGACAAAGCAGGAACTGCGCGACGCCATCCCCATCCCGGACCGCATCGATAAGCACCATAAGCTCACCCCGCAGCAGCAGGCCAAGTCGCTTTTCAAGCCGCCGGAGGCCTACAAGCCCAACCAGGTCTATTCCACAACCGGCCAGAAAGCGAACTCGCCGCTCATCGGCACCCAGGGCTCGGGCGGCATCGACATCGGCCCCGCCTCCGTCCTCGGCCAGCGCTTCGGCGCCTATGCCGACCTCATGCGCGACCTGATTTCGCAGCACTGGAACACCTCCGACGTTCACGCCGCGCCCGCGCAAAAGTGCGCCGTCACCTTCACCATCGCCCGCAACGGCTCCATCACCAACGTGCAGGTTTCGCAGCCCAGCGGCAATTATCTGCTGGACACCTCGTCGAAGCGCGCCGTCCTCGACGCCAGCCCTCTGCCGCCTCTGCCCGCTCAGTTCGAGCGCAATGACGCTACCGTAGAACTGTGGTTTCAATTAAGGCAATGACATAAGGCAATGACACCGAAACGGAAAATCAGTCTCCTTCTGGCCGTCACCGCCGCGCTGTCCGGCGCCGCCCTGCTGCTCGGGCAGGACATCCGCGACTTCATCACCAAAAACGCGGGCAAACCCGCTCTCGCCGTCGTGGAATTCCGCGGTTCCGGCTCGCAGCCTCAGATGGCCGCGTTCAACTCCACCCTGTTCAGCGATCTGGAAAACTCCGGCCTCTTCGAACTCCGCCCCCGCAGTTCCTATCCGCTCGACAATCCTCAGCGCCCCGAAGACCTCCGTCCCGCCGACAACAATCAGGGCTTTGCCCTCGCCGACTGGGCCGGCGCTCCGGTCAACGCCTCTCACCTCGTCTTCGGCTACACCGCCGCCCAGAACGGCGTGCTGGCCGTCTACGGCTATCTCGACGAAACCCGGCCTTCCAATCCTCAGGCCGCCCAGTTGCTCGGCCAGCGCTACGTCGGCACGCTCGATGACGCCGGCGCCATCCGCGCCGCCCACCAGTACGCCGCCGACATCATCAGTAAGTTCGGCGGTTCCGGCTCCCTGCTCGGCAGCCGCATTTATTTCGTTTCCGACCGCTCCGGCTCCAGCGAGATCTGGGCCATGGACTGGGACGGCACCAACCAGACCCAGCTCACCACGCTCAAATCCACCTCGATCATGCCCGCCATCTCGCCCGACGGCTCCCGCATCGCCTTCACCACCTTCGCCAAAGGCACGCCGGGAATCATGATCGTGGATACCGAAACCAAGCGCGTCGTTCCCTTCTACAACCAGCAGGCTTCAATGAACGCCACGCCCGGCTTTACGCCCGACGGCAAGCAGATCTTCTACTCCTCCACCGCCTCCGGCACGGCGCAGATTTACGCCGCCCAGGTCAACGGCCAGGATTTCCGCCGCATCTCCCACCGCGAAGCCATTGAAGTGGAACCGAAGATCAACCCGAAGAATCCATCCATGATGCTCTTCGTCGCCGGCCCCGGCCACCAGCAGATTTATCAGATGAGCACCGAAGGAATCGGCGTCGAGCGTGTCACCAATGGCGAGGGCGAAGCCTCCAACCCCGCCTGGCATCCCGACGGCCAGCATCTGGCGTTCTCCTGGACCAGCGGCATCGCCAAAGGCGACTTCAACGTTTTTGTCATGGATATCGGCTCCCGCCAGTATGTGCAGTTGACACACGGCGAGGGCAGGAACGAAAATCCAACCTGGGGACCCGATGGCAGGCATCTGGTTTTTGCCTCCACGCGCACCGGAAAGTCGCAGATCTACACCATGCTCGCCGACGGTTCGCAGGTAAAACAGCTGACAACGCAGGGCGTCAATCGATTTCCCGTCTGGGGAGTGAAGTAAACAGTAGAGCCAGTAATGGCGTGCAAAGGAATCATGCAAATGAATATGCCAACGCGTTCTCTCCTGCCAACACTTGGGTTGGCGATGCTTCTTTTTGCGGCCGGCTGCAGCAAGAAGGCGCCCATCCCGCCTCCGCCGCCCGCTCCGGCACCTGCCAGCCAGGCCCCGGCCAGCTCGGCTCCCGCCGCCGGTCGCGCCACCATCAGTGAGTTCTCCGTCGAACCGTCCTCCGTTGAGCGCGGCCAGTCGGCAATCCTCCGCTGGACGGTGACCGGCGCCACGGACGTCGTCATCGATCACGGCATCGGCACCGTTCCCGCCACCGGCACCCGCAGCCTCGTGCCCGCCGAAACCACCACCTACACCATCACCGCCAACAGCGCGGCCGGCCCGGCGACCCGCACCGCCACCGTCACGGTCACCACGCCGCAACCCCCGGCACAGCCCCGTCCCGCGGCCAACCCCCGCGGCACCCTCGAATCACGCGTGCTTTCCGACCTGAAGGACGCCTACTTCGATTACGACTCCAACAACATCCGCGACGACGCCCGCGCTGCCCTGCAGGCCGACGCCGACGCGCTGAAGAAGATCTTCGCCGACTTCCCCGCCGCCACCGTAGCCCTCGAAGGCCACTGCGACGAGCGCGGCTCGGCCGAATACAACCTCGGCCTCGGTGACCGCCGCGCCAGCTCGGCGCGCGACTTCCTCGTCTCCCAGGGCATCCCCGCCGACAAGCTCAAAACCATCAGCTACGGCAAGGAACGCCCCACCTGCACCGATGCAACCGAGGACTGCTACCAGAAGAACCGCCGCGCTCACTTCGCCGCGGGCCAGTAACCGGCGGCAGCCGATAAAAATCGAGTGCTTGAAAAATGGCCGCGCCGGGTGTCATTCGTACCCCTGGCGCGGCCATTTCGTTAAACTAGTGGATAATGCGGTTCACACGTTTCATCGCTGTCCTCACGCTTCTCGCGCCCGCCTGCCTCTTCGGTGCCAGCCGCGAGCAACAGGAAATGCAGCGCGACATTGCGCAGATTCAGGATCAGGTGCGCACGCTGCAAAGCGGCTTCGATCAGAAAATGGCCGCGCTCCAGGTCCTCGTCCAGCAGGCGCTCGACGCCGCCAATAAGGCCAATACGGGCGTCAGCGTGCTGAACGCCGGCGTCAACCAGGCGCTCGAACGCGAAGTGCAGAATCTCGACAAGGAAATTAAGGACGGCTTCCGCCCCGTCGCAGCCGTAACCACCAAGCTCGATAACGTCAGCAACGACACCTCCGAACTCCGCAACGCCGTCGCCGACCTCACAACTCAGCTCAACAAAGTTCAGCAGCAGCTCTCCGACGTCAACCTGGCCCTGAAGGTCATGCAGGCCCCGCCGCCCCCGCCGCCCTCGGCCGGATCCGATCCGGCTGCCTCGTCCGCCCCGCCCGTTCCCGCCGCCACGCTTTACACCAACGCCACCCGCGACATGTCGGGCGGCAAAGCCGAACTCGCCGCCAGTGAATTTGCCGACTTCGTGAAGTTCTATCCCGACGACCCGAACGCGCCGTTCGCGCAGTTCTACGTCGGCCAGATTCACTACTCACAGAACAAGCTGGATCAGGCTGTGATGGATTTCGATGCCGTGCTGGAGCGCTTCCCGGACAACAAGATGACGCCGGACGCGCTGTTCATGAAAGGGATGGCGCTGAAGCAGAACGGTCATCGCGATCAGGGCGCCGCCGAATTCCGCCTGCTGATCCGCAAATACCCGCACTCCGAGCGCTCGGCCCAGGCCACCGACCAGCTTCGTGCCATGGGCCTGAGCACCGCCAGTCCGGCGGTGAAGAAAAAGCCCTGAGGGGCTTATTTCTTCTTTTCAGCCTTCTTCGGGAACGCCGCGGCGAGATAGGTGATGATCTTTTCCTTCTCGTCTTTTTCCATGTCAGCGCCCTTCGCGGCCATGTCGTTCACCACGTCGGTCCACTCTGCTTTGGTTCCCGTCATGCCGGTGATCGCTTCGGGACCATGGCAACCGGTGCAAACCTTTTCGACAACGTCCTTGCCATCGCCCTTAGGCAGCGACTGCGCGGAAGCAAGCGCGGCCAGCGAGGTCGCGGCAAAAACAACGGCAACGGAAAAGCTCTTCATAAGTAAATTTTAGCAACCCCTCAGTTCGTAAAATCTTCACCCGTTAAAACAGCTGCATCCCCGAGTCCACAAACATGATATTGCCGGTAACGCCCCGGCTCAGATCGCTGGCCAGAAACACCGCCGCATCGCCCACTTCGCCGGGCTCGGTGGGGTGCCGCAACGGCGACTTGTCTTTCACCACATCCAGAATCGACGAAAAATCCTTCACGCCGCGCGCCGACGCCGTCTTGATCGGCCCCGCCGATATCGCATTCACGCGAATCTTCCGCGGCCCCAGGTCGTTCGCCAGATACCGCATCGAAGCCTCCAGCGCCGCCTTCGCCACACCCATCACGTTGTAATTCGGCACCACGCGCGTCGCGCCCAGATAGCTCATCGCCATAATCGACCCGCCGTTCGTCATCACCGGCACCACCGCCCGCGACATCGCGATCAGCGAATAAGCGCTCACGTTCTGCGCCAGCAGGAAGCCCTCGCGGCTCGTATCCACGAACGGCTGCCCCAGATCTTCGCGATTGGCGAACGCCAGCGAATGCACCAGCGTATCGATCGGCCTGCCCAGCTCCTGCAGGCTCACCGTCAGCGCCGCCAGGTCCGCGTCGCTCGTCACATCGCACGGCAGCATCTTCACCACCGGCAGATGCGCCGTCAGCGCCTCGGCCGATTCGCGCTGCTTGTCATTCAGATACGTAATCACCAGCTCCGCCCCTTCGCGGGCGAAACTTTCGGCGATTGCATACGCGATGCTCCATTTGTTGGCAATGCCCGAGACGAGCGTGGTCTTTCCGGTCAGCAGATTTGGCATGAACTAACAGATTACCCCGACGCCGCTACGGTTTCCAGAACAGGAACAGCAACTCCAGCAGCAGAATGACGATCACCACCAGTTCCAGAAAAAACCCGCGCCCCTGGTCGAACCGGTCCACCATGAAGCGGTACAACTGCCCCGCCGTCTCCAGCTTGTGGTCCACCAGCCGCCGGTAATCGGTCACCCCCACGCGCGCCGCCGCCATCCGGTACATCCGCGCATAGAACATATCGCTCAGGAACTTGATCGACGTCTCGATCCTCTCGGCAATCTCCGTTATTTCCAGCCGCGCCCGGTTCAGCCGGTCTGCATCTCCCGCCAGATTCCAGCGCCGCCAGAAGCCCGTCCCGCGCGCCAGCGATTTGTACACGCCGCGCAGCACCTGCGTCAGCAGTTCATCGTAATGGCGGAATTCCAGCAGCTGGGCATTGGCGTATTCCAGCAGCTGCAGCACCGGCTCGGCGCCCTCCGGCGTATCGTACACAAACGCCGCAAACCACCCCACAATCACCAGATCGTTCGGATAATACGAAAGGCTCGCCCCCAGCACCTCCTGGCACTCGGCATCCGACAACGGCCGCACATCGCCGCGCACCGCCTGCGCAATCTCCCGCCCGTGTCTGGCCAGCAGTTCGGCCGCCGTCTGCTCGGGCTGCACCGTCTCGGGCTGCACCGTAATGATGAGGTAATCCTCATCGAGCCATTCCTTGTAAGGATTCACCAGCGCCCGTCCGCCGCGCGCCAGCCGCGGCCGCAGCAACTCCTGCGCGCGCTGCGCCACCGTCGTGTCGGAAATCCGGCTCGCCGACATCTCCACCAGCTCCGGCCACTCCGCCGAAAACGGCTGATGGAACTCCACGCTCGCCACACCGTAATCGAAATACTTGATGCGCCCCTGCCACGCCCCTTCATCCAGCGTTTCCACCAGCGGCGGACGCTCGAACCGCACGTAGTCCGGCGCGGGCCGTGTAAAAACCAGTTGCTCCGGCGGCGCAATTCCCAGCGCCTTCTGCAGCTCGTCCAGCTGTATTTCGTCGGCTACATCGAACAGCACGAGTTGACGAACCGATCCCCGCATGGCGCCTCCATTCTACCGGGAACACGTTCCGGCAACATGACAAAATCAGCCGCTACTGCAGCGCAACCGTGACCGTGTTGGACACCACCGGCGGCCCTCCGGTCGGCGGCGTGATCGTAATCGTCACCGGCACCGCATTGCCCGCCGGAGCATTCGCCGGCACCGGCACGTTCACCTGATACAAAGCCACCAGCGTCGGCGTCAGTCCCGCAAACAGCGCCGGTACCGTCACTCCGCCGATCGTCGCCGTCACCGTACCCGTGGTCTTATACAGCACGGTTGACGAAGCCGCCGCTCCGTCCGCCGGCGCCGGCTGGCCGCTCGCGCTCGTCACCGGACCCAGTCCCGTGCAGTAAATCAGCAGGTAATCCGTGCCACGTTTCGCCGGAGCAAAACCGTTCCCCGCCGGCCCCGCCAGCAGCGCGGTATTCGCAATCCCCACAATCCCCTGTCCCGATCCCGACGCATTGTACGTAAAGATGCCCGGCTGCAGCGCCACCACCGACAGCGTTCCCAGCAACGCCGTCGCTCCGTTGCGAATGATCCGCAGCGCGTAGCTCGAACCCGGCGCCAAAGTCTGCGGCACAATCGCATTCACCTGCCCTGACGACACATACGCCAGCGGCATCGCCACACCGCCCAGCGTCAGCTGGATGCCCCCCAGTGTCGTCGGCAGCGGGATGTTGCTGTTGATGACCGGACTTCCGGTCATGAAGCCGGATCCGTATATCGCAATGTAACTTCCGGGCGTCACCACCTGCGACGCCGCGCTCCCGCCGGCGGCGCCGTTCACCACCCCCGTTACCGCCGGAGCCGGAACCGTCACCGTCACGGCCAACGTCGCGCTGCCCGCGCCGAAGCTCGCATCGCCACTGTACGATGCCGTGATCGCATTGCCCCCGGTCGCCAGACTCGCCGCCTGCACCGTCAGCGTCGCCGTCGCCTTCCCCGCCGCGCCGCTAACCGAAGAAACACCCAGTTGCGTCGTACCCGCCGACCACGTCACCGTTCCCGTCGGTGTCTGTGGCGTCGCGCCACTCTGGGCAGTGCCGCCGCTCAGCGTCGCCGTCAGCAGCGTGCTCCCGGTCGTCACTACGCTCTGCGGGCTCGCCGTCAGCGTCAGGGTTGCCGCCGGCTTCGTCACCGCCTGGCCCCATCCCGTCACCAGATTGAAAGCGTCCACCGAACCGAGTCCCGTCGCCAGATCGTAGCCCGGCGCGGCATTGAAGCCAATCGGTGCCGGGTTACAGCCTTTCGCTCGCGGCGGGCACGGATTTACCGTGTTGTTCCCCGTCGTCACATCGTGAAATGCATTCCCCGCGGCAGCCGCCATCGCGTAGAGGCGCGGATTCACGTTGCCCATCCCCGCCGTCTTCTGCAGCCCGTTGGCCACCTGATATTGATTCAGAAGCGTCACCAGTCCCGCAAACAACGGCGCCGCTGCCGACGTTCCGCCCAGTATCTGCAGGCACGGCGGAGTGGCCGTAGCGCTCACCGCGCACGATCCGCTGCCACCGCTGGTATCGCTCGAATAAATCAGATAGCCGTCATGATCCGCCGACGCCGAAAAAGCGATATCGGGAACATCCCGCGCGCCGTCGGCCGGAACCCCGCTGCCGGTCTGCCACACCGGCTTCGTAAAGAAAGTGCTTGCCCCGCCCCCGCCGGAGGCCGGTGAACCCGCCGTCCCGCTGTCATTCCACGCCGTCTCCGGAATCCACGAAAGAGCCGAAGCAAGGTTCGCGGTGTTCGCCGCCGCCCAGTAATTTCCGCTGCCTTCCGCCAGTTCCGTGCCGCCCACGCTGGTGACCTCCGGGATAGTGCCCGGTTCATCCACCGAAAGCGGTGCTGCCGTCTTGATTGTGGGATCGTAACAATCGGCGGCGCCGGAATCGCCCGCCGCCGCGATCCACGTGATGCCGAGCGCGTTACCTTTTTGCGCAAGGCTGCGGTCGCTCGCCGCATACACGGTGCCCACCGTCGCTTCGCACGCGCCGTAGCTCGTGCTCACCACCGGCGCCAGATTGTTGTCGATCGCATACGTGATCGCATCCACCACGTTGTACGAATACACAAACACAACCTGCGCCCCGCGCGCCACCCCGCCCACCGTTTCGATATCGAGGTCCGATTCGCCTTCGTCTCCGGGGCTGATTCCCGGGTCCCGCAAACCCGGCACCAGCACCGTCTGCGGAACGTTGGCTGCCAGACCGAAACACGTCCGGAATGCCGCAATATCCGCCGGCACAATCTGCGACTGCCCCACGATCGCCACCTTTTGCCCGGTTCCGTCAATCCCCTTGGCGTAGAGCGCCTTCACGTCGTAAATCGTCGCGATGTCGTCGGGAACAATCTGCGGCTCGCCGGTCGCCGGTGCGCACCCGTTCGCACTGCTCGTTGCGGGCGCAGTGAAATGCGGCGACAAATCAGCCGCTCGGCGCGGCGTCAGGCGTGTGGCATGGGGCTTCAGCCGGAAATCGTGCAGCCCGCGGATCGAGCTCACCACCCCGCCCAGTGCCGCCGGTACCGATGGCTCCGTCGCATTGGCGTAGTGCGTCGTCCCCTCCGCCGCATACCGGTGGGTCTCGGTGCGAAACGCCTTTTCCACCTGACCCGCCGTGCCGCTGAAGACCACATGATTCCGCCCGCGCGCCACCGAAACAATCCGCAGCCCCTCGCCTTCCAGCCATGCCTGAACGCGGCTCAGATCCGCCGCCGAAAGTCCGAAGCGGTCCGCATAAGCCTCCGGCGTCAGCCAGCCATGATAATCGGGCGATGAAGGATCCTGCTGCCTCGCCAGCAGCGCGTCCAGCTCCGCCTGCTGCGCCGCGGAAGGAGCAAACGTCAGCGTCATCCCCTCCATCCGCATCGCCGCATCCGCGCGCCCCTGGTCGTTGCCCGCATTGGCCAGCGGATGAACGTGGCCGCCAAGTGAAACGCGACTCCCCGCGTCAATGCCCGCAATCCGGTCCCGTTGCCCGAAAAGATTCTGCGCTCCGGAGCAGAAAACACCCAAAATGATTGCTGCGGAAGCAACGCCCCGTCTGTTCATGCGCCTCGCTCTTGGTTATGCCGACGGGCGCCCGCCCCGCTCGGTTTCGGATCGACTGCCATTATTCCAGTCAACCCGCGTCCCCGGAAGATGTTTCCGTGTCTTGATTTTAGAGTATTTTTCCGTGAGGCCGTCGCCCCGCAATGGTGCTACTCCGGCGGCAGATCGCCCAGATCTTCCGCTCGGTTTTCAAACTTCGTCATCGCGTGCAGGAACACCAGCGGCACCGTGCCGATCGGCCCGTTACGCTGCTTGGCCAGAATCAGCTCCGCGATTCCCCGCAAATCTTCCCGGTCCCGCTTATAAACTTCCTCGCGGAAGATGAACGACACCAGATCGGCGTCCTGTTCGATCGAGCCCGATTCGCGCAGATCGCTCAGCTGCGGCCGGTGATCGCCCACACGCGTTTCCGTCGCACGGCTCAGCTGCGAAAGCACCAGGAACGGACAGCTCATTTCCTTCGAAAGCAGCTTCATACCGCGCGACAGCTGGCTGACCTCCTGGTTGCGGTTCTCCACCCGCCCCCGCGTGCTCATCAGCTGCAGGTAGTCCACCACCACCAGCCCGAACGGCCGCCCCATCATCTGCTGCTGCCGCCGCAGCTTGGCATGCATATCCATCAGGTTCACGCCCGCCGTGTCGTCGATGTATAGCGGCGCTTCCACCATCTGATTCGCTGCCTGCCGCAGCTTCTGCCGCTCCTGATCGTTCAGATACCCGGCGCGGAACCGCTGGCTGTCCACCCGCGCCGCCGCGCACAACATACGCGTCAGCAGCGACTCCTGCGACATTTCGAGCGAAAAAATCGCCACCGGCAGCATCAGTTTCGATGCCACATGCCAGCAAATGTTCAGCGCAAACGCCGTCTTCCCCATGGATGGCCGCGCCGCCAGAATAATCAGCTCGCCCGGATGCATCCCGCCCGTCATTTCGTCGAGCTTCGTGAAGCCCGTCGTGATGCCCTTGATGCGCCGGCTCGGGTCCAGAAACGCGTTCAGCCCGCCTTCGTAGTTCTGGATGACCTCCAGCGGCGTCGCCAGCCCCCGCTCCTGCTTGCCCGATTCGCCGATTTTAAGAATCGTCTCCTCGGCGCCCGCCAGGATCGTGTCCGGGTCCTCCTCGCCCATCAGCGCCCGGTTCATCAGGTGCTGCGCGCCCACCGCGATCCGCCGCAGCGTCGCTTTATCCTTCACGATCTTGACGTACGCGTCGAGATTCGAAATCTGCGGCAGCCCGTCATCGAGCGAAACCAGGTAACTCAGCCCGTCCACCGACTCCAGTTCGCTGTAACGAAGCAGTTCGTTGGCCAGCGTCACCCGGTCGATCTTCTCGCCCCGTTCGTGCAGTTCATTCATCCGGATGAAGATCCGGCGGTGCTTCTCCAGCGCGAAATCGTCGTTGTTCAGTACACCGGCAATCTCAATGAACCGCGCATCGTCCAGCAGAATCGACCCAAGGATGAACTTCTCCGCGTCAAGGTTGACCGGAAGTCCTTTCTGCAAAACTACACTCTGGGTCGGCGACATGGCAGCGGAACTCACAATATCCATCTCAGCCTGCGGATTACAACGTTGAAAATCGTTTTTCCGCGGTGGACGCCCGAACGCCCGGCCAGCAGCCCTTCCGGCTCCGAGCCACGCCGTTTTTCCACAGGCCGCGCGACGATATCCACAAGAACATCCTAGCGCGAAAATGTTCCGGCCCGCCCCTGCGGTTGATCCTACCTGCCCCGCGCCACGGGAAATGTTAGTTTGGATACATACCCATGAAATTTTGGCTCCTTGCACCCGCTTTCGCGGGCCTTCTCTGCGCGCAACAAACTACACCCGTCCAGCCGGCCGAAAGCATCGTGGTCACCGGCACCGTCGAGCCCGTCGCTCTGGCCGAAACCAACCGCGACATCTCCGTCCTCTCGCTTCCCGAAAAGGAACTGCCGCTCTGGAACTCCTGGTTCAGCCTCCTCCAGCTCGACCCCGCGCTCGACCTCCAGCAGCGCGCCCCCGGCGGCTTCATGGGCGACCTCTCCATCCGCGGCGGCTCCTTCGGCCAGACCCTCGTCCTGCTCAACGGCATGCGCGTCAACAACGTTCAGACCGGCCACTTCAACCTTGACCTGCCCGTCCCGCTCGAAACCATCACCAGCATCGAAGCGCTCAAGGGCGCCGGCTCCACGCTCTACGGTTCGGACGCCATCGGCGGCGTCGTCAACGTCCGCACCGCCGCCCCGCAAGCGACCGAACTCCGCCTCCTCGGCGGCGCAGGCAACTTCGGCTTCAATCAGGAACACGCCATCGCCGACATCGTCCGCCAGTCCTGGTCGCAGGAATTCGCCTTCGCCCGCGACTTCTCCACCGGCTTCATCCCCGATCGCGACTACCGCAACCTCGCCCTCAGCTCTCTCAGCACTCTGAAAACCCGCCTCGGCGCTACCAGCCTGCTCCTCGCCCTCAGCGACCGCCCCTACGGCGCCAATCAGTTCTACGGCCCCTATCCGGCCTGGGAGCGCATCAAAACCTGGTATCTCGGCGCCCATCAGGACCTCGGCGAAAACACCCAGGCCGACTTCTCCTACCGCCGCCACACCGACCTCTTCGTGCTCTTCCGCTACCAGCCCTCCATCTACCTGAACCGCCACATCGACGACAGCTTCCAGGGCGACCTCCGCCGCCACGACAAACTCCCCGTCCCCGGCATCCTCAGCTACGGCGTCGAAGGCCTCGCCGAATCCATCACCAGCACCAACCTCGGCATCCACCAGCGCAAACGCGCCTCCGGCTACGTGATGTACGAACTGCGCTCCGCCAAACGTTACTCTCTCTCCGCCGGCATCCGCGAGGAGCTGTACGGAGCCCACCAGGTCGCCACCAGCCCCACGCTCAGCGGCGCCGCCTGGCTCACCGGCCGCATCAAACTGCGCGCCTCCGCCAGCCGCGCCTTCCGCCTGCCGAGCTTCACAGATCTCTATTATTCCGATCCCTCCGACCTCGGCAACCCCAACCTGAAGCCGGAAAGCGCCACCAGCTACGAAGGCGGCGCCGACGCCTACCTGCACAACAACGTGCATGCCTCCGTCACCGTCTTCCATCGGCGCAGCACCAACGGCATTGACTACGTTCGCCCCACCGGCACCACCGTCTGGAAGGCCACCAACTTCGACGAACTTCACTTCACCGGCGTCGAAGCCTCCACCGTGTGGGACATCACCCCCGGCGAGCGCCTCACCGTCAGCTTCAGCGCCCTGCATGGCGTCGATGCCAACAACCTGCAGCTGCAGCAGAGCAAATACACGTTCAACTACCCGGTGCAGAGCGGCGTCATCGCCTGGAGCGGCAAGATCGCGCGCGGCCCGGTGATGCAGAACATCATCGCCCGCACCCGCTTAGGCGTGTTGAATCGCCTGACGCAGAATCCCTACGCGCTTTGGGATGTCTCGGCCGGCTACACCGCGGGCCGAGTTCGCCCGTTCATTCAGCTCTCGAACCTGAGCAACACCTCGTATCAGGAAATTCAGGGAGTCGTGATGCCCGGCCGTTCCATCGTCGGCGGCGCGGAGTTCTATCTGTTCGGCGGGAAGTAAAGGCAGCCACACCGCGGAGCCGAATCGTTCGGCTCCGCCTAAATCGTACTCTCGAGCAGCGCCACGGCCTGCGCCTCCGCCGACCGCCCCTCGCCCACCGGCCCCATCTTCTCCGCCGTCTTGAACTTCACCGATACCTTCGCCACCGCGATCCCCATCGTATTCGCCAGCGACTCCCGCATGGCCTCGCGATAATCTTTCAGCTTCGGCCGCTCCAGAATCACCGTCGTATCCACGTTCACGATCCGGTAACCGGCCGCCTGCGCCAGCCCCACCACGTGCCGCAGAAAATCCAGGCTGTTCGTGCCCTTCCACTTCGGGTCGGTATCCGGGAAATGCATCCCGATGTCGCCCATCGCCAGCGCCCCCAGCAGCGCATCCGTCACCGCGTGCGCCAGCACGTCGGCGTCGGAATGTCCGTCCAGCCCGAACTCGCTCGGCACCGTCACGCCGCCCAGAATCAGCGGACGCCCCACCGCAATCCGGTGGACATCCCAACCCTGCCCGATCCGAAACGCGTTCACCGGCGCGCCGTCTCCTGCTCGAAGAACAGCCGCGCCAGATCCATATCGCCCGGCCGCGTGATCTTGATGTTGCGCTCGCTGCCCAGCACCACGCTGATCTCCACCTGCTCCAGCCGCTCCACCAGGCTCGATTCGTCCGTGCCCGTGAAATTGTCCCGCCGCGCCGCTTCGAACGCCCTCTCCAGCACGTCGTAGCGGAACACCTGCGGCGTCTGCGCCAGAATCAGCCGTTCGCGCGAGATCGTCGCCCGCACCTTCGCGCCGCCCGCCTGCGCGCCGCTCACCTGCTTCACCGTATCCACCGGAACGATGCCGACAATCGCCCCGCCCGTCACCGCCGCCTCTTCCACCACGCGACGGATCGTTTCGAGATCGATAAACGGCCGCACCGCGTCATGCACCGCAACCACGTCCGTATCCGGATCGAGCGCCGCAAACGCCTTCTCCACCGATTGCTGCCGCGTCTCGCCGCCTTCCACCACCCGCAGCGCCCCCAGCAGCCCCCGGCCTTCCTTCGCCAGCATCTCTTCCACGTGCGGAATCTCTTCCTCCCGCACCGCGACCACAATATCGTGTACCAGCGGCGACGCCACGAACTTCCGCACCGTATGCACCAGAATCGGCGCGCCCTCCAGCAGCATGAACTGCTTCTTGCTCGTTCCCGCGCTCTCCGACGAAGCGCCCTTCTGCATCCGGGTACCGAGACCGGCAGCCGGCAGGATCACTGCAACTTTCACGATTAGTTTTCTCCGAGTGCTTCTTCACGACGCGGCGCAGCCTCGCGCCGTTCCACGCCCGCCGCCACGGCCCCGGCGCCCACCGGACTCGCCGCATTCGCCATTGCATGCGCCGCCCGCTCGTCGTACTTGCCGAATATCATCTTCCCGGCCGTCGTCTGCAGCACGCTGGTCACGGTTACGTCGAGTGTTTTGGAAATCATGCGGCGCGCGTTGTCGACCACCACCATCGTACCGTCATCCAGATACGCCACTCCCTGGTTGTACTCTTTGCCTTCCTTCTGGATGAACACACGCATCAGCTCGCCCGGCAGCACAATCGGCTTCAGCGAATTCGCCAGCTCGTTGATGTTCAGCACTTCCACGCCCCGTACGTGCGCCACCTTATTCAGGTTGAAATCGTTCGTGATGATCTTGGCGTGATACAGCCGCGCCAGCTCGATCAGCTTCATGTCCACTTCCCGCACCTGCGGAAAATCCTCGCTGACGATCTGCACCTTCACGTTGGTCATCTTCTGGATGCGCTGCAGCACGTCCAGCCCCCGCCGCCCCCGGTTGCGCTTCATCGAGTCCGCCGAATCCGCCACCATCTGCAGTTCATGCAGCACGAACTGCGGCACCACCAGCGTCCCGTCCAGAAATCCCGTATCCGCGATATCCGCAATTCGCCCGTCGATAATCACGCTCGTATCGAGGATCTTCTGCCCCGGCTTCGCCGGCTCGCCGAACGCCGCCAGATTGAGCATCTCGCCCTTCTCCGCCCCGATCACCGCCCCGAAGTACGCCAGCATCACCAGCGAAATCACCTCCACCAGCCGCAGCGTCGGCGACGTGCTCGCTCCCAGCCGGTCCAGCACCAGACTCAGCAGCGCCGCGCACACCAGCCCCGCCGTCACTCCCGACGCCAGTCCGAAAAATCGCTTCAGGCTGATCCGCGCAATCCGCCGCTCCAGCACAATCGCCACCAGCGCGATTCCCGCGCCCACGCCCGCCGCCACCGGAAACGGCACCGATTCAGGCCGAAAATACCCGGCCGCAACCGCCAGAATCAGAACAAAAAAACTACGAAATATGATGAAGTCCAGCATCGTTTTCGCGCCCTTCTTTGCGCGCGACACCCAGAATTGCCACTACTGGTTATGAATACAGCGTGCCGAGATTCTATCATCCTGCAATCGGACACCGCGCAGCAATATAACTTTGGTGAACCGTCAGGACATTGGTGAACAGCCAGGCCGTCCGAACCGGAAACCGGAACCCCGCCCTCCTAAATCCGGTGAAAACTCTTCAGAATCTCCCGCGTCGCGTACTGCAGCGCCACCGGCCGCCCGTGCGGACACGCCATCGGATAATCCGTCGCCGCCAGTGCCCGCAACAGCCACTCCATCTTTCTTTGATCCAGCGGCATATTCACCTTAATCGCCGCCCGGCACGCCACCGACGCCGCAATCCCCCGCCGCAGATCGCTCACCGAAACGCTCCGCAGCTCGTTCTCGGCAATCTCCAGAATCTCGTAAATCACCCTCTCCAGATCGCCCTGCCCCACCGCCGAGGGCGCCGCCTTCACCGCAATCGTCCGGTTCCCGAACGGCTCGGTCTCAAACCCCGCATTTGCCAGCTCATCGGCAATCCGCGCGTACTCAATCTGCTGCTCCGCCGTCAGTTGCAGAATCACCGGCATCAGCAGCCGCTGCACCTCCACCCGCCCCGCCGCCTGCTGCTTCAGAACCTGCTCGAACAGAATCCGCTCATGCGCCACGTGCTGGTCCACGATCCACAACCCGTCCGGCCCCGCCGCGATGATGAAGCTGTTGTGCAGCTGTCCCAGCGGCCGCAGATTGCCGATGCCGGACATGCTGTGCGCGGCGGGCAGCGCCTCCGCCGGAAATCCGCCGTGCGTATCCGGCACCCGCAGCTTCAGCGGCGTCTCGGCAACCGCCGGCTCAGCATGTGAAACTTCGGCCGCCACGGGAATCTGCTCCGGCGCATTCACCGCAATCCCGCCCTCGCCGAAATCGAACCGCGCGTCCGCGGGCCGCGGCGGCATCAGCGTATAGTCCGGCACCGTCGCCGGCAAGCCCGCTCCGCCCGTCTCGTTCTGCATCGTTTGCGAGAACTCGGAATACGGCAGCTCGGCCCCGCGCTGCATCGCGGGCACCGCCCCCGGCGAAACCGCCCCCGGCGTAAAACTCGGCGCCGGCCGCGACAGCATCAGCTGATCCCGCACCGCGTCCCGCACAAAATCATGCACCCAGCTCTGGTGCCGGAACCGCACCTCCGTCTTCGAAGGATGCACATTCACGTCCACCTCTTCGCAGTCGCAGTCCAGAAACAGCAGCGCGAACGGAAAGCACGCCGGCGGCATCAAATTGTGGTACGCCGCGGAAATCGCATGCAGGATCAGCCGGTCGCGAATCAGCCGCCCGTTCACAAAAATGAAAATGGAATTCCGGTTGTTCTTCTGCACCTGCGGCCGCGACAAAAACCCCTGCACCGCGTACGCCCGCGCCGGCTCATCCGGATCCGGCTGCAACCTCGCCTCGCGCGGTTTCAGCTCCACCAGATCCTCCAGCGTCTGGCTGCCGAAGATCTGGAACACGCGTTCGCGCGGCGTCTCCACCGGCGTCACGTGCAGCAGATTCGTTCCGCCATTCCACAGCTCGAACGTCTTGTCCGGATGCGCCAGGCTGTAATGCGTCACGAGCGACGCCACATGCGCCAGCTCCGTCTGCTCCGTCCGCAGAAACTTCTTCCGCGCCGGAACGTTGAAGAAGAGGTCGCGCACCGAAATCGTCGTCCCCGGCCCGCGCGCAATTTCGTCGCACACCAGAATCTTGCCGCCCGCGATTTCCACCCGCGTGCCCGTCTCTTCTTCCTGCGAACGCGTCTCCAGCAGCAGCCGCGAGACCGACGCGATCGATGGCAGCGCCTCCCCGCGAAATCCCAGCGTCCCGATCGAAAGCAGATCCTTCACGTCATGCAGCTTGCTCGTCGCATGCCGCTCAAACGCCAGCAGCGCATCGTCGCGCAGCATCCCGCAGCCGTCATCGGCTATGCGGATCAGCCGCCGCCCGCCGTTCTCAATCTCCACCCGGATATTCGTCGCCCCCGCGTCGAGCGAATTCTCCAGCAGTTCCTTGACGACGGACGCCGGCCGCTCCACGACCTCGCCCGCCGCGATCTTATTCGCGACATGGTCCGAAAGGACCCGGATACGACCCACGCCTCTACTCTACCCGACCCCGCCCAGGCTCAACACCAGCGCTACCATGCATTCAGAAGGTTTCACCCCGTATGACCATCCCCGCCCGCCTGAGAATCGCCGCCCTCGTCGCCCTCCCGCTTTGCGCCCTCGCCCAATATCCCGGCACCGCCGGCGGCCGCGTCGCCCAGCCTCGAACCGCCACCGCCGTCCCCGCCAACGGCCTGCCCGAAGCCATCGCCACCGTGAACGGCACATTCAAGTCCGCTGACAAAAAATTCATCACCGTGCAGGTGGAAGACGATCAGCTGATGCGCATGTACATCACCGGCTCCACCAAATTCATCCGCGACGGCAAGCCCGCCAAAGCTTCTGCATTCGAACTCGGCGAACCCGTCATCGTCGACACCACGCGCGACGCCCGCATGAACCTGCTCGCCGTCCGCATTGAACTCATCAAACCTGCGACGAAAGCACCTGCAACAGAAGCACCTGCCACGACAGCAAAGCCCGATCCCAAACCGCCCGCCGACCAGTAAGCCCGCCGCGCGCCCGCCCCGTCAGTGAATCGCGTACGCCGATACCTGCCACGCCCCGTCTTCTTTTACCAGCGTCAGCCGCTCCGTAATGGTCTTCGCCTTCAACTCGGTCGTGTAGTGAATGATGCAGTATTCGCCGTCCGGCGCGCCCCGCAGCGTCGTCGTGAAGTCCACCCGCGTGGCTTTTCGTGAAACCAGTCCGCCCAGCGGCCCGCGCGATGCCTTCAGCGCGCCCAGCCACTGCTCCTCGCTCACCTGCTCGCGGAACATCGAACCCGCCAGCTTCCAGCTCTCTTCGTACTTTTGCTCGTCGAGCAGCGTGAGCCACTTCGTTCCAATCGCCGCCGCCGCTTCGCCCTCCGGCGTAATCGTCGCCGCGGCCGCCGGCATCGCCGTCAGCGCAACTACCGCAACCATGAGGAAATGAATGATTCGCACGTCGCCTCCGTTCACTCTCCGCGATCTGGCTGCAAAGCCGTGCGGCGAAACGGGGGCCGTTAAAGGAAAACTACGTCGTCAGGAACGCGCCTGCATCGGCGCAATAATCAGCGCTGCGGCTACTTGCTCGTATCCACGCCGAACTTCTTCAGCTCTTCCCCGTAGTAGCGCTTGTGCAGGATATCCCACTCTTCGCTGCCCTCGGGAATGTCCTTCTTCATGGACCGCACCTTGTCCCGCGCCGCCCGGTCCGCCTTCTCCTCGGACTGCAGAATCTCCGTGAACGCCTTCACAATCTCGAGGCGCACCTCGTTCACATCTTTCCGCACCCGAATCTCGCGCGACTTCTTCAGCTGCGCCACCAGCTTGTGCGAAATGTCCGTAATCTTATCGCGCGACAGCTTCATCGCATCGCCCGTATCGCGCCCCGACGCCCGCACAATCTTCCGCTGCTGAATCAGCTGATTCTTCGCCTTGCGGAACATGTCCTGGTAGCTCACACCCTCGCGCCGCATGTAGTCGCTGTACTGCTCCAGCATGTCGCGCACTTCGTCGTTGAGCTTGTCTTCCGCGTCCAGTTCCTCGGCAATCAGCGTTTGCGTGATCTCCACCGCCTTCTCCGGATGGTGGGTCTCAATCTGCGCCGGCACCAGCCGTCGCACGATCTGGCGCGCTAAATACGTAACGAAGTCGCGTGGAAGCAGCATTAGAAATAGGGTATTGGCCAGTGTATCATCGTGGCTTGTCCCCGCCCGCCGCCTCCGCGCCTCACTCCACCCGCTGGCTCCCCTCCATCTCCATGTGGATGGTCTCACTCCTCAGCTACATCGACCGCAACACCCTCGCCATCCTCGCCCCCGTCATCCTCCGCGATACCCACCTCACCGCCGCCCAATACGGCCTCATCATCTCCTGCTTTTCCATCGCCTACACCATCGGCAACCCCGTCTGGGGACTCCTGCTCGACCGCATCGGCGTCCGCCGCGGCATGACCGCCGCCGTCGGCATCTGGACCGTCGCCTCCGCCGCCCACGCCTTCGCCGCCAGCTTCTGGACCTTCGGCCTCGCCCGCGCCGTCCTCGGTGCCGGCGAAGGCGCAACCTTCCCCGGCGCTCTCCGCACCGTCACCCGCACCCTCCCGCCCTCCAAACGCGGCCGCGGACTCGCCATCGCCTACTCCGGCGGCTCGCTCGGCGCCATGATCACGCCGCTCATCGTCACGCCCGTCGCCGCCGCCTTCGGATGGCACGGCGCTTTCCTCTTCACCGGCCTGCTCGGCACCCTCTGGCTCATCTTCTGGCGCATCACCGCCCGCGGCGTCGACCATACCGCCGACCTCCACCCCGTCACCGACCATCTCCCTCTCCGCCGCCTCACCGCGCACCCCGCCTTCTGGGCCTACGTCGCGGCCTACGGCGTCGGCGCCGTGCCGCTCAGCTTCGTACTCTATTTTTCGTCGCTGTACCTCAAAGCCCGCTTCGGCTGGACCCAGACCACGCTCGGCGAAGTCCTCTGGATCCCACCGGCCGGCTGGGAGTGCGGCTACTTCGTCTGGGGCGCGCTGGTCGATAAATTCGCCACCCGCGGCTCCCCCGCCTTCCGCGGCCTGATGCTCGCCGCCTGCCTCTTCAGCCTGCCCGTCGTGCTGCTCCCGTGGCTGCCCACCGGCCCCGCCGTTCTGGCCTGCATGTTCGTGACGATGTTCGGCGCCGGCGGCTTCGTCGTGGTCTCCGTGGCCTGCGCCACAAGGGCCTTTCCCGCCGGACACTCCGCCCTGCTCGCCGGCATCGGCGCCGGCGCCTGGGGCGCGGCTACGGCGCTGGTGCTCCCCGGCTTCGGCTACCTGTTCGACCGCGCGGAGTACGCCACGGCTTTCGGACTGACCGCCGTCTTCCCCGTCGCCGGTTACCTGGTGTGGCGATGGCTGAGCACCCGAACCGGCCCGGTCCCGCAAACCGATAGCCTCAGCTGATCCCCGACCGCCCCGGCCTCCTCATTCGCATCGATTCGGACGGCTCCCGCACCGCGGGCCGCTTCGTGAAACGCCGCTTCGTCCCTTCCGGCAAACCGGCCCGCGCGAAATGAGCCCGGACCCGGCCCTGAATCTGGATCTCGACCGCCGCCCGGTCATCGTCGCCCTCGCCGGCCCGAACGGCGCCGGAAAGACAACGTTCTACGCCGCCCACCTTCGCGCCGCCGGTCTCCGCTTCGTCAATGCCGATCTGCTCGCCAGGGAACTGGGTCTCGAACCGTACGCGGCAGCCCGCATCGCCGGCCGCCTCCGGGCCGAACTGGTCAATCAGCGCGAGAGCTTCGTCTTCGAGACCGTATTCTCCGACCCCGTCGGCGAAAAACTGGCGTTTCTCCGCAACGCCGCCGCAGCCGGTTATAACGTGATCTTGTGCTTCATCGGCACAGCAAGCGCCGCCGTCTCCGAACAGCGCGTTGCCATGCGGGTCTCTCAGGGGGGACATGACGTGCCCTCGGCGAAACTCAGGGAACTCTTCCCCCGCGCCCTCGCCAACCTCGCAAGCGCGCTCCGTGACCTGCCGCATGTTTGGGTCTTTGACAATAACGACCTCAGGCGGCCCTTCCGCCTTGTCGCCATCGCCCGGAGCGGCCGGCCGGTCGAACTCCACCGCCCGGTTCCCCGCTGGCTCGCGCCTCTGCTCCCAAAGACCTGATAGCGCGTTAGTTCAACGCTTTCCCAAATATTCACGCCGTCAAATCAGCCAGATAAGTCCAGCCGGACGCCCCAGCCCGTCTCGCTCGTGCTACGGTCTTGGCGGAGGGCGTTGATTCAGAGCACGGCCTGACAGCACGGACGGACAGCGCGGACGGACAGCACGGCTGACAGTCAGGACGCACAGCGACGACATACAGCAACGACAAACAGCAACGACATACAGCAACGACAAACAGCAACGACATACAGCAACGACAAACAGCAACGACAAAGGAAGCGGACCGGCAGGATGCACACAATACCCGGCAGCAGGGGCGCTCTGGACAAGACTGCGATTGGGTTCGTTTTTTCATTTCCCGCAATTGGCTTCGAACGTGCAAAACCCACTTGGGACTCCCGCGCGCAGCCCCGGGTCGCTGCCACCTCGCCGCCGCCGGCAGTTTGGCTTCGAATGTGCAAATTCATGCGCTTCAGTGCGTTAGCTCGGCAATTGGCTTTGTTTATGCTTGCACCGAATTGGCTTCGAACGTGCAAAACCGCGCGCGCCGCCAGGAGGCCCATGCAATGGCTTCGTTTGTTCAAAAACGACGTCCGCCGCCGTGTTAGCATCGCAGGCGAGTGATTTCTTCCCAACTTCCCGCCGGCCACGGCCAGCCAGTCCCGGATACCGCGCCCGGTTGGCGCATCTGGGTCGCCAGCGGCGCCATGATGCTCTGCTCGCTGCTGTCCTATATGGACCGCCAGATTCTGGCCGTGCTCGCGCCCACCATCCTGCACGATACCGGCCTCAACGCCCAGAGCTACGGCGAAATCGTGTCGGCGTTTTCCATCGCCTATATGCTGGCCAACCCCATCTGGGGTTCGGTCCTCGACTACATCGGCCTCCGCAAGGGCATGACCGCCGCCGTCGCCATCTGGACCGCCGCCAGCACCGCCCACGCCTGGGTCTCCGGCTTCCTCGGCTTCTCCATTGCGCGCGGCGTACTCGGCCTCGGCGAAGGCGCCACCTTTCCCGGCGGCCTGCGAACCGCCATGGATTCGCTCCCGCCCGACAAACAGTCGCGCGGCATCGCCATCGCCTACAGCGGCGGCTCGCTCGGCGCCATCATCGCGCCGGTGCTCGTCGTTCCCGTCGCCGCGGCCTTCGGCTGGAGATCGGCCTTCCTGATCACCGGCGCCATGGGGACGCTTTGGTTGTTGTTGTGGGCTGCCTTGTCGCGCCCTCCGTACCTGGCGCGCCACGAACGGAAGTCGGAAAAGATTGCGTCGCTCAATCCGCTCGAGCGCCGCTTCTGGGCGCTGGTCGCCAGCTATTCGCTGGGCTCTATCGCCATCGGGCCGGTCCTGTACCTCAGCCCGCTGTATCTGAATCGCGTGCTGAAGTTCTCGCAGGCGGATCTCGGCAAGGTGCTCTGGATCTCGCCGCTCGGCTGGGAAGTCGGTTACTTCGTGTGGGGCTGGCTGTTCGACCGTTACGCCGCGCAGAAAGATCGTCCGGTCTTCTTCTTCCTGCTGCTGGCCGTGCTGATCATGCCGTTCGGCTTCACCGGTCTGATCCACTCCAGCGCGCTTGTGTTGCTGATGTTCTTCTGGTGCATGTTCGTCACCGGCGGCTTTCAGATGCTGGGCATGCGCACCGGCGCCCGCGCCTATCCGGGCGAGCGCACCTCCAGTGTTGCCGGCGTCGCCTCCGGTGCCTGGGCCGCCGAGGCAGCCGTCATCCTGCCGCTCACCGGCCGCTGGTTCGATCAGCAGCGCTTCGACCAGATCTTCTGGATGGTCGCGCTGGTACCCATGATCGGCGTGCTTCTGTGGATGTGGTTGAGTAGTTCGCGCAAGCCGGCAGCCGCCTGAATTCGGCCGCTGCCGAGCCAGCCATTGCTGGTTGAACAATCGCTGGTCCCGGCATTGCCGAGCCAGCCGCGCAAAAGAAAACGGCCTGAACGAAGCGCCATTGCAGGCGCGCTTCGTTCAGGCCGAACGTGTTTTACCGAACGTGTTTTAAATGAACGCTGGTTTAGAGACCGGCGCGGCTCTTGCCCTTCACGGCAGGATTCACCACGTTCACCGGCATTTCGCCGGAGAGCACGCGGCGCACTTCGTTCGGCGCGCCGGACTGCAGTCCGATCATGCCCTGTTCGCTGTACCAGGCAGCGTGCGGCGTGATGATCACGTTCTCGCGGCCGCGCAGCGGGTGCGGATTCGGCAGCGGTTCCGGATCGGTCGTGTCGAGCGCGCAACCGGCGATCTTGCCGGCATCGAGCGCGCGGACCAGAGCGTCGGTATCGATCAGCGGACCGCGTCCGCAGTTGACCACAATGGCCGTCGGCTTCATCGTCGCGAAAGCCGCGTCGTTCAGCGTGCCGCGCGTAGCCGGCATGAGGGGAGCATGGAGAGAAACGAAATCGGATTCAGCAAGCAGTTGCGGCAGTTCGGCCTTCTTGCCCGGCACCGGGAACTGGCCGTCCTTCACGAACGGATCGCAGAACAGGACGTTCATCCCGAGCGCGCCGGCCGTCACCGCCACGCGGCGGGAGATGTTGCCGAAGCCAACGAGGCCGAGCGTGCGGCCCGCCAGCCGGAACATCGGCTTGCCCGGAGGCACGGCCCAGACGCCCGAACGCACCGCGCGGTCGTAGAACGCAATCTTGCGCGCCGCCGCCAGCAGCAGAGCGATCGTGTGCTCGGCAACTTCTTCGATGCAATAAGTCGGGTTGTTGGTCACGATGATGCCCGCTTCAGTTGCCGCGGCCAGATCGATCGTGTCGACGCCAATCCCGTAGCGGGCGATGATCTTGCACTTGGTCATCTTCGCCATATCGGCGGCCGTGATCGGCCCGGCGTACGTGTTGAGCAGCGCGTCGCAGTCAGCCGCTTCACCGAGAAATTCTTCCGGCTTCTTCGTCTGCATGGGAACCAGATCGGCAAGATTGCCCAAAATGTCCCGCTCCATCTGAACCGATTCCCACGCGTAATCCGTGAGGACGACCTTTGCTTTGCCCGCCATTGCTTTCTCCTGTTGGATGCTGATTTTTGAGGTGTTGAACTTGTCGACTGACTATTTGACCACTCCGGAGCCACAGGCCTTGCGCCGGCACTCCGCGAGGGTGAAGACGAAATCGGGAGCGGCACGGCGCAAGCCACGCCGCTCCCGGGTAAACCAAAAACTACGCGATCGAAGCGGCCTTCGCCGGCAGGGTCTTTGCGACAACCTGCTTGAATTCGGCGTCGGTCAGCAACTGCTTGGTCGCCATCGAGGCTTCCTTCGTTGCCATCACCACCGACATTGCTTCTTCTTCGGTCGCATCCGAAACGCCGATGCGCTTCAGCGCCGACTTGATCGAGTCGATGCCGCTGCCCTTGCCGAGAACCACCTTCGGCGCCGGCTGGCCGACCAGATCCCAGCGATACGGGAACAGTTCGGTCGGGTTGTCCTTGCCGCAGTTTTCCCACCAGCTGGCAATGATGCCGGATTCGATCTGGAACAGCTGATCGCCCACAACCGGACGGTTGGCCGGAACCTTGTGGCCGGAAAGCTGTTCCACCAGCTTCGCCATGCCGTACAGCTTCTCGTGCTTGATGCCCGTGTCGTAGCCGTACAGCGTCAGCAGAGCCATCGCGGTCTCTTCGATCGGCACGTTGCCGGCGCGTTCGCCGAGGCCGAGCACCGTGGAGTGAATCACTTCGACGCCTTCGGCGACCGCCATGATCGTGTTGGCAATGCCCATGCCGAAGTCCATGTGGAAGTGAGCTTCGAGACGCGTCGAAACGCGCTTCTTCACTTCGCGGACCAGGTACTGCATGGCGTGGGGCGAAACAACACCGAACGTGTCCACCAGAGCCAGAGCATCCATGTGGCCTTCGGTCGCAACGCGCAGAATGAGGTCGAGAACCCACTTCATGTCGGCGCGGCTGAAGTCGATCGGGAAGAAGACAACTTCGAGGCCCTGTTCATGCGCATACGCGGTCGACTTGATCGACAGATCGATGGCGCGTTCGAGGGGCCACTTGTAGGCGTATTCGATGATGTGGGTGCTGGAAGGAACTTCCATCACAATGCCGGAAACGCCGCAGTCCACGGCGCGCTTCACGTCGTCCACCATGCAGCGGGAGAACGCGAAGATCTGCGGACCGAGGTTGCGCTTTACGATTTCTTTGATCGCCGCGGTGTCGGCCGGGGACACGACCGGCATGCCGGCTTCAATGCGGTGAACACCCGCTTCGGCGAGGGATTCAGCAATGCGGATCTTGTCGTCTTTGGTGAAGATGACGCCGGTCTGCTGTTCGCCGTCGCGCAGCGTGATGTCGTGGAATTTGATCTGCTTGGGGAAGTGGAGCTGTTCGCGAACCGCGGGTTCGAAGTTCCACGGGCTGACGAACCAGTTGTCTGTTTTCCAGGGTTGTGCTGACATATGTTGTTCCTGCCTAGGTTTCCTTTTCTGCTTGAAATAACGTGGGAAATTTATTACCTGATCCCCGTCAGGTTCATCGCGTCCCGCACACGCAGGGCGTCAGCCAACCCGCCAAGGAAGTACCAGTATACCAGGGCACTTCCGGCGCGTTCCGAGCGCTTCCGGCCCGGCACATCCGCCCTCTGTCGGGCGGGCGACGCTGGCATCTCCGCCGGCGGCTACAGCAACGCCGTCCGGAACAAGCTGCGTGGCATCGGGAACACCGTGCACCCTCAGGATAGCGTGCTGCCCGGCGACCGACCGGACACGACGCGCGCAGCCGCCGTTCGCGGGGCCACAGCCGCCAAGCGCATGAATAATATGACTCGGTGCGGAGCCTGCGACCGGAATCGCGCCAGTACCGGCGGGGCCGATGCGGGCCGTATCGCACTCGCGACCTTTCGCTTCCAGTTGTCCGAGGCCCGGCAAGTGGGGTACGCGCGAGCAACAGCGGACAGCCTGGGCAAGGCGGAAGACTTAATAAAGAGGATGATGCCAGTGAATTTAATTTCCGCGGCCGCATGGAAGGGCGCGATCCGGACTGGCATTTTCATCAGGTCGGAGGGCCGTTCGCGCCGCGGGCGCGCCGTCCCGTCGGGAACTACCGGGCGGGCCAGACGCGGTCCAGGCTTACGTTCACAGAGGTTCCGAAAACGAAACCGGCACCTCCAAAGCAATCCGCGGGATCGCTTCGAAAGTGCCGGTTTTTGTTCGAACAGTTTCTCCGCCGAACCCGGCCGCCGCCACGCGGGCAGTGGCCGGATTCGGCAACAGAAACGCTTACTTCTTGTTCCAGGTGATGCCGGCGGGAACCACGGTAACGTCGTCCTTCGTGAAGTTGACCGGGGCGTAGATGCCGTGCGTCGGTTCCCACTTGCAGCCGGTTTCTTCCATGTGCTCCATCTGCGTGAAGACCACGGGACCGTCCTTGCTGACCAGCACGTTCTCTTCGAGACGCGAGGTCTGGCGCAGCTTCGGATGACCGGCGAAGGTCTCGATCGCGAAGTACATGTTCTCCTTGATCTCGGCCGGGAATTCCATCGAGTAACCGCGGGACATCCACATGCCTTCATACAGCGTGAGGCCGATGGAGTGAGCGAACTGCTGCAGGGTGCAGGTGCCGTAAACGTCGTCGTCGTACTGGGGGAACTTCGAGACAACGTCGGCGGTCGAGTTGCCCGGCTTCAGCATTTCGATACCGGCGTACATGGAGTCGTAGACTTCCTTGTACAGATCGATTTCCTGCTGGTTCATCTTCTGCGCGCACTTGAAGTTGCGGACGAAGTCGATGAAGTAGCCACCCGGCCCGACGGCGTTGATGTCGACGATGACCATGTCGCCCTGGCGGATCATCTTGTCGGTCGCCCAGCGGCGATAGGGGCTGGTGTTGCCGCCCGAGGCGACGATGATGTCATAGATGATTTCGCAGCCGCGCTCGAGCATGAACTCGTGCACCTTGGCTTCGATTTCGCGTTCACGAACGCCCGGCTTCAGCCATTCGTTCTTGATCTTCCACATGGCGGCGTCGCCGATCGACGAGGCCATCTTCAGAAGTTCGATTTCGTCGCGGGTCTTGATCACGCGCGCGGCCGAGATAACCGGCCAGCCGTCGGTGATGTTGATGCCGGCTTCCTGGAAACCACGGAGGGCGGCCATATCGAGGTTGTCGACCGCGATGCGCTCCTTCTGCAGCCCGTGTTCCTTCAGCACGTCGACGATGCCGCCGACCATTTTCTGCACCATGTGCGGCACGGCGCCTTCGGCCCACTGCCACGTCATCGCGGGGCGGATGTTGTTGCTGCCCATCCAGGGGAGATCGATGTGGGCGCAGTGGAAGTCGGATCCGGCGGTTTCAAACAGCACCGGGTCGCCCTGCGCGGGAACCACGGAGTAGCGGATGTTGATGTTGTACTTCCAGTTGCCCTGGTAAGAACCGGTCGCGTAACGAACGTTCGCGCCGGCGTAAACGACGATGGCGCCGATGTCGCGCTTCTTCAGCTCCGCCTGGAGCTTCGCGAGGCGTTCCTTGCGCATGCGGTCGTGATCGACGCGATACTGCCAGTCCGCGTTGTTCTGGCTATACAACCGCTTCGGGTCGTACTCGTGCGGATGCGTAATAAAGTATTGATCAAGGTTGTAGCTCATGTTGTCCTTTTCTTCCTGATTACTTCGTAAATTCGAATGCATCCACACGTGTCGTGGAGGCCAGTATGCCGGTTCCTGACGATTGTACATCGCCGCTTACCGCGTAGAGGCGGTTTCCAGCCACTGCGCTTGCAATTCCGTGCCGCGCGATGACCATCGGGGGTAGCGTCTCCCACGAATCGGTCGCCGGATCATATGCTTCAAAGACCCGGAATGCCGATTGGACGACGGTATCCTGCCACTCACCGCCAGCTACGTAGATCTTATCATTGTAGACTCCGAAAGCGACGCCGCTGCGTGCCGTTGGCATGCGCGAACCCTGCGCTTCCCACATGTCGGTGGCCGGATTGTAGACTTCGACCAGGGAAATATCCGAGCTCATGGATATGTAGGCCGAGCCGACGCGGCCGCCGATCACGTAGATCTTCCCTTTCACCGTGCCGATGGCGACGTGGTTGCGCGGCGTCGGCATGGGAGCGCGCTCCCGCCACGTGTTGGTCTTAATGTCATATTCCTGGACCGTGGAGAGCACGTTCTGACGGGTGTGGAAGTTCAGATAGCCTTCGGTGGAGCCGGGGGCGAGAGCCGCGCCGCCGACCACGTAGATCTTGTCGCCGACCACGGTTGCCGCGGCCGCGCCGCGCGCGATGGGCATGGGGGCGAGAGCCTTCCAGCTGTCGTTCACCGGATCGTATTCCCACGAATTATTGATCGGCACCCAGGCCGCGTCGCCGACCTTCGGATAGACGAAGCCGCCGAAGATGTAGATCTTGCCGTTGTAGTCGGTGAGCGCCAGATGGTGGGCGGGCAGCGCCATGGGCTTCTTCTTGGCCCAGGTATTGGTTGCCGGAGTGTATTCGAGCACCACGCCCGCCGGCTTCCACAGCGGAATCAGACCGCCAAACGCGTACACTTTGCCGTTGGCGCTGGCACCGTACATTTCCTCATGTTCTTCAGGGACGGGCGCGAGATTGACCCATTTTCCCTGACCCCACGCGAGGGGCATGGAGGCGGTGAGACCGATCAAAAAAGCCGCAATTCGGACTGATTTCATGGTGTGACTTCCGTTCCTTTAGTGATTTTTGTGGTCCGCGACTTCAGGCGGACCGAAGCGGTTCCCTCGAAGCAACCCCCGAGGATATCGGCTTCGTGTGAAAGACTCGTTAAGACCGCTCGTTCGATTGTAAAGCCCGATTGTAAAGCCCGATTGTAAAGCAAAACGCATTGGCTGGGTGGAGTGGCTATTTTTCGACCACCGAACGTTCCGGGTCGATCAAAAACGTCCAGACCAGCGCGCCGAAGAACATGACCCCGGCTGAGACGACGAAGGGCGCAATCCAGTAGCCCCGTTCGAACAGGCCGCCGTAGATGATGGGCGTGAGCGAGGCCGCCATGGCTCCGGCCATGTTCATGACGCCGGTGACCGTGCCGCTGAACTGGCCGCCGACGTCCATGGGAACCGCCCAGGACGGGCCGATGACGAATTCGAGGAAGAAGAAAGAGATGGCGAGGCAGGCGATGGAGACTCCGGCGCTTTCCGTGAGCGCTGCCGGCACCACGAAGACTCCGGCCAGTACGAAGCCCGGCGCGGCAACGATCCGGCGGGCAAAACGGGCGTTGCCGGTGCGATGGAACGCCATGTCCGTCAGCGCGCCACCCACCAGATCTCCCAGCATGCCGGCGAAAAGCGGTATTGACCCGATAATTCCGAGGGCGGCGACAGTAAGGTGCCGGTGCTCGCGTAAATACGTGGGATACCAGGTGAGATAGAAGTTCGTACCGAAGAAGAAGCAGCAGTAGCCGAGCGCGATGGCCCACATGTTACGGGAGCCGAGAATCGTGCCCCACGGTACGGCCGGGCGGACGACGTTGAGCTGCTTGATTGTGCCATCCGGATTGAGGCCTCGGATATGCGCCAGTTCGGCCTGGTTCACGCCGGCGACCTCCTCGGGCGTGTTCTTGTAGACCAGGGCAAAGACGAGCGCCCAGACCGCGCCGAGCGAGCCGAAGACATAGAAAGTTGCACGCCATCCGAAGGCGATCAGAACCTGGCCGGCCAGAAAGGGCGTTACGGCGACGGCGAAACGGCTGAAGAAGTGCGTGGTTCCCTGAATCCGGCCGCGTTCGGACCTCGGGAACCACAACTGCATACCGCGGCTTGCGACCGGAAAAGCGCCGGCCTCGCCTAATCCAAGCAGGATGCGCGCGCCGTAGAGCATGTTCACTCCGAGCGCCGCGCCGGTCATCACGGCGGCAACGGCTCGCCACGTCATGATGACCGTCAGGACTTTCTTGGGACCGAAGCGGTCGCCCAGCCAGCCGGCCGGAACCTGGCCCATGGCATAGGCCCACGTGAACGCGGCCAGCACCAGCCCCATGGCGGTCTTACTGAGGCCGAACTGCTTTGCGATCTCAGGCTGCGCGATGGAGATGTTGCTGCGATCCATGTAGCAGATCAGATACATCAGGCTGATCAGGCACAGGATCCACCAACGCCGGCGGGTCGGCTGGCCGTCCGGGCCAACCGGGGGGATTTCGGGCGATGAAACTTCGACTGGCCGAGAGTCCATAGAGCTCCTTCGCCCGAATGCGGCGGATTACCGAAGCGCCGGTTCCAGTTCGGGAACGGTGTTGTGCACGATGTCGACCGGACGGCCGGTTTCGGCCGAAAGGTCTGCCGCGCGATAGACCATCATCGCGAGCCGTGCCTGTTCGCCGGTAACGAGCGGCTGCTTGCCGGTCGCCACGCATTCGAGGAAGTGCAGCGTTTCGGCTTCCATCGGGCCGGCGTAGACGTGATTCACTTTTTCGCCGGGCATAGTGGAGATGGGGTTCTGGATGCCCTGCGTCATGGTGGTGACGTAGACGTCGCGATGCGTGTCGTCCACCATCACAGCGCCTTCGGTGCCGACGACTTCGATCCAGGTGGAGGAGAAGTTCGGATACGCCGGCGGCAGGACCCAGCCCGCGCCGATGTTGAACACGCAGCCGTCATCCATGGTGACGATGATGAAGACGCTGTCGGGCACGTTGTACTGGCCCTTCATGATCTTGTGGACTTCCTGCGCGTACACGCGTACCGGCTTGCGCGGTTCGAGGCACCACAGAACAAAATCGATGTCGTGGGTCGCTTCCATGGCGGCGGGCGAGAGCTTCACGCGGCCACCGATCTTGCGGCCGAGGTTGCGGGTGATGTGGCGGCTGACGAGAGCGCTGCAGGGCTCGCCGATGGTGCCATCCATGATGCTGCGCTTCACGTACGCGAACTTGGGGTTGAAACGCTGCGAGTAGCCGATGGTGAAGCTGAGATTCTTTGCCTTCGCGAGGGCGATCAGCTCATCGGCCTCTTCCATTTCCATGGCGATGGGCTTTTCGAGGAACACGTGCTTGCCGGCGAGCAGGCTTTCCTTGGCGATCGGGTAGTGGGTCGGTTCCGGCGTGGTGGAAATCATCACCGCGTCGATGTTCGGATTGGCGACGATGCCGCGGTAGTCCGTGCTGGCCGTAACAGGGTTGGTCTGGGCGACCATTTCCTTCAGGCGCTCTTCCTTAATTTCCGCGATGTGGAGTTCGTTCACCCACGGGCTGGTGGAAGCGGCCACGGCACGGATGCCTCCGCACCAGCCGGTCCCGATGATACCTACATTGATCTGTTTCATATTCGTTGTTCTCCCTGCGAGGTTGTGCCGGACCAGCTTAAAAAAGGCCCGAACTTTTTATCATAGTCACTGCTTGTAAATGCGCGGCCCGAAAACAAGGCAATATTGTTAAGATTCGTTAATTTCCAGCTTAACGGATCGCGACGGGAGCGATGGTGGAGCCGGTCCCGCCCTTAATTTTCAGCGGCTGCACGATGAAGGCGAACTCCCAGGCTTTTTGGGCGGCGAGTTCGTCGAGCTTCAGGCTTTCCACCAGGTGGATGCCGTTGACGACGAGCAGGATCTGGTGGACCGGTTCGTTGAGCAGCGGGTCCGGATTATGGACCACTTCGACCGACCAGTTGTCCGAACCGATCAGCATGGGATTCTGCTTCACCAGCCACTCGGCCGCGCCGATGCCGATGCCCGGAGCGGTTTTCAGGTAGCGCGCGTTGTCTTTGATCCACAAGCGGCCCCAGCCGGTGTTGACGATCACGGCGTCGCCAGGCTGCAGGGTCAGATTTTCGCGTTTCAATGCGTCCTGAAGATCCTGCGCGGTGATTTCGTACTCATCGGGGAGGATTTCGACTCCCTTGAGGGCGGCCACGTCGATGAGCACGCCGCGCGTCATCAGGGTGCCTGTGTTTTCGATGCCGAGCTTTGTGAAGCCGGTACGGGTGGCGGTTTCATCGAGCCGGAAGCAGTTGTAGAGGCTGTTGCCGATGGACTGGTGCGTAAACCCATCGATCTGCGTACCGACCTGGCCGAGTTCGCTGACGACGAGCTCTTCGTTGGCCTCGCGCTGATTGGTGCCGGTGGTGATGTTGGTGCGCTTGACGAAGACGTCGAACCGCCGGTTGCCGTAGAAGGGAATTTCGGAAGAAAGATCGAAGCCGAGTTCGAATTTTTCGCCGGTGCGGATCAGGCGCGCCGCACGGAGCGTGTTCTCCGGCGTCATGAGATTGCCGGAGCCGCGCTGGTCGCCGGCGCCCCATTTGGAGGGACAGCGGTCGGTTTCCGCCGGCGGCTTCCAGGTTTGAGCGGACAGACAAACCGGGGCCAGCGCGAGGAGCCGCAGCAGTCTCATGTGGTGACTATCTTCTCAGGCGGTTGATGCAGACGGTTGATTCGGGCGGTTGATTCAAGCGGTCGGGCGCATCAGTTGGCTGGCGGCGTGCCGGTGCCTGCACCGCGACCGGCTCCGCGACCCGCGCCACCGGCCGGAGCTGCCGGCGTCGGCGAGTTAAAGTGATCGGCCAGCTCGGCGGGCGTGAAGAAATCGGAATTTCCGCCGTCTTCCGGCAGCATGGTAGCGTTCCAGGCGTTGTAATCGGCCACCATCCGTTTGAAGACTTCGGGCTGACGGTTCTTCAGGTTGGCGCGCTCCAGCGGATCGGCCACGACGTTGAACAGGAAGGTGTTCTCGTTGATCTTGAGATACTTCATGTCGCCATCGCGCATGGCCTGCTGGTTGCGGGCCTTGTAGCGCCAGAAGAGTTTGCGGCTCACGGGCGCGACGCCCTGGGTCAACTGGGGCAGCAGATTCATGCCGTCGGGCGGATACGCGGGGTCGGGCTGAGTGCCGGCCGCGGCAACGAGGGTGGGCAGCCAGTCCATGGACATGGCGGTTTGCTCATTGGTGGTTTTCGGTTTGATGTGTCCGGGCCAGCTGACGATTGCGGGGATGCGCAGGCCGCCTTCGAGCAGCTCGGTCTTCTTGCCGGTAAAGGGCCAGGTGTCGGCGAAGCGCTCGCCGCCGTTGTCACTGGTAAAGATGACGATGGTGTTGTTGCGGACGCCGCCGGCTTCGAGCGCCTTGAGGACGCGGCCGATCTGGAAGTCGAGCCGGGTGACCATTTCGGCGTAGGTCTTTTGCGATCCGCCGTCGTAGTCAGGGCCGCCGTGGACGCGCTGGCCTTCGGCCTGGTCGTTGGGACCCTCCCAGGGCCAGTGCGGGGCGCTGAAATGCAGGCTCATAAAGAAGGTCTGCCTGGCTTTGGCGTAGGCTGCGATGGAGTTGACGGCATGGTTGCCGATGAGGTCAGTGAGATAGCCGGCCTCGTCGACCTTCGTGTCGCCGTCCCAAAGTTCGCTGCCGTTCAGGCCGCCGTGGGTGAAGTAGTCGACCGAACCGCTGCGGAATCCCCAGTAATGGTCGTAGCCGCTCTTGAGCGGACCGTAGTCGGGCAGGTTGCCGAGATGCCACTTGCCGATCAGCGTGGTGCCGTAGCCCACCTTTTTTAATAAAGACGGGATGGTGGGATGGCTGGGGGAAAGTCCAACGTTTTCGCGGCTGCGGCCGTTGATGGGCTCTTCGAGGCCCACGGACAGGCGGTATTGGTAGCGGCCGGTGATGAGGGCCGTTCGCGTCGCCGAACAAACGGCCGAATTGGCGTAGGCCTGGGTGAGGCGGACGCCGGAAGCGGCAAGGCGGTCGATATTCGGGGTGGTGTAGTCGGGTCGGCCGTAGCAGGAAAGGTCGGCGTAGCCCATATCGTCCGCCATGATGTAGACGATGTTTGGCTTCGCAGCCGACTGGGCCTTGAGTTTGTTTCTCTGAAACGCAAGCGGAGCCAAAACTGCTCCGGCAATCGCCTGACGCCGCGTAATCAATCGCTTCATGGTGAGTTCGTTTCTCCGTGGCAGATGGAGGTGGCCGCGCGTGTTCAGGGCGCGGGCCGCCAGTCTGATCAAAGGTATCGTTCTGTTGTAACAATTCGGTGTTGAAGAGCTGCCGATTTGTTAAGAAGGAGTAAATTGCTCCGAGGTAAGTTTCGTTTGGATTAAGATGAGGGACGTGGTAGCGGCCAATTCCGATTGCGCCAGACTGCTTCTCGTGGAAGATGACCGCAAACTTTGCGGCCTCGTTAAAACCTACCTGGAGCGTTTCGGCTACACCATTTCGACGACGCACACGGGGCCGGAAGGTCTTGCGCTCGCGTGCGCTCCCGATTTCGACGCGGTGATTCTCGACATCATGCTGCCGGGGCTCGATGGATTCGAGTTGCTCAAGCGATTGCGGGAAAAGTCGAATGTGCCGGTCCTGATGTTCACCGGGCTTGGCGACGATGCCGACCGCGTGGCGGGGCTGGAGATCGGCGCTGACGATTATCTTTCAAAAACAAGTTCGATGCGCGAGTTGCTGGCCCGCGTGCGCGCACTGATTCGCCGCTCGCGGATGGGCATTGTGCGGGCCCAGAGCGCGCCGATCGTGGTGGGACCGCTCTGCATCAGCCAGGAGACGCGGCAGGTGACGATGGACGGCAAGCCGCTCACGCTGACGCCGATTGAATTCGACATGCTGCTCTGCCTTGCGCGGGGCTGCGGCCGGGTGCAGACGCGCGAACATCTGCTGCTGGAAGCGGCCGACCGCGACTTCGAAATTTTCGACCGGTCGATCGACGTCCACATTCACTCGCTGCGGCGTAAGCTGGGCGACGATGCGCGGGCGCCTCGTTTTATTCAGACCATCCGGTCGGTCGGCTACATGCTTGTGAAGCCGAATCCGGATTCCGTGTCGTAGAGACGGAAATGCGGCCATGAAAATACCGCTTTCTCTTTCGACAAAGATCCTCTCGCTGGCTCTGCTTAATCTTTTGCTGCTGGGGGCAACGCTCATCGGCCTGGCAGGTGTTCAGCTGCAGAATATGAGCACTCTGCTGCTGGCACCGACGCGGGACCGAATTCTGGCCGATGCCCGGCTGCTGGCACTGGACCTCGCCAGCACGCCGAAGGATGCGCGGGACCAGTTGCTGGCCGATCGTTCCCGCGCGCGCGGGGTCACGTTTTACCTTTTTACCAGCGGGGCTGAACTGGTGGCGGGGCCGCGGCTCATGCTGCCGCCGGTGGTCCACGCGCGGGTTACGGGCGGAGGGCTGAGCGAATCCTTCTTCGTTACGACGCGGAATCCGACGCGCTACTGGGTTGGCGTCCGGACGCCGATCGGTAATCCCGGTTCGAGGGATGCTTTGCCGGGCGTGCTGATCATGACGTCGACTTCGCTTTTCGGCAATCCTTATTTTCTCGATTTCACGCTGATCGGGCTGATCCTGCTGCTGGTGGTGCTGGTTTCCGGTGCGTGCTGGATTCCGCTGATCCGCGGGGTCAGGCGCTCGGTGTCGCAGATGACGTTCGCGGCGCAGCGCATTGCGGACGGAAACTTCGATGTGCATGTTTCAGCCGACCGGGATGACGAACTGGGGCGGCTCGGCGGCGCGATCAATCAGATGGGGACGCGGCTCAGCGGTTTTGTGGTGGGCCAGAAGCGGTTTCTCGGGGATATCGCCCACGAATTGTGTTCACCGATCGCGCGTCTGCAGGCGGCGCTGGGAGTACTGGAATTATCCGGAGAAGACTCGCCGGCCGAGGCCAGTCAGGCGGCTGCGCTGCCGGCGGAACATCTCAAGGATTTGCGCGACGAGGTGGAACATATGTCGGCGCTGGTGTCCGAACTGCTGCTGTTTTCCAAGGCGGGCATGCAGCCGAGAAACGTGGATCGGACTGAGGTTTGCCTCGAAGAGACGGTGCAGCGCGCAGTGGCGCGCGAGTCGTCTGCCGGGACGCTGGTGAACGTCAGCGTCAGCAAGGATTTGGTGGTTCTGGCCGATCCCGAGTATTTGTTCCGCGCATTGTCCAACCTGCTGCGCAACAGCATCCGGTACGCGGGTGCGGCGGGGCCGATTCAGGTTTCGGCGGAATCCGAGCAGGACGAGGTTCTGATTACCGTTTCCGATCTGGGGCCGGGCCTGCCCGAGGAGGCCTTCGAACAGGTTTTCGAGCCTTTCCACCGGCTGGAGCCGGAACGAGGGCGCGATACAGGGGGTGCCGGTCTGGGCCTTGCGATCGTGAAATCCTGCATCGAAGCGTGCCGGGGGACGGTGAAATGCTTCAACGTGCAGCCGCACGGACTGGCGGTGGAAATCCGCCTGGCGCGGGTGGGCTGAGCGGACACGGAATCTTTGCAAACTTAACGAATATTTAGCAAAACTACCCTGCCGGCAAACACGTTCTTTACTGCCCCGGGCTAGCATTGTGGTGCCCTCTATGAATATCAGCAGCCTGTTCAAGACGAAATTTTCCCCCGCGGCGATTTTGATTGCCGCCGCGCTGCCTGTTGCGGTAGTTGCCCAGTGGCCCACTTATACGCCGCCGGGAACGCCCAGGACCGCCGATGGCAAGGTCGATATGAACGCGCCCGCGCCGAGGCTGGCGAATGGAAAACCTGATTTGTCCGGCCTGTGGACAGGGGTCGGCCGTGGCGGTCCGCCGGCTGGCGGGGGGCTCGGTGGCGCGCCGGTTGAAGGCGCCCCGGCGGCGGGTCGCGGCGGACCTCCGGCTGGTGCTGCCGCGGGCGGTCCTCCGGCTGGCGCCCCTGCAGCCGCGGCTGCGGGTCGAGCGGGACGCGGCGCTGCCGCGGCGGCTCCGGGCACGATTCCGGCGGCCAACTACATCAACCTGGGCGGACAATTCGAAGGCGGGTTGCTGCCTTATACGCCCGCCGGCCTGAAGCTGCGCACAGAACGCTTTAACCGGCACAGCATCGACCATCCCGATGCCCATTGCCTGCCCATTAACCCGATCCACATCTGGGGCCACCCGCAACCGCGGAAGCTGGTGCAGACGCCGAACGAGCTGGTCTTTATCGCGGAGGCGAACAGCGTGGTCCGTCAGATCTTTACGGACGGCCGCACGCTGCCGAAGGTGGAGGACGTACAGCCGTGGTGGTTTGCCTACTCAGTCGGGAAGTGGGAAGGCGACACGCTGGTGGTGGATACCATCGGCTTCCTCGACGACGCGTGGATCGATGAAAACGGCAGTCCGCTGAGCAACGGGGCGCACCTCACGGAGCGGTTTACACGGCCCAACTACGGAAGTCTGCACGTGGAAATGACGGTCACCGACCCGAAGTTTTACACAAGACCGTTCACGGTGCAGGTGAATCAGCAGCTGATGCCGTCCGACCAGCTGATCGAGTTCATCTGCGCGGAGAACAACAAAGCGGCAGAGCACTACTCACCCAAATAGGACTCGCCCAAATAAGCCTTACCCAGCCGGGATGCGGCGCGCCCGATCGCGTGTCGCGCCGCATCCTTCTGCCTCCTGCTGTTCCGCTCGTTCCTCGCCGCATCTTAACCAAATCCTCACACTTCCTGAATAAAATAGACAAGCCCTGTCCTTCCGGGCATGGCGACGAATGAGGACACGCATGTTGCATATTCGAAAAATCAAATTGCGCACCGCGGCGGCGATCGCGCTCACCGGCATCACCCTCCTGACCGGCTCGCTTTACGCCATTGAACAGCTGCAGGGGCCGACCGAATTCCGTTACTGGAACAAAGAGAAGGCCTTCAACGGCTACACGATCTTTGGCGCCTACGGGACGGCATACCTGATCGACATGGAAGGCAAGGTCGCCCACACGTGGCCGAGCGGCGGGAATCCCAAACTGCTGCCGGACGGCCATATTCTGAGCTCGGGCAAAGACCCGCAGAGCGGCCTCAGCGGCTTCACCGAAGTGGACTGGGACGGCAAGGTGGTGTGGCGTTATTCGGAAAAGCGGAAGGATTACAGTCCGCACCACGACCACATCCGCGTCTTCAACAAGAAGCTGAACCAGTACACGACGATGTTCATCGCGAACAAGTCGGTGTCGAATGAGCAGGCGATCGCGGCTGGTTTCGATCCGAAGAACGGCCCGTTTACCGATGGGCAGATGGACACGCTGGTCGAAGTCGACATGCAGGGCAATGTGGTGTGGGAATGGTGGTTCTTCGACCACGGCATTCAGGACGTGGATCCCACGAAGGCGAATTATGTTGGCAAGGGCAAGACCATCGCCGACTATCCGAACCGCCTGAACTTCAACCTGCCGGGACGGCCGCTGAAGCGCGACTGGCTGCACTGCAATTCGCTCGACTATAACCCGATTCTTGACCAGGTCATCACGAGCTCGGTGCAGGGCGAAATTTATGTGATCGATCACGGCGCAACGTTTGTCGCGGGCGATCCGAAAGCGAGCATTGCGAAGGCCGCCAGCCCCGCGGGCGACTTCATTTATCGTTTCGGCGATCCGGCGCGCTACAAGCAGGGCGATCCGCCCCGCATTCTGGAGAACTGGGACAACTACACGGTTGGCACGCGCCAGCTGGGCGGCGTACACAACGCTCACTGGATCGAGCCCGGGATGCCCGGCGCGGGACACATCATGGTGTTCAACAACGGCCAGTATCTGTATCAGCACACCCCGCAGTCGCAGATCCTCGAAATCAATCCGTATCTGGATGGATCGGGGCGCGATACCGGTAAGTACGTGAATCCGCCGGATGCAGGCTACACTTCGCTGCGGTCGCCGCCGGATACGCATAACCTGGAGCGCAAGCTTTCCAAGCAGATCGTGTGGTACTACCAGTCGAAGAGCAACAAGGGTTTCTTCGCGCAGATCGGCAGCAGCGGCCAGCGTTTGCCCAACGGCAACACGCTGATCTGCTCCGACACCGAAGGGCACTTCTTCGAAGTGACGGCCGACGGCACGCTGGTCTGGGAATACATCAGCCCGGTGACGAAAGACGGCACGTACAAGGTGAAGCCGGATGAACTGCCGATGATCAATCAGGTGTTCCGCGCGTATCGGTATGCTCCGGATTACTCCGCGTTTAAGGGCCATGACCTCACCGCGAAGTATCTGATTACCGACCTGCCGAAGAAGTAGGCAACAGCAAACGGGAAGGCCGGTGGGTTGTGACGAAGTACGTCATAATTCACCGGCCTTTTTTTTGCGTGCGGTCCGGAGTAATCAGCGCGGCGGACGGTCTCCGGGCGGGCGCGGCCAGGCGGGCGCGGTCCAGTCCGGTGGGATAAAATCGTGGGCGCGGAACTGTACGCGCAGGAATTTTACGCGCGGGAATTTTACGCGCGGGAATTTCACGCGCGGGAATTTCACGCGCGAGATCTGTAAGCGCAAGGAAAGCAGAGCCGGCGAGAGGAAGATTTTCGATGAAAAGACTGACAGGTTTGATGTGGTTGCTTGCGATGGCGTTTGGGGCCGTAATGGTGGAGGCGCAATCGCCCGCTACAGCGAACGGCGCCAAGCCCGACAACTACGTCGCGATCGATCAGTGCAAGACGGTGAAACCGCCGGACGGTTATTACGAAGAATCACACGTTGAGTACCACTGCACGCTTCACTTTGCCGTGGCCGACGCCAGCAAGGGAAAGGCGTGCATCCTCACCACCCTGACGCCGCCCGCCACATATCAGCCGCCTTGCCAGGTGAAGGATCAGCAGCGATACGAGGAAGAACTTGTCATCACCGTGGGCTCGCCAGCACAGGCCGTGTACACGGTAAAGCAGGGTGACACAGTGATAGGAGCAGTCACCGTAAAGTGGGACGAACTGCACGAATGGCTGACCATCACCGGCAATTACGGCGGTAATTACAAGCCGACCAGCCCCTGCGCAGGGACCAAGGGCGGTTCCTGCTAGCCCCGGCTCCTGTTAGCGCGCGGCCTTTTTAACTCCGCAACTATTCGCCGAAATTAACGGGGCGGCGCCGGCGCACCGGGTGCGGGCGGTGCCGCGGGCGGGGCAGGCGGTCCACCGCGGCCGCCGCAGGTGAGGCACCGCTCGACCGGCACAAACGTATCCTTGATCTTCTTGCGGAATTCCGGATACATGGTTTCCGCTCCTCCCTGCGAAGCGATCACGGGGATGTGGAATACGCGGTTCATTTCGTCCACAAACGGATTTTTGCCCGGCAGGTAGTGGGGCACGGCACCCTCGGGCACGCCTTCGTCACCCTGGATGCAGGGGCCGTCGAGCATCTCCACGGCACTGCGGGTCGCGCGGAAGGATCGCGACCAATAGAGCGGCTCGGTGAGGTAGACGGGATCATCAAACTCGGCTGCCAGAATCAACAGGTCGGCATGACGGAGAAAGTGCATCGTCATGGTGGCCTGATCACTGTGCGGCGAACCGTTGCGGCGGAGGTAGCCGGCCTTCATGTGCGTCGTGTAGCTGACCAGCGTGTCGCCCTCCCAGTGCCCGGTGGTGTAGCCGGTCCGTTCATGGGGCGCATTCTTCGAGGGCTGCGGGCGGCCATCGACCCAGATGATCATCGGCGCGCGGTCTTCCCAACCGCCGAGCGTCCAGGAGATGACCTTGTCACTGCCGGGGGCGGTTTGCTTCGAGATCTTCAGTCCAAATGGACCGTTGAACAGCTGCGTCTGAGTATAGAAGAGGCACACGCGTTCGGGTTCCGAAAGCTGCGACTGGGAGTAGCTGTAGCCGCGCGCGCGACCGGCCGCGTTGTAGGGGATGCCGGTGAAATCGCCCAGCAGGAGTTCGCCCTCCTGACCGGTGCCGACCCAGGTCCCGGAAAGATCGATCTGCGCGGCCGCGGGCTGGCAAAGGCCGGCAAGGCTCGCTGTGATGAGAACGAAGGGCAATGGAATCTTCATGCTTTTATAGACCTTCCGTCGGAGTCATGCTGCGGCGCTACCATTTCGCGGAGCACGGTGTGGGATCCCATCCGGCACCGTTCGCCTGCTTCCGGAACTGAATACTGTCGGTATAAGGCTGTACCAGATTTGCCGGATCTTCGAGCACGGTCGTCAGAATCAGCCATTGGTCTCCGGCGGATTGGCGGACCAGATCGAAATACTCGGTCAAAACGGCATTCCCGCTGTACGGCACGCCGTTTCTGCGCAAGTAGCCCGGCTTCATGCGATTCGTCACGACCTTGAGACCGCCGGTACCGCTGGTGTCCCACTGGGCGAGCGATTCACCCTGTAAGGTCGCCTCGCCCGCCGGAGCTTTCCAGTCGCCGAGGTGGAACAAGCGCGTTTGGGTACCGGCGTCGAGGTCCACCTGGAGGGTCTTTTCGTCTTTCTGCGTGATGTGGAGCCGTCCGGGAATGTGCATAATGCCGGCCGCGCCGTAGGCCTTGCACTGCTCGCCGGCCGCCTCATCCTTCGCCGGATCCCAGGCGCTGGCGAGTTTGATGGCGGCAGGCGTCATGCGGACGGCGGCAAAGTCGCCTTTGGGCGGCGGGACCATGCGCAGACGCCAGTCCGCCGTGGTGACTACGGAAACCCAGTATCCGGTGAGATCGACCGGCCTCGGCGGCCGCACCAAAGGCGGCACCGCGGGCTGGGCGGGTCCGCCGCGTCCTGGAGCGCCGGGCGGACCCTGGGCGAGAGCCTGGACCTGAATCGCGGCCAGCGTGGCGGCGAGGACCAGCAGTTGCCGGCATTGCAGGGTCCGCGGAATGTGGTGAAGAGTCGATTTCGTCATTCTGGTCATGACCTCTCTGCGGGGTCCAGCTATTTCTTCGCGGTCAGACCCTTATAAATAGCCTCGACGAACGCCTTCGTCGCGCCCGGAACAACTCCGTACTGCGTTTCGAACGGCAGGGCGGGCGAAGAGGCCTGGATCTGATCGAGCGTCATGCCGCGTTTGATCATGTCCTGCACGACGTCGCGAACGACCACCACCATGTCGCGATATTCGACAACGTCGGCCTGATCGCAGACGCGGCCGTGGCCGGAGATCACGTAGGTGCCGCCGCCCTGGTTGACGAGCGGCTCGCCCGGAATCGCCATATCGATCAGGCGATTCAGAGCCGCGATCTCCCCCTGAATCGTGCCGCCTTTGGCGGTATCAATTACAGGGAAGCGCGTGGTGTCCAGAACATCGCCGGCCATGATGACATCGGCATGGCGGAAGAGGACGAAACTGTCGCTGTCGGAGTGCGCGGCCGGCGCGCGAAAAATTTCGATGCCTTCGGGATTCAGGTAGAGCGTCTTGTGAGGTTGAAAGAAGGCCTCGGTGGGCCAGCCGTCGGCCGGGAATGCGGTCCCCTTGCCGGCGGTTTCGCTCATCCGCCGCAGCACGTCGTTCGATGCCAGGACCGCGGCGGCGCCACCGTTGGTCATTGCTCTGGCCATATCCGCCCGGGGCCCGGAGACGTTGAAAAACGTCTTGCCCGCTTTGGCCAGAGCGGCATTGCCGCCGACGTGATCGGCATCCGCACTGGTATTGATGATGTAGCGGATCGGTTTGTCGGTAAGTTTCGCCACTGCCGCAATGAGACGACTGGCCGCGGCGGCGCTGCCGGCGTCCGTGAGTACGACGCCATCGGCGCCGACCTCCACCCCTACATTGCCGCCCGCGCCGGCAATCAGCCAGAAGTTCGGCCGGACCTGTACGACATCGAGCGCATCCGCGTTGGCGCCGGTTTGCGGCCACGCGACGGGGACAAGGCCGATGACGGCCAGGGCGAACACGATACCGGACATCCGGCGGCGCGACTGCATCGAACCAGGAAACAGCTTCACGGATTCACCTTGTCTCCTGTTTGCGTCCGTCAGCGGGGTGGACCAGACAGGGGTGGATTGCGGGCGCGATCCAGTGGACATCATATAGGTATTGTGGCGGCACGTAAAGCCCGTGCACTTTCCGCCCGCGTGCTCTCCGACGGCCGCATGGCGATTGTGCGAGAATCTCGCCATGAGCGCTTTCGCCGATCCCGCGTCCTCATACGACCCGGGATTGTACAACCACGACCTGGCGCCGGTGCCCCCTGCGAAGAGGACTTGGGGGCTGTACAGCTACGCTTCCTTGTGGGTTGCGATGAGCGTCTGTATCCCCACCTACATGCTGGCTTCCGGCCTGATCGCGGGAGGGATGAACTGGTGGCAGGCGGTGGGCACGATCCTGCTCGGCAATCTGATTGTGCTGGGGCCGATGCTGCTGAATGCGCACGCGGGCACGAAGTACGGCATCCCGTTTCCGGTTTTCGTGCGCGCTTCATTTGGCGTGCGGGGAGCGAACCTTCCGGCTGTGCTGCGCGCGCTGGTTGCATGCGGGTGGTTCGGTATTCAGTGCTGGATCGGCGGACAGGCGATTCATTCGATGCTGCAGATCCTGTGGCCGGCGGCGGCGAGTCCGGGCGTGGTCTGGATCTGTTTCGGAGCATTTTGGGCGCTGAATATGGTGGTGGTGTGGCGCGGAATCGAGACCATCCGCCGGCTGGAAGGAATTGGGGCGCCGTTCATGCTGGCAGTTGGGCTGCTGCTTTTGTTCTGGATCACCGGCAAAGCGGGCGGCCTGGGACCGGTGCTCAGCACGCCGAGCCGCTTTCGCGGCGCGGGCGAATTCGTGAAGTTCTTCATACCGTCGCTCACGGCCATGGTTGGATTCTGGGCCACGGTTGCGCTGAACATTCCGGATTTCACCCGGTACGCCAGGAGCCAGCGGGATCAGGCGCTCGGCCAGGCGCTGGGGTTGCCCACGGCGATGACGCTCTATTCGTTTATCGGAGTGGCGGTGACATCCGCTTCGGTGGTGCTGTTCGGCGAACCGATCTGGGATCCGGTGGCGCTGATCGGGCGCTTTCACCAGCCGCTGATCGCGTTCATCGCGCTGATCGCGATTCTTCTGGCGACGCTGAACACAAATGTGGCGGCCAACGTGGTCTCGCCATCGAATGACTTTTCCAATCTCAACCCGCGACTGATCTCGTTTCGCACGGGCGGTCTCATCACGGGAGTAGCCGGAGTCCTGATGATGCCGTGGAAGCTGCTGGGCAGCTTCAGTTCCTACATATTCGGATGGCTGGTGGGCTATTCGGGGCTGCTGGGACCGGTGGCGGGAACAATGATCGCCGATTACTTCATCGTGCGCCGCCGCAAGCTGAACGTGCACGATCTTTACCGCCGCGGCGGTGAGTATGAGTATCGCAATGGAGTGAATCCGAAGGCGCTGGTCAGCCTGGGCGCGGGCGTGGTGGTGGCGCTGGTGGGACTGGCGGTGCCGGCGCTGCGTTTCCTCTACGACTACGCGTGGTTTGTTGGCTTTGCTGTTTCGGCGATCGTCTATGTTGCGATGATGGGCAGGAGAGCGCCGCTGGAAGTGGTGGAGACGAGGGGGATCGCGCATCGTGCCGAAGACGGGGAATGAAGGACTGGCGGAACATATTCCGCCGCTCACTGCGCACGAAGCTTTCGTCGAGGCCAACCGCTGCCTCTTCTGCTACGATGCGCCGTGCGCGCACGCCTGCCCGACACATATCGATATCCCGAAGTTCATCCGGAAGATATCGACGGAGAATCTCACCGGCTCGGCGCGGACGATTTTCGATTCGAACCTGCTGGGTGCGACCTGCGCGCGAGTCTGTCCGGTGCAGGAACTCTGCGAAGGGGCCTGCGTCCTGGGGTCGGACCATAAGCCGATCATGATCGGCCGTCTGCAGCGCTTCTCTATGGAGCATGCGTACTCGCGCGGGCTCAGGGTAGTGGAGGTGGCGGCACCGACCGGACGCCGGGTGGCGGTGGTGGGATCGGGGCCGGCGGGACTTTCCTGCGCGGGCGAGCTGGCGCGGCGCGGACACAGCGTGACGGTTTTTGAGAAACGTGAACTGGCGGGCGGGCTGTCGACGTACGGAATCATTTCGCTGCGCGAGCCGGTGGAGGCTTCGCTGGCGGAAGTGGAGATGATCCGCAGTCTGGGCGTGCAACTGGAAACGGGGATCGAACTCGGCGCCGGGCTGACGCTGGAAGATCTGAACGGGCGCTTCGACGCGGTGTTTCTGGGGTTGGGGCTCGGGGCGACCACAAGCATGGAGATTGCCGGCGAAGAGCACGTTGTCGACGGGCTCGGCTACATTGAGCAAAGCAAGCTGACGCCGGAGGGGCCGAAGACCGGGAGGAACGTGGTGGTGATCGGGGCGGGGAATACGGCTGTCGACTGCGCGACCATCGCGCGACGCCAGGGCGCGCCACAGGTGACGATGATTTACCGGCGTTCGGAGGCGGAGATGACTGCCTACCTGCACGAGTACGATTTCATTAAGAAAGAGGGCGTGGCGTTTCGCTTTCTGACTCAGCCCGTGGGAGTGGTTGCGGATGGCGATCTCGTCACCGGACTCCGCGCGGTGCGCGTGGAACTGGGCGAGCCGGATGCTTCCGGGCGGCGTGCGCCCCGGGCCGTTCCGAATTCCGAATTCGTGATTGCCGCCGATCAGGTGATCAAAGCGGTAGGGCAGCAGAAGCCGGCGCTGTTCACAAAACTCGGGCTGGCGACTGAGCGTGGCTATATCAAAGTGAACGAGGAACTCGAGACCAGCATTCCCGGAGTATTCGCGGGGGGCGACTGCGTTCGGGCAAAGAATGCCGCGTCCACGGTGATGGCGGTGCAGGACGGAAAGCTTGCCGCGGAGGCGATTCACAAGCACCTGCGGCGGGCGGAGGCAAACCATGGCTGATCTGCGCATTGAATTCGCCGGCATCCGGTCGCCGAATCCGTTTTGGCTGGCGTCGGCGCCGCCGACCAATTCCGGCGCGCAAATCCATAAAGCGTTCGAGGCGGGCTGGGGCGGCGCGGTGTGGAAGACGATTGGGGCGCCGGTGCTGAACGTTTCGAATCGCTACGGCGCCTGGCACTACGGCGGGCAGAAGATGCTGGCGATTAACAACGTGGAGCTGATTTCGGACCGCCCGCTGGACGTGAATCTTCGCGAGATTCGGGACGTGAAGCGCGCCTGGCCGGATCGCGCGGTAATCGTTTCAGCGATGGTGGAATCGAAGCCCGAGGCCTGGCATACGATCGTGCGGCAGATTGAAGACACGGGCGCGGATGGCATCGAGCTGAATTACGGCTGCCCGCACGGGATGAGCGAACGCGGCATGGGCGCGGCGGTGGGCCAGGTCCCGGAGTACTGCGAACAGATCACGCGCTGGGTCATGGATGTGGCGAAGATTCCGGTGATCGTGAAGCTGACGCCGAATGTCACGAATGTGGTGTATCCGGCGCGCGCCGCGGTGCGAGCCGGAGCAAGCGCGATTTCGCTGATCAATACGATCAACTCGATCACGGGCATCGATCTCGACACGCTGGAAACTTCGCCAAGCATCGGCGGCAAGGGCGGGCATGGGGGCTACGCCGG